>Ga0207707_10000115_pt1 | contig 81416 bp, 74 predicted proteins | sample KBSC83BmetaG_FD_184336 | JGI IMG/M metagenome (GOLD analysis project Ga0207707, IMG submission 184336) | Corn rhizosphere microbial communities from Kellogg Biological Station, Michigan, USA - KBS C8-3B metaG (SPAdes) (version 2) | ecosystem: Host-associated > Plants > Roots > Rhizosphere ... | reverse complement strand
GCCGGTCAACTTGAAGGACGCCACCTGCAGGATGACGGAGGCCGTCTCGAGCACGAACACCCCGCCCATGACCAGGGCGACGACCTCCTGGCGCACGATCACGGCGATCACCCCGATGGCGCCCCCGATGGCCAGGGCGCCGACGTCTCCCATAAATACCTGCGCGGGATACGAGTTGAACCACAGAAAGCCCAGCCCCGCACCGGCGAGCGCCGCGCAGAAAATCAGGAGCTCGCCCGCTCCGCGTATCTCCGGAATCTGCAGATAGTGGGCGTACACGGCGTTGCCGCTCGCGTACGCGAAGATGCCCAGTGCCGCCGCCACCAGCGCGGCGGGCATGATGGCCAGCCCATCCAGCCCGTCGGTGAGATTCACCGCGTTGCTCATGCCGACGATCATCAGGTAGCCGATCGCGATGAAGCTGAACGCCGACAGCGGCTCGGCGAAGCTCTTCACGAACGGCAGGAACAGCGTCGTCTCGGAGCGCTGGGTGGCGCTGTAGTAGAGCACCGCCGCCGTCGACAGCCCCGCCACCGACTGCCAGAAATACTTCCAGCGCGGCACGAGTCCCTTGGAATTGCGGACCACCAGCTTCAGATAGTCGTCGTAGAAGCCGATGAGGCCGAACGCGAAGGTGACCCCCAGGACCGTCCAGATGAAGCGGTTGGAAAGCTCGGCCCACAGCAGGGTGCTGACGAGCGTCGTGACCAGAATCAGCGTTCCGCCCATCGTCGGCGTGCCCGCCTTGGGCAGATGGCTCTTGGGACCGTCATCGCGTACCACCTGGCCGATCTGGTAGCGCGAAAGATTGGCGATCATCCTCGGTCCGACGAGCAGCGAGATCGCGAGCGCGGAGACCACCGCGAGAATCGCGCGGAAGGTGAGGTACGAGAACACGTTGAAACCGGAATAGAAGCCGGTCAAGTGCTGTGCGACCCAGAAGAGCACTTACACCCCGCCCTGTTTGATGGTGGAGCCCACGAGCGCCTCGACGACGCGCTCGAGCCTGTTGACGCGTGATCCCTTGATCAGCATCCGCACGTCCGCGGTGGCGGCTTCAAGTGCGTGCGCCAGCGCCGTAGCGTCCGCAAACCACTGTGCGCCTGGTCCGAAGCTTTCCACGGCCAGCGCCGCAAGCTCGCCCGTCGCATACAACCGCTCGATGCCGCATTTGCGAGCGAGCTCGCCGATCTCACGATGGGAGCTGTGCGCGTACTCCCCGAGCTCGGCCATGTCACCGAGCACCAGCCACTTGTGACCTTCCAGGCTGGCGAGCACCTCGATGCCGGCCCGCACGGAGCTCGGATTGGCGTTGTAGGAATCGTCGATGAGCCAGGCACCCCCGGCGGCTCGCTTGAATTGCAGGCGTCCGGGCACTGCGCGCACCGCAGCCAGTCCCGCGACGACGTGGTGCAGCGTGGCGCCGGCTGCGCTGGCCGCCGCAGCGGCCGCCAGCGCGTTGGCGACGTTGTGCCGGCCGCCCATGTGCAGCTCGACGGGCGTACCCGGTCCCAGCGGGCTCTCGAGTACGAAATGGGTCACGAAGCCTTCCGCACCGATCGAAGTGCGGATATCGGTGGCGGCAAAGTCAGCGCTCTTCTCGACACCGAAGCTGACGATCCGGGCCGGAGTCATCTGGCGCCAGAGACTGGCGAACTCATCGTCAGCGTTGATCACCGCGGTGGCGGTCCCAGCGAGCCCTTCCACCATCTCGCCTTCCGCGCGCGCGACGCCTTCCAGGCTGCCGAAGCCTTCCAGATGCTCAGCACCGGCATTCGTGATCAAGCCCACGGTGGGGCGCGCGATGCGCACCAGGGCGGCTACCTCGCCAGGGTGATTCGCGCCCATCTCGATGACTGCAAACTTATCCGTGGCCTGGAGTCGCAGCAATGTCAGCGGCACTCCGATATGGTTGTTCAGAGTGCCGCGGGTGGCCAGACAACTGCCTGCCTGCGCCAGGATCGTCGCCGTCATTTCCTTGGTGGTGGTTTTTCCGTTGCTGCCCGCGACTCCGATCACCGGGATGGCGAACTGGTTGCGCCAACTGTGTCCGAGCCGCTCGAGAGCCGCCTGCGTGTCCTGTACGACGATCTGCGAGATCGCCGATTCCTGCGGGGAGTCGACGACGGCCCCTGCAGCACCTGCGGAGTGCGCCGCGCTCACGAACTGGTTGGCATCGAAGCGCGGGCCGCGCAAGGCTACGAACAGCTCTCCGGGCTTGAGCGTGCGGGTATCGCTGGAGACGCCCGAGAAGCTTTGATCGGCTCCCCGCAGCGTGCCACTGCATTCCTTCGCGAAATCGGCGAGCGTGCGCTTCATGCTCGCCCCCCGGAGAACACGTCCCGCAGGATCGCCTGGTCACTGAAGGGGCGGCGTGCCGTCCCGTAGATCTGATAGTCCTCGTGTCCCTTGCCGGCCACGAGCACGACGTCTTCCGCAGCACTGCGCTGCAGAGCGGTGCGGATCGCGACCGCCCGATCGTGCTCCACCAGCGGCGCACGCGGACTTGCGAAGCCGGCAACAATGGCGGCGACGATTTTCGCCGGATCCTCGGTGCGAGGGTTGTCGTCCGTGATGATCGCCTCGTCCGCGAGCTCGCTGGCGATCTGTCCCATCATGGGGCGCTTGCCCGGATCACGATCCCCACCACATCCGAACACGACGCGCAGTCGTCCACGGCAATGCGCACGCGCGGCAGTCAGCGCTTTGGTCAACCCATCGGGCGTGTGCGCATAGTCGACGATGGCCAGAGGCATTCCGTCAGTGCCGCCAAACACTTCCATGCGGCCGCTCGGAGGCCTGCACGCGCCCAGGGCGGCCAGCGACTGTGCGAGCGGAACGTTCCATGCCAGCAGGACCGCGAGCACCGTAAGCACATTGTCGATGTTGAAATCGCCGACGAGAGGCACGGCCAGCTCGCCCGGTCCCCAGCTCGACTCGACGCCGATTCGCAAGCCTGCCGAATCGCGCGTCACTCGGCTTGCGCTCACGATGCCCGCATCACGCGACGCTGCGGCAGCCGCGCCTCGCCCGCCGAACGCGCGCGCGGCGGCGGTGTGCCGACTCGTGATGATCAGGCGCGCCGGTGAAGGCTGCGCTGCCAGCTGCGCACCGAACGGATCGTCGACGTTGATGACCCGGTGCGCGAGCTGTGGCCACGCGAACAGCCGGGCCTTCGTGGCACCGTACGCTTCCATCGTTCCGTGGTAGTCGAGATGGTCGCGCGTGAGATTGGTGAACGCGGCCGTCTCGAAACGCACGGCGGCCACCCGATGCTGCTCGATCGCGTGCGAGGAGACTTCCATGCTCACGCATTCGGCACCGAGGTTGCGCAGCGCGGCGAACTGCCGATGAATGCTCACCGCATCGGAGGTCGTGTGCTCCGTCGGAGTGAGCTTCGGAGGTACACCGAATCCCAGCGTGCCCATGACTGCTGCACGCCGGTTGCAGATCTGGAGAGCCTGCGCGAGCAGCCACGCACACGTAGTCTTGCCATTGGTCCCCGTGATCCCGGCGACGGTGAGCGCCTGCGCGGGTGACCCAAAGAAGCGGTCCGCGATGGTGCCTACGTGGCGGCTGAGATGCGGAACGGCTGCGACAAATATCTCGGACTCGAGGCTGGGTTTTGCTGACGCCTCGCCCTCGTACAGAACAGCGCGCGCACCGCGAGCGACGGCCTGCTGTGCAAACTCCAACCCGTGCCGCGTCCCGCCGCGACATGCAAGGAACAACGCCCCTGGAGAGACGGAACGGCTGTCGAGCGTCACATCACTGACGCAGACCTCCGCCGGAACATTGACAGGCACGAGCCCGGCGGTGATCTCCCTGAGCGAGCGCGTGCTCATGGCAAGGCCGCCGTGCGCACCGGCGGCGTCCTGGGAGAAGAGGACGGAATGTCCTCCGGCGCGTTGATGGGCTTGTCAGGGGCAACGGCCAGCAACCGGAGGGCGCCGCCGACGACTGCGGAAAACACCGGCGCAGATGCCTGTCCGCCCTGATGCCCTCCGACGGTCGGGTCTTCGAGGACGACCACGGCTGCCAGCCGCGGGCTGGTGGAGGGCGCGACGCCACCGAACACTGCGTTGAAGTGATCCGTGTTGTAGCCGCCACCGGCGGCCGTCTTTTCCGCGGTGCCGGTCTTGCCAGACACCTGATAGCCGGGAATCGCCGCGCGCCACCCTGTCGCCCCTTCCATGACAACCACGGACTTGAGCATCGTCAACAGTTCGCGACAGACGTGATCGTCCAGGACGCGATGACCCGCGGGAGGTGAGTCGACGCGCAGGAACGTCACCGGCCGCGCTATGCCGAAGGCACCCACGCTCGCATAGGCGTGCGCGAGTTGCAGTGGCGTCACCGAGATGTTGTACCCGTGGGACATCGTCGCGATGGTGATGGGCCGCCACTGCGAGTAGTTAGGGAACATGCCGGCCGACTCACCCGGAAAGCCGCTGGTGGTGACCTGGCCGAAGCCGAGTCGATCCAGCGTCGACCAGATGCGCTCCGGCTCCAGGCTCAGTGCCAGGCGCGCCATGCCGACGTTGGAGCTCTTGGCCAGGATGGTGGCGAGATTGACCGGGCCGAGGTTGTGGTCGTCCTCCTCGATCTTCGCGCCCACTTTGAAGAAGCCCGGCGAGGTGTCGATGACGCTGTGGTCGTCGTACTTGCCGGAGGCGATGCCGGCGGCGACGAAGAACGGCTTGATCGAGGAGCCCGGCTCGAGGATGTCGGTCGCCGCCCGGTTGCGATAGGTGCTGGCGACGAACTGGTCGCGGTCGTTGGGATTGAAGGCCGGCTGGTTCACCATCGCCAGGACTTCCCCGGTGCTGATGTCCAGCACCACGACCGAGCCGGACTTCGCGTGCGTATCCCGGACGGCCGCCTTCAGCTCCCGATACGCCAGATACTGGATGCGCAGATCGACGGACAACACCAGGTCGCGGCCGGGGCGCGCCGGGCGAATGCTCTCCACGTCCTGCACGATACGACCGTAGCGATCCTGGATGACCCGCTTCTCGCCGTTCTCACCGGCGAGCCAGTGATCGAATGCCAGCTCCAGACCTTCCTGACCCGCGTCATCGACGTTCGTGAACCCCAGAATGTGGCCGGCTACCTCGCCCGCTGGGTAATACCGGCGGTACTCACGCGAGGTATAGACGCCCGGGATGCCGAGCGCTTTGATCTGCGCAGCCTCGGCAGGTTGCCGGCCGCGGGCCACGTAGAGAAAGTCGCGATCGAGATTGCTCGTTACACGACGTGTCAGCTCCGGGCGATCGATTCTCAGTGCGCTGGCGAGCCGCGGAATCTGATCCAGCGGGAATTCTCTGGGGTTCACCCACACCGAATCGACCGGCGTGCTCACAGCGAGAGGCTCGCCGTATCTGTCGGTGATCGTTCCGCGATGCGCTGCGATGACCGCAACGCGCGAGAAGCGGTTATTGCCTTCCTTTGCGAGGAAACTGTGATCGACGAGCTGCAAGTCGACCGCACGCCACACGAGAGCGAGCGCCCCGCAAACGAGCAGCCCGACGAGCAGGTACGATCTCCACCGGAACGAGGCAGAGGCGTCTCGTGCGTTACGTGCCTTCATGGAGCGATGATCTCGATCTCCTTGGGCGGCGGCATCGCCATGTGCAGCTTGGTGCTGGCAACGCGCTCGACAAACGCATGCGTGGACCACGCGCTCTGCTCGAGCTGCAACTGTCCCCACTCGATCTGGAGGTTGTCGCGTTGTCCGCTGAGCCTCTCGAGCTGGACGAACAGCTCGCGCGCGCGATGCTTGCAGTAGATCGCGCCAGCCGCCGAACCGAGTGCCGCAACCCACAGCACCGCCACAGCAATCGCGAGTACCTTGCCACTCATACGACTTTCTCCGCCACGCGCAAGAGCGCGCTGCGCGCGCGTGGATTGCGCTTCACCTCGACGTCGCTCGGGCGACTCTTGCGGCCGATGAGCTTCAGCCGCGGTTGAGCCTCAGGAGGCAGCACCGGCAGATCGAGAAGGACGGGATCGACCTGGGACTGGTCGCGCAGGAAGTTCTTGACCTCCCGATCCTCGAGCGAATGGAAGCTGATGACGGCCAGGCGTCCGCCGGGCGTGAGCACCTCAACGGCCGCGCTCAGGCCTCTGCGCAACTGCCCCAGCTCGTCGTTGACGAACATTCGCAATGCCTGGAACGTGCGCGTGGCCGGGTGCTTCCCCGGCTCGCGGGTACGGACCGCGCGGGACACGAGTGCCGCCAGCTCGCTGGTGCGCGTCAACGGATGCTCGTCACGTGTCGCAACGATGGCCTGAGCTATGCGACGCGCAAAGCGCTCTTCTCCCAGCGTGGCAATCACTTCGCGAATCTCGTCGAGGCTCGCCCGAGCGAGCCACGCAGAGATTGGCTCGCCGCGTGTCGGGTCCATACGCATGTCGACCGGACCGTCCGAGCGGAAGCTGAAGCCCCGGCCCGCGTCGTCGAGCTGCGGTGATGAGACGCCGAGGTCGAAGAGCACGCCCCTGCAAGGTTGGCCGTGCGCGTGCGCCGGCACGAGCGTGGCGAGATCGGCAAACGACGCATGGACGAGCGTAAGCCGCACTTCGTCGGCAAAGCGTTGCCTGCCGGCCGCGACGGCCTCAGGATCCCGGTCGATCGCGAGCACGCGGCCTTCTCGACCCAGGGCCTGGAGAATGGATGCCGTATGACCGCCGCGCCCGAACGTCGCATCGACATAGTAACCGCCCGCCTGGAGGGCTAAAGCCGCGAGCGCCTCTCCGACAAGCACCGGTGTGTGCTCATCCACGATAGAAGCGGCTGTTGAGACCCGCCCCCCGAAAAGCTTCGCTGTTCTCTTTCATCGCGCGCCTTCGCCTCGAGCGCGATGCACTTTCTTCCAGGATCCGAGCCGTCGATTCGAATCCCGCCCGCTTGGTGGCGCATCACGCGCCCACCGCCAAACCCTCGCCCTCCGCCTTCGCCCACCGCTCGCCGCTAGCCACCTTGTCAGCCGCAGCCAGCCTCGCCTACAGCCGCAGCGACTCCAACTCCGCGGGCAGCCCCGTCATGTTGTCGTCGCCCTGCGCCAGCCACTTGTCGCGCCGCTCGATCCAGCGCGCTTCATCCCAGAGCTGGATTGAATTACCCTGTCCCACCAACATGGCGTGGCGCTGCAGGCCGGCCACCTCGCGCAGCTCCGTCGTCAGCAGGAACCGGGAATGACTGTCGAGCTCCAGCATCATCGCGTGACCCAGCATCAACCCCTTCAGCCGCTCCGCCTGCGGGTGCAGGGACGGCAAAGCCAGCAGCTTGCGCTCTACCTGCTCCCACTCCGGATGTGGGTACATGACGAGACACTTGCCGCTGCCGAGGGTGATCACGAGCTTCCCCTGGGCGTCGGCGGGCATCTGGTCCCGGTAAACCGTCGGCAGAACCATCCGGCCCTTGTCGTCCAAGGTCACTTTTGTTGCACCGCGGAACATGACCCTGGAGCGTAGCGGCCGCCCAGTTTCTCCCACTTTTTCCCACTGGCTGCCACTATAAACCGCAGCCCGACTATGTCAATTGGAAAAGTGAGAAATTCGTCGCACTGCCAACGACTTATGTTTGATCGGGGCGGTTCCTGACCAGTACCGGCCACCGTTGGTCATTGCCAATCAGCGGCTTGCCCCCCGAAGCTCATACAGTGGTTGATATTGGTGCGGTGCTGGATGCAGCCCCGCACGGGGGGAGCCGGCCTGTAAGCCGGGTTCTGTCGAGGGCAATCATTCCTCTGGGATCCGCGTCGCCGCGGACCTCTAGCGGCCTACCCGGAAGCGCGCGCGGATCAGCGCTGTCCCTGTCCCCGTAAGGGTCGGGACTGCTTCCCTATTTGGCCTTGCTCCAGGTGGGGTTTGCCGTGCCAACCCTGTTACCAGGGTCGCGGTGCGCTCTTACCGCACCGTTTCACCCTTGCCGTCCCCCGCGGCCTTGCGGCCCTGAGGTCTTAGGCGGTCTGCTCTCTGTTGCACTTTCCGTGGGCTCGCGCCCCCCAGGCGTTACCTGGCACCTGATCCGCCGGAGCCCGGACTTTCCTCCCCCCTCGACGGACGATGCCGCCGAGAGCAGCGACTGCCCGGCCGGCTCCCCGCGCTCACGATAAGGGCGCTCAGGGGGAAGTCAAATCAAAGGTGAGCACTGCTCACGGCCTGCATCACCCGGGTGTGCTCCTCGGCGCTCAGCACGTAGGGAAGCACCACCGGAGCGCCGGTATTGCGGTGAAATAGCGGGTTCTGGCGGTAGTCCCCCGTGACCCTGGCCCTGATCGCTGTCCGCAGGAACCACCAGACCGACCTGCCCAGGCCTTCGGTCTTGGGCGCGGGCTCTCCTCGTGCGCTCGCCGTGTTCACCCAGGCCATGACCGGACCAAACGAGCGCTCCACAGACGCAGTATCTTCGGCGAGGCAGGAATGCAGCAGGCCGATGAAAGACAGCTTCGGAGTCGCGAGGGTGTTGCCGATGGGAGTGCGGCAGCAACGACTGTACCAACGCAGCAGGCCCCTGGGCGTCAGACGAATGCAGGCGAGTTGCTCGAGCCCCTGCGTAAAAGTGAGATTCTTCGGCTGGATTTGCACGATGTCGGAGCCGCCGCGAGCGTCCAGTATCTCGTTCGGCTTGCCGAGGTAGTGCGCGAAAGCCTGACAGTCTCTGCAGTAGCAAACCGCGTGGTTGGAACTGCGGGGATTAGCAATCGTCCCCTGCACCGCTCCGCACTCGCAGCGTAATGGATGCGTACTAGCGTTCATCTCTGCGCGCCTCAGACTCACGAGTCAATAGCGTGTACACCTCGCTGCGTTTCGCACCAGTCAACTTGGCAACAATCGATGCCGCTCTTCCTGCCGGCAACTCCTTTGAGAGCAGCTCGACGGCCAGGTGAAGCAGGCGCGTATCGACCGCGGTATCGACGTCCGCGCAGCCTTCGACAACGATGGTGATCTCGCCGCGTTGGAAGTTAGGTTCGTCGCGCGCGAGCGCGACTAGCTCGCCCACAGTGCCGCGATACACAGTCTCGTGGGTCTTAGTCATCTCACGCGCCACCACCGCCCGTCGATCCGCGCCGAACTCCGACGCAAGATCGACCAGCGTCTGCGCGATACGGTGCGGGGCCTCGAAGAACACGAGGGTGCGCGTCTCGCCCGCGAGCTGTGCGAGCCGCGACCGGCGCTCACTGTCTCGCGCGGGAAGGAACCCCTCGAAACAGAACCGGCTCGTCGGCAGCCCGGCAACCGCAAGGGCCGCAGTGATGGCGGAGGGCCCGGGTATCGCGTACACATCGTGCCCTGCACGCGCGGCCTCTCGCACCAGCTCAAAGCCGGGGTCGGACAACAACGGAGTCCCGGCGTCGCTCACCAGCGCCACTGTTTCGCCAGCTTCGAGCCGCGCCAGGATCTCCGGCACGCGCTGCGTCTCGTTGTGGGCATGCAGCGACACCAGCGGGCGCGACACACCGATCGACTGCAGCAGCACCAGCGTGTGGCGCGTGTCCTCCGCGGCGATCACGTCGGCGGATTCCAGGGCCTCGCGTGCGCGAACACTCAGATCGTTCAGATTTCCGATCGGGGTAGCGACGACTTGCAGCCGACCTCGAGAATTGGCCACTATAATCGGACTCCGGCGCAGCACTGTGCGGCGCCCTCATCCTGCCCGTCAACGCGGGGGCCTTCAACCCGCGGATGCCGGCACGCGACGTTCGAGGAAAGCGCATTGATACCTGAGGAAGCGGGTCTGACCTGGAGGCGATGGATCCTGCGCCTCCCACTGCTCCTGGTGATCCTCGCCCTGGCGGGCTGCCCGAGCCTCGGGCCGCGCACCGAGCTGCCTCCGTCCGTCGATCGCGCCCAGGATCTGCAGCAGCATGGGGACCTGGCCGGCGCGGCCCACGTCTATGAAGCGTTGGCACAGCAGAACACCGGCGCGGAGCGAACCACGTTCGCGCTGCAGTCGGCTCATGCATGGATCGCCGCACGCCGTCCGGACGACGCCGCCCGCGCGCTGGCCATGGCCCAGCCGCCGCTGACGCCGGCGCAGACGTTCGATCGTCAGATGTTGGATGTGCAGATCCTGCTGGGCCGCGGGCAAGGGGCCCTGGCCTTGCAGCGACTCAACTCCATTGCGCGGCCCACCAACCCGGCAGACGCGGCGCGTTATCAATCACTGCAGCAGCAGGCGACGCTCGCCGCCTCGGGACAGGCCCCCAACGGGCAGCTACCCCCAACGCCCTCGGTGACCGCCTCGGCCCACATCGCGCTGCTGTTGCCGGTGACCGGGAGAAATGGCGCGGCGGGTATCAAGGTAGAGGAAGGCTTCATGACCGCCTTCTACCAGCAGCCCGTGGCGGAGCGCCCGCAAATCCGTGTCTATGACACAGGCGGGACCAGCGTTGCCGAGGCAGTCACGCACGCCACCCAGGAGGGCGCCGACTTCATCGTCGGACCCCTCACGAAGGAGGAGATCACGGCGGCCTCCGAGCTTGCGATCCGGCGTCCTCCGATTCTCGCACTCAACTTTCTGCCCGTGGAGAAGCCGGCCCCTGCGGCGTTCTACCAGTTTGCATTGTCGCCTGAGGACGAGGCGCGCCTGGTCGCTCGACGGATCCTCGCCGACGGTCATCGTGCCGGCATCGCGTTCGTCCCCGCCGGGGACTGGGGCACCCGCGTGTTGACCGCGTTCACGCAAGAACTGCAGGCCGGAGGCGGTGCCGTGCTCGGGAGCGCTCCGATCGACTCGGCTCTCACCGACTACGCGGACTCGATCACACAAGTGCTGCGCATCAGCGACAGCGAGGTCCGTCGCAAGCGCCTGGAGTCCATACTGGGCACGAAGCTTCAGTTCGAGCCGCGCCGCCGCGCCGACATCGAATTCATCTTTGCAGCTGCGCCCGCCAACATGGAGCGCCTGCTGCGTCCGCAGCTGCGATATCACTTCGCAGGCGACATCCCCACGTACGCGACATCCGATGCGTTCGAGCCTGACCCGCGTGCCAATCAGGACCTCGAGGCGCTCATCTTTCCGGACATGCCCTGGATGCTGGGCAGCGACCTTGCCGATGCGGTGCGGGAAGCGGCCCGCGCTGCCTGGCCAAACGGCGGCCGGCGCGACCGCTTGTTCGCGTTCGGCTTCGACGCCTACCGCCTGGCCATCGACCTGCGCAGTCATCCAGGAGCCAGCACGGTGAGCCTCGACGGACTGACGGGGCACCTCAGCCTGGATCGGGACGGCCACGTGCGCCGCGAGCTCAGTTGGGCGCAGGTCAAGAACGGCGAGGTGCGCTTGTTGCCGGCGCCGGGGGCACCGGCTCAGGCCACGCCGCCGGCAGCGTCCCGGTATCCCCACCGAAGGGAACGGCTCAGCCGCGCCCCGGCGGCATCCACCCGCTAGGCGTCGCCGGGCGCGCCGACGCGGACATCTTGAAGGCCACGGATGGCCCGTAGATTCCCCCCGTCCCGATCCACCACCCGCAACACGCGGGCCCAACCCGTTGCGCCGGATCGCGAACCTGGAAGCCGCGTCGCGCAAGCCGAGGCCGTCGCGTCAACTCGCGCAGCCGCAGTCCGCATCGCTCGCGCTCACGCTGCGGCCGATTTAGGGCGCGCGGCCGAGGCCGTCGCCGCCCGTTTCCTGGCGAGTCAGGGGCTCGAGGTCCTCATGCGCAACTTCCGCCGGCGGCTCGGAGAGATCGATCTGGTGGCCCGCGACGGCCCCGTGCTGGTGATCGTCGAGGTTCGCACCCGATCGACTCAGAAGTTCGGGGGTGCCGCGGCAAGCGTCGACTGGCGCAAACGCACCCGAATCGTTCGCGCCGCCCACCTGCTATTGAGCAAGCACGCGGACTACACGGGAATGCGCATCCGCTTCGATGTCATCGTCGTATTCAACGCCCTTGCGGAGAACCCGCAGGTGCGATGGATCAAGCACGCGTTTGCCGTGTGCTGACGGCGCGCGGCGCAAACGACGGCGCAGCGCGACCCCGTGGCGCCCGAACCGGGCAGCTTCGACTACTTGACCACCTTCAACTGCGGACGGCGCTTCTCGCCGCTCTCGCGCGAGCCGCCGCCATCCTCTGCCGGTGTCGGCCGGCTCGGCGGCTCCGGTCCGAGATCCTGCTCCGAGAACACCATGCCCTCGCCGGTCTCGCGTGCGTAGATACCCAACACCGCAGCAATCGGAACGCGCACGTGATGCACGACTCCCGCGAATCGCGCATCGAACTCGATGTCCTGATTTCCCAACTGCAACCTTTGGGTGGCGCTCGCGCTGAGATTGAGCACGATCTTGCCGTCCTTCACATAGGCCTGCGGCACTTGCGCATCCGGCCGCTGCGCATCGACGATGACGTGCGGGGTGTGGCCACAGTCGGTCATCCACTCGTGCATGGCGCGCAGCAGATACGGTCGCTTGCTGGGAGGAGCGTTGGACATGAGCGATTGTCTGGGGTCTCAGAGAAGCCGCATTTCCTGTTCGGTATCGGACAGGCTCTCGCGGAAGGCCGGGCGCGAGAAAATCAGGCCCGCGTACCTGATGATCGGCTGCGCCGTCGGCGGCAGATCGATCTCGTAATGCGGCAGGCGCCACAGCACCGGCGCGATGGTCGCATCCACCAGCGAGAACTCATCGGACAGGAAGTAGGGCTTGACCTTGAACAGCTCGGTGCTCTGCAGAATGGTGTCGCGCAGGATCTTCTTCAGCCGCACGGTCTGCTTCTTGTCCGGCTCCTGCTCGATCTGCTGCACCAGCGCATACCAATCGCGCTCGATCCGATACAGCGCCAGGCGGAATTGCGCGCGCGTCACCGGATCCACGGGCATCAGGGGCGGGTGCGGAAAGCGCTCATCCAGGTACTCGATGATGACGCGCGAGTCGTACAGCACCAGGTCGCGGTCGACCAGCGTCGGCACGCTGTGATAAGGGTTCAGGTCGAGCAGATCCTCCGGAAACTTGCCGGGCTCGACACTCACGATGTCGATGCTGATGCCCTTTTCGGCAAGCACGATGCGCGTGCGATGACTCCACGGGTCATTGGGCGCGGAAAACAACGTCATGATGGAACGTCGGCTCGACAAATTTCCGCCCCCGCGATCCGCTGCAGGGACTGTGCCCCCTGCAACCGCGTTGCCGATCAGTCAAAGTCAGTGAACGTCTTTCCAGTATTCCTGCTTCAGCAACCACGCCAGCCACGTCAGCACCAGCAGAAACAGCACCACCCAGATCCCGAGCGCATGCCGCTGCATCTGCGTCGGCTCCGATGCGTAGTCCAGGAAGTTCACGGTATCACGGACGAAGGCATCGTACTGCGCCTCGGTCATGCTCCCCGGTGCGATCTGCTCGAAATGGTCGAATTCCGGCTCGCTCTTGCCGTCCGCCCCCGGAACGCTCTTGTAGACCGCCTTTTTCAGCCCCTCCAGCGAGGAGAGGATGTTGGGCATGGCGATGTTCGGCAGCTGCAGGTTGTTCGTGCCCGTCGGCTTGGTCGGATCGACGTAGAAGGTCTTGAACAACCGGTAGATGTAGTCCTTGCCGCGCTCGGCCGCCATCAGCGACAGATCGGGGGGGGCCTTGCCGAACCAGTTCTCCGCATCCTGCGACGGCATCGGAGTGGAGACGTAGCTCGCCGGGGTGTCGCCGGCAGGAATGAGCTCCTGCAGCTCACTGGCAGGAATGTTCAGATCCGTGCCGACCCGCGACCACCGCACGTATTTGAGCGAGTGGCACCCCATGCAGTATTGCGCGAAATTGCGGGCGCCCCGCTGCAGGGAGGCGGTATTGGCAACGGTGGTGCCTGCCTTCCAGCTCTCCCAGTCCGTGGGCTCGGCCGAGGAGGCCTCCGCCTTGGAGGCCTGCCCCTTCTGCGCTGGTGCCTCATCAGCAGCCCAGACACTACCGCCGATCAGCAGCAATGCGAGGGTGCACGAACCCAGCATACGCATGAGCTTACCGGTGCGACCGATCTCAATGAGCATGATAGACCACTCTCTCAGGCACCGGCTTCACGGAGTCCCAGCGGGAATAGAACGGCATCAGGATCCAGAACAGGAAGTACAGTCCGGTGAAGATGCGCCCGATGACGACGTACAGGCCTTCCGGCGGCCGCATGCCCATGAAACCCAGTCCCACGAACGAGACGACAAACACGGCCAGGGCGACTTTCGATATCCAGCCCTTGTAGCGGATCGACCTCACCGGTGAGCGGTCCAGCCATGGCAGGAAGAAGAACGCCACGATAGCGAGCAGCATCGCCAGGGTACCCAGGCGCTGGTCGGGCATCGCGCGCAAAATCGCGTAGAAGGGCGTGAAGTACCACACCGGCGTGATGTCCGGAGGCGTCGAGACGGGGTTGGCAGGCTCGAAGTTCGCGGACTCGAGGAACAGGCCCCCGAAGGTCGGTGCGTAGAACACGATGATCGCGAAGATCACCAGGAATGCGCAGATGCCGACCGTATCCTTCACCGTGTAGTAGGGATGGAACGGAATACCGTCCAGGGGGTGCCCATTGGGCCCCACCTTTGCCTTGATCTCGATGCCGTCCGGGTTGTTCGACCCCGTGCGCCGCAGAGCGATCAGGTGCAGCCCGACGAGCGCCAGCAGGATGAGCGGGATGGCCACGACGTGCAGCGCGAAGAATCGGTTCACCGTGGCATCGGCGATGGCGTAGTCGCCGCGGATCCACTCGACCAGCCCCGGCCCGATCACCGGAATGGTGCCGAAGATGTTGACGATCACCTGCGCGCCCCAGAACGACATGTTGCCCCAGGGAAGCACATAGCCCATGAACGCCTCCGCCATCAGCGCGAGGTAGACGAGCATGCCGACCAGCCAGAGCAGCTCCCGCGGGGCCTTGTACGAGCCGTACAGGAACGCGCGGAACATGTGCAGGTAGACGACCACGAAGAACGCCGACGCACCCGTGGAATGCATGTAGCGGATGAGCCAGCCGAAATCGATCTCCCGCATGATGAACTGGACCGAGTCGAAGGAGGTCGCCTCGCCCGGCTTGTAGAACATCGTGAGGAAGATGCCCGTGACCAGCTGCAGCACCAGCACCACGAGCGCGATGAAGCCGAAGAAGTACCAGAAGTTGAAGTTCTTCGGTGCGAAGTACCCGGTGAGCTGGCTCTCGATGAACTCACTGACGGGCAGGCGCTTGTCGAGCCACGCGTAGAAGCCCTTCTTCGGTGCGCCGGAGCTTACCGGCGTCGCGGACGCCGCGGATTGGTTGGGGACGGCCATTACGCCTCTCCCTTCTCATCGACGCCCACGACGAGGCGGTTCGGGTTTGGAAAGCTGTAGGGCGGAATGCGCAGATTGACCGAGGCCGGGGAGCCATCGAACACGCGCCCTGCCAGATCGAAGCGCGAGCCATGACAGGGGCAGAGGTAGCCGCCCGGCCAGGTCGGTCCCAGCTCGGGGTCGCCGGCGGCAAAGTGCTGCTTGGGCAGGCAGCCCAGGTGGGTGCAGATCCCGATCAGCACCAGAATATCGGCCTTGCGGGAGCGCTGGGTGTTCTTGCAGTAGGCGGGCTGCTCGGAGCTCTTCGATTCCGGGTCTTTGAGGCGATCGTCATGCCCGGTGAGGCTGGAGACCATCTCCGGAGTGCGCCGCACCACGTAGATGGGCTGCTTGCGCCACAGGACGATCACCATCTGTCCCGGGTCGACCTTCGACAGGTCGAGGTCGGTCGGCACGCCCAAGGCGCGCGCCCGCTCCGAAGGTTCCCAGGATGCCACGAAGGGTATGGCGGCGAGGACCGCTCCAACCGCTCCGACTCCAATCGTCGCCGAGGTCAGGAACTTCCGTCGGCTCAGGTCGACTTCGTCATTGGCGACGACCATGCTGTCTGCCACTTATAGGCTCTCCGCTTACCTAGTCACGACCACCCGCTTGCGCGCATCGCTTGCCGCGCGTACGGCACGTGCGCACGGGTGCTGTTTCCGGCTCGCGGGGGGCGGCGCATTATACACAAACCGGCCGGGCACTTTTTTCGCCGGCTGCGGTCCAGCGCCAGACGCGCTCTTCTGCGGCGCGAGCTGCCTATTCCTCGCCCGGAGTGACAGATGATCCCCCGACCGGAGTACAGATGATTGAACGGTTCAGCCGCGGGCTCGTTTTCGTGGCCGGCTCGGTGGTCGGGGGACTGGCCCTCGCCTTTGTGATCGTGGCACTGCGTCCGGACCTGATCCGCCGCGGCGGGCCGATCGCCCCGCTGATCACGCCCCGGCTCACCGCCGCGCAGCCCGCTCCCACCCGGGTGACCTATGCTGCGGCCGTAGAGCGGGCAGCCCCCTCGGTCGTCAACGTCTACACGAAGCAGCTGGTGAACGAGCGGGTCGCGCCGTCCTCCCTCGGGGAGCTGTTCGGGGACTTCCTGCCTCGATATCGCCCGAGGATACAGAACACCCTGGGCTCCGGAGTCATCGTGGACCAGGCCGGTCACATCGTGACCAATTACCACGTGATCGCCAACGCGGACTCGGTGCTGGTGGCCCTCGCCGACGGCCGCGTTGCCAATGCTCGCGTCGTCGGCCGCGACCCCGATACGGACCTGGCGGTTCTGAAGATCGACCTGACCGGGCTCCCCGTAGCCACTTTCGGGCACTCCGACCGGCTCAAGGTTGGGGACATCGTGCTGGCGATCGGCAGTCCGATGGGGCTGTCGCAGACCGTAACGCACGGCATCGTCAGCGCCACCGGCCGGCAGCACATGGGTGTCGCCAACCTGGAGGACTTCATCCAGACCGACGCACCGATCAACTCGGGCAACTCCGGCGGCGCACTCATCGACAGCAGCGGTGCGCTGATCGGCATCAACACCGCGATGGCCGCCAAGAGCCTCGGGGTGGAGGGGATCGGCTTTGCGATCCCGGTCAACATGGTGCGGGGAGTGGTGAGCGACATCATCGCGAACGGTCGCGTGATCCGCGGCTGGCTCGGCATCGTGGCGCAGGACATCACGAACGAGCAGGCCGAGCAGCTGGGCCTTGCGCAAGGGGGCGTGCTGCTCGCCTATGTCGGGGGGCCCGGGGCGCAGGCGGGCTTGCGCCCGGGGGATCTGCTGCTGCAGGTCGAGGGGGCCGCCGTGACCGGCGCGCAAGACGCATACGTGACCATAGCAGCACACAAGCCGGGCTCGACACTTGCGATCAAGGTGCTTCGCGGCAGGAAGATGCTAGACATCAAAGCGACAGTGGGCGAGCGTCCGCATCAGCCTTGATCGTTCCGGAGGGACCACCATGCCCCAGTCCACAGTGATCGCCGTACGGCGCTTTGCCTCCAGGGCGGAGCTGGACGCCGCCTTGATTCAACGCCTCGAGCTGGCCATCACCAGCGGCGGTGGCGGCTCGGCCATCATGCTGTCGGGCGGGCATACCCCCATGCCGGCCTATCGCGAGTTGGCCACCCGCTCGCCCCGGCCGGCCGCGAACCTGAGCATCCTGTTTTCCGACGACCGTTACGTGCCTTCGACGGCGACGGCCAGCAATTATCACCAGTCCCTGGCGCTGATAGACGCCCTGGCGCTGCCTGAGAGCAGCGTGCTGCGCGTGCGAACGGAGCTGCCACTCGAGGCAGCGGCTACCGACTACGAGCGCCGGATCGACGCCTTGCTGCTGGCCGGTGTGCGCTTTCGCCTGGGCCTGCTCGGGCTGGGAGCCGACGGCCACACCGCTTCCCTCTTCACCTCCAAGGATGTGGAGCGCTCCCGCGGCCATCGTGCGATAGCCGTGAATCGCCCCGACGGGATGCAGGCCGTGAGCGTCACCCCCGAAGTGCTCGCTCACTTCAGCGAGCTGGTATTCATCGTCGCCGGCCAGGACAAGCACAACGCCGTGCAGTCGCTGATCAACCGCGACCCCGCGATCGCCGCTTTTCGTGCCATCGAGAGCCGCACCGCCACCGACCTCTGGCTCGCCGACACCTGAGGGGTCAGGGCGCGAAATCGCTCATCGGCCCCGGGAGACAGGAGCGTGTCCACTGGTGGGCATCCGCTCCGGGGTTGTGCCAGTTGCAGGGGCCGGATGTGATGATCGCCTCCGCTTCCGGAGGCCCCCAGGAACCGGGGGTGTACTCGTGGACCGGCGAGCCGGTACCGAGCACCGGATCGACGATCGCCCAGGCCGCCTCGACCTCGTCCTGGCGCGCAAAGTGCGCCGTGTCACCGATCATCGCGCTGCTGATGAGCAGCTCGTAGGCGTCCATCTCTCCTGCCTGCTCCTGAGCGACGAACAGCTCCACGTCCCGCCCGTGCATGGTGGGTCCGGCCTTCTTCGCATGCGCGCCCAGGGCGATCGCGACATCGGGGCCCACACGAAAGCGCAGGTAGTTCGGCTGCGCCGGGCCCAGGCCCCCGAAGACATGAGCCGGCGGTGGACGCAGATCCACGACCACCTCCGTGGCCGTGACGGGCAGGCATTTGCCGCTGCGCAGATAGAACGGTACGCCGCTCCAGCGCCACGAATCGATCTCCAGCCGAACGGCCGCGAACGTCTCCACCTTCGAGTCCGGGGCGACCCCCGGCTCCTGGCGATAGCCGCGAAACTGCCCACGGCACAGATTTTTCGGCGACATCGGGCGGATGGATTTCAACACCTTGACCTTCTCATCGCGCAGCGACTCACCCTCGGTGTTGACCGGCGGCTCCATCGCCAGAAAAGCCACGATCTGCATCAGGTGATTCTGGATGACGTCGCGAATCGCGCCCGCCTCTTCGTAGAACTTGCCGCGGCCCGCCACGCCGATCTTCTCGGCCATGGTGACCTGCACACTCGCCACGAAGTTGCGATTCCAGATCGGCTCGAGGAAGGAGTTGGCAAAGCGGAAGTACAGCAGGTTCTGCACGGCCTCCTTGCCGAGGTAGTGGTCGATGCGAAAGATGCTGCTCTCGGGGAATTCCTGCAGCAGCGTGCGGTTGAGCGCCTGCGCGGACGCCAGGTCGCGACCGAAGGGCTTCTCGACCACGACTCGCGCGCCCTCGGGCCGCTGTTTGCTCAGGTGGCCGATGACCACCGGAAAGACACTCGGAGGAATCGCCAGGTAGAACAGAGGGCGCTGCGAGTTATCCAGCGCCTTGAACAGCGCATCGAACGTCTCGCTCTTGCCGTAGTCCCCGTCGACGTAGCGCAGCAGCCCAGCGAGCTTCTCGACCACTGCCGACTCGGGCTGCTTGATGTGCTCGGCAACGCTCTTGCGCACGTGCGCCACGTACTGGTCGGTGTTCCAACCTGCGCGCGCGACGCCGACCACCGGCACTGTGAGCACCCCACGGCGCACCAGGTTGTAGAGCGCGGGGTAGATCTTTTTGTAGCACAGATCGCCCGTAGCCCCGAAGATCACCAGCCTGTCCGAATCGCGACGCTCCATGGCGTGACCTCGCTTCAGCTCGATTTCTCGAGATGTCCGCCAAATCCGAGCCGCATGGAGGACAGCAGCTTGTTGGCAAACTCCGCGCGACCGCGCGACTCGAACCGTGAATACAGCGCGGCGCTCAGCACGTATGCCGGCGCCCCCACGTCGATCGCGACCTGCACCGTCCAGCGCCCTTCCCCCGAATCGGAGACGCGACCGCCGAAGCGCGCCAGCTTCGGATCCGCCGCCAACGCGCTGGCGGTGAGATCCAACAGGCGCGAGGAGATGATGCTGCCGTGGCGCCACACCTCCGCGATGGCGGCGGTGTCCAGCTCGTACCGATACAGCTCCGGATGGGCCAGCGGCGCGGTCTCCGCGTCGCTCTCCTTGGCAGCCTCGTTTCCGGCATTCGCGTGCGCCAGCAGATTGAGCCCCTCGGCATACGCGGCCATCAGCCCGTACTCGATGCCGTTGTGGACCATCTTCACGAAATGACCGGCGCCATGCGCCCCGCAGTGCAGATAGCCCTGCGCTGCGGTGCTCTGCTGTCCCGGCTTGCCGCCCGCGCCGCTCTCTCCAGGTGCCAGCGTCGCGAAAATCGGATCGAGCGAGCTCACCACATCGGCCTCGCCGCCGATCATCAGGCAGAAGCCATGCTCGAAGCCGAGCACCCCGCCGCTGGTCCCGGCATCGACGTAGTGGATGCCGGCAGACTTCAGCTCGTTGGCTCTGCGGATGTCATCGTGATAATGGGAGTTGCCGCCGTCGATCAGCACATCACCCTTCTGCAGCAGCGGCCGCAGGTCTGCGATCACCGCATCGACGATGCCCGCGGGCACCATGATCCACAGCGCCCGCGGTGCCTTGAGCGCCGCCACCATTTCGCGCAGCGAGCCAACGCCTTTGGCGCCTTGTTCCGCGACGCTCTTCACCGCGTCGGCTGAGCGGTCGTAGGCCACGCACTCGTGTCCGCCCTTCAACAGCCGGCGCACCATGTTCGCGCCCATACGACCGAGCCCGATCATTCCGATTTGCATGGCGACTCCTCGAGGGGGGGCGCCAGTCTACCCCCCGATGTGACAGTTACGCAGTCGGAATCGTCTGACAGCGCGAGCGCAGCGTCGACGCTGAAACCCTGGAGTGGCGAAGATTCGCGCGAAGGACTCGGCACGCCGGCAAAAACCACGCTTTTTGCCGGCCGCCCGAGCCGGCTGAGGGCCTAAATTCTGCGAAACGGCTGGCCCATTTGGGCCGCAGGCCTGTTTTCGCCGATTAATTGGGAACGCGGCGGATCTGGGCGCCCAGCTGCGCCAGCTTCTCCTCGATCGCCTCGTAGCCGCGATCGATGTGATAGATGCGCTCCACGTCCGTGCGGCCTTCGGCCACCAGTCCTGCCAGAACCAGGCTGGCGGAGGCGCGCAGGTCGGTCGCCATCACCGGCGCTGCCGTCAGCTTCTCCACGCCGCGGATGATCGCCGTATTGCCTTCGAGCCGGATCTCCGCTCCCAGCCGTCGCATCTCCAGCATGTGCATGAAGCGGTTCTCGAAGATCGTCTCGATAATGGTACCGACGCTGGAGGAGATGGTATTCAGTGCGGCGAACTGCGCTTGCATGTCGGTCGGAAAGGCCGGGTACGGGGCCGTGCGCACATCCACCGAAGCCGGCCTGCGGCCGCGCATATCGATCTCGATCCAGTTCTCGCCGACGCCGATTTTCGCGCCCGCTTCCTCCAGCTTCACGAGCACCGCGTCCAGATGGTCGGGGCGGGTGTTCTTGATCCGTACGATGCCGCGCGTGATCGCGCCGGCAACCAGGTACGTACCGCTCTCGATCCGATCCGGTAACACCTCATAGGAAGTCCCGCGCAATCGCGGTACCCCCTTGACGAGGATCTTGTCCGTGCCCGCACCCTGGATTTTCGCTCCCATGGCGATGAGGAAATTCGCCAGGTCCACGACTTCCGGCTCGCGCGCGGCGTTCTCGATGATCGTGTCGCCGTCGGCGAGCGTCGCGGCCATCATCAGGTTCTCGGTCCCCGTCACGGTGACCGTATCGAGCACCAGGCGTGCGCCCTTCAGCCGGCCCGAGGTCCGCGCGCGGATATACCCGTTCTCGATCGTGATGTCCGCGCCCATCGCCTGCATGCCGGCGATATGGATGTTCACCGGACGCGAGCCTATGGCGCAGCCTCCCGGGAGCGAGATGTCAGCCTTGCCGAAGCGCGCCAGTAGCGGACCGAGCACGAGGATCGAGGCGCGCATGGTTTTCACGAGCTCGTAGGGCGCGAAGCATTCCTTCACGGTCGAGCCGTCGATCTCGATGCTCATCTTCTCGTTGATGGTCACCGTGGCGCCCATGCGCCCCAGCAGCTCGACGGTGGTCGTGACGTCGTTGAGATGCGGAACGTTGGCTACGGTGACCGGGTCGTCGGCGAGCAGGGCTCCGGCCAGAATCGGCAGCGTCGCGTTCTTGGCGCCGGAGATGCGCACTTCTCCTTCGAGGGGCAGCCCCCCCTGGATCTGCAGCTTATCCATGTCACCTCTGTTGCGATTACTCGGCGCCGCTCGCCTCGCCCCTCCGGGGCCGCCCTCCGGGCGTTATCAGAGATTCCTCGGGAGTCAGCGCCTCGATCGACAGCGCATGAATCTCCGTCCCCATGCGCTCTCCGAGCGCGCGGTAGACGAGCTGATGGCGGGCAATGCTGCGCTTGCCCACAAACTCGGAAGCGACCACGCGGGCGGCGAAGTGCGTATTGTCGTCCGATTCGACCCGGACCTCGGCGCCCGGCAGGCCGGCGCGAATCAATTGCGCCACTTGTTCAGGATTCATAGCTGTCATCTTACCGTCTTTTACGCAGGACTCAGGCATTTGCCGCTGATGGAACCGACTTCCTTGCGCCTATAATGGCAGGGCGATGCAAACCGCCCCAGCCTCCCCGCCTGACGATGAGATCCTGCTGATTTCCGCACGGCGCTCCCTGGACATCGAGACGCGGGCGGTGCAACAGCTGCAGGCCCGGCTGGATGCGCGTTTCACCGCCGCCTGCCGGCTGTGCCTGGGATGTCAGGGACGGGTGGTGGTCACCGGGATGGGCAAGTCCGGACACATCGCGGGCAAGATCGCCGCCACGCTCGCCAGTACCGGCACGCCGGCCTTCTTCATGCACCCCGCGGAGGCCGGGCACGGAGACCTGGGAATGATCACCCGGACGGACGTGGTCCTGGCCATCTCCAATTCCGGCGAAACGCCCGAGCTCGTGTTTCTGTTGCCCCATCTCAAGCGCCTGGGGGTACCGCTGCTGGTGCTCGTCGGCAACCTCGATTCGACGCTCGGCCGCGCGGCCAACGTCGCAATCGACGTCAGCGTTCCTGAAGAGGCCTGTCCTCACAACCTCGCGCCAACAGCGAGCACGACGGCGACGCTCGCAATGGGGGATGCGCTCGCAGTCTCGGTACTCGAGGCGCGCGGCTTCACGAAGCAGGACTTTGCGCGCTCCCATCCCGGAGGCAGCCTCGGGCGCAAAGTGCTGGTGCATGTCGCAGACCTGATGCGAGTCGGAGATGCCATTCCCCGCGTCTCACCGGAGGCGCTGCTGAGCGAAGGGCTGACCGAGGTCTCGCGCAAGGGCCTGGGGATGGCCGTCGTCGTCGATCGCGACGACCTGATCCTCGGCGTGTTCACCGATGGCGACCTTCGCCGCGCGCTCGACAAGGCGGTCGATGTCCGCAAGACCCCCATCAGCGCCGTCATGACGCGCAACGGCAAGACGATCGGTCCACGGGATCTCGCGGCCGAGGCCGTGCATTTGATGGAGCTCCATCGCATCACGGCGCTGCCGGTTGCGGATGAGCATGGACGGCTGATCGGCGCACTCAACGTTCACGACCTGTTTCGCGCCGGCGTCATGTTGTGAGCCCGAAGCGACATGCCGCCCCTGCGCTCGTCTCGTAACACCGCCGCCACGATTCGCCTTCTCGTACTCGACGTCGACGGCGTGATGACCGACGGACGCCTGCATTTCGGCCCGCGAGGAGAGGCCCTGAAGGTCTTTCACGTGCGCGACGGGTTCGGGATCCAGCAGGTCCGCCGCGCAGGTATCGACGTCGCTGTCATCTCCGGCCGCACCTCTGCGATGGTGGCTGCCCGCTGTCGCGAGCTGGGCGTGCGGCTCCTGTTCCAGGGGCAAGCGGACAAGGTCGTTGCTTTTGAGCGCCTGCGCGTGCGCCTCCAGGTCAAGGCTTCCGCCTGCGCATGCGTCGGTGACGACACTCCGGATGTACCGCTCATGCGCAAGGTCGGGCTCGCGTTTGCGGTAGCCGATGCGCACCCGGACGCCAGGAACGCCGCACACGTCGTAACATCAACGGCAGGCGGGCACGGAGCGGTGCGTGAAGTCTGTGACTACCTGCTGCAGTCCCGCGTACGCGGAGCGCGCGGATGATCTATCGCGCATTCATCGTGTTGGTATTCGTGGCCGTGATCGTCGGCTCCGTGATGCTTGGCGGCCAGCAGAGAGAGCCGGTGTCCCGTACCACGGTGGACAATGCCGCCGCCGACCTGGGCTACGCGGCGCGGCAAGCGCGCGTCGTCGAGACGGGTGCCGATGGACACCCGCTGTACACGCTGGACGCGGCCCTCATCAAAAAGCCCCCCGGCACCACTGAGATCCAGTTGCAGCAGGTGCGCCTGGGCTTTCGCGACTCCACGGGAAGTCAGTGGACCGGGACGGCCGACCGCGGGGTCGCGCAGCAGGACGCCGGCAGCGTCGGCAAGGTTGACTTGTCGGGCAACGTGCTGGTCTCAGGAGTGTTGCCCGGCAGTGAGACGCGCGTGAACATCGGCACCGAGCAACTCTCCGTCGACACGCGCGCCGAGACTGTGGAAACCGAGGACCCCGTGACCTTGACGACGCCGAAGGCCAAAATGACGGCGAAAGGGCTGTCCACGAATCTGAACGACGGCCTGGTGCATCTGAAATCGAATGTCCATGGCACCTATTTCCCATAACCCCTCCGATCCCGTCCGCGCGCTGCGCAGCGTGCTGGCGTGCCTGCTGGCTGTCTTCGTCGGCGCCGCCGGCACCTCCGCCGCTGCGGCCGAAAAGCAGCCCGGCGCGAGCCAGAGTGAAATCCAGGTCGAGGCCAAATCCTCGGAAGTCGATTACAAGAACCACACCATCGACTACACGAAAGTGAAGATCACCCAGGACGACATCACGGTTCAGGCGGACCGGGCGCACGCGGCCGGTGACCCGCAGGACAAGTCCGAGTGGACGTTCGAGGGCAACGTGCGCGTGGATTCCGAGGAGCGCGGCAGCCTGCATTCCGACCACGCGGTCGTGGAGATCCAGAACAATCGCCTCACGCGAGTCACCGTCAATGGCATGCCGGCGGAATTCGAGCAGAAGCGCGCCGGCACGGACCAGGTGACGCGCGGTCATGCGGAAGAGATCGTTTATGACGTGAGCGATGGCATCGTGCAGCTCTCCAAGAACGCCTGGATATCCCTGGACGCGCACAACCAGATCAGCAGCGCGCTGCTCGTCTACGACATGCGCGGGCAGAAACTGAAGGCATCGACCCCCAGCGGGACCGACGGTCGCGTCCACATGACGATCACGCCCGGGGACAAGATCGAGACCAAAAAACAACCATGAGCTCACTGAAAGCCGCGCGCCTGGCCAAGAGCTATAAATCGCGCCAGGTCGTGCGGGACCTGTCGCTGGAGGTCGCCAACGGGGAAGTCGTGGGCCTGCTCGGACCGAACGGCGCGGGCAAGACGACCGCCTTCTACATGATCGTCGGATTGATCCAGTGCGACGCGGGCAGCATCCACCTGGATGAGCGGGACATCACCTTCCTGCCGATGCACCGGCGGGCCCAGCTCGGCCTGGGATACCTGCCCCAGGAAGCGTCGGTGTTCCGCAAGCTGTCGGTCGAGAACAACGTGATGGCGGTCCTCGAGACCCGTGACGATTTGGACCGGGCCGCGCGCGAACAACGCCTGGAGAAGCTGCTGGAGGAGCTGCGCATCGGCCACGTGCGGCGCACCCTGGGCCTGTCCCTGTCCGGAGGCGAGCGGCGCCGTGTCGAGATCGCCCGCGCCCTGGCCGCCGAACCCCGCTTCATGCTCCTGGACGAGCCGTTCGCCGGAGTCGATCCGCTGTCCGTCCTGGACATCCAACGGATCATCCGCGAGCTCACCACACGCAACATCGGGGTGCTGATCACCGACCACAATGTGCGAGAAACCCTGGGGGTTTGCGGCCGTGCCTACATCGTCAACCAGGGGACGGTAATCGCCTCCGGTTCTGCGGAAGAAATCCTTGCCAACCCCCAAGTGCGTGAGGTGTACTTGGGCGAGTCGTTCCGTCTCTGAGGCCCTTGAGGGGTTCGGAAACGCTAATTCTGTCAAGGACTTATAGGAAGGCGATCGTTTGCCCGTGCCACCATGCTGAAACCCTCTCTGCAGCTCAAGCTGGGTCAGCAACTGACCATGACCCCGCAGCTGCAGCAGGCGATTCGACTTCTGCAGCTGCCCGCACTCGAGCTTCAGGCCCACATCCGGGAGCTGCTCGAATCGAACGTCATGCTCGAGCCCGTCGATGACACGGAGGCCACGGGGCAGTTCGAGGCAGTCGAGGCCCCCACCCAGGTAGAGACCCCCGAGCGCACTGCCCCGGAGAGCAATGTCGAGGTGGTGGACGAGGGCTGGGGCGAGCAGAGCGTCGGTCCTGCCGAGACTCCCTGGAACAGCGGCGACGACGATGAGCGGCAGCAGGAGTTCGCGGACGCCTCGGGACAGTCCCTGCAGGAGCACCTGCTGTGGCAGCTCGAGCTCGCCAAGCTCGAGCCGCGTGAGCTGGCGATCGCGCGTGCCATCGTGGATGCCATCAGCGACGATGGCTATGTCACCGAGCCGCTGGAGGAGATTGCCGGCACGCTGCGTCCGGAGATCGAGTGCGACGCCGTAGAGGTCGGGGCGGTTCTGGAAGGCGTGCAGGCCCTGGATCCTCCCGGTGTAGGCGCACGCTCCGTCGGCGAATGTATCGAATTGCAACTGCGGCAGCTGGACCCGACGACGCCCGGATTCAACACCGCCATCCAGATCGCACGCCATCACTTGGAGCTGGTCGCAGAGCGGGAGCACTCCCTGTTGCGCCGCGAGCTGCGCGCGACCGACGAGGAGATCGCCTGCGCCCTCGCCCTGGTCCGCTCCTGCCATCCGCGTCCCGGCTCGACAGTCAGCTCGGGTGCGGCCGAATACGTCGTGCCGGATGTGTTCGTGCGCCGCACCGACCACGGCTGGGCGGTGGAGATCAATGCGGCAACCCTGCCGCGGGTGCGCCTCAATAACAGCTACGCGAGCCTCATCGGCCGCAACGCGAGCCATGCCACGATGCGGGCGCAGCTCCAGGAGGCGCGCTGGCTGCTGAAGAGCCTGGAGATTCGCCACGAGACCCTCATCAAGGTCGCCCGTTCCATCGTCGAGCGGCAGACGGCGTTCCTCGAGCACGGCGATGAGCACATGCGCCCGATGATCCTGAAGGACATTGCCGAGGCCGTCGGCATGCACGAATCGACCATCTCGCGCGTGACCTCCGGCAAGTACATGCACACCCCACGGGGAGTCTTCGAGCTGCGGTATTTCTTCTCCAGCCAGGTCGAGGGGGCCGACGGGTCGGGCACCTCCTCAACGGCCATCCGCGCCAAGATTCGCAAGCTGGTCAAGGACGAGGACAGCGACAACCCATTGAGCGACGGCCGCATTGCGGAGCTGCTATCCGGGGAGGGCATCCCCGTGGCGCGCCGCACCGTCGCGAAATACCGCGAAGCGATGGGCATAGCGCCCTCGAACGAGCGCCGCCGCGCGGGATCTAAAGCGATGTAAGCGCTCACACCCCAGACGAGAAGGAGACGAGTATGCAGCTCAACGTCACCGGCCATCACGTGGAGGTCACCCCGGCCTTGCGCGTCTACGTGGAGAGGAAGCTCGAGCGCATCGGACGCCACTTCGATCAGGTCATCGACGTTCACTGTGTGCTGACGGTGGAGAAATTGAGACAGAAGGCCGAAGCGACGCTGCACGTCAGCGGCAGCGCGATTCACGCAAATGCCACGGAAGAGGACATGTATGCCGCCATCGACTTGATGGCCGACAAGCTCGATCGGTGCATCAAGAAACACAAGGAAAAGCTCACCGATCATCACGCCGCGGAGACCCGCCGCGCCCTTCGCATCTGACACTCCAATCTCGTTCCTGGGCCGCCGTCTGCGGCGGCCCAGGGGACTGCCGCCCCCGGGCGGGCGTAACCGGGCATCCTGCCCCCCTTATGTCGAGTACCGACCTCGGAGTGCTTGCACCCGTCACGCGGGCTGGATAACGTCGGCACGCCGTGCGCATCATCATCCTCAGCGGACTGTCCGGTTCCGGCAAGAGCGTGGCCCTGCACATGCTCGAGGACCTCGGCTTCTATTGCATCGACAACATCCCCGCGGCAATGCTCAAGCCGTTCATCTCGTACACCGTGCGCGCCCCGGAATCCATGTACGAGCGCACCGCGATCGGGCTGGACGCACGCAATACCGCAGCCGAGATCGCCACCGTTCCTCAGCTCATCGATGAGCTGCGGCGCAGCGGCATCCAGTGCGAGGTGATCTTTCTGGTCAGCGGCGAAGAGGAGCTGCTGCGGCGCTTCGCGGAGACACGCCGCAAGCACCCGATGAGCCGCAACAACGTCGACCTGCGCGAGGCGATGGCGCTGGAGCGCGCGCTGCTGGACCCGATCATCAACGCGGCGGACCTGGTCATCGACACCTCCAGGATGGGTGTCCACGCGCTGCGCGACATCATCCACCACCGCGTCGAGCAGCGCGCCGCGGGACGGCTGTCGCTATCGTTCGAGTCGTTCGGCTTCAAGCACGGCATCCCCGGCGATGCCGATTTTGTGTTCGACGCGCGCTCGCTTCCGAATCCCTACTGGGAGCCGGGGCTGCGCAATCTGAACGGCCGCGATCCGGAAGTGATTCGCTTCCTGGAGAGCCAGACGAATGTCGCCACGCTGATCCAGGACATCGTGCGCTTTCTCGACGGCCGAATTCCCGAGTACCAGGCGAGCAACCGGGGCTACCTCACGGTTGCCGTCGGGTGCACGGGCGGACAACACCGCTCCGTGTACATCGTCGATCGTCTCGCCGCCGAGTTCGCCGTGCGCTTCCCGCGTGTCACCGTGCGACACGGGTCGCTTCCGGTCTCCCAGCTCGCCAAGGTCTCAGCGCCGCCGGCCGCCAATGGCTGAAGGTGGCGCGACCGGCGCCGTCCATCTGCGCGCGGTGACACGGCGCGCACCGCCTCGCGCAAAGGCAAGGACTGAGCCGCACTCACCCCCCGCCGTCAGGTAGCCTGGACTACGCCCGGCGTACCCGCTTTGGCGACACCACTTGCCGCCATCACGGGCACTGCCGGCACCTTCTCTCCGCTCATGAACCCCATGAGCTGCGAACGCGCTTCCATCGCATCGTGGTACCCGAGCTTGATCAGGTCGCGCGTGTAGCCGGCCTCGAACATCAGGTAGCTCGGGAGCTGCAGACCGGAAGCACCGCGTCCGCCAATGACGCGCAACAAGGCCCGCAGCCCGTGTGGCATGTCCGCAACGTGACGCTGCGCGATCTCGCGTGGGTCGACGCTCGGCGCCAGCATGAGCGTCTCGACATAACGCAGCCCGCGTGCGGCCTCGGGAGCGGCGGTGACGAGTTGATTGATGCGCTCGACCTGCTCCAGGTCGCCGTACACCTGATCGGTGAACAGGGTATCGAGCATGTAGCCGAAGATCTCACCGGGCGTCGGCATGGTCATCTCGGGCCGGTCCACGACGACCCCAGCCTGACGTCGCGCGCGCACACCGATGATGAGCAGCCGGTCCGCTCCGAGATGAATCGCGGGGCTCAGCGGGTTCAACTGCCGCATGGCACCGTCGCCGAAGAACTGATCGCCCAGGCGCATGGGTGGAAACAACAGCGGGATCGCCGAGCTCGCCATCAGATGATCCAGCGTCAGCTCGGAGCGGCGCCCGATGCGGCGCTCACGCGACCACTCGTGGATCGACTCTATGCCGTCGTAGAAGGCGACCGACCGACCCGTTCCGTAGCTCGTCGAGCACAGCGCCAGTGCGTTCAGGTGGCCGCGCGCGATGCTGCGGCGGACACCGGCGCAGTCGACGTGAATACCCAGCAATTGGCGCAGCGGCGTGTTATCGAGCAGCGACTTCGGCGGCGACAGCACGAGGCCGCCGGAGACGAGGGCGAGCACCCAATGGCATCCCGCGCGCAACATGTGCACGGGGTCGACATGGAATACCTGCTCCGAGCGGAAGTTGGCCCACACGCGCTCGAGGCCTGCGACGGCGCGGCGCCAGTGGTGCGCTTCGGACGCCAGCACTCCCGCGGCAATCGCTCCGGCGGAGGTCCCAACGATGACGCGAAACGGATTGCGCGTCCGTGGCATCAGCTCCGCCAGCGCCACCAGAACGCCGACCTGATACGCCGACCGCGCGCCGCCACCGGTCAGAACCAGCCCGACCGTGGGCCGGCGGGCTGCGCGGTATTCGAACGGCGTGTCCATTAGCAGATCATACTGCTGCGATCCTGAATGCTCGCCTTACTGGGTCACGGCCGCGGACCCGGGGTGCAGTGTGATCTGGTGTGCCGGGGGACCCGGCAGGAAAGGCAACGGGACCCCTCTGGCCCACGCCGTGAATCCCGCTCGATAGTACGGTGACAGGGGATTGCCGCTCTCGCCCCCCGGCATATGGAAATAGCCGTCCGCTTCGTGCCCGGGCGACACTGCGAAGCGCTCGGAGGAGCCGAGCGTCATCCCCTGAACACGCGGCATGTCGCGGTCTCCTGGCAGCTCGAGCGTCGGCATGTCCAACAAGGGGGACAGGAACGGCAGGGCACGCGACAAGGGATGCTGGATGCGGATGGTGTTCTGTTGTCCCCAGGTACAGCGGCTGAGATCGCCGCATTCGCCCTGTAGCTGGGCGATGGCCGTATCGAGCTCGGCGAGCATGAGTTGTCGCCAGCTCGCATAGCGGCGCGGCAGCAGGTGCAGCGGCTGTTCCCGCAGCAGCTGCAGCAGCGGCGCCTGGAATTGCGTGGGAACGCTGTAGCTGGCATCCGCCGGGATGTGCAGCCCATCCAGGATCATGTCCCACACCTGCGCCTCGATCAGATCGCGCCACCGTCGCACGAGGCGGTAGCCCACCGAATCGGTGGCGGCCGCCGCATCCCAGTGCTCGATGAGCGAGCGAAACTGCGCCCGGGCCGGGTGGCCGCTCAGGCTCGAGCCGTCCAGGAGCCCGAGCAACACTTCCCGCCACCGGCCCAGGAGCACCGCGCGGTCATCGAGCTGGATGCGCAACATATCGGCAGGCGTGGCCGGCCGATCGAGGGCCAGCAGGTCGGAACGGATCTGTGCAGCCCGCGCGCCAAAGTCATACTCCGCGCCCAGCGAGGCCGTGTCGCCACCGATGGCCCGCTCCTGTTCAGGGTCGGAAGTCACGCGCGCGTTGGCTGTCCAGAGGCGTCCCACAGGAGGATCAATCGCCGTCGGATGGGCCGGTTCCTCCAACCAGCCCGAAGAGCCGGCAGCACGCAGCCCGCCGACCGCAGCGGGGATACGGGGACCGGCTAACCGGGCGGCGGGCACCCGCCCGTAGATGGCCCAACCTATGTGCCCGTCCCGATCGCCGACCACCAGGTTCTGATGCGGAATCCCAATCGTCGGAGCGAGCGCCAGTGCCTGCTGTACGGAGCTGACGTGCTCCAGGCTCAGAAGGTTGAAATTGCTCGCCTCCGGCACCTGCGCCAGCCAGGATGCAAACCAGCATTGACCCCGTTCCGGGTGCGCCTCCAGCAGGACGCCGCCCGGTCCGCTCCTGACCGGAAAACGCACGGGCGCTCTTCCATGGACGCGAATCAGCTCCCATTGCACCTGCAACGGCGTCGTGCCGGACGGTCCGGTGAGCCGGCTGGTGCCCACCGCCGTGCAGGGAACGAGCGTGACGTCCAGCCAGTCCCCATAGCTGTTGGTGAAACCCCAGGCGATGTGCCCGTTGGAGCCGGCCACCATGACGGGTGCGCCCGGAAGCGTCACCCCCGTCAGGTCGATGCCCGTCCCTTGCGCAGGGTGGGTTCGAAACCGCATGCGGTACCAGATGACCGGTACACGCTGGCCCAGGTGCATGTCATTGGCGACGAGAGCGGCGCCCGTGGAAGTGTGACTGCCATCCACCGCCCAGTTGTTGCTGCCCACGACGGCACCCGTGGTGCTCACGTGCGCGGACTGCGACACCCGGTCGGCATCTCTGAGGTTCAACACGTCCGGACCCGGTATGGGCGCGATCTGCGGGGCTGCGCCAGCAGCAACCTCCGGAGTCACCGCAGGAGCATCCCACGAAGTTCTGGCCGGATAAAAAAACTCCAGGGCGCACTTCCAACGCGGTCCACAAAGTGGACCGCCCAGGCGGTCGTTGACTTCCTGCCGCAGCATCTCGCGGTGGAATCCCATGTACTGCAGCTGCCACCACATCGCATGCAGCACGAGAACTGAGTCTTCGGGGCGCCACGGTGCCGCTCTGGCGCGCAGGGCGAGGTATTCCCACGGACGCACGTGCAGGCTGGCGAGCCCGTCGTTCACGCCACGCGAGTACGACTCGAGGATGGCGCGCTGTTCGGGTGTCGCCTGCTCGAGGACCGCTCTGGCAACTTGTCGGAAGCGGAAGATACGCGCGGATTCGTCTTGCGCCAGCGCCGCGGCGCCGATGATCTCCGCCAGCTCCCCGGCGGCCAGGCGGCGCGACAGGTCCATCTGGAAGAAACGATCCTGGCCGTGCAGGAAACCCGTCGCATAAGCGAGATCCGTCCGCGTCACGGCGGTGACAGTGGGTACACCGAGAGCGTCGCGCTCTATGGTGATCGGGGCAGTGAGCCCTGCGACACGGACATCACCGTCGAGCTGGGGGAGCGAGCCGCCCAGCAACGCGAAGAACGCCACGACCAGGGCCAGCACGAGCACCAGCAGCGCGATCGCGACGTTACGGACTCTCACTTATGATTGTTTGATTGCAGAAGGTCGCCTGCGGCCCGTGATGGGCCAGCGCTTTCTGCCACCCCACGTGGTGAGTTCGACCTGGCGCTCGGGGTGGTGCATCGATTCAGGCGCTGGCAGGTCGACTTGGGCGAAAAGCGTGGTTTTCGCCCGCTAGTGAGACTTTGAGGATCTGCATGGAGTTGGTGCCGCCCTGCACCCCGGACAGCTCGCCCTTGGTGAGAATCACCAGATCGTTGGCCTTCACCAGGTTCAGCTCCAGCAGGCGAGCGAACAAGGAGCGATACAGCTCCTCGGTCGTGTGGCCGGTCGTGACGTCGAAGATGAAAGGATACACACCCCGATAGATCGTCACGCGCCGCCGGGTCGCCTCGTGCCGCGTGAACGCGTAGATCGGGATGTCGGAGCGGATGCGCGACATCCACAGCGGCGTCGCCCCCGATTCGGTCAAGGCGACGATCGCCTTCACCTTCATGTGGTTGGCCGTATACATCACGGCCATTGCGATCGCTTCCTCGGTGCCCCGGAATTGACCCTCGGCGCGATGGCGGGAGCGCGTGTGCGTGAGCTGGTATTTCTCCGCTCCCTCGATCACTTCGGACATGGCCTCGACGACGCGTAGCGGATAACGGCCGGTCGCCGTCTCGGCCGACAGCATGACCGCATCGCTCCCGTCCATCACGGCATTGGCGACGTCGCTGACCTCCGCTCGCGTGGGGATGGGATTCTGGATCATCGACTCCATCATCTGAGTCGCCGTGATCACGATGCGATTGCGCGTGCGGCTCTGGTGAATGATCGTCTTCTGCAGCCCGGTGAGCTCCGCGTATCCCATCTCCACACCGAGATCGCCGCGCGCCACCATCACCACGTCCGCGGCTTCGATGATGCCGCTGAGGTTGGCAACGGCCTCGTGGCGCTCGATCTTCGCGACGATGCGTGCATCGCCGCCGGCCTGCCGCAGCAGCGTGCGTGCCAGCTCGATGTCGGCGGCATCCCTGGCGAACGAGACCGCTATGTAATCGACATCCATGGCCGCGGCGAACTTGATGTCCTCGCGATCCCTCTCCGACAGCGCCGGCGCCGAGATGCCTCCACCCTGGCGGTTGAGCCCCTTGCGATCGGACAGCTCTCCTCCTACTCGCACCGTCGTCTCGATGCGGGTCGCGCTGACGCTTTTCACGTCCAGCACGATCTGGCCGTCATTCAGCAGCAGCGTATCGCCCGCAACCACGTCCTTCGGCAGGTTCTTGTACGCGCATCCGACCACCTCGAGGGTGCCCGCCTTGGGATCGAGCTCCATGTCCAGCGCAAACGGCTGTCCTTCCTTCAACAGGACCTTGCCGTCGCGGAATCCCTCGATCCGTATCTTGGGGCCGCTCAGATCCAGCAGCACGCCGATGCACTTATTGGCCTTGCGCGCAGCCGCATGCACCAGATCGAGGCGCTTGCGCCGATCCTCGGCCGTGCCGTGTGAAGCATTGAGGCGGACGACGTCCACACCCGCCTGCATCATCGACGTCAGAACCGCAAGGTCATCCGTCGCCGGTCCCACCGTGGCGACAATCTTCGTACGTCTGAGCATAAGTCCTAAGAGTTTGCCGCGTAGCGCGCTTGCAAGCCCCACGGGCGTGGTAGCGCGAACATCACCCGCTGCGGATATATCATCCCCGCGCGCGTTCTTCTAGCACAGCGACCGCCGGAAGCGTCTTGCCCTCGACGAATTCGAGGAATGCACCGCCTCCGGTCGAGATGTAGGAGATGCCATCCTCCACGCCGTACTTCTCGATGGCCGCCAGCGTGTCCCCCCCGCCCGCCAGGGAGAAGGCCTTGCTGCGAGCGATGGCCAGAGCGACCGCGCGCGTGCCTTCGCCGAACTGCTCGAACTCGAACACGCCCACGGGCCCGTTCCAGATGATCGTCCCGGCAGATTGCAGCAGTGCGCTGAAGTGGTCGGCCGTGTCCGGGCCGATGTCCAGAATCATCTCATCGGGCCGCACGTCGTGAATCGAACGCACATCCGCGTGCGCAGTGGCCGCGAACTCCTTTGCCACGACGACGTCCGTCGGAAGCGGGAGCTCGGTACCGGCGGCGCGCGCCTTGTCCATCAGGCGGCGGGCCACGTCCAGCATCTCCGCTTCGTGCAACGACTTGCCCACGCCGATGCCGGTGGCGGCCAGAAAAGTATTGGCGATGCCGCCGCCGACGATCAGCTTGTCGACCTTCTCCAGCAGCGATTCGAGCACGGTGAGCTTGGTCGAGACCTTGGAGCCGCCGACGATCGCGACCAGTGGCCTGGCAGGCTCGTGCAGCGCCGTCTCCAGAGCCTCCAGCTCCCCCGCCAGCAATGGGCCGGCGCACGCGATCTTGGCAAAACGTGCTACGCCATGCGTGCTGGCCTCCGCGCGGTGCGCGGTACCGAACGCATCCATGACGAACACATCGCACAGCTCCGCCATCTTGCGCGCGAGCGCTTCGGCGTCCTTCTTTTCACCCTTGTTGAAACGCACGTTCTCGCACAGCACTGCATCGCCGGGGGCGCAATCCACGCCCTCGAGCCAGTCCTTGCGCAACGGCACCGGCTTGCCCAGCAGATCCGACAAGCGGGCGGCGACCGGAGCCAGCGAGAGCTGCTCGTCGTACTTGCCCTCCTGCGGACGGCCCAGGTGCGAGAGGATGAAAACCTTGGCGTGCTGATCGAGCGCGTAGCGGATCGTCGGCACGGCTGCACGAATTCGCGCATCGCTGGTGACGACGCCCTCGTGCACGGGCACGTTCAGGTCTTCCCGGATCAGGACCCGCTTGTTGCGCAGGTCCGCATCGGCCATGCGCAGGACCTTCATGTGGCCTTCGACCACGCGAGCGTGGCGTCGATCATGCGGTTGGAGAAGCCCCACTCGTTGTCGTACCAGGAGCACACCTGCACCAGAGTACCGTCGATGACCTTGGTGAGCGTGGCATCGAAGATGGAAGAGTGCGGATCGCCGTTGAAATCCACCGACACCAGCGGCAGGTCGTTGTAGGCGAGGATGCCCCTGAGGCTGCCCGTGGCCGCCTCCTTCATCGCCTGGTGGATCTCGTCCGCGCTGGTGGCGCGCTTGGCCGTGAAGGTGAGGTCCACGAGCGAGACGTTGATCGTCGGCACCCTGACTGCGAAGCCATCGAGCTTCCCCTTGAGCTCCGGAAGCACCAGGCCGAGGGCGGAGGCCGCGCCCGTCTTGGCCGGAATCTGCGACATCGTGGCCGAGCGCGCGCGGCGCAGGTCCGAGTGGTACACGTCGGTGAGCACCTGGTCGTTGGTGTACGAGTGGATCGTCGTCATGATCCCGGAGACGATGCCGATCTTCTCGTGCAGCACCTTCGCCATCGGTGCGAGGCAATTGGTCGTGCACGAGGCGTTGGAAACAACCGTGTGGCTCGCCTTGAGGGTGTGGTGATTGACGCCGTACACGATCGTGGCATCGACGTCCTCGCCGCCGGGGGCGGAGATCATCACCTTTTTCGCGCCGCCCTTGAGGTGGGCGGAAGCCTTTGCCTTGCTGGTGAAGAGTCCGGTGCACTCGAGGACGATGTCGATTCCCAGATCGGCCCACGGCAGCTTCGACGGATCGCGCTCGGCGAGCACCCGGATGCGGTCGCCGTTGACGACCATCGAGTCCCCGTCGACGATCACCTCGCCCGGAAACCGGCCGTGCACGGTGTCGTGGCGGGTGAGGTGCGCGTTCGTCTTGGCATCGCCGAGGTCATTGAGCGCCACGATCTGCATCTGGGCCGTGCGCTTGCCCTGGTAGAGCGCACGCAGAATATTGCGCCCGATGCGGCCATACCCGTTGATGCCCACTTTTAATGCCATGTCCTCACCCTCGCTTGCAGCTGAAAGAAGAGATCAGTTCGCCGTATCCAGCAGAGCCTCGATGGCCTGGCGCACATTATCGACCGTGAAGCCGAAGTGGGGAAACAAGTCCGCGGCTTTCCCGGACGCCCCGAAGCCGTCGATCCCGAGGACCCGGCCCTCCGTACCCACGTAGCGCCACCACGAGAGCGTGGCCCCCGCCTCGACGGCAATGCGACGCCTGAGGGCACGGGGCAGGACGCTTGCGCGATACCCCTCATCCTGGGCGTCGAACACCTCTATCGAGGGCATGGAAACGAGCCTCACCCGCTGGCCGCTCGAGTTCAGGGCGTTCACGGCCGGTGCCGCCAGACCCACCTCCGACCCGGTAGCGATGACGATGCACTGCGGTGGACCGGCGCAGTCGATCAGTACGTACCCGCCTCGGCGGATGTCGGACTGCTGCTGGGGAGTCCGCGGCTGCTGCGGGAGCGCCTGGCGCGTCAGGATCAGCGCCGTAGGCCCGCGATGCTCGAGGGCCGTCGCCCACGCCACTGCCGTCTCGAGGCCGTCGCAAGGCCTCCACAAAGTCATGTGAGGCATCGCGCGCAGGCTGGTCAGGTGCTCGATCGGCTGATGAGTAGGCCCGTCCTCTCCGAGCCCGATCGAGTCGTGCGTGTACACGAGCACGATCCGGGTCTTCATCAGGCACGCCAGCCTGAGGGCATTGCGGGCATAGTCGGAGAATACGAGGAACGTGCCGCCATACGGAATCACCCCGCCGTGCAGGGCCATCCCGTTCATCGCCGCCGTCATGCCGAATTCGCGCACACCGTAATGAACATAGTTGCCCGACGGGTCCTCGGGCGTGAGCGTGCGGGCGCCCTTGAAGAGCGTGTTGTTGGAGCCTGTCAGGTCGCCTGACCCGCCCAGCAGCTCCGGCACCGCGGGAGCCAGGATGTCGAGCACGGCTTGCGAGGATTGGCGTGTCGCTTGCGCGGCGGTCTGCGCAGACATCGCCGTAGTGACCGCTGCAACTGTGTTGGACCAGTTGGACGGGAGATCGCCGCGAATGCGCCGATCCAACTCGCGCGCGAGCTCCGGGTGCGCGTCACGATAACGCTGGAACAGGTCGTGCCAGGCCGCTTCCGCGGCCGCCCCGCGGCGGCGCTGATCCCACTGAGCGCGGATCTCCTCCGGAACGACGAACGGCTCATGAGGCCAGCCGATCGCCTTGCGCGTGGCGGCGACCTCGTCCGTTCCGAGGGCTTCCCCGTGTGCGGCCTGCGTACCCTGCTTATGGGGCGCACCCCAACCGATGACGGTCCTGCAGCACAACAGCGAGGGCCGCTGCGTCTCCGCCTGCGCCGCGCGCAGTGCCGCAGCCACCGCCTCCGCATCATGTCCGTCGACATCGGCGCTCACGTGCCAGCCGTAGGCTGCGAAACGCTTCGGCGTATCGTCCCTGAACCAACCCTGCACCGGGCCGTCAATGGAGATGCCATTGTGGTCGTAGCAGACGATGAGCTTGCCCAGGCGCAGCGTTCCGGCGAGCGAGCACGCCTCGTGCGAGAGGCCCTCCATGAGACAGCCGTCCCCGACAAACACGTAGGTGTGATGATCGACGACGTTGAATCCGGGGCGGTTGAATTGCGCGGCGAGCTGCCGTTCCGCGAGCGCCATGCCGACGGCGTTGGCCAGCCCCTGGCCGAGCGGCCCGGTGGTCGTCTCGATTCCGAGCTGCGCATCGTGCTCGGGATGTCCGGCAGTGCGCGCCCCGAGCTGCCGGAAATTCCTGATCTCCTCGATGCCCAGCGGATATCCGGTGAGATACAGCAATGCATACAGCAGCATCGAAGCGTGGCCGTTGGAGAGAACGAAACGGTCGCGATCGAACCAGCGCGGATTGCCCGGATTGTGCTTGAGAACATCGCTCCAGAGCACCTGCGCGATGTCCGCCATTCCCATCGGTGCGCCCGGGTGGCCCGAGTTGGCGCGCTGTACAGCGTCCATGGCGAGCGCACGGATGGCGTTGGCGAGTTCGCGGCGGGTGGTCACCAGTGTTCTTGAGACTTCGGTCGTGAATCGGGGCGCGCATTCTCCATCAGACGCGCCCCACGCTCAACGCCGATTCTGAACGGCACGTTAACCGTGCCGGCGCAGCCGCTGGATCTGCATCGCTTCCGGAGCATTGTCGGGCACAGACGACAGAACTTAATTCGGAAAAACACGGTACTTTGGCCTTGGTCGATGCGCTTTGGCTTCATAATATGTGCGTGGGCGGGTTCACACATTCGCACATGCGAACCGCGACTGCGTCATGTTTGTCCCGCCCGTTTCGGGAGCCCTTGATCCAGTTCACTGCATCCGTGCGACCCTCTGTTACGATCTCGTGGCAGCGCGCCATGGACCCCGAGGGAACGGATTTGCAGCGCGCCTGTTATCAATAGATTTGCAGCGACTGGATCATGAGCATATTGCGCCTCACTCATTTCACCGACCCGCATCTGTACGGCAGCGAAACGGAATCGCTGCGCGGGGTCGCGACGCTGCCTGCGCTCCAGGCCACGCTCGCGCACGCTCAGCAGCGCGAGTGGCCGCCGCACGCCATTCTCGTGACCGGCGACATCGTTCAGGACGACCCGGCCGGATACGCACACTTCCGGCGCGTCTTCGCGCCGCTCGGCACTCCGGTGCTGTGCCTCCCCGGGAATCACGACGAGCCCAAGGCCATGCGCAGGGCGCTGGCGGGCGAGCCTTTCGTCGTGGGAGGACATCGGGACATCGGCCAGTGGCGCATCGTGCTGCTGGACAGCTCGCTCGCCAACTCCGCGAGCGGCCGCCTGAGTCCGCAGAGCCTCGCAGAGCTCGATGAGGCCCTGGGCAGCGCCGCCGGCCGGCATTGCCTGGTCTGCCTGCACCACCATCCCGTCCCCATGTCCAGCCGTTGGCTGGATCAGGTGGCGCTGGAGAACGCCGGGGAGTTCCTGCAGACCCTCGACCGGCACCGCAATGTGCGCGCGGTCCTCTGGGGCCACGTGCATCAGAGCTTCGAAGGGCTCCGCAAGGGCGTGCGCCTGCTCGCGACACCCGCGACCTGCGCGCAATTTCTGCCCCATGCCGACGAATTTGCCGTCGACCGGCGCCCGCCGGGGTACCGCACGCTCGAGCTGCGGCCCGACGGAACGCTGCTGACGGAGGTCGTGTGGGTCGAAAAATTCGCCGCTGGCTCATCCTCGCGCTCGGTCTGCTCGGCGGCCTGACCGCCCCGCTGATTGCCGCAGCGGCCAGCCCCGTCTGGGCCATTCACGGACCGCACAACACCGTCTATCTGGCCGGCTCCGTCCATCTGCTCAAAGCGGACGACGCAGCGCTTCCGGCTGCCTTCGATCGCGCCTACGCCAGCTCGAAGGGCCTGGTGATGGAGCTCGATGTGGGACACGTGAGTCCTCTTGAGACGACCAGCTGGATGCTCGAGCACGGCACCCTGCCTCCGGGGACCACGCTGCGCCAGCGGCTCGGTGACAGCCGCTACCAGCGCCTCACGCGCGAGGCGGAGCAGCTGGGCATGCCGACCGAGCTGATGGAACCGTTCCAGCCTTGGGTGGTCGGCATGGAGCTGTTGGAGCTGCAGTACCAGAAGCTCGGCTTCCAGAGCGATGCCGGCGTCGAGATGCAGCTCGACCAGCGCGCCCAGGCCGATGGCAAGCCCGTCACCGGGCTGGAGACAGTGTCCGAGCAGCTCGGCGTTCTCGGCGCGCTGTCCGATGAAGACCAGGTGCACTTCCTGGACATGATCGTCGAGGAGATGGACGAGGTCGACAGCGATACGAAGGAAGTTATCGTCGCCTGGCGCAACGGTGATGCCGCACGCCTCGGCGCGCTGCTGAGCGAGGAGTACAAGTCCTTCCCACCGCTGTATCGCACGCTGGTGTCGGAGCGTAACAAGCATTGGATGCCGCAGCTCGAGAAGCTCCTGCAGGGTCAACAGGACTATTTCGTGGTGGTCGGCGCACTGCACCTGGTAGGAGACGGCGGCCTGCTGGATCTCATGCGCCGCGACGGCTACAAGCCCGAGCAGCTCAATTAGCCTGGGCCATTTTGGCCTGGGCCATTTTGGCCTGGGCCATCTCGGGCCGCCAGTCCTTTGCCGAGCATGTACAGCTGCAGGTACTTGCGGCGCACGTAATTGGCCTCGATGAGCGCGAATACCAGGCCGCGCCAGCCATCGAGGAATCCCAGCCGCAACAGATAGCCGCGCACGAAGCGCCACTGGGGATTGATCAGTACCTTCCCCAGGCCGCAGCGCTTGCCACTGTCGTAGAGGGCCTGCGCCATCAGTGTGGCGTAGCGTTGCATGCGATTTTGATGGTCGCAGAGGCTGCGGTAGGAGAAGTGCTCCAGGTGTCCGCGCAGCCTGCCGACGGGCCCGTCCACCTGTGTGTTCTCGTGGATCTCATGGCCGATCCAACGCCCGCGGCGCCGATCGAACAGCCGGATCAGACGGTCCGGATAAGCGTTGCCGTGGCGCAGGAAGTGCCCGAAATAGTCCGTGATGCGCGGCACGGACCAGCCGGCATGCGAGCTGAAGCCGCGCTCGCGTGCCGTCTCGATCTCGGCGCGCAACTCCTGGCTGACGCGCTCATCGGCATCCAGGCACAACACCCAATCACTGGCGGCCGCATCCACGGCAAACTGTTTCTGCGTGCGATAACCGGGCCAGTCCCGCTCGATGACGCGAGCGCCGAGTGCTTTTGCCAATTCGCGGGTGCCGTCGGTGGAGTGTGAGTCGACGAGCACAATCTCGTCGCAGAAGCTCACGGACCGCAGGCAGTCCTCGATGCGGTCGGCTTCGTTGTAAGCAATGATGCAGGCGGACAATCGCGCGCGGCCACTCGTACCGGGCGAGGCCATGGTGGGCCAACTGTTCTCCATGACCGTAGAATAACCCCAATGTCGTCCATCTTGTTCTACGACCCGGTCTGCCACCAACCGTACGACACCCGCACGCTTCAGCAGCAAGCAACCGGGGGTACGGAAGCGAGTCTCACGCGGATTGCCGACGGGCTCGGTGCCTACGTGATGCAGCACAATCGCACCGAGGCGTTCGGGTCCTATCTTCCACCAAGCAGGGTCGCAGGTGTTGAGCATGTGGTCCTGACTCGCGAGTCGCGCGCCCTGCCCCGCATACGTGAGCTATTCCCACAGGCTTGCGTGTATCTGTGGCTGCACGACCTCATCCGCCCGGGCTCGAAGCGCGGCCGACGGCTCGCCTCCACGGCGTCCCTGCTGCGCGAGATGGGGGTCAAGGTGGTATGCGTATCGGATACCCAACGTCGGAACGTGGAAGCGACGTTGCGGCAGATGGGTGTCGCGGACGAGGTGCCCGCCTGCACCATCTACAACCCGGTCCCGGACACGTTGATACCCGACGGCACGACCGTCGATCGCAACAAGCTGGTCTTCTTTTCCTCGCCCAACAAAGGTCTCGCGTACACGCTGGATGCGTTTCGCGCGATCCGCCGCGCAATGCCGGATGTGTACCTCTGCGTCGGCAATCCCGGCTACCGGCACCGCGAGCCCGCCAGCATCCCGGGCGTCCAGTGGCTCGGTCCTCTGCCTCAGGAGAGCATCCACTCGCAGGTCCGGTCTGCACTCTGCACGTTCACTCCGAATTTCGTGATTCCGGAGACCTTCGGCTTGGTATTCGCCGAATCGCACGCGGTCGGCACACCCGTGCTGACGCACGACTGCGGGGCAGCCGTGGAGATCGTCGGCGACCGCTCCCAGGTATTGCCTCTCTCCCGTGCGCAGCGCGCCTATGAGGCCGCAGTCCACTCGCTGTCGATCCCGTGGCGGGCCGGGCCCGCGCGCCTCGCGGAGCGCTTCGCGCTCTTTGACGCCTACATCGAGCGCATCGGCGCCTGGCGCTCCGGTCAGCGGCCCAGCACCGGGCCGGATCCGAGATTCCGCCTCACGGCGGTTCTGGAGAAGTGGCGCGCCCTGCTGGGCTGAACGATCTCAGGGCATCCGCGGGGACATTCGCGCTCCCAACGCGACTCTCAGGTACTGCGCTGCTGCGAGGTGATCAGTCCCATGCGCTCCAACCTGGCTTCTATCGCCCGGAGCGTGCGGCCATGCAGCTCGGCGATCGCCGCGACGGTTTCGCCCCTCTGAAACTCCGATATCAAGGCTAGCTCCTCCTCGGAGGTCCAGGGCCGCCCCACATTGCTCGGTAGTTGCGCACGCCGCTGTGCTCGGGCTGCCATCTGCTCGAGTGCGCCAATGCCAGCCAGCAGCGCTCGCAATACGTCTGCGTGCTGCAGCACCGAGCCGGGCGCCAGCTCTTCACCTGTCAGCGGGTCCACTCCCTGCACCAGCGCCTGAAGTATCTGCCGCGCTCTGGACTCCTTCATGAGCTGCTCCATCCATGGGTCAAGGGATGCACAGTGTGAGTCCCACAGCACCCACCGGCACAGAGCCAAAACATGCGCGTTTGTCGAGATTTGCCTTGGGTGTACTGTATGCGCGGCCGATATGCTCACTGAGACCTCCTGATGCGCGCGTTCGCGTTGTTCCTGGGCCTGATCCTCATCTCGCTGGCGTGCATCGGCCTGCTCACCTACCCTGCCTGGCTGCTGCTGCATCCCCACTTCGACTTCCCGTTCCACCGCATCGGCGAGCGCATCGCCATGCTCGTGGGGCTGGTCGGATTCCTTATCCTGGCGCCCCGCATGAAGCTCGGCGACCGGGTGAGCCTCGGCTATGGAATTCCGCGGCGGCGCTTTGCGCGCGAGTTCCTCCTGGCTCTCGGAGTCGGGGTGCTCACGATGGCGGCGATCGTCTGCGCAATGGCGGCACTCGGCCTGCGCGACTGGCACAAAGTGGCCTCGCTGGACGCGGCGCACCTGGCGAAGCTGGTAGCGCAGTCCCTCGCGAGTGGACTGGCCGTTGCGCTCATCGAGGAGACAGCCCTGCGCGGCATTATCTTCACCGGTATCCAGCGGGAGTCCGGTACACGGGTGGCAGTCGTGCTTTCCTCCCTCATCTTCGCTGCGACGCACTTCTTCGCCAAGCACCACATCGACGCCAGTCAGGTCAGCTCCTCCAGCGGTTGGGACCTGCTGGCCGGCACGCTGCACTCCTTCGCCGCCCCGCTCGTGATTGCCGATGCGTTCCTGACGTACTTTGCCGTCGGCGTGATCCTCGCAGCGATTCGCAGCTCAACCGGGCACATCGCCTCATGCATGGGACTGCACGCAGGCTGGGTGTGGGTCATGCTTACCGTCACCGGCACGTCGGCGGCGGTGCGCGACCGGCCCCTCAGCTGGCTCCTCAGTCAAACCGATGGATTCGTCGGCTGGCTGGTGCTGGCGTGGTGCGTGGCGATCGGCGTTCCGCTCGTGCGCTTCTTCTCACGGCGCGCGCGCGATCAGCTCGTGGGCGGGCACGCGGGAGCTGCGGCCGGAAGAGTTGCGTGAGTTGCAGCGCGCAGTCGGGCTACGCGAAACGCACTAGTCCTCCGCGCGCCGTATGAGCGGATTCAGCCGCGCCAAGCGCACGAGCGGATCGTCGATCTCCAGGCACTGCTGCTTCTCGGACAGGCTCACGGGCAGGATTTCCGCCAGGCGATAGCCCACCCAGGCCGCATCATCGGGATGCATGGCCGTTGCCGCATACAGCTCACCCAGCTCCGGAAGCACCTTGCGCAGCAGCACGCCCAGATGTTCAAACTCGCCCGGCAGGCCGAGCCGTTCCTCACGAGGCAGCAGCTCGATGTCCGCGACGTTGAGACCGTCGTCCTGCTGCCGCCGGCTCAGCACACGGAATTTGTGCTCGCCGACGCAGCTGATGCCCAGCAGCCCGTCGGGCATCGGATTGAAGTCGACGATGTGCGCGGTCGTGCCGACCTCGGCTGTGTCGGCGACCGCGCCGACCTCCGCCCCGGCACGGATCAACACCACGCCGAAGGGAGAGCGCTCGCGCATGCAGTAGCGGACCATGTCCAGATACCGTGTCTCGAATATGCGCAGAGGAAGGGGTCCCCCCGGAAACAACACCGTGTTGAGAGGGAACAGCGGCAGGGCCTGGACCCTGCCCGAGGCGCCGCGAGTGTCGGAGCGGGACATGCCGTCCGCCAGACTACCTCATGCGGGCGAGGGCCGCGAGCAGCTTGCCGTGCAGGCCGCCGAATCCCCCGTTGCTCATGATCAGCACGTGATCTCCCGGCCGGGCGGTGCGTGCCAATTCCTCCGCCAGAGAGTCGATGTCGTGACTGGCATGGCCGCGACTGCCGAGCGCGGCGATGATGGGAGCGGTGTCCCAGCCCAGATCGGCGGGGGCATGCAGCCAGACCTCGTCGGCTCCCGCCAGCGACGGCGCCAGAGTGGTGCGATGCACTCCCATCTTCATCGTGTTGGATCGGGGCTCCAGCACCGCCACGATCCGGCTCTTGCCGACTCGCCGCCGCAGACCGTCGATCGTGGTGGCAATCGCCGTGGGATGGTGGGCGAAATCGTCATACACGCGCACCCCGTTGACCTCGCCCCGCAGCTGCATGCGCCGCGCGATCCCGGCAAACGACTGCAGTGCGTCGATCGCGCGCTCAACGTGCACTCCCGCGTGCCGTGCAGCCGCGATCGCTGCCAGTGCGTTCTCCATGTTGTGCGCTCCGATGAGGGACCAGCTGACCGTGCCTCGCGGCTTACCGGCCTCCAGCACCTGGAAGCGCGAGAAGTCGTCGGTTCCGCCAACGGGCCGCGCGCTCCATAGCGGTTGCGATTCAGCCACGGCGCTGAACGACTCGGTCGGTGTCCAGCAGCCCATCGCCAGAGTAGCCTGCAGCCGCTCATCTGCCGCATTCCAGACGATGCGGCCGGCGCCGGGAACGATGCGCACGAGATGATGGAACTGCCGCTGGATGGCGGCCACGTCGGGGTAGATGTCGGCGTGATCGAATTCGAGATTGTTGAGGATCGCGGTGCGCGGGCGGTAGTGGACGAACTTGGCGCGCTTATCGAAGAACGCCGTGTCGTACTCGTCCGCTTCGATGACGAAGAACGGCTCGTGTCCCAGGCGCGCGCTGCTGTTGAAATTCGCAGGCACGCCCCCGATCAGGAATCCGGGCGACAGGCCGGCATGCTCCAGGATCCACGCCAGGAGCGATGAGGTCGTCGTCTTGCCGTGCGTACCGGCGACCGCCAGCACCCAGCGATCCTTGAGCACCTCGCGCGACAGCCATTCCGGGCCGGAGGCGTACGCAATGCCGCGGTCCAGGAGCGCTTCGATCACGGGCTGGCCGCGTGTCATCACGTTGCCGACGACGACGACGTCCGGCTTCGAGCTCAGCTGCGCCGCTTCGAACCCCTCGATGACTTCGATCCCGAGAGCCTCCAGCTGGGTGCTCATCGGCGGGTAGACGTTGCGATCGGAGCCGGTGACGCGATGGCCGGCAGCGCGCGCAATGGCGGCGATGCCGCCCATGAATGTGCCGCAGACCCCCAGGATATGCACGTGCATCGAGGACTACCTTCAGGACTTGAGCGGTGAGAGCGAGACCGCCAGCAGATATTCGACCAGTATCTGCAGAATGACCAGCGCGACGCTCGCGGGGCCGGACCACTCCAGCGCCGCCTTCACCACGTGGCCGAGCGCGGCGATCAGCCATATCAGCAGCACGAGCGCGACGAGGGACAACGGCAACTGCCACAGCTGATCGTGTTGGTAGCGCTCTGCGAGCCACTCCGAGACGATCAGGATGGGCGCGAGCACCGCCTGGAACCCGAACACGGCGGTCGTCGTCTGCAGGATGCGCTCCGGCCGTCGCACCAGCTTCAGCCACAACGCGAACCACACCAGGTTGAACGCAACGTCCAGCATCAGGCGCGGCAGCCACGGCCCGTCCAACGGCGGCAGGACAGCATTGACCATGGAGTTGACCAGGATGTAGCCAACGACCGTCACCGCGAGCAGCAGCGCCGAGGCCGGCACGTCCTGAGGACCTCGACGCAGCACCGCGATCTGAGTGTACAGGCGGATCAGATCGACCATGGTCCGGACCCTGCGGTCGTTGCCCGTGGCCCCTGCGGGGGTTGTGCCATGACTTTCGTGCGCGGCTCTGGACTCGCATAATGCGAGGTGCCGAATTGTACAGATCCTCCTTGAACACGTTGCATACGATCGTCACGACATCCGCCGAGCTGGCACAACTGGCTGCAAAGCTCGCCTCCTTCGAGTGCCTCGCGCTGGATACCGAGTTCCTGCGGGAGCGCACCTATCGTGCGGAGTTGTGCCTGCTGCAACTGTCGGGCCCGGGCGACGCCCTGTGCGTCGATCCGCTCACGCTCACCGATCTGACCCCGCTCGCGCACGCGCTCACCACCTCCGGATCGGTCAAGGTGATGCACGCCTCACGGCAGGACCTGGAGGTCCTGCTGCCCGCCGTCGGATTCGTGCGGCCGGTGTTCGACACGCAGATCGCCGCGGCGCTGTGCGGCCTGCCGGCGCAGATCGGTTACGCCGATCTGGTCCGCCGGCTTCTGGGGCAGGACCTCGCGAAGTCGCACACGCGTACCGACTGGTCGCGGCGCCCTCTCTCGCCCGAGCAGATCGAGTACGCGCTCGATGACGTTCGCTATCTGTTGCCCCTGAAGTCGCAGCTGGAAGAGCGGCTCGACAAGCTCAACCGCCGCGAGTGGCTCGAGGAGGAGCTGGCCGATCTCGACGACAGTCAGGCGATCGTGACACAGCCGGAACAGGCGTGGCTGCGCATCAAGGGATTGCGCGGGCTCGACGACGGACGGATCCGGCTTGCGCGTGCATTGGCAGCGTGGCGCGAGCGACGTGCGTCGGAGCGTAATCGACCTAGAGGCTGGATCCTCGAAGATGCAACGCTGCGGGAGATCGTGCTGCGGGTGCCGAGGTCCGCCGAGGCGCTCGCCTCGATTGCCGATCTACCGCCCAACCTCATCAAGCATTGCGGCGAGGAGCTCCTGGAGTGTGTGCGCGCGGCGGAAATCCCCGATCCCGCGCCCGCTGTCGAGACACGACAGCGTCCCGATCCTGCGAAGGCTGCGCTGTTGCGCTCCCTCGGATCACTGAATCAGTCGATCGCCGGCGAACTTGGACTCAGTCCGGAAGTGTTGGCAACGCGACGCGACCTCGAACAACTCGCCGATGGCAAACGCGACGTCGCGCTGCTGCGTGGCTGGCGTCGCGGGGTCATCGGCGAGCGGATGTTGGCTGCGTTATAAACAACCGGAATTGCGAGGCAATCGGCGGAAAGCGGAGCGTCGCCAATCCCGCAGGGGATCGGCGGAATCCCGGAGGGATCGGCGGGGAGCGAAGCGTCGCCCACCGAAGCTTCGCCAAACTACGCCGCTGTCATGCCGTGGTCACCGCCAGCAAGGCGACTTGCTATTGCGGCCCCGAGACGCCACAGTTCGGGACCTCCATGAACCAATCCATCGACGAACTGCTCGCTGCGCTGGAGCGTGAGCGCGCGGCTCGCACCGAAGCCGAACGCACGGGACGGCTCAAGGATGAGTTCCTCGAGGCGCTTGCTCACGAGCTGCGTGCCCCGTTGAACGCGATTCTCGGGTGGTCGCGGCTGCTCGAGCACGGCCACCTGGGCGACCGCGAGACCCGCAGCGGCGGGCAGACGATCGCGCGCAATGCCCGCGCCCTGGCCCACATCGTCGACGATCTTCTGGACCTCAGTGCGATCACCAGCGGCAAGATTCGCGTCGATGCCGAAGAAACGGACCTGTGTGAAATCGTGGAGGCTGCGGTCGAGCTTCAGCAGGAGCATGCCGCCGCCAAGGGGGTCTCCCTGGGCAAGACGTTCGAGACCCGGGACTGCGTGGTGTTCGGCGAACCCCAGCGCTTGCAACAGATCGTGTGGCATCTGCTGAGCAATGCCATCAAGTTCACGCCGCGTGGCGGTCATGCGCACATCACGGTCCGCAGCATCGGCGGGTACTGCGACATCGAGGTCAAGGACACTGGAGCAGGTATTGCCAGTGATCTGCTCCCGTATGTGTTCGATCGTTTCTGGCGCGCCGACTCCTGTGCCGAGCACCGCTACGCGGGACTGGGCCTGGGCCTCGCGCTGGCCAAGCGGCTTGCGGAGCTCCACGGCGGCACAGTGACCGCCACGAGCCCCGGCCCGAATCAGGGGGCGACCTTTACGGTGGTGGTCCCTCGCGTGGCCCCGCGCGACCGACAGCCGGACGAGGCGATCGATGTGCGCCCCGAGTTGGCAGACAACACCGCGGCGCGGCGCTCGGACGTGGCCGCCCAGACCGATCTGAGCGGTTTGCGCGTACTGGTCGTCGACGATGAGCCGGATACGCTCGATCTCCTGCGTCGCGTGTTGGGCGACAGCCGCGCCCAGGTCGCCGCTGCTCCTTCGGTAGAGGCAGCCCTGGCAACCCTGGACGGCTTCGAGCCGCACGTGCTGATTTCCGACGTCAGCATGCCTGGGCGCGACGGCTACGAGCTCATCAAAGCGGTGCGGACGCGAACGAGCTCAGAGCGCCTCCCGGCGGCGGCACTTACGGCATACACGCGTCCGGATGATGCCGATCGGGCGCACGCCGCGGGGTTTCAGGTGCACCTGGCGAAACCCATCGAGCCGGAGCAACTCGTGAAGATGGTCGCACGTCTCGCCGGTCGCCTGGCCGGCCGGGCCTGAAGAGCCCCGACAGTCACGACATGCTGCGGCGCCGCGACCGTCCCGCGGCCCTCCCGCGGCAGGGCCAACACGGCGCCTAGCGGCGCTTCTTGCGTGAGGCGCTGGAGCGCGCAGCGGGTTTGCGCGCTCGCCTTGCTCGAGACTTCTTTTTGGCTGGCCCGCGTTTCGCAGGTGACACGCCTCGTGACGTGCGTGCCGGCGCGGCCTTTCCGCGTCTGGCGCCGCCCTTTTTTGCCGCCTTGGCGGTCTTGGCTCGCCGGGACGTCGTCTTGCCTCGCTGGGCACTCTTGGCTCGCTGGGCCGTCTTGCCTCGCTTCGCCCGCGTGGCTGTCTTCGCTCGGTGCGCCTGCCTGGCCACCTTCGCCCGCTTGACCGGCGGGGCGCGCTCGACGGCAGGGGCCAGCAGGCCCTCCAGAGCGGCCTCCAGACGTCGCGTGATCTCGTCCACGTCGCCTGTAGCGGGAATCGTCCGCAGCAAGCCTCGCTTGGCATAAAAATCGATCAACGGCCGGGTCTTCTCGTCGTACACCTTGAGCCGATCCGCGACGGTGGCCTCATTGTCGTCCGGCCGCTGCGTGAGGCGGTGTGGCGCTCCCGTCTTGGGGCACGGCTCGCTCTGAGCCTGTGCGGACGGCGCAGTGAAGAGATTGAACACGCGGCCGCAATCGGCGCACGTACGGCGTCCGGAGATCCGGCGGACCAGCTCCGCGTTGTCCACTTCCATCAACACGACAGCATCCAACGGCTTGCCGACCTCTCCCAACATGGCATCGAGCGCCATCGCCTGATCGATGTTGCGCGGAAAACCATCGAGGATGAAGCCACGCTGCGCATCCGGCTCCGCCAGTCGCTCGCGAATCATGCCGAGCACGATGTTGTCGGCAACCAGCAGGCCGCGGTCCATCGCGCTCTTTGCCTCCAGGCCGAGGGGCGTGCCGTTGGCGACGGCCGCACGCAGCAGATCGCCCGAGGAAATCTGCGGGATGCCATGACGCTCGACGAGACGCTGGGATTGAGTGCCTTTGCCGGAGCCGGGCGCGCCCAACAAAACTATACGCATGATGGTTGTGTAAGGACGTGCGAAGTTGAAGGCTCGCCACCTTACCGGCCGTTACAGACAAGGTCAAACCCGCCCCCGCGCGCGCCAAACGCGCCGTGGCTGGGGTATTCTTGCCGGCCCCCCACGAACCGCAGCACCGCCATGCAAAAAAAAACCCGCCGCGCACTTCCGACACGCAAACCTACGACCCCGACACGCAAGCCCGCGGTGCGCAGGAACGCGTTCTATGCCCAGTCCGGCGGGGTCTCGGCGGTCATCAACGCATCCGCTTGCGGAGTCATCGAGACTGCGCAAAAGCAGTCGCGCCACATCGGCAAGATCTACGCCGGCAGACACGGCATCATCGGTGCGCTCACCGAAGACCTGATCGATCTGTCGCGCGAAAGCGCGGCGACCATCCGCGGCCTGAAGGACACCCCCGCGGGCGCGTTCGGCTCGGCGCGCTTCAAGCTCAAGGGCATCGAGCAGAACCGCGCCGAATACGAACGGCTGATCGAGGTGTTCCGCGCACACGACATCGGCTATTTCTTCTACAACGGCGGCAACGACTCGATGGATACCGCGCTCAAGGTCTCGCAGATCGGCGAGGCGCTCGGCTATCCCATCACCTGCGTCGGCGTTCCGAAGACCGTCGACAACGATCTGCCACACACCGACTGCTGTCCGGGCTTCGGCTCAGTGGCCAAGTATGTCGCGGTCTCCACGCGCGAGGCCGGACTGGATGTCGCCTCGATGGCGCGCACCTCGACCAAGGTGTTCGTGCTGGAAGTCATGGGCCGGCACGCGGGCTGGATCGCCGCGGCAGGCGGCCTGGCGGGCCACAAGGCGGAGGAGCCCCCGCACCTCATCCTGTTCCCGGAAATCGCCTTCGAGCAGCAGAAATTCCTCGAGCGCGTCAAGCAGTGCGTGACGCAATATGGCTATTGCGTGATCGTCGTGTCCGAGGGCGCAGCCTATGCGGACGGGCGCTTCCTCGCCGATGCGGGCACGAAGGACGCTTTCGGCCACACCCAGCTCGGCGGTGTCGCCCCGCTCGTCGCCAACATGATCCGCGAAGCCCATTCTTTCAAGTATCACTGGGCGGTGGCGGACTACCTGCAGCGTGCGGCGCGCCACATCGCCTCCAAGGTCGACGTCGAGCAGGCCTATGCGGTCGGCAAGGCGGCCGTCGAGCTGGCCGTCAAGGGCGTCAACGCGGTGATGCCGACGATCGTACGCAAGTCCTCCAAGCCGTACCGCTGGACGATCAGCCACGTGCCGCTGAGCGAGGTTGCCAACGTGGAGAAGAAGCTTCCGCGGGACTACATCACCGAGGACGGCTTCGGCATCACCGAAGCCTGCCGCCGCTACCTGCAGCCCCTGATCGGCGGAGAAGCCTACCCGCCGTACAAGGACGGCATGCCTCAGTACGTGCACATCAAGGGTGTCGCGGTGAAGCGCAAGCTCACCACGGACTTCAAGGTGTGAGGGGGGCCGGAGGCCCCGCCCAGCGTGGTATATTGCGCGGCCTTTTTGGGCGGACGCGATCCCTCAATGTCCCGTCCGGACCGACTCAGAAAGTAAGCTAATTACAACTCATTGATTTGAGGGAGGAACCATAGATGGATGCCACCAAGTGGCTGTGGCTCTCGATTGCAGCCGGCGTGCTCGCAGTCCTGTACGGCGTGTTCTCGATGATGTCGATTCTGCGCCTCCCGGCGGGCAATGCCCGCATGCAGGAGATCGCAGCGGCCATTCAGGCCGGAGCGCGTGCGTACCTCAATCGCCAGTACAGCACCATCCTGATCGTAGGCCTCATCCTGTTCGTAGTGCTCGGCTTCGGGCTGTCCTCCTGGGCCACCGCGGGCGGATTTGCCATCGGGGCCATCCTGTCGGGACTCACCGGCTACATCGGCATGAATATCTCGGTTCGCGCCAACGTACGCACGGCCGAGGCGGCGACCAAGGGCCTGAACGCCGCTCTCTCGGTGGCGTTCCGCGGCGGTGCCATCACCGGCATGCTGGTGGTTGGGTTGGGGCTCATCGGAGTCGCGGGCTACTTCGCCCTGCTGCGGCCTTCGCTGCACGATGACGGCGCGCTGCGCGCTCTGGTCGGCCTGGCCTTCGGTGGCTCGCTCATCTCGATCTTCGCGCGCCTGGGTGGCGGTATCTTCACCAAGGGCGCGGACGTCGGCGCCGATCTGGTCGGCAAGGTGGAAGCCGGAATACCCGAGGACGATCCGCGCAACCCGGCCGTGATCGCCGACAACGTCGGCGACAACGTCGGTGACTGCGCCGGCATGGCCGCCGACCTGTTCGAGACCTACGCCGTCACCATCGTGGCGACCATGCTGCTCGGCGGCCTGCTGTTCGCCAACAGTGACAGCTCGACATCCGCGATCATCTATCCGCTCGCGCTCGGCGCGGCGTCGATCGTCTCCTCCATCATCGGCACGTTCTTCGTCTCGGCGAAGGCGGGCGGGAAGATCATGAACGCCCTCTACAAGGGCGTCATCGTCTCCGGCATCGTCTCGGCCGTCGCGTTCTACTTCATCACCAGGCAGCTGATGCCGGAACATGCGACCGACCTGTTCGGCTGCACGCTCGTGGGCCTCGGACTCACCGCCGCGCTTATCGTCATCACGGAGTACTACACGGCAACCGAGTACAGCCCGGTGCGCAAAGTGGCTGCAGCCTCGCAGACCGGCCATGCCACCAACATCATCGCCGGCCTGGGCGTATCGATGAAGGCGACCTCCCTGCCGGTGATTGCCGTGTGCCTGGCCATCTGGGGCTCGTACGAGCTCGGCCAGCACATGCGCGACGGCCTGGGGCTCTACGGCATCGCGATCGCCGCGACCGCCATGTTGTCCATGACCGGGATGATCGTGGCGCTCGATGCGTACGGCCCGATCACCGACAACGCCGGCGGCATCGCCGAGATGGCTCACCTGCCCAAGGAGGTCCGCGATATCACCGACCCGCTCGATGCGGTCGGCAACACGACCAAGGCGGTCACCAAGGGGTACGCCATCGGCTCGGCGGGCCTGGCGGCGCTGGTGCTGTTTGCCGATTACACCCACAACCTGGAAGCGGCCGGCAAGATCGCCGAGTTCTCCTTGTCCGATCCGGCGGTCATCATCGGCCTGTTCATTGGCGGCCTGGTACCCTATCTGTTCGGCGCGATGGCGATGGAAGCCGTGGGCCGCGCCGCGGGCTCGGTCGTCAACGAGGTGCGCAGACAGTTCCGCGAGATCAAGGGGATCATGGACGGGTCGGGCAAGCCCGATTACTCGCGCGCGGTGGACCTGCTGACCCGAGCCGCGATCCGCGAGATGATCGTGCCGTCGCTCCTGCCGATTGTGGTGCCGATCATCCTGCTGTTCGCGCTGAACTGGCTCATGGGCCCGGGTGCGGGTATCCGCGCCTTGGGCGGGCTGCTGATCGGGACGATCGTGACCGGCCTCTTCGTGGCCATCTCGATGACCACCGGCGGCGGCGCCTGGGACAACGCCAAGAAGTACATCGAAGAAGGCCACTTCGGCGGCAAGGGATCCGACGCCCACAAGGCGGCTGTCACGGGCGACACCGTCGGCGATCCGTACAAGGACACGGCGGGTCCGGCAATCAATCCGCTCATCAAGATCATCAACATCGTCGCGCTGCTGCTGGTGACGGTGCTGTAAGAGCGCAATCCCGGCAAGGGATCGCGGGGCAAGCGGAGCGTCCGCAATCGACGACTGCGGGGCGGGTCCTGCCGGACCCGCCCCGCCTGTCTGCCGCGTGCTGAGCTAACCCGGGTAGAGGGCGCTCAGCAACCGGTGCAGCACCGCCGGCGTGGCCGGCTTCACTACGTGATGATCGATGCTGGCCTCGCGCGATCGCCGGCGATCGGCCTCGTGACCGAGTCCCGTCAGAGCAATGATCGTCGTCGAGGTCCCCTGAGGCATCGAGCGGATGCGGGCAGCCGCCTCCAGGCCGCTGAGCTCGGGCATGCTGATATCCATGAACACGACGGACGGCTGGACCTCGCGATACTTCTCCAGCGCCTCCCGCGGCCCATAGGCGGTGTGAACGTCGTGCCCCATCATCGATAGCATGAAAGCAACAGCATCGGCGGAGTCGGCCTGGTCGTCCACGACCAGTACCTTGAGCGGAACCTCGGCGCGAGGCAGCGCCTCCTCAGTCATCTCGGGCTCCCTTTGCGGATTGAGCATCGTCGATTCCAACGCGTGACCTGACTCAAGGTTGGCGTGGTAGCAAATTGTGTGCGCGCATCTGGCTCGGGGCTGTCGCGGAGATGCGACGGGTGGCTGCTGGCGGGGTGTGGGGTCTGTCGGGAGCGCTAGGCGCGGCCGCCGCGAGTTTCGGAAAGTACCGCGCTGACCAACTGATTCAGCCGTGCGCAGTACGCGGCGATAGGCGCGCCCGCTTCCGCCTGTTTGCCGGTGAGCGCGGTGCTGATGTCGACGAGGCGTCGCTCGATGCGACCGTCGACGGTCAACGACCGACACAACAATGCGCTGACGCACGCATTGATTTCAGCATCCAGCTCACGAGCATCGGCGCCGGCAATCTCGACGCCAGTGAGCTCTCGCGGGCATCCCGCGGCCATGTGTTCGCGCCATAACCGGGCAAGTTGCATAGCTGCACGTTGCCAGTTGGATCGGGTGCTCTTCATATCACGCCTTTGAGCGCCGCGCACCGTCATCAATTGTGAAGAGCGACCCACTGGTGTGGGCTCGCGCCCACACCTGCCTCCACCGAAGGGGGGCCAAGGGCTTGAGGTACAAGTGAAATCCTGCGGCCCAGGACTGTTGCTCCGGGGGCGCGCAGCGCACGCAGCCGCATGCGGTTGCGGTTGCGTTGGGTGGCCCCAGGCCCCACTGTGAGATCTACTTAAGTCGAGTCCGGAGCCTGCCATGCCAGAGAAGTCCGTCTCCGCCAGTCCCCCGGTCCAGAAGTCCGATGCACAGTGGCGCGAGGATCTCAGTCCCGAGCAATACCACGTGCTACGCGGGCACGGAACCGAGCGGGCGGGCACGAGTCCCCTGCTCGATGAGCATCGCTCAGGACAGTTCCAATGCGCCGCCTGCGGGCAATCGCTGTTCGACGCTCATACCAAGTTCGAGAGCGGCAGCGGCTGGCCGAGCTTCTACGAGCCCCTGCCGGGAGCCGTGGGGACGGAAGAGGACCGCAGCCATTTCGTGCGGCGCACCGAAGTCCACTGCTCCCGTTGTGGGGGACACCTCGGCCACGTGTTTCCGGACGGCCCGCAGCCCACCGGCCTTCGCTACTGCATGAATGGAGTGGCGCTGGGATTCAAGCCGCAGGGGAAGTGAGGATCGGCCTATGGACTAGGCAGCGAGGGATAGCGGCTGCGGCCGCCCCACTGCGTATCCCTGGACGTAATCGACGCCCATGCGGCGCACGGCATCCAGGGCGGCGGCGTCCTCGACCTGCTCGGCGATCACCTTGAAGTTCAAAGTGCGCGCAAGCTTGATCATGGCCGCCACCATGGCCTGGTTCACCGAGTCCGCCGCCAGGTTGCGCATGAAGGAGCCGTCGATCTTCAGGTAGTCCATCGGCAGGTTCTTCAGGTTCGAGAACGAGCCGACGCCGGAGCCGAAGTCATCCAGGGCGAACTGGCAACCCATGCCATGCAGCACGCCGACGAAGCGCCGTGCATGATCCAGGTTGGCGACCACCGCACTCTCGCTGATCTCGAAGCAGACCTGCGAGGGAGCGACCCCCGTGCTGTCGAGACACTCGACGACGAACTCCAGGAACTGCAGATCCCCGAGCGTCTCCCCGGAGATGTTGATGGCCACCCCGCGGTTGGCCGGAATCTGGATGGCGCCGCGCCCCAGCGCCGCGAGCGTCGTCTGCACGACCCAGCGATCCACCAGTCCCATGAGCCGGTAGCGCTCGGCGGCCCGCACGAACTCCGACGGCGGCACCTCGTGCCCCGCCTCATCCTGCAGGCGCACCAGCACCTCCATGGCCGGCCCGCTGCCGCCGTTGCCATAGGCGGGCACGATCGGTTGGTGGTAGAGCTGGAAGCGGTTCTCCTTCAGGGCCCCTTGCAGGCGCTGCAGCCACTGAATCTCCCCCGTGTGGCGCGCCAGCGCCTCATCCCGCGCGGAGTAGACCGCGACCCGACCCGAGCCCTGCTTCTTCGCGACGTAGCATGCGGAGTCGGCGGCCGCCAGCAATTCCTCGAGCGTGCCGCTCTCGCGCGAGATCTCGACCAGGCCGATGGAGACTCCGATGTTGAATATCTTGTCCTTCCAGACGAAGCGATAGTCGCCGACGGCGCGACAGACATCGTCGGCGATCTGCCGCGCCTTCTCCAGGGGGCAACCGATGAGCAACACGCCGAACTCATCGCCGCCCAGGCGGGCGACCGTATCGCTGTCGCGCACCGCGTCCCGCAGGACCTTGGCGACCTCGCGCAACATGCTGTCGCCGGCGAGATGGCCGCTCGTGTCGTTGACGACCTTGAAACGATCGAGGTCGAGATAACACAACACGTGTTGGCCTTCGCCGCGATGCCCGCTCTCGGTCGCCTCCTCCAGGCGCCGCTCGAACTCGCGGCGGTTGACGAGGCCGGTGAGCGCATCGTGCGTGGCCTGATACGACATCTGGCGCGCCAGCCCGCGCAGCTCGGTCACGTCGTGCAGCAGCAGCGCCGCGCCGATCACTTCCTTGGCCTCGTTGCGGATCGGCGATGCCGACAGCTCGATCGAGCGCTCGGCGCCGTTGCTGCGCGACAGCAGCAGAGCGCGGCGGCTCAGATTGACGGGCGCGCCGCTGGTGAGTGCCTGGCGGACCGGATCCGACAGCAGCCGCCGGTCCATCTCATCGACCAACCCGACCAGATCCTCCAGCGCCTTGCCGGTCGCCTGCTCGGCGGTGCTGCCGGTCATTCGTTCCGCGGCCGGATTCAGGTAGCTGATGCGTCCCTCCGCATCGGTGGTGATGATCGCCTCGGCCAGTGAGCTCAGGGCAAGCAGGCCCGCGTCAGGGCCTCGAGCATTGTGTGTCGGTGCCGCCGCCGGCTCGGGCTGTACCCGCAGCGCGGGCATGGTCTGTGTCGGGATGATCTCGACACCGGTCACCAGCAGCGCGGGGGCGCCTTCATAGTCGACGCTCGCGGAAGTGATCTCCAGCCGGCTCACCTGGCCCTGCACCCCGATCATGTCGATCTCATAGCGCTCGGCGGCGCTCTCGCCCGCGAGGCGGCGCGTGATGTTCTCGCTCACCAGCTCCGCATACTCCGGCGGCACGAGGTCGGCGAGCTTGCGCCCCACCAGGTCGACTCGATCGACCCCGACGAAACTGGCGAACTGGCGGTTGGCGTAGAGGATGACGTCACGGTGGATGAGCACCGCCTCATGAATACGCTCGCCGAGCTCCGCGAACAGCCGCGGCATCCCGGGATTGGCCTCCGTACGGGGGGCGGCGCGCGTCATCAGGTGGTTCACGGCGGTGACGAGCGCGGAGATCTCGGGGGTGTCCGATTGCAGCTCGACACGGCCCTCGAGCCGGCCGCCGATGGCGATGCGCTGCAACTGCTGCGACAGCTCTCCCACATTCCGCAAAGCGCCGCGCTGCAGGAAGTACAGGACGACGAGGACGCTCGCGATCAGTGCGAGCAGGAGGCACAGGAGCCCGAGAATCGACATAAAAAAAGTTCAAGGCCTCGAACGGTGAGCCCCGCTACGGCACTTTAGTTCGTCTTGTCGTGCCCGGGATGCGGATGGCCCCAGCATAGCTCAGGCGGGCCCACACTTTAGCGCGTATTTCACCATATCTGGTCGCAAGTCAGCTTGGCAGACGGCCGGAAAACCCGTAACTTCCTCCGCCGTTTCCGTGCGTCGCAATAAGTCCAATCGGCGCGCCATGAGCGACTCGAGGAGCGTCTCGACGATGTTGAACACCACCGCCCGCGAACAGATGATCGAGCAGCAGGTGCGCGCCTGGGACGTGCTCGATGCGCGCGTCCTGGAGCTGCTGCGCAAGGTGCCCCGCGAGCACTTCGTGCCGGAGGCCCAACGGGCATTCGCGTTCGCGGATATCGAGGTCCGCTTGCCGCACGGCCAGCACATGCTGCGCCCCAACGTGGTCGGACGCTTGTTGCAGGCGCTGGAGCTGACCGGGCGCGAGCGCGTGCTCGAGGTCGGCGCCGGATCCGGATTTGTCACCGCCTGCCTGGCGGGCACCGCGGCGCAGGTGCAGTCGCTCGAGGTCATTCCTGAGCTGGCCTCCCTGGCACGCGAGAATCTCGCTTCCCTGGGAATTCGCAACGCACAGGTCACCGCCGGCGACGGCCTGCAGCCGGATACGCGTACTCGCTACGGCGCGATTGCCGTGACCGGCTCCATGCCCGTGTACGAAAGCGCGCTTCAGGCGCAACTGGAGATCGGTGGCCGCCTGTTCGTCGTGGTTGGCGAGGGCCCCGCCATGGATGCCCGGCTCGTCCGCCGTACTTCGGAAGACGCATGGACAACCACGAGCTTGTTTGAGACGGTCATCGACCCATTGATCAACGCGCCACGCCCGCCGGGGTTCAGCTTCTGAAGCCCCGGGCAAGATAAAAGCGCATAAGCGACTGAAAGTTAAAGGGAAAGATATGAATCGTGTGGCCGTATCGGTGCTTCTGGCGCTTGGGCTCGCGAGCGCCGTCTCCGCCAAGGACCTGGTTGGCGTCTACGAGGACGCGACCCACAACGACCCCCAGATCCGGGCGGCGGACGCCAACCGGCTGGCCCAGCGGGAGGCGCGCCCCCAGGCGTGGGCGGCCCTGCTGCCGCAAATCAACGGCACAGGCTCGTGGACCAGGGATAAGTCGAACATTAGAGAGTCGAGCGCGCTGTTCAACCCCACGATCGTGCCGCCCACGCAGCTGGAGATTGACAGCAACACGACGAGCAAGAAGTACGGCGCGACCCTGCAGCAGACGGTGTTCTCCTGGGCGAGCCTGATGAGCCTGAAGGCGGCCGACAGCACGGTCGCCGAGGCAGAGGCGACCTACCACGCCGCCGAGCAGAACCTGATGATCCGCGTGGCCCAGGCCTACTTCACCGTGCTCACGGATGAGGACAATCTCGATGCGAACGAGGCCTCGCTGGAGGCTATCTCGCGGCAGCTCGACCAGGCCAACAAGCGCTTCGAGGTCGGCCTGATCGCCGTCACGGACGTCGAGGAGGCCAAGGCGGCGCACGACCGGGCCGCCGCGAACGTGATCGCAGCCAAGCGCGCCCTGGCCACTGCCAACGATCAGCTCGCTGAGATCACCGGGCAGAAATACGACTCGCTGGACAAGCCCGGGGACAACATGCCGCTCAACAACCCGGTGCCCGCGAGTGAGGACGCCTGGGTCACGACTTCCATGGACCAGAACCTGACGCTGGTGGCAAGTCGCCTGGCGGCCGATGTCGCGCGTGAAAACGTCCGTGTCGCCTTCGGAGGCCATCTCCCGACGATCAATTTCGTCGCCAGCCACACCCACTCCGATCAGAGTGGAGATGAGTCCTTTTTCGGGAGCCCGCCGATCTCCGCGCCTGAGACCGTGACCGATAACCAGTTCGGGTTTCAGATCAGTATTCCGATCTTCGCCGGCGGGGGCACGCAATCGAAGGTGCGCCAGGCGCAGTACGAGTGGATCGCGGCAAAGGAGACAGTCGTCCAGAACTCACGTGCCACCGAACGCTCGGCACGCGACGCGTACCTCGGAGTGATCAGCGGGATCGCGCAGGTCCAGGCGCTGCGGCAAGCGCTCGAGTCGGACCAGACGGCCCTCAAGGCCACGGAGGCCGGCTATGAGGTCGGCACCCGCACTTCCGTCGACGTGCTCAACGCACGGCAGACGCTCGTACAGGGGCAGACCGACTATGCGAGCAGCCGCTACAACTATCTGCTGAGCATCCTGCAGCTGCGCCAGGCGGCCGGCACGCTCAACCCGAAGGATCTGCAGGAAATCAACGGCTCTCTCAACGTGCCGGGCAAGACGACCCCCGCGCAACCGCTCGGCCCGGCGTCGAATTCCGGCATCACTGCGCCCGCGCCGCAGGACGTGCCGCCGGCGCCTCCGGTGAATCCAACGCCGGCGCAGCAACCCCCGGCCCAGACGCCGCCGACGCAGCAGCGCTGAGGAGCCCCGCAGGCTGCTCGTCCTGCCTATTGCTGTTGCAACAACGGATTGATCAATCCCAGCAGTTTCGCGAGCGCGCCGCGATTGCTGTCGATCGAAGCCTGTCCCGCCGCACCGATGCGGCTGCGCTCATCCGGATCGGACAGCAATGCCGCGACGCGACGCCCGAGCGTGCGAGCGTCGGGCACGACCTCCGCGGCACCCCGTGAAATCAACAGCTTCGCAATATCCTCGCTGTTGAAGTTATGCGGCCCGGTCAGGATCGGCACACCCAGGGCCGCCGGCTCCAGCAGGTTGTGTCCGCCGATGGGAAGCAGACTGCCGCCGACGAACGCGACATCCGCCGCCGCGTAGAAATCCAACAACTCGCCGAGCGTATCGACCAGCAGCACATCCGCCGTTCCCATACCCCTAACGATGCCATCGGCATCGGGAACCGCGCGCGAACGCCGCATGAAGCGCACGCCCGCGCTCTCGATGACTCTGGCCACATCGTCGAAACGATTGGGGTGACGGGGCACGATGACGAGCAGGGCCCGGGGGTGAGGGCCGTGGATGAGCTTGTGAGCCTCGAGCACAGCCTCCTCTTCGCCGCGATGCGTGCTGCCGGCCACCCACACGGGCCTTCCCTGCGCGTATAGCTCCCGCAACCGCCGGCCCTGAGCGACAGTATTGGGAGGCACGGCGAAGTCGAACTTGATGTTGCCCGTCACGTGGGCCTTGTCGGGATCCGCGCCCATCTCCCTGAAGCGCTCGGCATCGCCGGGGGTTTGAGCAGCCACGACCGCTGCCTGCGACAACGCATCGCGGAACAGCCCGCCGAGTTTGCGGTAGCGGCCCACTGATTTCGCGGAGATGCGCGCGCTCGCCAATATGAGGGGCACGCGACGCCGGCCGCACTCGTGGTACATGTTGGGCCAGAGCTCGGTCTCGAAAATGACGGCCAGTCGCGGGTGTACCCGATCGAAGAAGCGTCGCACCGCGCCCGGCAGATCGAAAGGAACGTAGCGCACCCGGACGCCATCCTTGAAGAGCGCGCGGGCACGCGCCGCGCCGGTAGGCGTGAACGTAGTAACGATCAACGGCACGTCGGGGAAGTGTTGACGCAGCGAGCTCACCAGCGGGGCCGCCGCCTGCACTTCCCCCACTGACACCGCGTGGATCCACACGCCCGGCTTGTCCAGTCGCGGCCCGAAGCCGAAGCGCTCGCCGAAATTGCGCCAGTAGCTGCGATCCTTCAGCCCGCGGATCAGCATCAACAGCGACACGATGGGCGCCGCGAAGTAGACGGCGAGGATGTAGAGGAATCTCATCGCGGCGCTCGCCTCCTCAACACGCGGGCAACGCCTCAACTCTCCGGTTGCAGCGGCTGATCGCCCGAGCTCTGCCGGTAGCCATCCAGCAGTCCGTGCCAGTCGGATTCGCCGAAGCGATCCGCCGGCATGCCGTAAGCCACCTTCTCGAGCGAGCGCCGCAGCCGCACCAGATTGCTGTCGCGCCACAACCCCGACCGGCGCAGCTGGCAGCGATCGAAGTCGATCAGATACACCTTCGCTTCCTCGGTCAGCAGGATGTTGTGAGCATTCAGATCGGCGTGGCAGACGCCCAGGTCGTGGAACCGGCGGATGCAGCGGCCGACGGCAATCCACGTCAGGATCGAGAGCGCTCCCTTGGACAGGCACTCGGTGAGCGAGCCGACCGTCGGCAACCGCTCCGTGATGATGTCGCCCTTGTAGGTGCGGCCGCTGTGCTCGTAGCGTGCCGCTATCGGCGCGGGCACCGGCAGGCCGGCGCGGTGCAGCCGATAGGTGAGCTGCCACTCGGCGAACGGACGCGTGCTTTCCTCATCGCGCCACAGATACCGGTCCCCAGAAAAACGGGCGATCAGGCCCCCGCGGCGATAGTGGCGCAGGACCAGCCGCTTGCCGCTGGCGTTGATGTACAGCGCCGCGCCCCGGCCCCGCGGACGCCCCTCGACAGCCCCCTTGGCGTCCCAGTGATTCGGATCGAACCACGCCGGGCTGAAATTGCTCGCGCGGGACCCGTCATATAGCATGGCGCCGCCGCTGAGGGCGCTGTGCTTGACCTCGGAACCGAGCGACCACCGTCGGGCCATCTTTGACCTCTCCCCCTATGTTGCCGTTTGTCGAACCGCCGCGCAGTGTCTGTCTGCTGAGACTGTCGGCAATCGGCGATACCTGCCATGTCGTGCCGGTGGTACGAACGTTACAGCATGCGTGGCCGAACACGCAGCTCACGTGGATCATCGGCAAGGCCGAGTCGCGTTTGCTGACGCTCCTCGACGGGGTCGAGTTTATCACCGTGGACAAACGCGCCGGACTGCGCGCACGTCGGGCTCTTCGCACGCAGCTCGAGGGGCGCAGGTTCGATGCGCTCCTGCACATGCAGGTCTCCTTCCGATCCAGCCTGGTCGCGCGTCAGATTCCTGCCGACATCAAATTGGGGTTCGACCGCGCCCGCGCGCGCGAGCTGCAATGGCTGTTCACCAATGCACGCATTGCTGCCCGCTCGCGCGAGCACGTGCTCGACAGCTTTTTCGGATTCCTCCTCGCCCTCGGCATCAAGGAGCGCGCCTTGCGCTGGGACATCCCTCTTCCGGAGGCCGCGCTCGCCTACGCCCAACGGCTCATTCCCGATGAGCGTCCCACTCTGGTGATCAGTCCGTGCTCCAGCCATCCGCTGCGGAACTGGCGGCCGAAGCGCTATGCCGCGGTGGCGGACTACGCCGCACGCCGTCACGGCATGCGCGTCATCCTCGCAGGCGGACCCACCAAGCTGGAACGCAAGACGGGCGCGGCCATCGAGCGTGCCGCCAAATCATCCCTCATCAATCAAATCGGGCAAGACACCCTGCCGGAAATGCTGGGCCTGCTCAGCCGCGCAACGGTGCTGCTCTCGCCGGACTCCGGCCCGGCGCACATGGCCACGATGGTCAACACTCCGGTCATCGGGCTGTACGCCGCCACCAACCCGGCGCGCAGCGGGCCCTACCTGTCGCGGCTGTGGACGATCGACGCCTACCCGCAGGCCGCCCGGCGCTTCCGGCATCGCGCGCCCGAGAAGCTCCCCTGGACGCAGAAGATCGAGGAGCGCGGCGTCATGGACCTCATCGGCGTCGAGCAGGTCACCTCGAAGCTCGATGAGTTGTTACGATGGCGGGCATGAACGACATCCTGGTCCCCATCTCTCCCGGCGAGCTGCTGGACAAGATCACCATCCTGCGGATCAAGGCCCAGCGGATCGGCGATGCCGGCAAACGCGCGAACGTGCAGCTCGAGCTGGGTCTGCTGGAGGGAACGTGGCGCACGAGCGGCTGCGGCGCGGTGGATCTGTCGAGCGAGGAGCGGGCGCTGCAGGATGTGAACGAGCGCCTGTGGGTGGTGGAGGATCGTATTCGCGAGAAGGAGGCGGCGCACAGGTTCGATGAGGAGTTCATCGAGCTGGCGCGCTCGGTCTATGTCTCCAACGACGAGCGGGCGGCCATCAAGAAGCGCGTCAACCTGCGCCTGGGATCACGGATCGTCGAAGAGAAGTCATACCAACCTTATGGCGCCGCCGGCAAGCGCTAAAACCCTTTATCATCATCGGCTTGCGTGACCGCAGGCCCCTTCAGGGTGTACTCCGCTCCGCAATACGGACACTTCGCCCAGCCGATGTCCCGGATCGGCAGATACACGCGTGGATGGGAGTTCCAGAGGTACATCTCGGGCATGGGGCACGACAGAGGGAGGTCCTCGTGCGTCACGTCGTACTGGTTCTGGGCGTTGGGCTGAATGAGCGGCTTCGTCGCGACCATGGGGCGATTATAGCGTAAGCCCTTCCCTACCCGCCCATCGCCCGGCTCCAGATCAGCCGCACCGCCGCGCACTCGGTGGCAAACTCCGACGCCGGCACGATAGGTGGCGCCCCGGCGAGCGCCAGGTGGTGAGTGCGGGTGCGGTAGGCGCGATAGGCACCGGTGAGGACGTCCACCGTCTCCTGGGGGACCAGATCGGCTGAAGCGACGGACTCGAGCTGCCGTATGGTGTCAGAGAACATCGCAACCGGCGGATGCGTCCGCGCCCACTCGAGTGCCCAGTACTGTGCCAGGAACTCGATGTCGGCGACCCCGCCGGCATCCTGCTTGATGTCGAATTGTCCGTGCGCGGATTTCGACAGCTCCTTGCGCATCCGTTCGCGCATGTTGCGTACCTCGTCCCGCAGCGTGTCGTGCCGCACGTGCCGGCACAGGGTGTCCAGGCGTACGGCTTCGAACTCGGCACGCAACTCCCGGGCACCGGCCACTGCGCGCGCATGCAGCAGCGCCTGGTGCTCCCATGTCCACGCCTCTTTCTGCTGGTATTCGGTAAACGCCAGGATGTTGGTGACGAGCATGCCGCCCTTGCCGCTGGGGCGCAGGCGCACGTCGACCTCGTACAGCCGGCCGGCAGCCGAGTGCATCGTCAGCAGATGCACGATCCTCTGCGCCAGCCGTACGAAGAACAGCTGGTTGTCGATGGGACGCGTACCGGAGGTTTCCTGGCGCTCACCGCGGGAGTCGTGCAGGAACACCAGGTCGAGGTCCGAGGAATAGCTGAGCTCGATGCCGCCCAACTTGCCGTAGCCGACGGCACAGATCGACACCGGCCGCCGCTCGGCCCCTTCGCCGCACTCCGGAGTGCCGAACTGTTGGGTGATCTGATGCCAGCCGAGCTGCATCGCGCGCTCGAGAATCAGCTCCGCAATCTCCGTCAGCCGATCGCTGACCCGCATGACCGGCAAGCGGCCCGTCAGGTCGGCAACCGCGACCCTGAACAGCGCGGCGCTCTGGAAGTGGCGCAGCGCCTCGACCTGACGCTCCGGCTCATCTTCCTGCACGTGCGCCATCCGCAGCTCCAGCTCCTGCGCGAGATCCTTGCGGTCCGGCAGCTGCGCCAGATCGCCGAGAAGCTCATCCAACAGGATCGGCTGCGCAGCGATCTGGTTCGCGAGAAACTCGCCATGACCGCACAGCTCGACGAGCCTGGCGCGCGCCGCACGATTCTCATGCAGCAGCGCCAGGTAGGCCGAGCGCTGCCCGATCGCCTCGATGATGCGCAGAATGCGTCGCAGAACCGCCAGCTGCGAGTCGCCCGCGACGACGGCAATGTCCGTCAGGAGCACCGGCATCAAAACCTGCAGGCGTTTGCGTCCGGCCTCATCCAGGCGGCGAACCGCGGCAGAGTCACGCAACTCCAGTAGCAACCGCGCCGTTTCCTGTGCGGCGGCAAAGCCTGCCCGCGCCAGCATCTCCTGCAGGGCGGGCATCTCCGGCGCGCTCTGCGACTCCCAGAAACGCCCCAGATCGATCTTCAGCGCCGCCGCCTGCTCCCCATCGTGGCCACCGAACACGACCAGCCGGAAATGGCGGCTCACGTTCAACCGATGCCGGTTCAACTCGCTCACCAGGCCGGGCCAGTCGGGCATCCCCATGGCGTGAGCGACGCGCTCGCGCGCCAGCGCATCGGTGGGGAGGCGATGCTCCTGAGTATCGGCGAGCATCTGCAGGCGGTTCTCCAGATCCCGCAGAAACACGTACGCGGCTCGCAGTTCCTGCGCGACCTCCTGCGGGAGCGAGCGGGCGCTCTCCAGAATCGCCAGCGCCCGCAGCAGCGACTGGGTCTGCAGCCGCTTGTCGCGACCCCCGCGGATCAGCTGAAATGCCTGGACGATGAACTCGATCTCCCGGATTCCTCCCGGTCCCAGCTTCACGTTGTCCGCCAACTCGCGACGCTCGACTTCGCGCTCGATGAGCGCCTTCATCTCGCGCAGACTCTCGAACACTCCGAAGTCGAGGTAGCGGCGGTACACGAACGGGCGGATGGCTGAGTTGTATAGCTCGGTGAAGCGCTCTCGTGCCGTGACCGCGCGCGCCTTCACATACGCGTAGCGCTCCCAGTCGCGCCCATGACGCGGGAGGTAGTCCTCGAAGGCAGCGAAGCTCGATACCAGCGGCCCGCTATCTCCGAACGGCCGCAACCGCATATCGACGCGCAGGACGAAACCGTCGTGAGTCGGGGCTTCCAGAAGCCTGATGATCCCCTGGCCGAGGCGCGTGAAGAACTCCTCGTTGGCAATCGAGCGCGCGCCGTCGGTCTCGCCGGCTTCCGGGAATAGCATGACGAGGTCGACATCCGAGGAGAAATTCAGCTCGCCGCCACCGAGCTTGCCCATCGCAATGATGAGGAGCGGCTGAGCCTGGCCGCTTTCCGACCGTGGCTCACCGTAGCGGGCAACGAGCAGCCCCCACGCATAGCGATACGCAAGGTCGATGGCGCCGTCCGCGAACGCGGACAACTCCGCCAGCGTCTCCTCGAGAGTGGCCCAGCGCAGCAGATCTCGCCAGGCGATACGCACCAGCGCGCGATGACGCCAGCGGCGTAGCTCCGCCAGCATCTGTGCCTCATCCGGCGGCGTCTGTACGCCCATAGCGGGAGCCCGCGAGAGGATGTCGGCGGCCGAGAATGAGGATTGCAGATCGTAGCGGGAGAACAGGTCCTGCAGCAGCGCCGCGTCCCGAATGCAGGCCTGCGCAATGAACTCACTGCAGGAGAACACGAACGGAACGCTATCCCGTAGCGCGGCAGGGGCGCCGCGCAGCGCCGCCGCGGCCGTCGGATTCGCCTCCAGCGACTCGATCGCCCTGCGCAGGCTGTCTTGCAGCTCGACGCTCGCGAACGCGCCCCGGTCAGTTCCAGGCATTTCCGCCTAAGTCGTGAAACGCCGCGTTGTCCGCTCGCCGGCGCAGTCCCTTGAACGTCGAGGAGGCCGAGTACACCTGGGCGCCCTGCGAGGCGTCCACCGAGCCGCCGTCGCCTTCGATATCGCTGTTCTCGATGTGCACGTTGGCATTGCGCGCCACGACGCCCACGCCCTTCGCAGCGATACGACTGTTGGTGATGTGGATCTCGCAGCCGTCTTCGGCGCTCACCGCATCGCCGTCGAACTCGAGGTTGCGATTGTCGATCTGCAAAAAGCGATTGCCCTGACAGATGATCGGCTCATGCATACGCTCGAGGTTCGCGCTCGAGGCCGGCCCCGAGTTGGCCACGCGCCGCACCGCGGCGCCCTTGGGCTCGGCCGCCTTGATGGTGTAACCCGGCCCCGACGCCAGCACATGGCCCGGAGCGGCGCCCGAAGCCGATTCGCTGCGAGGCGGCTTGGCGCCTTGGGCGGCATCCGCCGCGACGACCTGTGGTTGCGCCGGTGTCGGCGTAGTTGCCGGCTCTCCTGGAGCAGCCGTCGTCCCCTCGTTCGGGGCTCCCGCAGCGGTGTCGTTCGCCGGTGGCGGAGAGGTCTCAGGCGGCGAAGGGGCCGGAGCGCTCGCGGTAGCAGGCGGCGCCGCCGTGTTCCCCTCCGCGCTCGCCGCTGTCGCGGCCGCCGCGGACGGCGGTCCAGCAACCACCTGGCTCAGCGGAACGACACGCAGCTCACCGGTGTCCTTCATGCGGATGGTGAACGTCGAGGCCTGAGCGTCTGAGGCGACCACCTCGATGCGCCCGTTGCGCTCGAGCGCTGCGCGCGCCCAACTCATCTCATCCTGTCCCGAGTTGAGCTTGGAGCAGGCCGCCAGCCCCAGCAGCGTCAGGGCGCCGAGGCAGGCAAGAGTTCTGGCCTTCATGATGGGGATCTCCTTGAGGCAGCGCGCGCGCATGACGAGCGTACCGCCTCACCATAATCCCCAACGGACCGGCACGCGGCAAGTTTTTACTTAATGCGTCCCCGGGCCCGCTCGAGCGGTTAGTTGCTCAGCAAGACGACCATCCGGGTTGCCGTGAACGTGTTCTTTGCACTGTCGTACTGCCCGCTGGCGGCCAGGTCGATGACGGCGGTCGGGCCGTTCAGATCCGCGCTCAGAGCCGTCGCGAAGCCCGCGAAGCTGTTGAAGTTGTCGGTCCGAAAACGCCCTGCGCGCCCGATCGCGAACAGACCGTTCGTCGTCGTGCTGCCGGGGACGATCGCCGGCGCCGCCGCCAGCGTGGTGATGTCCAGCTGCGGTCCGATCTGAATGAGCTGCTCAACGCCCGAGGTTGGATTGGTGTTGTCGAGCGGAACGCTGACCTGCACCGTCCCCGTCAACACATTGACGTTGGCGTTCACCGGCTTCAGTGCCACGCCGTTCCGGTGCCGTCGTCGGCGGTGATGCTCGCGTTGGTGTAGTCGATCGTCAGCGTCCCGCTGACGTAGCTCGCCGCCGGTATCTGGCCCGCGCTGGCCTCTGGCTTGCAACGCTGTGTGGAGCCTGACTCCAAAGCGGGGCCGTGGATGCCGCCAAAAGCGTCCGTTTCCAACGACAACGGTAATCAACAGTAAGCAGCCAGGGGACGCACTGCGTCGTCGCAGCGCAACGCGCGTACATGAGCCGACGCCGGGTTTCCCGAACCTGACATGTACCGCCTCTGACACACAGGTTGGTTTGTTCCCGCAGCGCGGAGTGTTCGGCGAGCAGGCGCTCCGGGGTGAACGCCGACTGAACGGCGGCGGCGCCTTCGTGCGCAAATCGCTAAAAAAAACCCCGCTTTCGCGGGGTTTTTAAGATTGCGCGGAAAGAGGGGGGTCTTGTTCCGCGTCTTTGGGGGTTGGTGCTCGCTTGGCAGCGCTCGCCAGCCCCTAACCGTCGAATAGAAGGTTATCGAGATCGTGTTACAAAATCGATACCTCTTTCGAGGGAATCGCCAGTCATCCGGGAGTCACGCCCATGTCGGGAGTTTCTCCCGGACGACTTCTTCCTTACATGTCCATTCCGCCCATGCCGCCCGGCGGCATGCCACCGTGCGCGTGCTCCTCATCCTTCGGAGCCTCGGCGATCATCACCTCGGTCGTCAGCAACAGGCCCGCCACCGAAGCGGCGTTCTGCAGCGCCAGGCGTGTCACCTTGGTCGGATCCAGAATGCCCGCCTCCAGCATGTCGCCGAATTCGCCGTTGGCCGCGTTGTATCCAAAGGAACCTTTACCTTCCTTCACACGATTCAACACGACAGCGGCATCCTCGCCCGCGTTGTCGACGATCTGACGCAGCGGCTCCTCGATGGAGCGCGACAGGATGCGGATTCCGACCTGCTGGTCCTCGTTCAAGCCTTGCAGCTTGTCGAGGGACTTCTGGGCGCGGATCAGGGCGACACCGCCGCCGGGAACGACGCCTTCCTCGACCGCAGCGCGTGTGGCGTGCAGGGCGTCCTCGACGCGAGCCTTCTTCTCCTTCATCTCGATTTCGGTGGCCGCACCGACCTTGATGACGGCGACGCCGCCGGAGAGCTTCGCGACGCGCTCCTGCAGCTTCTCCTTGTCGTAGTCGGAAGTGGCTTCTTCGACCTGCTGGCGGATCGACTCGATGCGCGCCTTGATGTCGCTCGCCTTGCCGTTCCCGTCGATGATGGTCGAGTTCTCCTTCTCGACCACGATCTTCTTCGCCTGGCCGAGATCGTTCAGCGTGGCCTTCTCGAGCGACAGGCCGACCTCATCGGAGATCACCGTACCGCCGGTCAGCACCGCGATGTCCTGCAGCATCGCCTTGCGGCGATCGCCGAAGCCCGGCGCCTTGACGGAGGCGACCTTGAGGATGCCGCGGATGTTGTTGACGACCAGGGTCGCCAGGGCCTCGCCCTCGACGTCCTCGGCGATCACCAGCAGCGGCCGGCCCGCCTTCGCCACGCCCTCGAGCAGCGGCAGCAGCTCGCGGATGTTGGAGATCTTCTTGTCGGCCAGCAGGATCAGCGGCTTCTCGAGCTCCGCGGTCTGGGTCTGCTGGTTGTTGATGAAATACGGGGAGAGATAGCCGCGGTCGAACTGCATGCCCTCGACCACTTCCAGCTCGTTGTCCAGTCCCGAGCCTTCCTCCACGGTGATCACGCCTTCCTTGCCGACCTTCTCCATCGCATCCGCGATCGTCTTGCCGATCGACTCGTCGGAGTTCGCGGAGATGGTGCCGACCTGGGCGATCGCCTTGGAGTCCTTGCACGGCTTGGAGAGCTTCTTGAGCTCCTCGACCGCAGCCTGGACACCCTTGTCGATGCCGCGCTTGACGTCCATCGGGTTGCGCCCCGAGGAGACGGCCTTCAGCCCCTCGCGGATGATCGCCTGAGCGAGCACCGTGGCCGTGGTGGTGCCGTCGCCGGCCTCATCGGAGGTGTTGGACGCGACTTCCTTCACCATCTGCGCGCCCATGTTCTCGAACTTGTCCTTGAGCTCGATCTCCTTCGCGACCGAGACGCCGTCCTTGGTGACGGTCGGTGCGCCGAAGCTCTTCTCGAGCACGGCATTGCGGCCCTTGGGGCCGAGCGTCGCCTTCACCGCATTGGCGAGAATATTCACGCCTTTGAGCATGCGCTGGCGCGCGTCATCGCTGAAACGGACTTCTTTGGCTGCCATTGCCTTGATCCTCTAAAGAGTTATTTGCCTTCGATGACGGCCATGACGTCTTCTTCGCGCATGACCACGAGTTCTTCGCCGTCGAGCTTGACCTCCGTTCCGCTGTACTTGCCGAACAGGATCTTGTCGCCGACCTTCACGTCGAGTGGACGGACGTTGCCGTCCTCGAGAATCTTGCCTTTGCCGACCGCAACGATCTTTCCCTGGACGGGCTTTTCGGCCGCGGTATCGGGAATCACGATGCCGCCCGGGGAGGTGCGATCCTCGTCCAGACGTTTCACGATGACGCGGTCATGAAGAGGACGAATCTTCATGGGGGACGCTCCTTCAATAGCTTTTGAGATGTGATTAGGGGAATACCCCGGAGGGGTGTTAGCACTCTCCCCCGGAGGCTGCTAATGATAGGCGGGAAGGGGGCGAATTCAAGAGCGGCCCGCGGGTTTTTTTGCCGGCAACCCCCCGGCCAAGCTTGCCCACGGACCGCGCAAGGTGGATGACGCTCCTCCCCGGGAACATCTATGCTGCTGGGCTGCGAGATATCGGCACCCCTTTGCATGAGCTCCGACGCTATCCTCGTCCTCACCGCGTGCCCCGACGAGGCCACGGGAGCCCGCATTGCCCGCGATCTGGTCGAATCCGGGCTGGCGGCCTGTGTGAGCCGTCTGCCAGGGGTGCATTCGACATATCGTTGGGAAGGCCGCCTGCAGGACGAACCGGAAGTGCTCTTGATCATCAAAACCCTGGCGACCCGCTTCGAGGCCCTGGAAATGAGGCTCAAGTCACTTCATCCCTACGAAGTACCCGAAATCATCGCTCTGCCGGTGGTGGCCGGCTCTGGCGAATACCTTGCCTGGCTGCGGACGGCGGCAACATGAACGAACTGGCTGGATGGCATCGGACGTTACTCGGCCCCTGCGGACCCCGCCCTGCCGGGCGCTACCAGGGGTTGCGGCGTCTGCTTGCCGCCCTTCTGCTCGCCTCGGGCGCGACCGCGGCCTTCGCGGCCGACGGCCCGGCGTCTTCACCGGCAAGCGCCGCTGCGAACGGCCTCGATGCGGTGGTGGCGCAAAGCCGGGCCAGCGCCGGCGACAACGACGTTCTGCCCCCCGACCAGGCGTTCCGCTTTGCGGCCTTCCCGGACGGGCCGGACCGCGTGCGCCTGGTCTGGCAGATCGCCGACGACTACTACCTCTATCGCAGCCGGATCAAGATCGCGACCACCAGCAACCGGGCCCAGCTCGGTGCGCCGCAGATGCCCGCCGGGGAGATCAAGCAGGACGACTACTTCGGCAAGCAGGAGATCTATCACCACCAGCTTGCGGCCTCCGTCCCGGTTGCGCGGGCGGCGGGGTCGGCGCTGGAGCTGCCTCTGAGCGTCACCTATCAGGGATGTGGTCGGGGGATCTGCTACCCGCCGATCGTCAAGAGCGTGAGCATCAATCTGCCGGGGGCAGGCGCAACGGGTAGCGCATCAGGGGCGACCACGACCTCCGGCGTCGACGTCGGCTCAGGTGCCGCCGCGGCGACCGCAGCGGCCAAAGTGGCCCGGGCGGATGGGGCAGCGACCCCTGGCGTGTTCGTCTCGGACCAGGATCGCTACGTTTCCGTGCTCCGTGAAGGCAATATCGTGTGGGTGGTGCTGGCCTTCCTGGGCGGCGGCATCCTCCTGTCGTTCACGCCCTGCGTGCTGCCGATGGTGCCGATCGTCTCCGGCATCATCATCGGCGACGGCACCAACCTGACGGCGCGGCGGACCTTCAGCCTCTCGCTGGCGTACGTGCTGGGGATGGCACTGACGTATACCGCAGCCGGGATCGCAGTAGCTGCGGGCGGGCAGCAGGTCCAGGCGGCATTCCAGCAGCCCTGGGTCATCGTGCTGTTTGCCGCGCTATTCGTGGTCCTCGCTTTGTCGATGTTCGGACTGTTCACACTGCAGATGCCCGCCGCGATCCAGACGCGGCTCGTGAGCATGAGCAATCGCCAATCCGCCGGCTCCTACGGCGGAGTTGCGCTCATGGGCGCGCTCTCCTCCCTGATCGTGACCACCTGCGTCGGCCCCGCCCTCGTCGGTGCGCTTCTTTTCATCGGCCAGAGCGGCAACATGCTGCGCGGCGGCGTCGCGCTGTTCTCGATGGCCATTGGCATGGGAGCCCCGTTGCTGGTCGTCGGGGCCTCGGCGGGCAAGCTCCTGCCGAAAGCCGGCCCGTGGATGGATCTGGTCAAGCGCCTGTTCGGAGCGCTCATGCTGGCCGTCGCCGCATGGATGCTCGAGCGCATCGTCTCCGACCGCTTCTCTCTGCTGCTGTGGATCGTGCCGAGCGTGGCTGGCGCCGTCGTCCTATGGACAGGCGCACGCAGCCTGCGAGGCAACGTCGTGCTCGTCCGCGTCGCAGCCGGCGCGGCGGCGGTCTACGCCGGTGTATTGGTTGCCGGCATGCTGATGGGCAACACGGATCCTCTGTCACCGCTGACCCGTAACGTCGCGAGCGCACAGCACGATCTGCCCTTCCGCACCATCAAGTCCGTCGCCGATCTGCAGCGTGAGGTCGCGGACGCCAGGTCCCAGGGGAAGAGCGTACTGCTCGACTTCTACGCAGACTGGTGCGTGTCGTGCAAAGAGATGGAGCGCTACACCTTCACCGACTCCAGCGTGCAGTCGGCTCTGCGGGGTACGGTCCTGTTGCGCGCCGATGTCACCGCGAACGACGCGAACGATCAGGCCCTGCTGCAACACTTTCACATCTACGGGCCGCCGACGATCGCGCTGTACGGCACTGATGGCCAGGAGCGCCCTGACTTCCGCGTCGTGGGCTACATGAAGGCCTCGGATTTCACCAGCTTGCTGCACAAGGCGGCGCTCACAGCGGGATGACGGCCCTGACTCGTGTCGTTCAAGCCCTCGCGGTCATTGTCCTGGCGGGCGGCGCGGGTTTTCTCGCCTATCGGCTGACTGCCAGGCACACCTCCACGATTACGGTCGCACCGGCCGCGACAGTGACCTTCCCTGAAGCTCAGACTCCGCTTGCAGCCCCGGCACCCGTGCCGCGGCAGGTTCCTGAGGCCGTGCCCGATCTCGCCCTGCCCGACCCGGCCGGCGTGCGCCGGAAGCTCTCGGAGTGGAAGGGGCGCCCGACGCTCTTCAACTTCTGGGCCACGTGGTGCGAGCCGTGCCGCCGCGAAATCCCCCTGCTGCTGAAGCTGCGTCGCGAACATGCCGCCGACGGTGTCGAAGTGGTTGGTATCGCCGTCGATTCCCGCGATGCGGTGCTGAAGTACGCACAGGACATGCACATCGACTATCCTGTGCTGGTCGGCGAGCAGGAGGGTTTCGAGGCGGTGCAGGCGTTCGGCATGGAGACGGTACTGCCGTTTACCGTGTTCACCGACAGGCAGGCCCGCATCGTCACCCTCAAAGTGGGGGAGCTGCATCCGGACGAGGCCGCTTTCATACTGGATCGGATCAAGGACGTGGACAGCGGGCGCCTGGCTTTGGCGGATGCACGCCGGCAGATCTCGGCACAGATCGCGCAGCTGGCCGCCGAACGGGCCCGGGCAGGGACCGCGGAACCCGCCGGACGGTAGCCGCCACGCGCATGAGCGCACGATAGGCGGTCAATCCTCGAAAATCGCCCCCGAAAGTACCCTAATCGGGGCGAATTAGGTTACATTCGCGGCCGTTTATGAAACTGCTGCTGCTGAACGGCCCCAATCTCAACCTGCTCGGTAGCCGGGAGCCTGGGCTTTATGGCGCCGACACCCTGGCCTCGATCGAGCAGCGGGCGGCCGAGGTGGCGCGCGCGGCGGGGCACGAGCTGGTCGCCTTCCAGAGCAATGCCGAGCACGAGCTCGTTGGCCGCATCCATGCCGCGGCAGGCCAGGGCATCGCCTATATCGTAATCAATCCCGGCGCCTTCACGCACACCAGTGTCGCGCTGCGCGACGCCCTGCTCGCCGTGCAGATCCCGTTCATCGAGATTCACCTCTCGAACCTGCAGCGCCGCGAGCCGTTCCGTCATCACTCTTACTTCACGGACATCGCGACCGGCCTGATCGCCGGGCTGGGTGCCTACGGGTACGAGTTGGCCGTGCAGGCAGCTATCCGCCGCCTCGGCAGCGGCGCACAACCATCCTGACTCGATCGCAATCGAACACCGCTTAGGGGGCATGCCCGGCATGGACATTCGGAAAATCAAAAAACTGATCGAGCTGCTGGAGGAATCCGGCATCGCGGAGATCGAGATCAAGGAAGGCGAGGAAGCCGTCCGGATCAGCCGCATGCCGACCGGGGCCGCCGCTCCAATGCACCATCACCCTCTCGCGAGCGTGCCGATGGCCGCGCCGGTGGAAATGCCCAAGGCCATAACGGCCCCCGTGGAGGCAGCTGCAGCGAAGCCCCGCCCTAACGAGCACGTCATCACGGCCCCGATGGTGGGCACCTTCTATGCATCCCCCTCCCCCGGGTCGAAGGCTTTCATCGAGATCGGCGACGAGGTCAAGGTCGGCCAGGTGCTGTGCATCATCGAAGCGATGAAGATGATGAACCAGATCGAGGCCGACAAAGCCGGACGGGTCACCTCGATCATGGCCCGAAACGGCGACCCGGTCGAGTTCGGCCAGCCCCTGTTCGTCGTCGAGTAAGCGCCTCCCATGCTGGAGAAGGTCGTCATCGCCAACCGAGGCGAGATCGCTCTGCGGATCCTGCGCGCCTGCCGGGAATTGGGCATCAAGACCGTCGCGGTGCACTCGACCGCGGACTACAGCTTGAAGCACGTGCTGCTTGCTGATGAGTCCGTGTGTATCGGGCCGCCCCCGGCTGCGGGAAGCTATCTCAACATGCCGGCGATCATCAGCGCCGCCGAGGTCACCGATTCGGTCGCGATCCATCCCGGCTACGGCTTCCTGTCCGAGAACGCCGATTTCGCCGAGCGGGTCGAGAACAGCGGCTTCGTCTTCATCGGTCCCCGGGCCGAGACCATCCGCAAGATGGGTGACAAAGTGTCGGCGATCCGGGTGATGAAGGGACACGGGGTCCCCTGCGTGCCCGGCTCTGACGGTCCGCTCGGCGAAGACGCCGATGAGAACCACCGTATCGCGCGCGATATCGGTTACCCCGTCATCATCAAGGCATCCGGCGGCGGCGGGGGCCGCGGCATGCGAGTCGTGCACAGCGAAGCCTCGCTCCTGAATGCCATCGGCATCACGAAGGCCGAAGCGCGTGCCGCTTTCGGCAACGATCAGGTCTACATGGAGAAGTTCCTGGAGCGGCCACGGCACATCGAGTTCCAGGTGCTCGCCGACGGACTCGGCAACGTCATCCACCTGGGCGAGCGCGACTGCTCCATGCAACGCCGCCATCAGAAGGTCATCGAAGAGGCCCCTGCGCCGGGCATCACCGCACGCCAGCGGCGCATCATGGGCGACCGCTGCGTCGAGGCCTGCAAGGCCGTCGGCTACCGCAGCGCGGGAACCCTGGAGTTTCTCTACCAGGATGGCGAGTTCTACTTCATCGAGATGAACACCCGCATCCAGGTGGAGCATCCCGTCACCGAGCTGATCACGGGCATCGATCTGGTGAAGGCGCAGTTGCTGGTCGCCTCCGGCGAGCCCCTCCCCTATACCCAGAGCGACGTTCAGATCCGCGGGCACGCCATGGAGTGCCGGATCAACGCGGAGGATCCGAAGACGTTCATGCCGTCGCCGGGCCCGATCCGGTTGTGGCATGCCCCCGGCGGCCCGGGCGTTCGCATCGACAGTCACATCTACTCCGGGTACAACGTTCCACCCAACTACGACTCGCTCATCGGCAAGGTCATTGCGCACGGCGACACGCGCGAGACCGCCATCGCGCGCATGAAGAACGCGCTCGCCGAGATGGTCATCGAAGGGATCAAGACCAACGTGGCGCTGCACCAGGAGATCTGCAACCACGCGGCTTTCCAGAAGGGCGGCACGGACATCCATTACCTGGAGCGCCGCCTGGGACTGAGATGATACCGCCAGCCGACCGCGGGCTCATCGAGCTATCGTTCGACCTCGGCGCGCTGGATTCAGAGGCCGCCGAGGCGGCCTGCTTCGAGTGCGGCGCCGGCTCGGTCACCTTCGTCGACGCGCATGACAATCCGGCGGCCGGCGTACCGGTGCTCGAGCCCCTGCCCGGAGAATTCCGGCTGTGGCCGACGACCCGCCTCAAGGCTTTGTTCGCCGAGGTGGATCAGGCCGATGAGCTGGCGAGGAGGCTCGGAGTGCGTCTTGGCCTCGCCGCTGAGCAGATTGGAATCCAACCGGTGCAGGATCGTGTCTGGGAGCGCGAGTGGCTGCGCGACTTCCACGCCATGCGGTTCGGCAAGCGCCTGTGGATCTGTCCGCATCACGAAGAGGTGAGCGAGCCGAACGCACTCGTGGTGCGCATGGATCCCGGTCTCGCCTTCGGCACCGGCACACACCCGACGACCCGCCTGTGCCTCGAATGGCTCGACGCCCATCTGCAGCCCGGCGCCGTAATGATCGACTACGGCTGCGGATCGGGAGTCCTGGCGGTCGCCGCCGCGCGGCTCGGCGCCAGGGAAGCTCATTGCTTCGACATCGATCCTCAGGCGTTGCTGGCGACGCAGGCGAATGCGCAGGCCAACGACTCGAGCGCGTTCATCCGGATCCATCAGTCAGCACAGACGTTGCCTCATGGAGTGGACACGCTCGTGGCGAACATCCTGTCCGGCCCGTTGTGTGAGCTCGCGGCGCGCTTTGCAGCCCTCGTGAGGCCAGGCGGAACGGTCGTGCTGGCCGGGCTTCTGCTGGCGCAGCAGGATGAGGTGACACGCGCTTACAGTGCGTGTTTTGATATGGCTCCTTTCGGCGAGCGCGAGGGTTGGGTCGGCCTTTCGGGACGACGCCTTTCATGTACACCGTCTGCCCCAAGTGCGCCTTGACGCTCGTGGTGACCGCGGCGGACCTGCGCGTCGCGCAGGGCTTCGTCCGCTGCGGCCGCTGCTCAAACGTGTTCAATGCGTTGGCGCGACTGTCGGAAGAGCGCAGCACGGTGGCGACCGGCGTGGCATCCCCGACTCTCTCGCAGCCTGCTCCACCGCCACCTCCGCAAGAGCCTGAACCGGCGGCCCCGGCGCCTTCGGCCGCTGAGCGCAAGCCTGCGCAAGACCTCGCGGAGACGGACTCGATTCCCGATAGCGCACTGGAGTTCAACCCTGAAGCGACGGATGTCAGCAAGGTCTTCATCGAGCAGACACCCGATCCGCAGTGGAGCGCGGCGACCGGTAAATTCAAGGCTCTGTTCCGCAAGAGCCTGACTCGCACGGCCGCTTCCGCGCCCTCGCAGGCACAGCTATCGCAGTCACCGGCACCCCAGCCGTCGACGCCACAGTCATCGACGTCGCGGCCATCGGCATCGCAGCGCCCGGCGTCCGCGGCGCCCGCTCCGGCGGCTCCCCCCGCTGCAACGCCGCAAACGATTCCAACAGACGAAGACGCCCAATTCGACATAGAGGTCGACGCCGAGTTTCTCGCTGCGACCACGCAGCTCAGGCCGCAACCTCCCGCGCCACCCGCGGCGCCGGCAGCGTCCGCGACAGTAGCGTCCCCGGCGCCGGCGGCGCCTGTCGCAGCCACGGGAGCCCCGGGAAGTGCTGTGCCTCAAGGTGCAGCAGCGAAGCAGCCGCACCCAGCGCCGGAGCCGCCGCAGGATGTTGGTCTCACGAGCCCGGCCATCGCCATCGCTGCAGGGCCGCCCGCGGATGAGATCGGCGAGACGCCCGCAAGGGCGCATTCACGTCCGGCATTGGGCCACCTGTGGAGTGTGGGAGCCGCGGTACTCGTGATCCTGCTCGCCGGCCAGATCGTGAATCACTATCGTCACGACCTCGCCACCCACGAGCGCTTTTACGGGCCTCTCACCCGACTGTACGCGGCACTCGGTATTCCCCTGGTTCCCCGCTGGGACCTCGGTGCCTACGACGTTCGCCAGCTGGGAGCGTCGGCGGACAACACCAACGCGGGCCAGATTACGGTGCGGGCGAGTGTGAAGAACACCGCGAAGCAGCCCCAACCCCTGCCCCTGCTGCGGGTGACGTTGCAGGATCGCTTCGGGAATCGCATTGCGGCGCGCGATGTGCCGCCGAAGTCCTACCTGCCCGCCGCGATTCCGTCCTCCTCGTTCCTGTCGGCCGGGCAGCGGGTCGATGCGGAGATGGCCTTCGTGGATCCGGGCTCCAACGCAGTCGGATTCGAGATCGATGCCTGTCTTCCGGAGCCCGGCGGCGCGATCGCCTGCGCCAACGACAGCAGCGCGCGCTGATATGCAAGCTTCGCAGCCACAGCTGCCCGGTGGGCAAACAGCGGCGCTGTCGCGCGTGCCAGCCACGATCCGCATTGGGCCGTACGAGCTACCCTCGGTGGCCGTGCTTGCTCCCATGGCAGGTGTCACCGATCGTCCCTTCAGGATCCTGTGCCGGCGGCTCGGAGCCGGCCTCGCTGCAAGCGAAATGCTTACGTCGAACACGCGGCTGTGGAGCACTCCGAAGTCCCGTTTGCGCATGAGCCACGAGGGCGAGCCCGAGCCGCGCGTGGTGCAGCTCGCAGGCGCCGACCCCGGCGAGCTGGCGGAGGCGGCGCGTATCAACGTGGACCTCGGCGCGCAGATCATCGACCTCAACATGGGTTGCCCCGCGAAAAAAGTGTGCGGAAAGCTCTGCGGCTCGGCGCTCTTGCAGGACGAGCCGCTGGTCAGTCGCATTCTCGAGGCGGTGGTGAGCGCTGTATCCGTCCCCGTAACGCTCAAGATCCGCACCGGTTGGGATCGCGAGCACCGCAATGCCGTGGCGATTGCCCGGATCGCAGCGGCCTGTGGCGTCCAGGCTCTGGCCGTACACGGGCGCACGCGCGCGGATTTTTATCAGGGCGATGCCGAGTACGACTCCATCCGCGACGTCAAATCCGTGGTGCGGATACCGGTGTTTGCGAATGGCGATGTCCGCACACCGCAAAAGGCGCGCGAGGTGCTTGATTTCACGGGTGCTGACGGGGTAATGCTCGGCCGCGCGAGTCATGGCGCGCCATGGATCTTCCGCTCTGTCAACGCATATCTGAGTGAGGGAATTGATGCGCCCGCGCTCGCGCGCGCCGAGGTGCGTGATATTATTCTCTCGCATCTCGACTCCCTCTATTCGTTCTACGGCGAGGACACTGGAGTCAAGATCGCGCGCAAACATCTCGGCTGGTATTGCGAACAGTGCTCGACTGCGGCGACCGTCCGCCGCAGCCTGATGGCCGCTGAAAGCACAGCCGCGCAGTTCGCGCTGACAGGCGAGCATCTCGAAGAATGGGTGGGAAGGCACGCGCAAGCGGCCTGACGGACAGACTTTGCGGGGACCACACATGACAGCAAAAAAGAAGAGCCGGGCTCGCGGGGATTCAGGTGCCAGATTGAACGGTCGGGAGCTGCCGCTGCGCAATCACGCCGAGCGCGCGCTGAGCGAGTACTTCACCAGCCTCAACGGCGATCGGCCCGCCCATCTTTATGACCTCGTGCTGCGCGAGGTGGAAGAGCCCCTCTTCCGTGTGGTCCTCGACTATGCCGAGGGCAACCAGAGTCGCGCTGCGGTCATCCTGGGAATCAATCGCGGTACGCTGCGCAAGAAGCTGAAGCAATTCGGCCTGGCCGGCTAGCGCCAAGCCCGCACCGAATGTTGCTGCCGGTCCGTCGCGCACTTCTTTCCGTTTCCGACAAGTCCGGCGTCCTCGAGCTCGCGCGCGAGCTCCTCAAGCGCAACATCCAGATCCTGTCCACGGGCGGCACCGCGAAGCTGCTGGCCGACAATGGCCTGGCCGTCCGAGAGGTCGGCAGCGTGACAGGCTTCCCGGAGATCATGGACGGGCGGGTGAAGACCCTGCACCCGAAGATTCACGGCGGACTGCTCGGGCGTCGCGGGATCGATGATGCCGTGATGCAGGAACATCAGATCGAGCCGATCGACCTGCTGGTGGTGAATCTCTATCCGTTCGCGCAGACAATTGCCCGAGCCGGCGCCACTTACGCGGACGCCGTGGAGAATATCGACATCGGCGGCCCGGCCATGCTGCGCGCCGCAGCGAAGAATCACACCTTCGTCGCGGTCATCGTCGATCCGGACGACTATACGAAAGTCCTTGCTGAGCTGGATGCCAGCGGCGGGACCAGCCAGGAGACCCGATCTCGCCTGGCGGCGAAGGCTTTTGCGCACACGGCGCGCTACGACACCGTGGTGGCGAAATATCTGGCGGACGCCAACGGTATCGCCGCGGAGAGCTTCCCCCAGACACTCCCGCTGGTATTCGAGAAGGCGCAGGAACTGCGCTACGGAGAAAATCCCCATCAGCGGGGAGCCTTCTATCGCGACCCCACCGCCCGCGGTGCGAGCATCGCGACCGCCCACTGCCTGCAGGGCAAAGAGCTCTCCTTCAACAACATCGCCGACGCGGACACCGCGCTGGAGTGCGTGCGACAGTTCGATGAGCCTGCGTGCGTCATCGTGAAGCACGCCAACCCATGCGGGGTCGCCGTAGCGGCCTCTCCGCTCGAAGCCTACGACCGGGCTTACCGGACCGACCCCACATCAGCGTTCGGCGGAATCATCGCGTTCAACCGCGAGCTCGACGAGGTCGCCGCCGGGGCGATCATCGATCGCCAGTTCGTGGAAGTGCTCGCCGCTCCCTCGATCTCACCGGGAGCGCAGAAGGTGCTGGCGGCGAGGCCGAACGTCAGGGTCCTCGAGGTGGGCGATCTGCATGCCGCGCCAGCGGCGGAAGCGGAATATCGTAGTGTGACCAACGGCCTGCTCGCC
>Ga0207707_10000111_pt1 | contig 82165 bp, 71 predicted proteins | sample KBSC83BmetaG_FD_184336 | JGI IMG/M metagenome (GOLD analysis project Ga0207707, IMG submission 184336) | Corn rhizosphere microbial communities from Kellogg Biological Station, Michigan, USA - KBS C8-3B metaG (SPAdes) (version 2) | ecosystem: Host-associated > Plants > Roots > Rhizosphere ... | reverse complement strand
GTAGATAGTAGATAGTAGATAGTAGATGGACGAGCGTGAAAGATCAGGCAACCCGTGTTTCTGTAATATATTCGTTAAGCAGTTTGCTTTACGGAGTCGTCCATCCACTATCCACTATCCACGAAAATTTTGGCTTCACTAAAATTTTTCCCCATCCTGTGCGTAAATCATTCCGCTCTTTATTGCAGGAGGTTCTATATTCGTAATCGCTCTTGCAGATAATTTTTATCGGTGCAGCTGACAGACGCCTGTCTGTAAGCATGCTGAAAAGGGAACCGTGTGGGATTCACGGACTGTCGGGCAACTGTATGTAACCGCCGGCTGATCATTTATTCCATTGTTTCGTTCTGAACGGAATGAGAAGGAGGATCAGCTGTTACAAGTCAGGAGACCTGCCGATTATTATTATTGCTCGCGACCTTCCCGGAAAAGGTATCGGCACGGATGATCTTCCCCTGATCTTCACTGGAATTTTTGTCTCCTGTCCATTCCGCATTATGTAATCTGATAAATCCATGCAAATGCAGAACACAACGGAATTATTATTGAAAGAGAATAAGGAGCGTTTTGTGATCCTACCCATTAATTATCCGCGCATCTGGGAAATGTACAAAAAACACGAAGCGAGTTTCTGGACGGCCGAAGAAATTGACCTTAGCAGTGATCAGAAAGACTGGCAGGCCATGAATGACGGCGAGCGTCATTTCATTTCGCATATTCTGGCTTTTTTTGCTGCCAGCGATGGCATCGTGAATGAAAACCTGGCCATTAATTTCATGAGCGAAGTACAACTCCCCGAAGCCCGCTGTTTTTATGGTTTCCAGATCATGATGGAGAATATTCATTCCGAGACCTACGCCTTGCTCATCGACAGTTATATCCGGGACCCGAAGGAAAAGGACCGGTTGTTTCATGCCATTGATACGGTACCGGCCGTGAAGAAGAAAGCGGAGTGGGCCTTACGCTGGATACAAAACGGCTCCTTTGCGGAAAGGCTGGTGGCTTTTGCTGCTGTGGAGGGTATATTTTTCAGCGGCAGCTTTTGCTCGCTGTTCTGGCTGAAGAAAAGGGGGCTTATGCCCGGACTCACGTTCAGCAATGAACTCATCAGCCGCGATGAAGGACTTCATTGCGAATTCGCCTGTCTGTTGTATAGTATGTTAAACGAAAAACTCTCCGAAGAGGAAGTATTCCGCATCATTGCTGATGCCGTGAAAATTGAAAAGGAATTCATCAGCGAAGCGCTGCCGGTGAGATTGATCGGCATGAATGCGGATCTGATGAAACAATATATTGAGTTTGTGGCTGACCGCTGGCTGGCCGAACTCGGGTATCCGAAAATGTTTCACAGCAGCAATCCCTTTGATTTCATGGAAATGATCTCCCTGCAGGGTAAAACAAATTTCTTTGAAAAACGGGTGGGTGATTATCAGAAAAGCGGCGTGCTGAATTCGGGAGAAATGCAGTCCTTTTCCCTGGAAGAAGATTTCTAAATTCAAAATATACTAACATGATGTTTGTTATAAAAAGGAACGGGAAAAAAGAACCCGTGAAATTCGATAAGGTAACCGCGCGGATTGAAAAGCTTTCTTACCGCCTGAGTCCGCTCGTGGATGTGCATGAAGTGGCTAAGAAAACCATTGAAGGTATTTACGACGGGGTACCGACCACGGAACTGGATAACCTGGCAGCGGAGACAGCTGCATCCCTGACCACCACGCATCCGGATTATGCTATCCTGGCCTCCCGCATTGCCGTCAGCAACCTGCATAAGAATACGACCAAATCGTTTTCCGCCAGCATGCGGAATCTGCATCGGTACAGCGATCCGGTTACCGGGAAAAAACTCCCGCTGATTGCCGATGATGTGATGAAGATCATTGACGAAAATGAAGAAGTGCTGGACAGCACGATAATCTATGACCGCGATTTCGGTTTTGATTATTTTGGTTTTAAGACACTCGAGAAATCTTATTTACTCCGCATTGATGGGAAAGTTGCCGAGCGCCCGCAGCAGATGTACCTGCGGGTTGCCATCGGCATTCATAAAGAAAATATCGAAAGTGTTATCAAAACCTATCATCTGATGAGTGAGCGCTGGTTTACCCATGCCACGCCCACTTTGTTCAATGCCGGAACGCCGAAGCCGCAGATGTCGTCCTGCTTTTTACTGACCATGAAAGAAGACAGTATCGACGGTATCTATGACACCCTGAAACAAACGGCTAAGATATCGCAGAGTGCAGGTGGTATCGGTCTCGCCATTCACAATATCCGCGCTACCGGAAGTTATATCGGTGGGACCAACGGCACCAGCAACGGCATCATCCCGATGCTGAAAGTATTCAATGATACCGCCCGCTATGTGGATCAGGGCGGCGGAAAGCGGAAGGGCGCATTTGCTGTTTATCTGGAACCCTGGCATGCGGATGTTTTTGAATTTCTGGACCTGCGGAAAAATCATGGCAAGGAGGAACTGCGAGCGCGCGATCTTTTTTATGCCTTGTGGATTCCGGATCTCTTTATGCAGCGGGTAGAAGAAGGCGGCGACTGGAGTTTGTTTTGTCCCAATGAAGCCCCGGGGTTGCAGGATTGTTTCGGAGAAGCATTTGAAACCCTTTACAGGAAATACGAGCACGAGGGCAGGGCACGTCGTGCCTTGAAGGCGCAGGAACTCTGGTTTGCTATACTCGATGCACAGATCGAGACTGGCACACCCTATCTACTGTACAAGGATGCCGCCAACCGGAAAAGCAATCAGCAGAACCTCGGCACCATCAAGAGCAGTAACCTGTGTACGGAGATCATGGAATATACGGACGCGAACGAAGTGGCTGTCTGCAATCTGGCTTCCATTGCTTTGCCGCGGTTTGTGATTAACGGGAGCTTTGACCAGGAGAAATTGTATGAAGTGGTTTACCAGGTTACCAAAAACCTCAATCGCATCATTGATCAGAACTATTATCCCATTGAAGAAGCCAGGCGTTCCAATTTGCGGCACCGGCCGATCGGGCTCGGGATTCAGGGACTGGCCGATACCTTCATTCTGTTGCGCCTGCCCTTTGAAAGCGATCTTGCCAGATTGCTGAATAAAAATATTTTCGAGACGATATATTTTGCAGCGATGACGGCGAGTAAGGATCTGGCAAGGGAAGAGGGCGCTTACGAAACGTTTCCGGGTTCGCCCTTATCAAAAGGGCAATTTCAGTTCGATCTCTGGGGCGTGCGTCCCGGCGATCGCTGGGACTGGGAGGGCCTTCGCAAAGAAGTGATGCAGTATGGCGCGAGAAATTCATTGCTCGTAGCGCCGATGCCTACTGCTTCCACTTCACAGATCCTGGGAAATAATGAATGTTTTGAACCATACACCAGCAATATTTATACACGCCGTGTACTGAGCGGGGAATTCGTGATTGTTAATAAACATCTGTTGAAAGATCTGGTGCAGCTTGGCATCTGGAATCCGGCCATGAAGAATAAGATCATTGCAGCCAACGGTTCCATTCAGCAGATCGATGAAATACCCGGTCTCATAAAAGAATTGTACAAAACTGTTTGGGAAATCAAACAGCGCAATCTCATCGATATGGCTGCGGACCGCGGCGCCTATATCTGCCAGTCGCAGTCCCTCAATTTATTTGTCGACAATCCCACCGCCGGCAAACTGACTTCCATGCATTTTTATGCCTGGAAAAAAGGATTAAAAACAGGTATGTATTATCTCCGCACGCAGGCTGCCAGCCGCGCGGTTCAGTTCACTGTGGAGAAGCAGGGCAGCGCAGGCATGGAGCCGGTAATTCCGCAGGGAGCGTCCTGTAGTATGGAGGAAGGGTGTGTGACGTGTAGCTCCTGAAATAGTGGATAGTGTATAGTTAATAGTTGATAGCGAATGACCTTTGTGCATGTACACAAGCATAGGATCTATCCACTATTAACTATATGCTATCAACTAATGATTTCTGCTCCCGACAATCTTTCTCAACTCCGATCCCGCAAGCAAAAACGCTCCCACACCATACGACTCGGTATCGTCGGCGGTAACGGATTCCGGTTTGGCGCCGATATGCTGAACGTTGCCGAGTTTGCCATCGGGATGAACGCAATCGGAGAGGGCGGTCCAGGCTTTTAAAACGGAAGGCAGATAAACGGATTTTTTCAGCAGCCCGTGATGAATGCCCCAGGCAAGTGCGTAACAATAGAAACCGGTGCCGCTGGTTTCTTTAACGGGATATGCCTCCGGATCCAGCAGCGATGCATGCCAGGTGCCGTCGGGTTGTTGCAATTGAATAATCTTTGCCGCCATATCGCGGTATAATTTTTCGAAGCGGGGTTTGTCGGGATAATTTTTTGGCATGTTCTCAAGCATGCGTACCAGTCCGCCCATGACCCAGCCGTTGCCGCGCGACCAGAAAACTTTTTTCCCGTTCTTTTCCCGCTGGTTAAAAAAATGGCTGTCGCGGTAATAGAGATGTTCCTTCCGGTCATATAAATAATCCGTGGTCTTCCACCACCAGGCGCAGGCGCTATCCAGGTATTTCGGGTCACTGGTTGCGGTGGACAGAAAAGCAAAGGCCGGAGGTCCCATAAACAATGCATCGCACCATGCCCATTCCCGGTTGCCGACCCCGTTGATAAATTCCAGGCTTTCCGTGTGCGGCCACGTCAGAATGCTGTCTGCCTGTTCGCGGAAAGGATGTATCCAGGAAGGTTCATGAAAAATTGTTGCCAGTTGTCCAAAAGTCTGCGCCACACAATAATCATCGGCATGTCCGCGGCGCGGCCCCGTAGTCCAGTTGAGATCTTTACCAATGCCCTTCAGAAAATCAAAATAAGAGGAATCTTTACCCTCCCCGGCAAAAGCCAGTAATCCCGCGTAGGCGGCGCCGTTGGTCCAGTCATATTTCGGGTGGGGCCATCCATCGGTTGCCCATGACTGTAACTGCCAGTCAGCTACTTTTTTTGAAATACGATCAATGGAATCTGCGGAAACAGCGCTTTGCGAAAAACCCGGCTGCAGGCAGAAAATCACTGCCGAAGTCAGAAAGCCCCTTAATAAGATCTGTTTCATATAGATTGTTTCTGTTTTTTAAAGATCGAAATTAATCTCCGGAAAGCGGGAAAAGATTCCCCAAATTTATAAGTTGTCGTTTATCCCTGATCGAATGAACAGGATGGATTAATTTTGCAGTTATGAGTAATAATCCTTCTACCGGGATCATCCCGAAAAAACTGGTGATCATCGGCGGCGGATTCGGAGGCGTCAATCTCGCACTCCGTTTAAAGAATAATCCGCATTTTCAAATCACGTTCGTAGATAAGAACAATTATAATTTCTTTCCGCCCCTGCTTTATCAGGTGGCCACCGGATTCCTGGAAAATTCGAATATCAGCTATCCATTCCGAAAATTATTTCAGAAGTACAGGAATATCCAGTTCCGGCTCGGGAAGCTGGAAAAAGTGGATCCGGCCGCGCATGTCTGTTATCTGGACAACGGAGAAATCGAATATGATTACCTGGTTTTTGCCACCGGCGCGGAAACAAATTATTTCGGAATGGAGAATGTTCGTAAGAATGCCATCCCGATGAAAAATGTGAATGACGCCCTGAACATGCGCAATACCATTTTGCAAAGGCTCGAGCTGGCGAGCATCACAACGAACCCGGAAGAAAGAAAAAAATTGCTGACGGTTGTAGTGGCGGGCGGAGGTCCTACCGGCGTGGAAGTATCGGGTATGTTTGCCGACCTGCGGGCAAACAGTTTTCGCCGGGATTACCCGGAATTTCATGGCCTGCGGGGATATATCTTCCTGGTTGACGGAGGCAGCAATTTACTGGCTCCGATGAGCGAAGCCACGCATAAGGATACTTATGATACCCTGCATAAAATGGGGGTGATCATAAAGCTGAATACGCAGGTGAAAGACTTTGCGGATGATAAAGTAATATTATCCACCGGCGAAATTATTGAAACCAAGACCCTGATCTGGGCGGCTGGTGTAACGGCTATGATATTTGAAGGTTTACCGAAAGCAAGTTACGGCAGGGGAAGGCGCATGATTACCGATCCGTTTAATAAAGTGACGGGAGTAGAGGATATCTTTGCCATCGGCGATACCTGCATACAAACGCATGATGCGTCCTATCCTAACGGTCATCCCCAGGTTGCTCAGGTGGCGATCCAACAGGGAAGGCTGCTGGGGAAAAATCTGGAAGCGGGACTAAAAGGTAAACCGCAGAAGCCATTTCGCTATCACGATAAAGGAACCATGGCTATCATCGGTCGCAATAAAGCTGTGGCAGACCTGCCGCCAAAACTTCATTTCAGGGGTTTCATTGCCTGGGCCATGTGGCTTTTTATACACCTGATATCCCTGATCAATTACCGCAACCGCGTCAAAACATTGTTCAACTGGATGATTGCATATATCAACAAAGATCAGTCGCTGCGGTTTATCGTCCGGCCCAGACGGGATGAATTAGGCAATCCTTCGTAATATTAAAATGCACAAATGAAAATCAGTCACTACTTACTTTCCGGATCATTAATGCCAGTGGTTTTTCTGCTAACCGGTTTCTCCTGCGACAGGAAAACCCCTTCTCCGGGCACTAACGCAAATGATACCCTGGTCACCGTTTATCCCGGATACAAACTGGTATGGCAGGATGAATTTAACGGCACCGAATTGCGAAGTGCAGACTGGAACTATGAAACCGGCGGCAGTGGCTGGGGGAATAATGAACTGGAATATTATACTTCCGGAAATAGAAACGCTTATCTGCAGAACGGCAACCTGGTGATTGAAGCGAAGAAAGAGGATATGGGAAACCGCAACTATACATCGGCAAGAATTACCACTGCCGGAAAACATGAATTCCAGTATGGGCGAATAGATATCCGCGCCAAACTCCCCGTTCAAAGCGGCATGTGGCCTGCATTGTGGATGCTGGGAAATGATATCGGCAGCAAAGGCTGGCCTTATTGCGGGGAAATCGATATCATGGAATTAATTGGCAAGAATCCAAAACAGGTGGTGGGTTCCTTTCACTGGAAGAATGACGACAATTCCGAAGGAACATTCAATAACCGATTCGACCTGGCCAGCGGCGATTTCTCTGACGATTTTCATTTGTACAGCCTGATCTGGGGAAAAGATCAGTATCAGATACTTGTAGATAACCAGGTATATGTATCAGCTAAACCATCCGATATTAAAGCGACCCACAATCCTTTCAACCATCCTTTTTATTTACTCTTTAATGTAGCGGTCGGCGGCGACTGGCCCGGTTCACCCGACAGCAGCACGGCATTTCCGCAAAAGATGCTGGTGGATTATGTAAGGGTGTACCAGCACTGAGGCCCTGGCACAATATTTTATCATGAAAAGAAAGGTCCGTTTTTTGGATCCGGACTTACAAACCATTTATGGCTTTCCTCTCGCGGCAGTTGTTCATCAAAGATTCTTCCATACCCCGTTCAGGCAAGGGATTGTTTACAAAGAAATTCATTCCGAAAGGAACCCGTATTATAGAATACAAAGGTAAACTGACAAGCTGGAAGGAAGTGAACCACCGGAACTGGTCCAATGGTTATATTTTTTATATTGACCGGCATCGCGTGGTAGACGCATCCACCTACAGAAAAGCGCTGGGTCGTTTTGCAAATGATGCAAGGGGGATTGGCCGGATAAGGGGTCTGCGGAATAACGCGGAATATAAAGCCGAAGGGAACAAAGTGTATATTGATGCGACCCGGGACATTCCGGCCGGTGCTGAAATTCTGGTGGATTACGGAAGGGAATACTGGGAGGTGATCCGGCACAATCTAAAGGTTTCAAAGCAATCTGATTAATGATAAACGGTACGATCCTGCAGGCTTTTCACTGGTACCTTCCTGCTGACGGTAAATTATGGAACCAGCTGAAAGTGGATGCCCAAAAGTTGTCAGAGATGGGTATAACAGCCGTCTGGATTCCTCCGCCGGGTAAGGGAACCACCGGAAGTCATTCCATCGGGTATGATGCGTATGATATTTATGACCTCGGTGAATTCGACCAGAAGGGATCAGTGAGAACCAAGTACGGTACCCGGAATGAATTGATAACAGCCGTTGCTGCCCTGCAGCAGGCGGGCATAAAAGTATATGTGGATGTGGTGCTGAATCATATGGGTGGCGCGGATGAAAAAGAAAAAGTAATGGTGCGGAGGGTGAATCCGGACAACCGGAATGAATTTATCAGCGACGCGTTCGAAATAGAAGCATATACGAAGTTTACATTCCCCGGAAGGAAAGGAAAATATTCGGAGTTTATCTGGGATTACCATTGTTTTTCGGGTGTTGATTATGCAGCGGATCTGGAGGAGACGGCAATTTTCAGTATTGTGAATAATCCCTATGGTGAAGGATGGGAAGAAATGGTTGATGACGAAAAAGGGAATTACGATTATCTGATGTATGCCGACATTGAGTTCAGAAACCCGGCAGTGCGGGAAGAATTGAAACGCTGGGGGAAATGGCTGTACGACGCGTTGCATTACGACGGATTCCGGCTGGACGCTGTTAAACATATTTCTTCCCGGTTCTTCAATGAATGGCTGGATGCAATGCGGGCTGAAATCAATCCTGAATTGTTTGCTGTGGGAGAATACTGGTCGCCGGGAAATCTTCCCCTGCTGCTCAGATATATTGAAGCTACCGGCGGCAGAATGAGTTTGTTTGATGCCTGCCTGCAGCATAATTTTCACGACGCTTCAAAAGCCGGGAAAGATTACGAGCTCCATACTATTTTTCATGACTCGCTGATTTCTGTCCGGCCGGATCTCACGGTTACCGTGGTCGCCAATCATGATACACAACCCCTCCAGGCGCTGGAAGCACCGGTGGATCCCTGGTTTAAGCCGATTGCCTATGCGCTGATCCTGCTTCGGGAACAGGGATATCCCTGTATATTCTATCCGGATCTGTATACCGGGCATTATTTTGACAAGGGGCGGGACGGACAGGATCATGAGATATTCATGCCACAGGTAAATAAACTGGATTTGCTGATCCGGGCGCGCAAACAGTTTGCCTTTGGAGAACAAAAAGATTATCTGGATCACGGCAGTTGCATTGGCTGGACCCGCGCGGGAGATGCGGAGCATGAAGGATGCGCGGTACTGATCAGCAACGATGAGCACGGCTTTAAGAATATGGAAATGGGAAGCCGGTATGCGGGCAATCAGTTCACTGACTTTCTCCAGAATCATACGGAAATCGTAACGCTTGATGAAAACGGCAAAGGAAATTTTCAGGTTTCACCGGGTTCTGTGAGCGTCTGGATAAAAAAGACCTGATCCGGTTCCGGCTCAGACAAATGCTTCCATCATTTTTTTGCTGCCGGCGAAAAAGGAAATACGCTGATGCAGGGATTGCGGCTGAATCTGAAGAATTTTATCTTTCCCGTTGGTAGCAACACCGTTGGCTACTTCCAGAATAAAAGCAAAGGGATTGCATTCATAAACCAGCCGCAGTTTCCCATTTGGATTGGCAGTAGTGCCCGGGTAAAGAAATATCCCGCCTTTCAGCATGTTGCGGTGCATGTCGGCCACCATGCTCCCGGTATACCGCTGGGAATAAGGGCCGCCTTCGGCTTTGGTTTTCCTTTGACAATCTTCAATATATTTTTGCACTTTTTCATTGTATGCAAAAAAATTCCCATGGTTAACAGAATAGGTTTTTCCCTGTTCCGGACATCGGATTTCGGGATGGCTCAGGGTAAATTCGCCGATGGACGGATCGAGGGTGAAGCCGTTGACTCCCCGGCGGGTGGCATAAACCAACATGGTGGAGGAACCGTAAATGATATATCCCGCAGCCACCAGATTTTCCCCCTTCTGCAAAAAATCTTCCGGTGAGCACGGCATTCCTTTCACGCTCTTTCTCCGGTAAACCCCGAAAATGGTTCCGATGGAAATGTTCACATCAATATTACTGCTGCCATCCAGCGGATCTATGACCACAACATACTTGGACTGGTTGCAGAGTTCTTCGTTGAAGGCAACCGACTCATCGAGTTCTTCCGAGGCAATCCCGGCGCAACTCACGCCCCGCTGCAGCACGGCCATGAATTCTGCATTCGCAAATTCATCGAGTCTTTGTACGGACTCACCCTGAATATTCACAGTGCCGGTTTCTCCGAGTATATCAACCAGTCCGGCCTTGTTCACTTCCACGTTTACGCGCTTGGCGGCCAGCGCTATATCCCGCAGCAGATTGCTCAGCTCTCCGGTTGCGTTGGGCAGGGATCTCAATTCCTGTTTTCTGAATTCTTCCAGTGTGAGAATGTCGCGGTTGATGATCATGTCCAGGAATTGATATAATCTTTGTTTTCGATTTCCAGTGCCGCGCGCGTAAGCATCAGCGGATGAAAACTGTCCAGCATCACCGCCAGTTCTTTGGTTTCTTTTGCGCCCAGGCTCTTCTCCACTGTTCCCGGATGCGGGCCGTGCGGAATTCCGGCCGGATGTAACGTGATCATGCCACGGCTTACCTGTTTGCGGCTCATGAAATCACCATCCACGTAATAGAGCAGTTCGTCGCTGTCGATATTGCTGTGGTTATACGGAACCGGCACGGACAGGGGATGGTAATCAAACATGCGCGGAACAAAAGAACAGACCACAAAATTCCTGCCCTCGAAAGTCAGATGAACCGGAGGAGGCTGATGTACGCGGCCCGTGATCGGTTCGAAATCATGTATGGATAAAGTGAAAGGATAACAGCAGCCATCCCACCCAACCACGTCGAAAGGATGATGGGCATAATGGATGCCGTAGAGGACGCCCTGCTTCTTTGTTTTAATCAGAAAATCTCCTTTTTCATTCACCGTATTCAGTTCTCCGGGCCCATGGATATCCCGTTCGCAATAAGGAGCATGTTCCAGCAACTGGCCGTAACGGCTCAGGTATTTATCCGGGAAGTGGACAGGACTAAAGGATTCCACCAGGAAAAGCCGGTTTTCAGCGCCGTTGAAATGGATCTGGTAAATCGTGCCCCTCGGAATCAGCAGGTAGTCGCCTTCCCGGAATGGGACGGTTCCATACTGGGTTTCCAGCCTGCCTCCGCCTTCGTGCACAAAAATCAATTCGTCCGCATCGGCATTCTTGTAAAAATAGTCTTTCAGGGACTCCTGCGGGGCGGCCAGGGAAATATGCACATCGTTATTCACTAAAACCGGGACCCGGCTGTACAGGTAATCAGCTGCCGGTTTTATGCTGAAACCCTCGAGACTCCTGTGTTTCAGCATTTTTTCTTCCGCAATTTCAGGCAACAGCAGCACCGGATCATCGATATGGACGATCGCTGTAGGGGGATGGCAATGATATAGCAGGGAGGAATCGTTGGAAAAACCTTCTGTCGAGAAAAGCTGTTCTGCGTACAGGGTTCCGTCCGGCTGACGGAACTGGGTATGCCGTTTGGGTGGTATCCGACCCTGCTGAATATAGGAAGGCATAGCAAATATTTAAATCAAGGTACGCCGATCTAAAAAATATTTGCTTTTAGACAAAATGTTTTTATTTTTACGACATCCCGCTCCTTTGAAATTTCTTTTCCACGCACACTCCTTATAAGCATTATAAGCAGCTAATGTCTTAACGGGCCCATGCGATCTGTGATCCATTCCTATGAATGCATTCTTTGCATGAATATAAACAGATCAACAGATGCAGCAGTTAACGGGCAAAATCACAGGTCTCGACGAGAAGCTGGACGGCTTACTTTCCTTACTGATGAATGAATTTGAAGAAACCGGCAATATTTCGCCGGCCTTGTTTCACGGCAGGTATGGCGATTTGTTCGGCAGCGACCTGGATGATCTGCAGGACATCCTTTTTGAAGACGGTTTGATCCGGGGGATTGTTTGTCCCGAAGGACTTTCCATTGAAATTACTTCCAAAGGCATGCAGTTTATGGCAAAAGGTGGCTATTCCCGGGAAATCCGCGAAGAGATGATCAGCCACGAAGATGCGCTGCGCGCACAAAAAATAGCCAAAAACTGGAATAAAGTGGTCCTGATTGGTTTTGTTGTGGCGATGGCTATTTGTTTCTACCTTCGTCACAGATCCGTTTGATCTGATGCACGAATGAGACCGGACTATCCATATAAAATCTTTCCCGATCAGCGGGGTAATTATATTTTCCTCCTGGAAACCCTCGCGGCTGATGCGGTGAAGTTTTTTCGACTCTGATCACTACAATTTCTCATTTTCATTTATACCTGTGTTATGGAACGCAAAAACGGCGTCCGTTCTTCCGCTTCCCGGGAAACAGATTTTCTTCCGCTGTACGGTACAGACTATATTGAGTTTTACGTTGGCAATGCCAAACAGGCTGCGCACTATTATATGTCGGCTTTCGGATTCCAGCCACTTGCTTATGCGGGCCCGGAGACCGGCAGCCGGGACCTGGTGCGTTATGTGATCCGGCAACATAAGCTGACTTTTGTCCTCAGCACATCGCTCCGTCCGGGTACGCCCGTGGCGGAACACGTCAGTAAACACGGCGACGGGGTGAAAGCCATTGCACTGATGGTTGACGATGCAGAAAAAGCCTGGCTGGAAACCACGGGGCGCGGGGCGCTTAGCTGGAAAGAACCGGAGATCCTTTCTGACGGGCAGGGTGAAATGGGTATCAGCGGTATCCGCCTGTACGGCGACACTGTTCACTTATTTATTGACCGGACGAAGTATTCCGGAATCTTCATGCCCGGATTCGGAAAATGGGAATCCGGTCTGGAAAGCAAAAGCACCGGCTTGCTGTACGTGGATCATTGTGTCGGTAACGTAGGCTGGAATCAGATGAACAAATGGGTTTCTTTCTATGAAGAAGTGATGGGTTTTAAAAATATCCTTACGTTTGATGATCAGGATATTTCCACAGAATATTCCGCACTGATGAGCAAGGTGATGAGTAACGGTAACGGGTATGTGAAATTCCCGATCAATGAGCCTGCCGAAGGAAAGAAGAAATCGCAGGTGGAGGAGTACCTGGAGTTTTATGGCGGCGAGGGCGTACAGCATGTTGCCATGGCCAGCGATGACATTGTGCATACAGTGAGCGAACTCATGAAGCGGGGGGTCGAATTTCTGAAAGTGCCGGATGCATATTACGAAGGACTGGAAGAAAGAGTAGGGAAGCTGGACGAAGACCTGCAACCGCTGAAAGAGCTGGGTATTCTGGTGGACCGCGATCCCGAAGGCTATTTATTGCAGATCTTTAGTAAGCCGGTGGAAGACCGTCCGACCGTGTTTTTTGAAATCATCCAGCGCAAGGGTGCAAAGAGCTTCGGAAAGGGAAATTTTAAAGCTTTGTTTGAGGCGATAGAGAAGGAGCAGGGGTTGCGGGGGAATTTGTGAGAAGTTGACGGTTGACGGTTGACCGTTGACGGTTTTTTTGCGCCACACGCTGATTAAAAAATATCAAACTGTTGCACAGGTGTCCGTCAACCGTTAACCGTCAACCATTCTTATGAAGTTAGTTTCATATTTATATCAGGGCAGGGAAGGATTCGGTTTTATCCGGGGAGATTTTATTTTTCCTTTGCATGGGCTGGATGAGCGGCTTCCTGAGATTATTGACCCGTTTTTATTGGATTTGGATGCATTGTTGCCGGTTGCGCGAAAGGCGGAGAAGGAACTGATCGGGAAAATTAACTGGGAGCATTATGGTATTGCGTTGAACCGGGTACAATTGCTGGCGCCGGTACCGCGGCCGGGTTCCCTGCGTGACGGATATGCGTTCCGGCAGCATGTGGAGACAGCGAGAAAAAACCGGCGGCTTCCCATGATCCCCGAATATGATCTGTTCCCTGTTTTTTATTTTTCGAATCACCGGTCAGTGCGGGGACCCGGCGATGTGCCCTGCATGCCGGATCATTTTAAACAACTGGATTTTGAACTGGAGGCGGCTATTGTTATTTCAAAACAGGGAAGAAATATCAGCGCCGCAGAAGCAGATCAGTATATCGGGGGAATGATGATCATGAACGATCTGAGCGCACGCGTTTTGCAAAAGGAAGAAATGAAACTAAACCTGGGACCGGCTAAAGGAAAAGATTTTGCTACCTGTACCGGGCCCTGGCTGCTGACCATGGATGAACTCGAAACTTTTGAAACGAGCGCTGCTGAGGGCCATACCGGGAAAACCTGGAATCTGGAAATGCATTGTTCGGTGAATGGGATAGCGCTAAGTGATGGTAATTTATCAGCAATGCAATGGACGTTTGCCGAGATCATCGAACGCGCATCCTATGGAGCGGATCTGTTTCCCGGCGATCTGATCGGGAGCGGAACAGTGGGCACCGGTTGCCTGCTGGAACTTAATGGAACGGCAGCGCTCTCTGATCCGGCATTTATTCCGCAATGGCTAAAGGCAGGCGATGAGATTGCAATGACAATCAGCGGACTGGGAACGCTTCGCAATACAGTGGTTCCTGAAATTTAACATATGCTTTAAGTTCAAAACAGCGATTTATGTGTTTGCATGCAGAATTGAATAAACGGTGAGATTCCAATGAATTAACTTTGCACGGGCTTTAACCCGTTATTCTAAAAGAAAAATTTACGAATGAAAAAAATAATTTTTACAAGCTTCCTGGCGGTTTTATTTGTATTTGCCGGTATTGCCCAGGCTCATCTGACACCTTACAGGTGGAGTTATTCTGCAAAAAAAATTGCAGGCAATACCTATGAATTGCATTTCGTTATAGATGTGAACAGCCCCTGGCATACCTATTCCCAGTTCACACCGGACGGCGGTCCTGTCCCCACTTCCTTCAGCTTTACCAAAAATCCCCTGTTTACATTTGACGGGAAGGTGAAGGAAAACGGCAAGCTGCTGCAAAAGCATGAAGATGTTTTTGGTGTGGACGTGAAATATTTTAGTGGCAAAGTCGATTTTGTGCAACTGGTGAAAGTGAAGGGAAATGCAAAAACAAATGTTACCGGTTCCGTGGAGTTTATGGTTTGTAATGATAAACAGTGTCTTCCCCCGGCAACCGAAAAGTTTTCCATTGCATTGAATTAATTTTCCATTCCACTGAATTAAAATTGCCGGAGACATCTCCGGTAATTTATCATTCTCCGAAAAGACCCGTTAACAACCAATGACATGAATCTTCCCCCGAAAATCCTGGTGATTGGCGCCTGCGGGCAAATAGGCACCGAACTTACACTGGCCCTGCGTCAAAAATACGGGGGAGAAGCAGTGATAGCCGCCGACCTGAAAAGAGAATCGGACCTGTTGAAAGGAGGCGGCCCTTTTTTACCACTGGATATCATGGACAGGAAGATCCTGCAGGTTCAGGTAAAGCGGCACGGGATCAATACTATTTATCTGCTGGCGGCCATGCTGTCTGCTTCCGGAGAACAGCATCCCGAAACGGCCTGGAAACTGAATATGGAAAGCCTGCTCAACACGCTGGAAGTGGCCCGCGAAGAAAATGTACAAAGCGTTTTCTGGCCCAGCAGTATTGCGGTATTTGGTCCGGATGCACCGAAAAAGGATTGCCCGCAGAATGCCTGGTCCACGCCAGCCACGGTTTATGGCATCAGCAAATTAAGCGGGGAACAATGGTGTCATTATTATTTCAAACGTTACGGAGTGGACATCCGGAGTATCCGGTATCCCGGACTCATCAGTTATAAAACGCTGCCCGGCGGAGGAACGACGGACTACGCGATCGAAATTTTTCATGCGGCCATTCGTGGCGAATCCTATACCTGCTTTCTGCGGGAAAATACCCGCCTGCCCATGATGTATATGGATGACGCGGTGCGGGGAACCATCGAACTGATGGAAGCGCCTGCATCGCGGATAACGGTTCGTACGGCCTATAATATTGCCGGCATCAGTTTTACTCCCGAAGAAGTGGCGGCTGAAATAAAAAGACTGATTCCGGGTTTTACAATCAGGTATCTTCCGGATTACCGGCAGTCGATTGCTGACACCTGGCCGGAATCCATCAATGACGCTACTGCGCGAGCCGACTGGAGCTGGAAGCCGGAATATGATCTCCGCAGGATGAGTGAAGAAATGATCCGCCATATCAGACCGGAACTGGCGATGTCTACAAAGAGTAAATAATAATACAACTATCAGGGTATCGGGGAGCCATTCCCATGGAAGAGATGAACGTGATGGTACATCCGTTTCGCCAGTAATTAATTGTCAATCCGGAGAATCCCGATTACGCGGTTTTGAGGTTGTAAAATCGTATGAAAGATCCTCGAGCAGGATATTTTTCGCCAAAATAAGCCCGGATTTATTACTTTTGCAGCCCCCTGGCGAGGTAGCTCAGCTGGTTAGAGCATCGGATTCATAACCCGAAGGTCGGCAGTTCAAGTCTGCTCCTCGCTACAGAAGCGGATTTTACGTAACACAAGACGTTTGATCCGCTGTTTTTATATAAAAAAGGTTGCCCTCCGTCGAAGGCAACCGCAGCAGGCTTAAGGGTTAATTTGCCGCATTCATTTTTCAAATTCCTGCAAAATATCCATCTCTCCGTCTTTGGTTACTTTGACAATCTTAATGCTTTTATGATCATCCAGGTGTATCACATAAACGCCGCCGGAAAGGGTTTCCACTTCCTGTACCAGGGTAATGGCAAAATCGTAATAGGTGGATTTAACAATAGCCCTGATATCTTTTGGCAATCTGTCTTCTGTGTAATTTGCAAGAGAGGCCTGCCAACGGCCCTTCTTATTATAGAAAACCCGGATGCCTAAGCCATTCAGCGTGGAATAAGCCATATAGCCGTCCCGAATCACATACCATTTTGTTTCGGAGGCTGTTGAAAATCTGTCCCCGAAGTCTTTAATAGCCCTGAGGCTTATGTTTTTTAAATCGGCAGCACGAACAGAATCACTGAAAAAAAGGGCTTCCCTGAGTGTAAGGGACCGAATGGAATGCTTAAAGGTTTTTGTGTTTGTAAAAGCCATTACATTGCCATTGGCCTGGGCATGAATGTTGCCGGCGATCGCTGAACAGGAAATGAATCCGATAGTCAGCATAATTAGCGTCTTTTTCATCTTTATAAGGTTTAATAGTTAAAAAAAATCGATTCAGGGGCAGGGATTGTGACGTTCCGGAAGGCGTTGTAATGGATTAGTCGTGTGATTCAACCTGCGGGAAACAGAAATATTGAAATGAAGCGAATATTCCTTAAATTGGTATATTAAAAGGGTCCGATATGGACAGTTCTGATTTCTTTAATAATTCAGACAGGGAAATCATCGGACAGTTCTGCCAGGGTGGCATTGAGAGAAGAAGAAGCGAAGAACAGTTATTTAACCGGTTCGCTTATTTTATCAGGGAAGGCATGAGAAAACATGCACTGTCCGAAGATGAAGCTTTCGATGCTTATTCCGATACTATCCTCGCTGCTATTGAAAATATAAAAAACTCAGGATTTGAAGGCCGTTCCTCCCTGAAAACCTACCTCTCCAGGATTTTCAATAATAAGTGTGTTGACCTCTTCCGCAAAAAGACGACTAATAAAAACAGCGTAAACAGATCAGAGACTATTTCAGAACGGCTGATGTCATTGTCTGACATGGCGAAATCGGCACTGCAAAAGCTGATTGACAAAACAGACCGGGCGCAACTCAGGGAGCGGCTGAATGACCTGGAAGACAGATGCAGGCAATTGTTGTTGTACTGGTCAGACAACTACAACGACAAAGAGATCGCAGCCCTCCTGAACTATAAAACGGCTGATGTGGTAAAAACGAGCAGGCTACGGTGCCTGGAAAAATTGCGAAAGGCTTACAATATCTCATAAAAGGAAAGTGGACAACCTTGATTATATAGAAGACTATTTTAAAAGCAAACCAACTCCCGGACAATCCAGGCAGTTCGGGGAAAGGATCGAAGCTGATCCTGCTTTCGCGGAAGAAGTTGTTTTTTACCTCAGTGCATTGCAGGTATGCGGAGAACAGGCGCAAACAGAACAGAAACAAAGATTCCGGAAAATTTACGGGGAAAACCGTTTCCCCGGCAGGCAAAGACCGGTAAGAAAATTAATTTATTACCTCGCTGCAGCGGCAGCAATTGCGGGGATCATTTTCGGAATATCCGTTTTTATGACCCCTGCATCCACTCAAAAACTGGCCGACCAATACATCGGCAGTCATTTGCAAACACTCGGAGTGCAAATGAGTGACCGGGAAGACAGTCTTCAAAGCGGCCTGCTCCTCTTCAATGAAGGGAAATTACAGGAAGCGCTCCTTCAATTCGAAAAGATCATTCAATCCGATACATCCAATTTTACCGCAAAGAAATACGCAGGCATCGTTTCTCTCCGGCTAAAAGAATATGATAAATCTTTAGCGTATTTTAAGGATCTCGGAACCTATTCCACCCTTTATGCAAACCCCGCCAGGTTTTTTCAGGCGCTTACCCTAATGGAACGTAATCAGTCCGGCGACCGGCAGCAGGCGAAACAGCTATTACAGGAGGTTGTACAACAGGACCTGGAGGGAAAGGAAGTGGCGGAGGATTGGTTAAAAAAATGGTAATGCATCTTTTTTATAAACCTTAAACTTTTTCTTATGAAAGAGAATAGCCGCTTTCCCGCGGGGATCATACAAATGATCCTTCGGATCATATTATACATTTCTTTGATCATTTGTTGGGGTTCCTGTAACAATCCCGGGAAAAAGTTGGGTGGCGGTTTGCCAACTCATAGGTCTCCCTACGATTCAAATGCAATAAAATGGCTGGACTGGAACGTGCTGTTTAATGCCGGTACAAACGCCGCCGACCGTAATCAGGCAATGGATAGCCTGAGCCAATATATCACGGATTACATTAATAACTACAACATAAACACGGGGAGTCATTTCGCTGTTGATCAATATGTATTAAGCTGTCCCTGCGACTCTTCATTATGGAATCTCAGCGCCATCCCGGTAATGGGAAGTGGACAGGCACCCATCCTCCCTCCTCCTCCAAAAAGCGGCGGAGGACTCGGCGGGAACGGAGACGCCATTGCATATGTAAATCAGAATAATTCATTTACCGTTGACAGCACAATGTCACTGTATGACAGCGTACAAACAAATGCAAAAATTCACCTGGATAATTCAGGCATTGATAAATCCAAAATCCTGGCGGTCATGGACACCGGCCTGGACAGTACTTTATTCGAAAAAAGATTCGCCGGATTATTATGGAACGCCCCCAACGGACGAACCCTCCGGAATTTTCAATTTTTTAATAACGGTCTTGCGCTGGACTATTACTTTGATGACGAAAAGAATAAGCACGGTACTGCGGTCACGGCAATTGCTTTACAGGCCATGGAAGGCGGCAATCCTCCTTTGCGGGTCAAACCCCGGATCATGGTGCTGAAGGTACTGGATCATAATAAAAAGGGAAGCACATTCACAGTTAGTTGTGCTTTAAGCTACGCGATTCAACAGCACGCGACGCTCATCAATGCCAGTTTAGGCTATTACAGTAAAGGGGAGACAGATTCTGTTTTGCAATATTATGCAGGACTTGCAGACAGCGCCAGCCCCAATCCAATACCTGTTCTGGCCGCAGCAGGCAATCTCCCCGGGAGGCACGACATGCCGCTTTGCGGAGACCCGCATCCGGGAAATGAACTGAGCGCTAAAAGATTATTTTATCCTGCCTGTTTCAGCACAAAATATACAAACGTTATTAGTGTTACGGGCCTCAGAGATCCCCAGTCTTCCTGCTTTTATCAAAATTATTCGAACACCTATATTTCTATCGGGGTGGTTACTAACCCGGGTTCTTCCAATTGCTGCAGGTTTCCCGTTGAATTCCTGAAATCAGGATATGAAGGATCGTCTTTTGCCACACCCGTTATCAGTGGCAAAATCATGGGATGCCTGCTCGGCACCGCCGGTGCTGTTCCGCGGAGCTGCCTGGATCTGATCAGCAACACCCAGTCTGTGAAGCAGGTCACTGTCCAGGGAAGATATTTTACTTATACATCACCGCCCTTACCATGATGATAGGACATGTTTAAGCATCTGCTGATTCCTGCTTTTTTGCTGCTGTTGGGATTATCCCTGTGGGGCCAATGCCCGGACAGGGATCGTCTTTGGAACCGTATACTCTATCTCCGGGATTCATCGGAAGTGAGCGCAGGAGAACAGCTCACCGAATTGAATGGATACCTGGGTAAAATGAGCGGCTGTATCTACCGGAATGATTCCACCCATATATTGCTTATGCAGCGGATCGGATGGCTTTACGCGGTTCAAAAGGATTTTTCAGGAGCAATCGAATTCACCAACCGCAGCATTGATATGGTTCATGCTTATGCAGGTAATCGCAATGTCAATGAATCAATTCTTATTAAATGCTATAATAATCTGGTGATATTGTATGATTCAACCGGGCAGGGAAAACGCAAAGCCGAAGCCATGGACAGTTGTATTTCCCTGGCTGTAAAATTAAAAACAGGCTATCCCTACGCCCTGAAATATATCAATGAGAAAATACAATATTCTTTTGATAAGGGGGACTATTACAACTGTCTGAACTATGCAGCCATCGGTGAGGACATTATCCGCGAAACCCAAAATTTCCCGGAAGATGTTTTCTACTATCTTATCTGGAAGATCAATGCCCTCAACTTTCTCAAACAATCAGAGGAAGCCGGTAAACTGGCGGAGAAATCCATTCAGCAATGTCTGCAAAGCGGGAATAAAGCATATTTGGGTAGCCTCCTATCCTTAAAAGCAGGCATATGTGCAGAAAACAAGGACATCCCGGGAGCGATCCGCTACGCCAGGCAATCATTGATTTATAACCGCGATGCAGCCAATTATCCCGCCTGCGCAGGAACGCTGATTAACCTGGGGTTTAAATTATATTTTTCAAATCTTCATCAATACGACAAAGCTTTATATTATTACAAAGAAGCATTGAAATATGCGAAAGGAGATCGCTCCGTTCATCTACTGATACTGAATAATATCGCAAATGCTTATGTGCAAAAAGGAGATTTCACCCGGGGCTTTTATTTTTTCAGGCAGGCTTTCAATATCATACATCCCGGATCAGATGAAAGCGACCTGCTGAAAAATTCAGGTACTGATTTTCTGATCAACACGAATTCGGAATATCTGATCAACCTGGTCTTAGACAAAGCAGAAGCTTACCTTTCCCAATACAAACAAACAAAATCCGCTCCGTATTCCGGGTATGCCATTCATGCTTATAAAGTGGCTGACCGTATAATGGATAAAGTCAGAATAACTCAGGCCGAGGCTGCTTCGAAACTATTCTGGCGTACCGCCACGCGGCGTTTATATGAACGTGCCATCGAATCCTGCTTTTTATCGGGAGACCAGGAAAACGCTTTCTATTTTTTTGAAAAAAGCAGGGCTGTGTTATTAAATGATCAGCTTAAAGAGCAACGGGCCGGAGGAGTGACCATCTCACAACTGGCAATGCTGAAGAGAAAGATCCTTGGGCTGGAAAGGGTAAATGCCACGCTTAAACCTGGATCAGCCCGGTATGCAGATATCCGACGCGCAATCTTTATCAATAAACAGGAACTGAACCGGACGGAACAACGGCTCCAGGATCAAAATCCCTGGTATTATCAGAGTCTTATCGATACCAGTTTTATTAACCTTAAACAGACGCAGGAAAAGCTTTTGGCCAGTGGCCGGGCGCAATCGGTACTCGAATTCTTTAACGGAGACAGTTCCGATTATTTGTTAACTATTCTTCCGGATACCTGTCATATACAACCGATCAATAAACAGACATTTGAAACAAATGCAGAAGAGTTCATGACATACCTCTCAAATCCCGGCATGCTCAACAGGGATTTCACGGGATATGTAAAAACAGCTTCCCGGCTGTACCGGATGCTTTTTAACCAGGATTCAGTACCGGCCGGCCGGGTCATTATTTCACCGGATGGGAAATATTTTCCTTTTGAAGCGCTGATAACCAATTCGTCGTTTATTGATCCGGTTTATTTTTTGAAAGATCACGTGGTGAGCTATACTTATTCTGTCCGCTATCTGATCGGCGGCGATACGAAAAACGAATCCCTTTCCCCGAATGACTTTCTTGGAATGGCCCCGGTTCATTATGCTCCTTCTTTTCATCTGGCATCACTGCCGGAAAGCGATATATCTGTTAAGAAGATAGGTAATTATTTTATCCACCCGCAGGAGTTTGTCAGGAGTCAGGCAACGAAAAACAATTTCATGAAGCGGTTCAGCGACTATAAAATAATACAGTTATTTACACATGCATCCGATAGTGGCCAATGGGGCGAGCCTGTAATTTATTTTGCTGATTCAGCCCTGCATTTATCTGAACTGATTTTCGAAAGAAAAACGGCTGCACAACTAATCGTTCTGTCAGCCTGTGAAACCGGGAACGGCAAATTATACAAAGGAGAAGGGGTTTATAGTTTTAACCACGGATTTGCAGCCCTGGGTATCCCTTCTTCTGTGATCAATTTATGGTCCGTAGATAATGAATCTTCGTACCGGCTCACCGAATTGTTTTATAAATATGTGGCAAAGGGGCTTCCGTTGGATCTGGCATTGCAAAAGGCAAAACTTGGGTTCCTGGAATCTTCCTCCAAAGAAAAAAAATTGCCTTATTACTGGGCCGCTTTCATTATTGCCGGTAAAACGGAATCCATCAGCCTGAGGGAAGGCAATTCCGGCAGGTATATTATATTTATCGCCGGTCTTTCTGCCCTCATCTTTTTCGGCCTGAGGTATATAAATATCAAAAGGCGCCGCCTGCACCTGGGTACGACTTCCTTCTCCGGGAAATGAATGGCCCGCAGCATATTCCGATAAATCATTAGCTTCATCCCCGGAAATGCAAATCCGGATCCCTCAGTTTTAATTAAAACATTCTAAAATCAGTATTATGAAAAATAAAATCTTCCTTGCAGCCATAACATTTTGCCTGTTTCTGAGCCTGGGATTTACATTCCATCAATCCGATGGCTGGGTGTCCCTGTTCGATGGCAAGTCCCTGAAAGACTGGAAGGTTGGCGATAATGCCGGCACATTCACCGTAGAGAACGGAATGATCGTAGCGCATGGTAAAACCGCCCACTTATTCTATGAAGGAAATATAAAAGACCACAACTTCAAAAATTTTGATTTTAAAGCAGACGTCATGACCACGCCCGGTTCCAACTCCGGAATCTATTTCCACACGGAATACCAGGAAAGCGGCTGGCCGGCGAAGGGTTATGAAGTGCAGGTGAATAATTCGCATACGGACTGGAAGCGAACCGGAAGTTTGTACGGGGTTGTAGATATTAAGGAAGTGTACGTGAAAGACAACGTCTGGTTTACCGAGCATATCACGGTGCAGGGCAAGAGGGTTATCATTAAAATAAACGACAAAACAGTTGTTGACTATACCGAGCCTGCCAACGTGCAGCGGCCAAAAGATATGGTGGGGAGAATTCTTTCCAGTGGTACTTTTGCCCTGCAGGGGCATGATCCCAACAGCAAGGTCTATTTTAAAAATATCATGGTAAAGCCGCTGGCTGATTAGATTGATCATATGAAATGTAACCTGTTACTAAGCGCTGCGATTTGCTGCAGCCAGTTCGCTTCGTCCCAGGAGATCCGGAAAGTTGTTTTTATTATTGCGGACGGCATACCTGCCGATGTAATCGAAAAGCTGCATACTCCCAATATTCAGCGGATGATCGCCGGCGGATCGTATATCAGGATGCATGTAGGAGGCGATCAGGGGAAGTATAATGAAACGCCCACCATTTCTGCTGTTGGCTATAACAGCCTGCTCACCGGCACCTGGGTGAATAAGCATAATGTACAGGACAATGATATTAAGGATCCGGACTATCACTATCCGGATATGTTCAGGCTTTTTAAAGCCCGGTTTCCGGATAAAAAAACAGCTGTTTTTTCAAGCTGGCTCGATAACCGGACAAAACTTCTTCGCGACGGCATGCCGGGAACCGGCAAACCGGTCGTAGACATACACTTCGACGGATATGAATTGGACACGGTGCAGTTTCCCCACGATGAAAAAGGGGATTATATGCACCGGATTGACGAAAAAGTAGCGGCTGAAGCTGCAGGGACTATCAGAAATCAGGGCCCTGATCTGTCCTGGGTTTACCTGGAATATACAGATGACATGGGACACCGGTATGGCGACAGCCCGCAATTTTATGAAGCGGTGAAAATGATGGATGCGCAGATTGGAAAGATCCTGGATGCGATTGCCTGGCGGCGGCAGAAATATAAGGAGCACTGGCTGCTTCTTTTAACCACCGATCATGGCCGCTCGGAAAAAGACGGGAAAGGACATGGAGGGCAGTCGCCCAGGCAACGCACAACCTGGATGGCCAGCAACTATGCTAACCTGAATGACTATGCGAAACGCTACCCGGCGGCGATTGTCGATATCCTGCCTTCTGTTTCCCGGTTTATGCATTTTCCGGTTCCGGAAGAAATACTTCGGGAGATGGATGGCGTCCCGCTCATCGGAAGGGTTTCCGTGGCGAATTTACAGGCCAATTATTTTCAGGATCAGATAGACCTAAGCTGGAACGCCCTGGAAACGGCCGGTAAAGTAAAGGTCTGGGTCAGCGCCACAAATCATTTTAAGGAGGGTCAACCGGATCATTACCGGCTGCTGGGTGAGTTTCCATTGAATCAAAAACACGCCCTGATAAGTGTAAAGGATATGCCTTCCGGTTTTTATAAAATCGTGCTGGAGGGGGAAAATAATATGATCAATGACTGGGTTATTCCGAAAAATTAATGTTTGAAGGGCCTGCTTCTCAGGTTTTATCTGTCTGAAAGGCAGGAAATTCGTAATAGTACTAAAATAATGCCTCGTAGTTCTACGTTGTAGATATGAGTTCGTTGGTCTACTTTTAAGTGCGTTTAATCGTAGTTATTGGCTTGTTCGTCTATCATTAAGCGCATTTTATCCAATCCTGTAAAAACTAAATACTATGGAAGCCATTATTAATCTGCTCCGGGCAATTCAGCTGAATATGCTGGAAGTGTCGTTAGCCTGCCTCTTCATTTTTGGAATCGGTTATCTGTTTGGCGCTAAGAAGGTTAGGAAATTAACACAGGAAGTGTATGGTTTGCAGAAAGACGTTCTGGACCTGAATGAAGAATTGTTATACGGGGTAAGCGATACTCCGGTTATCGGGTTGAAGACAGACAATATGAAAACAGCCAAGCTGGCTAAATAAACATGAAGCTATAGCAGTTATTTACACTTCCGATTTTAATACGGTATCCATACAGTTGGCCAGGCTTGTTTTCCAGTCCGGAATATCCAGCCGGTAGTCTCTTTTTATTTTGGATTTATCCAGCAGTGAATAAGCCGGTCGCCGGGCAGCGGTCGGATAGCCGGAACTTTCTACCGGAAAAATGGTGCAGGAGCTTCCGGTTATTCTTTTTATTTCTTCTGCAAATCCGAACCAGGTCGTTTCCCCTTCATTGCTGTAATGATAAATTCCGGGAATGAATTTTTCAGCAGACAGAATATCCAGTATGGCCCGGGCCAGATCCGCAGCGTATGTGGGAGACCCGGTCTGATCGCTTACTACCTGAATGGACTCCTTTGTTTTCATCAGCCGCATCATGGTCTTCACAAAATTATTTCCGAAAGCAGAATACAGCCAGGATGTCCGCAGGATCAGGGTTTGCGGATTATTCTCTGTGGCAGACTGTTCTCCTTTTAATTTGGAAGCACCGTAAATATTAACGGGATTCGTTGCGGCATGCTCATTTAAAGGTTTGGGAGAAAGGCCGTCAAAAACATAGTCCGTGGATAACTGAATGAGTTTGCCGGCATTCTTTGCCAGTATTCCGGCGAGGATTCCGGGAGCATCGCCATTGATCTTAAATGCAGTTGCCGTTTCGGTTTCGGCCTTATCCACGGCGGTATAGGCGGCGCAGTTAATGAATGCATCCACAGGATGCAGGCTTAACCAGGATTCCATTTTCCCCGGATCGTCCAGGGGAAATATTTCGCGGGACAAAAACAGGAATTTAAATCCGGGATATTGCGGCGTTAGCAGGAGCAATTCTTTTCCCAGCTGACCATCCCTGCCGGTGACTGCAATGCTGATTATTTTTTTCTCCGGCATCTTATTGCGTGTATTTGAAAATCGTACTGTCCGGATCAAATTTTGGTAACAGGGCGTCCTTTTCGGAAATAAGGTCTTTCCCGGCGGGAATCCTCCAGTCAATATTTAATTGCGGATCATTGTACCGGATACCGCCTTCGCTTTGTTTATTATAAAACTGATCGCATTTATAAGAGATCTCCGTGGTATCGCTCAATACCGAGAAGCCATGGGCGAAACCTTTCGGGATAAAGATCTGTTTTTTATTTTCCGAAGAAAGTTCAATACTGAAACTTTTCCCGAAGCCGGGAGATCCCGCGCGCAGGTCAACCACCACATCTAAAATGCTGCCCTGTAAAACCCTTACCAGTTTGGATTGTGCATAGGGTTCCTGTTGAAAGTGAAGGCCCCTGATCACTCCGTAACAGGAAAAAGACTGGTTATCCTGCACAAACTCGCAGGGAATATTATTCGCCTGAAATAACTTTTTGTTGTAGGATTCAAAAAAATAACCACGGTCATCGGGATAAACGGAAGGTTCAAAAATATAAAGACCAGGCAGTGGGGCATGGGTGAAAGGCATGGATGCTGAAATTATTTATGGTATTGTTTTTCGTAATAATGCTGGTACTCTCCGGAGGTCACCTGTTTGATCCACTCTTCGTTTTGCAGATACCAGTCCACGGTTTTTTCCAGACCTTCCTCAAACTGCAGGGAGGGTTTCCAGCCGAGTTCTTTATTCAGTTTACCGGCATCGATGGCATAGCGCAGATCGTGGCCGGGCCGGTCCTTTACGAAGCTGATCAGCTTAGCCGATTCTCCCGGCGCCCTGCCCAGCTTTTTATCCATGATACCGCAAAGCAAATGAACGATATCAATATTTTTCCATTCATTGAAACCGCCGATATTGTATTTTTCACCCGGTTTACCGCGATGGAAGATGGTATCGATGGCCCGGGCATGATCGTCGACATATAGCCAGTCGCGCACATTCTCTCCCCTGCCATACACAGGCAGGGGCCGGTTGTTTTTAATATTGATGATCATCAGGGGGATCAGCTTTTCGGGAAAATGGTGGGAGCCATAATTATTGGAACAGTTGGACAACAGAACCGGCAGACCATAAGTGTGCTGATAAGCCATTACGAAATGATCGGAGGACGCTTTGGAAGCGGAATAGGGAGAACGCGGATCATAAGGGCTGGTTTCCGTAAAATATCCGGTGGGTCCCAGGGAACCGTACACTTCATCGGTTGAAACATGGTAGAATAATTTGTCTTTTGTATTTCTGCCCCAATGCTGCCGGCACACATTCAGCAGAGTGCAGGTGCCCAGCACGTTGGTTCTCACAAAAGCCAGGGGATCCAGGATGGACCGGTCAACATGCGTCTCGGCCGCCAGGTGGATGACCGAATCAAAATTATATTTTTCAAATAAGCCGGTAATACACGGCCCGTCTGTAATATCCCCTCTTTCGAAAACATAATTGGGCGCGGACTCCAGGTCCCGGAGATTCTCCAGGTTCCCGGCATAGGTAAGCGCGTCGAGATTGACGATCCGGTAATCCGGATATTTATTTACAAATAACCTGACCACATGGGAACCGATAAAACCGGCGCCCCCGGTAATCATAATTATTTTCCTGTAATCAGCCATGTATATTTCCCCTTTTAAATTTGGCCCCAACTATCCACTATCAACTATCAACTGTCCACTGTCAATTGTCAATTATCAATTGTTAAACTCCTTCGGCAACTTATACCATTCTTCCGGCGGCAGTGATTTGAAATACCCGTACGTAATCTTAAGGCCCTGCTTCCGGTCTGTTTTAGGTTCCCAGTTTAATAATTTTTTTGCTTTGCTGATATCGGGTTTTCGTTGTTTTGGATCATCAGCCGGAAGGGGCTTGTAAATGATCTTCCGGTCGGTGCCCGTTAAGGAAATCACTTCTTCCGCAAATTCCTTCAGGGTGATCTCGGAGGGGTTGCCGATGTTGACCGGCAACGCGTAATCGCTCATCAGCAAACGGTAAATGCCTTCTATGAGATCGTCTACATAACAAAAGGAACGGGTCTGGCTGCCATCTCCGAATACCGTCAGATCCTCTCCGCGGAGTGCCTGTCCGATAAATGCCGGAAGGGCGCGGCCGTCGTTGAGCCGCATGCGCGGGCCGTAGGTATTGAAAATGCGCACTATGCGGGTTTCCAGCTTGTGAAATGTATGATAGGCCATGGTAATGGCTTCCTGAAAACGTTTGGCCTCATCGTACACACCGCGCGGACCAACCGGATTTACATTCCCCCAGTATTCTTCCGTTTGCGGATGCACCTGTGGATCACCATATACTTCGGAAGTAGAGGCAACGAGTATCCGGGCATTTTTCGATTTAGCGAGACCCAGGCAATGGTGCGTTCCCAGGGACCCGACTTTTAGCGTCTGTATCGGGATTTTTAAGTAGTCGATCGGGCTTGCCGGGGACGCAAAATGCAGGATATAATCCAGGGAGCCCGGGACATGAATGTATTTACTCACATCCTGGTGATAGAATTCAAATTGTTCCAGTTTGAACAGGTGCTGGATATTTTTCAGATCCCCGGTTATGAGATTATCCATTCCGATTACATGGAACCCTTCTTTTACGAACCGGTCACAGAGATGCGATCCTAAAAATCCCGCGGCGCCGGTAATGAGTACGCGTTTCCTGCTCATGCTCCCTGTTTATGCTGGTTACTGGCAGAAGGAATCGCAATATCCCGCCCGATACTTTCGTAATAGAACCCAAGTTCCCGGATGGCCTGGATATCAAAAAGATTTCTTCCGTCAAAAATGACTTTGTTTTTCATGCCGGTGACCATTTTCAGAAAATTGGGCGTCCGGAATTCATTCCATTCCGTTGCGATGATCAGCGCATCAGCATTGTGCAGCACATCGTATTGATTTTCCCCATAAGTGACCACCCCGCCAATCTGGGCCTTTACATTCTTCATGGCTTCCGGATCGTATACCGCAAGTGTGGCACCTTCCCTGAGTAAAGCTTCTATGATGTACAGAGCGGGCGCCTCCCGGATATCATCCGTGTTCGGTTTAAAGGCAAGGCCCCAGAGTGCAAAATGTTTTCCCTTCAGTTTCCCGTTAAAATACTTTTTGATTTTGGGAATGAGGTGAAGTTTCTGTTTATCGTTCACGTCCATTACGGCTTTCAGGATCTGAAACTCATAATGCACTTCTTTCGAAGACTGGATCAGAGCCTGTACATCTTTCGGGAAGCAGCTTCCTCCGTAACCGATGCCCGGGAATAGAAAACGCCGGCCAATCCGTTCGTCGCTTCCCAGGCCCCGGCGGATCATATCCACGTCGGCGCCCAGTTTTTCACAAAGCAGGGCAATCTCGTTCATGAACGTGATCTTGGTGGCAAGAAAGGAATTTGCTGCATATTTGGTGAGTTCTGCCGAACGTTCATTCATAAAAATCACCGGGTTTCCCTGGCGTACAAAAGGACTGTACAATTCTTCCATCATTTTCCTGGCCCTTTCGGAAGAAGTACCGATCACTACCCGGTCCGGCTTCATGAAATCTTCCACGGCCACGCCCTCTCTTAAAAATTCCGGATTGGATACCACATCAAATTCTCCGGGATAATTTTTTGCAACCGCATCGTGGACCTTTTCTGCGGTGCCTACGGGAACCGTGCTTTTGTCCACGATTACCTTATAATCTTTTATCAGGTGTCCCAGTTGATCCGCTACTCCCAGAACAAAGCGGAGATCTGCCGACCCGTCTGCTCCGGGCGGTGTGGGAAGCGCCAGGAAAATAATCTCCGCATCTTTTATCCCGTCGGCCAGACTGGTTGTAAATTTCAGCCGGTCTTCCTTTAAATTCCGTAAAAATAATTTATTGAGTCCCGGTTCGTAAATGGTGATTTCTCCCCGCGACAATTTTTCTACTTTTTGTACATCTATATCCACGCAGATCACGTCATTTCCTGTTTCCGAAAAGCAGGTACCTGTAACCAGTCCAACGTATCCTGTCCCTATTACTGTAATCTTCATATTTTCTGTTACCGTTTAAAAATTTGGGGTTGGTATTCAATTCAGGAATTCCAGTACGCTTTTAGCAATGAATCCGATTTGTTCTTCATCCAGTTCCGTGTGCATCGGCAGGGAGATAACTCTTTCCGTAAGCCAGTCGGTCACTTCCAGTTTCTGCTGATCGGAGTGAAAGGCCGCAAACATCTGCTGGCGATGCGCCGGCACGGGATAATAGATCATGGAAGGAATTTTTTTCGAAGCCAGAAACGCATTCAGTTTATTTCTGTCGGTTCCTTCCACCAGTATTGTGTACTGGTGAAAAACGTGGTTGGAATAGGGTGCGCGGTATGGCGTGGTGATTTTGGGATGCACGCCCAATGCCTGATCGTAGGCGTCGGCCGCCTTTCTCCTGCGCAGGATGTAATCATCCAGCAGGGGCAATTTCACATTCAGCACGGCGGCCTGTATCGAATCCAGCCGGCTGTTACAGCCAACCAGTTCGTGATAATATCTTGTTTTCTGCCCGTGATTGGCAACCTTCCGGAACCGCTCTGCCAGATCATCATCGCCGGTAAACAGGGCGCCGCCATCTCCGTAGGCGCCCAGGTTTTTGGAAGGGAAGAAGGACGTGGTGCCCACGGTTCCGATCGTGCCTGTTTTTTTTGTTTTACCATCGGGGAAATAGTAATCGCCGCCAATGGCCTGGGCGTTATCTTCTATTACTTTTAATCCATATTTGGCGGCGAGGTCCATGATTTCCCGCATGGGCGCCGATTGCCCGTATAGATGCACGGGCACGATGGCCTTTGTTTTTTTTGTGATTTGCTTTTCCACGGAATGCGGATCGAGACAAAAAGTTTTCGAATCCACTTCGGCAAAAACGGGTTTCAATCCCAGCAGGGCCACTACTTCTGTGGTGGCGATAAATGTAAAGGACGGGGTAATGACTTCATCGCCGGGCTCCAGTCCGAGTCCCATCAGCGCGATCTGCAGGGCATCCGTGCCGTTTGCACAGGGAATCACGTGGGAAATATGCAGATAAGCAGCAAGCCCGCCGGCAAATTCCGATACCTGTTTACCATTAATAAAAGCTGCTGATTCCAAAACTTCCAGGATGGCCGCGTCTACCTGCTCTTTTATGTCTGCGTACTGCCCCTGGAGATCCACCATTTGAATTGGCCGCATATTGCACGTAATTGGGGCACAAACCTACGCTAAAATAATGGTTTATACAATGACTCAATCAGTTATGAACGGGTTGGGGAAAGGATTACATTTGTTGACAGAATCATTTAACCCGCTGTTTGAGTATTCTAATTTATAATATTTTTCTCTGGATCTATCAGTTTTCGGTGCGGCTTATTTCGCCCTGGAACCGCAAGGCTGCCGCCTGGATTCAGGGAAGAAAGGGTCTAATGGGCCGCATCGCAGCTTCCGGTATCGCAGAAAAAAAGAAAAAGGTCTGGATGCACTGCGCATCGCTGGGAGAATTTGAACAGGGGAGGCCGGTCATTGAGTCGCTCAGGAGGAAATATCCGGAAATAACGGTCCTGATCAGCTTTTTTTCACCTTCCGGCTACGGGGTACGCAAAGATTATCCCGGCGCTGATTATGTTTTTTATCTGCCTGCAGATTCAGCTTCCAACGCGCGCCATTTCCTTGACCTGGTGAAGCCCGACCTGGTGCTTTGGGTGAAGTACGACTACTGGTATTATTATCTCAGGGCCCTGCGTAAGCGAAAAATCCCCGTATTGCTGATCTCGCCGCTTTTCCGGAAGGATCAGCCTTTTTTCAAATGGTACGGAAACCTGCACCGGCAGATGCTCGACAGTTTCCGGGCATTTTTTGTACAAACAGAATCATCGAGGAAATTGCTGGAGCAGCTACATGTGCAGCAGGAAGTGTTCGTCAGCGGGGATACCCGCTTCGACCGGGTTATCGATATTGCGGAAAATTTCGAACCCGTGGAGGGGATCGCTGAATTTTGCGGAAATGCGCGGGTGATCGTTGCCGGCAGCACCTGGGAAGAAGATGAGGAAGAACTGGATCACTATGCCAATACACATCCGGAGATCAGGTTTATCCTGGCGCCGCATGAAATAGAAGAGGATCACCTGGCGGAAATGGAAATCCTGTTTCATAACAGTATACGCTATTCCCGCCTCTTGCAGGATCTTGCGGAAAATACGGTTCCGGGCCGGCCTCCCATTGCTGCGAACGTATTGATCATCGACAATATCGGGATGCTTTCGCGCCTGTATCAATATGCGGGGATCTGTTATGTTGGTGGTGGATTTGGTGACGACGGCGTTCACAATGTACTGGAGGCGGCCGTTTACGGAAAGCCCGTGATCACCGGTCCGGTGATTGAAAAATATATTGAAGTGGTTGAACTCGCAGAATCCGGCGGCGTTATTATTATTGACAATGCCCTGGAAGTGGAGGCAGCTTTTGACCGGCTTTTTAGAGATGCCGAAGAATATGCTTTTCACAGCAGGGCGGCGAAAGACTATGTATATGCGAGAAAGGGCGCAACGGAAAAAATCCTGGATTATATTCAGGAAAACCGCCTGCTCACGAGCTGATAAAAATGTTGCACGATCTCCCGGGAATCATCCCAGCCCAGTTTTATTTTCAATTCCCGCTCCATCCAGTATTCTGCTTCGGGAAGTATGCGGAAATTATTGATTGTTTTGATGCTGCGTTCGTACATGGGCTCGTCGCCCCGGAATAATTCGTTGATAAATACGAAACGGTCATTCACCCCGATGGCTTTTCTGAGTTCCTTTACCGGAGAAGCTTTGAGCTGCGCGCCGCGTTCCGTTACATTGTTCTCTTTCAGCCTGTCGTTGATGGATTTGCTGCTGGTTCCGATGATATCGTTCAGTTCCTGTCCCGCCGGCTGATGGGATAAAGTGGGCACTTCCACCAGGGGATCCACCTGCCAGGCATCTTTTGCAGTGGCGGTGGGCGCCTGGGAAGCAGGTTCAAACACTTCCCGGAATTCCAGTTGTTCACTTTCCTTTTCTTCCGGGGAACTGCTGAGAACGCGGTGGGTAATATTCAGAGAAGGCATTACCACGGAAACGCCGGGATTCTTTCTTCCGGTGGCCGTTACGGTATGCAGACGGGTCAGTTCAGCTTCAATTTGTTTCAGTGTAACAAGCATTTGAAGGGGACTGTCCTTTTGTTGGGATTGTTCGTTTAACTTGCTGATCAGATGTTGTAGTCTTTCCATCGTAGTGGTTCGGGCAAGACAGATTAATGGTTTAGTTACCGTGATATAAAATTAAAGCAAATATTTAACCAAACTGGATTTCAGCACGATGTTTATTGAACCGGCCATGCAGTTTGAACGCCGCGGATGGATTGAAGTGATCTGTGGTTCCATGTTTTCGGGAAAAACAGAAGAGCTGATCCGCAGGCTGAGACGCGCGCGGATAGCCAATCTCCGCGTTGCCGTTTTCAAACCAACTGCCGATAACAGGTATCATGCTGAACATATTGTTTCCCATGACGAAACCAGTTTACTTTCCGTGCCGGTACCGGATTCCTCCCATATCCTGCGGCAAGCCAAATCCATGGATGTGGTCGGGATTGATGAAGCCCAGTTCTTTGATGAAAAACTGGCCGGGACCTGCGATACCCTGGCTTTCCAGGGCGTCCGGGTGATCGTTGCCGGGCTGGATATGGATTATACCGGCAGACCCTTCGGACAAATGCCTGAACTGCTTGCTAAAGCGGAATATATCACCAAGTTACATGCCATTTGTATGCAATGTGGGAATATTGCCAATTATTCCTATAAGAAGGGTGGCAGTCCGGACCAGATCGAACTCGGAAATAATGATCTGTACGAGCCCCGTTGCCGCTATTGTTTTGAAAAGGGGGATTTGTTAAAATAAATTTAAAGAAACCGATTGACCAGTATCCGGCATATTCTGACGCTTTTGAAAAAGGAAATCTTACTCGAGTTCCGGCAGCAATACAGTTTTTACGGCGTACTCCTGTATGTTGCTTCTACTATTTTTGTTTTGTACCTGGCCATGGGCCAGCCGGAAAATACGGTCTGGAACGGATTGTTCTGGATGATGCAGTTATTCATTTGCGTTAATGCTGTAGCCAAAAGTTTTTTACAGGAAAGCCGGGGGCGCCAGCTGTATTTTTATTCCATCTGCAATCCTGTCCATTTCATGCTGGCCAAAATGATCTTCAATGCCCTGCTCATGCTGCTGATGAGTATGGTGAGCCTGCTGCTTTTCCGGCTTTTTCTCGGCAGCCCCCTGAGTCATCCGCTTCTTTTTGTAGGCATTGCCTGTTTCGGCGCCATCAGCATCAGTTTTGTTTTCAGTTTCCTGGCTGCCATTGCTGCCCGGGCCGAACAAAATGCCGCATTAATGGCCATCCTGGGTTTTCCGCTGATCATTCCCGAACTGATGTTGCTGATGCGCATGTCCAATATTGCTTTCTCCGATGTTTTTCAGAGCGGACTGGCATCCATTGTCATCCTGCTTCTCTGTTTTGATATTATGGTGATCGTGCTTTCCGTGATCCTGTTTCCTTTCCTATGGAAAGACTGAGTTAGTTGATAATTGATAATGGATAATTGATAATTAACAATGCAACCTCCGTTATCCATTATCAATTGTCAATTATCAATTATCCGCTGCTTTCCTTACTTTTGCATGCGACGACAGCTGCTTTCAAGTAAAATATATGCTCCGTAAAAACTGGTGGAAGATCTTAGGTATTTTAATGCTGGTATATACCTTCACGGCGGGGTTTTTAGGAGGCGTTCCGGTTAAACCCATTCTCAACGAAACCATCCGAAATCTTTACTTCCATGTGGCCATGTGGATGGTGCTCATGATTTTCTTAATTGTGTCCCTGGTTTATTCATTGAAATACCTGCGGCATAACAAACCGGTTGATGATATTTATGCCGTGGAATTTGCGCGTGCGGGCGTTGTATTTGGTGTACTGGGACTGCTTACCGGCTCGGTATGGGCAAGGTATACCTGGGGAGATTTCTGGAGTAATGATCCCAAGCAGATCGGAGCTGCCGTGGCCCTGCTGATTTATCTGGCCTATTTTGTTTTGCGGAACTCTTTAACGGATGCGGACAAATCCGCCCGGATCGGTGCCGTATATAATGTATTTGCATTTGCCATGCTTTTTCCGACCCTCTGGATCATTCCCCGCCTGGTGGAAAGCCTGCATCCGGGAGGTATGGGAAATCCGGCATTTAATACAAAAGACATTGACAGCCGCATGCGAATCATATTTTATTTTGGCGCCATCCCGGGCTGGGCCCTCCTGGGAACCTGGATCTGCACCCTGCGTATCCGGATTCAGAAATTATCCCTGCTAAACCAAGACAGTCATGTATAAACTTTTTCTGCGTTTACTTTTCAGCATAACGGGAATCCTTACTCTGTTTTATGTGCAGGCCCAGGACAGCCTCAGCAAGGAAAAGCCACAGATGGCAGATGCCATGCGTTCCAATGGCAAGATCTATGTGGTGGTTGCCGTGCTGCTGATCATCCTGGCGGGCCTCTTCCTCTATCTTTTTCAAACGGACCGGAAACTTACCCGGCTCGAACAAAAGAATAAATGAATTATTTCTTCGGCAATCTTATCCCCTCATCTAAATATGTTTTATGCCTGCGCGTAATGAATATAAATTCTTTGAAGCAGTAGAAAAAAGTTTTGACAAAGCAACACCCTTTACCAGCTGGGATCCGGGCATCCTGGAACAGATCAAACAATGCAATGCCGTTTACCGGATGTTCTTTCCTGTAAAAATCGGCGATAAGATTGAAGTGATCAAAGCCTACCGGGTGCAGCATTCCCATCATAAAACGCCCTGCAAGGGGGGGATCCGTTTTGCGCTTAGCGTCAACCTGGATGAAGTGATGGCGCTGGCGGCTTTGATGACCTTCAAATGTGCGATCGTAAATGTGCCTTTCGGCGGTGCAAAAGGCGGCATCGCGATAGATCCAAAAAAATATTCGGCGTATGACCTGGAAAAAATCACCCGACGCTATACATCAGAACTCATCAAGAAGAATTTTATCGGTCCGGGCACCGATGTTCCCGCCCCCGATTACGGAACCGGCGAACGCGAAATGGCCTGGATCCTCGATACCTACCTGAGCATGCGTCCCGGCGAAATCGATGCGCTGGGTTGTGTCACCGGGAAACCGGTTACCCAGGGCGGCGTACGGGGCAGGAGGGAGGCCACGGGATTGGGTGTTTATTATGGCATCCGGGAAGTTTGTCATATTGAGGATGTGATGAAAAGACTTGGACTCGAAACCGGTGTGGAAGGAAAGACCGTGGTGGTACAAGGTCTCGGTAACGTGGGTTACCATGCCGCAAAATTCTTCCGCGAAGGCGGGGCCAAAATAATTGCGCTTGCGGAATTTGAAGGAGCGATTGCCAATCCGGCAGGACTCAATGAAGAAGAAGTTTTCCAGCACCGGAAAAAAACAGGTTCTATTCTGGATTTCCCCGGCGCCACCAATTTGCCGAAATCTTCCGATGCGCTTGAAACAGATTGCGATATCCTGATTCCTGCGGCCCTGGAGAATGTGATAAACAAAGAAAATGCGCCCAGGGTAAAAGCAAAGATCATCGGGGAGGCTGCGAACGGACCCCTGACGCCCGAAGCCGATGAAGTATTTATAAAAAAAGGCATCCTGGTGGTGCCTGATATGTACCTCAATGCCGGCGGAGTAACGGTCTCTTATTTTGAATGGCTGAAAAACCTCAGTCATGTCCGTTATGGCAGAATGGAAAAAAGATTTACGGAAAACCTCAATACCCATATCCTTAGCCAGATGGAGGAACTGACAGGCAAAAGCGTTAAGCCGAAGGAAAGAGAATTTATTATGCATGGTCCCGAAGAAGCCGACCTGGTGTACAGCGGGCTGGAAGAAACCATGATTGCCGCCACGCATGAAATCATGAATTGCTGGAAAGCCAATCCGAAAATTCCCGATATGCGCACCGCGGCCTATGTAGTGGCGATTAATAAGGTGGGGACGGCGTATGCGGAGCTGGGAATCTTTCCTTAGGGTTGACGGTTGACGGATGACGGTTGACGGACTCTGGTGTTTCAGCATAACAGCAATTGATCATTACAATGCACATAAAGACCGTCAACCGTCATCTGTCAACCGTTAACGATTTCTCATTCATCATACGTCGGCAACGCCATCATCTCTTCAAAGTCAACCACTGCTTTTTTATAACCGTGACACTGTTGTCCGTTGGTGATGACCAGGTATTTTACAGGGATGGCAATATTGTAATGTAAAGCCTGCCAGATTACGGTCTTGTCCAGCGGCCTGTTCATCTTCTTGCATTCGATCATCATCCAGGGCCTGGCGGCCTTGTCGTAAACCAGGATGTCGAAACGTTTGTTTATCTCACCCAGCTTCATTTTCTTTTCAACCGCAATATAACTGGAGGGATATTTTTTAATCTGCAGCAGGTATTGTGTAAAATTCTGACGCACCCATTCTTCTTCCGTGAGCCGCACCCATTGTTTTCGCTGCTCATCAAAAATAAATTCTTTACCAGGCTCTTCTTCCTTGATTTTGTAAGGGAAGGGGGGGTAATAGATTTTAATCATACCTTGGGTATTTGGTAAATTTACAGATTCGTTGACGGTTGACGGATGACGGTTGACGGACTTGTATGTGTTAGGTCGCACATGGGAGCCGTCAACCGTCATCCGTCAACTGTTAACCGCATAAATTTAACGGATGAAAACCAAAGAAGAAATAGTAACCAACTGGCTTCCCCGCTACACCGGCGAGAAAATCGAAAATTTCGGAGAATATATCCTGCTCACCAATTTTGCGCATTATGTGCATCTTTTTGCAGATATCCACCAGGTTCCGGTAGTCGGGGAGGACAAGCCGATGCCCTGCGCCACCGCAGGCGATATTACCATCATTAATTTCGGCATGGGAAGCCCTTCGGCGGCTACCATTATGGATCTGTTATCCGCCATTTCCCCCAAGGCCGTGCTGTTCCTGGGAAAGTGCGGCGGATTGAAAAAAAGAAATAAACTCGGCGACATCATTCTGCCCATCGCCGCCATACGAGGGGAAGGAACATCCACCGATTATTTCCCGCCTGAAGTGCCGGCACTTCCCGCTTTTGCCCTGCAGAAAGCCATCTCCACCACGATCCGGGAATACGAAGTGGATTACTGGACCGGCACGGTTTATACCACCAACCGGAGGGTCTGGGAGCACGATGAAACCTTTAAAGAATACCTGAAGAATATCCGCGCTTATGCGATTGATATGGAAACGGCAACCATTTTCTCCGTTGGATTCTTTAATAAAATCCCGACCGGTGCCCTCTTGCTGGTGAGTGATCAGCCCATGATCCCGGACGGGGTGAAGACGGCTGAGAGCGACCTGCGGATCACGGATGAATTTGTGGAGATCCACCTGAAAATCGGGATTGACTCGCTGAAACAGCTTATTAACGGGGGACTAACGGTCAGGCATCTGCGCTTTTAAGGTTCCCGCCGGCTTTTTTCTTCATATAAATAATTTAACAGGATCCCTTTAATCCCTCCATTGCTCCCACTACTTCAAATCAATGATTTAGTTCTTTCCTTCCGGTCGGCCGGCGGAAGTTCACCCGCATTAAGAGGCATTTCCCTTAGCGTCAATGCGGGGGAGATGCTTGCCGTAGTCGGGGAATCGGGATCGGGAAAGTCTGTAACCGCCTTGTCGGTACTGCAATTGCTGCCGGCCCAAACAGCCAGCGTGGAAAGGGGGGAGATCATTTTTTCACCCGACGGAGAAACTTCCACGAACCTGCTGGACCTTCCTGACAGGGAACTCCGAACCCTGCGGGGCAACCGCATCGGAATGATTTTTCAGGAACCCATGACCTCCCTGAATCCGGTAATGCGTGTTGGCGCTCAGGTGATGGAACCGTTGAAATTGCACAGAAAACTCAGCCACAGGCAGGCAAAGCAGGAAGTACTGCAATTGTTTGAGAAAGTCAGGTTACCGGAGCCGGAGATCCTTTTCAACAGGTATCCGCACCAGCTGAGCGGCGGACAGAAACAACGGGTAATGATTGCCATGGCCATCAGCTGTAAGCCGGCGTTGCTGATTTGTGATGAACCGACCACGGCACTGGATGTAACGGTTCAGAAAACCATCCTGGAACTGCTCCGGGACTTGCGGAAATCGGAGAATATGGGTATGATTTTCATTACGCACGACCTGGGACTGGTGGCTGACCTGGCCGACCGGGCCGTGGTCATGTACCAGGGAAATATCGTGGAGAGCGGGGAAGTGCGGGAACTATTCTCAAATCCCCGGCACCCCTATACCCGGGGTCTCTTGCTATGCCGGCCGGTCCTGCACAGGAAGGGAGAACGGCTGCCGGTAGTGGGCGATTTTCTGAAAAAGCCGGATGAAACATTACCGGGGGGAGGAAATAAGGCAAAAGAAGATTTTCCGGCTATGCCTGAAGAAGGATCAGCACGGAGGGAATCTGAAAAAACGCCCGGTACGGCCGCCGGCGTTTCGCGTAAAAATGCGGAAACGCTAATCAGGGTAAGAAATCTGGATGTCTGGTACTCATCCGGGAAAACCTGGTTGGGCCGTGAAAAACGTTGGGTGAAAGCAGTGCAGGATGTCAGCTTTGACATCCTCACCGGAGAAACGCTCGGTCTGGTAGGTGAATCGGGCTGCGGGAAAACCACCCTCGGAAGGGCTTTGCTCAGGTTGAACAAACCGCGTGGCGGAACGATTGAATATGCGGGGACTGACCTGCTCGCGATGCCGGAGCGGGAGCTGCGGCCTTTCCGGAAAAACATACAGATCGTGTTTCAGGATCCCTATTCTTCTCTCAATCCAAGACTGGAAGTGGGCCCGGCGCTTGCTGAACCCCTGAAAATTCATCTGCCTTCCCTGAGCCGGTCTGAAAGAAAGGAAAGGGTATTGGAGCTTTTACGGAAAGTGGATCTTTCCCCGGAGCACTATAACAGGTATCCTCATGAGTTTTCCGGGGGACAGAGACAGCGGATCGTAATAGCCCGTGCCCTTAGCCTGAATCCGGATTTTGTGGTATTTGACGAATCCGTATCAGCGCTGGATGTGAGTATCCAGGCCCAGGTGCTGAACCTGATCAACGATCTGAAACAGGAATTTGGCTTCACCGCCGTTTTTATTTCCCACGACCTGTCGGTGATCCGCTATCTCTGCGACCGGGTGATGGTGATGGAAAAAGGCCGCATTGTGGAAATGGGTGACGCGGAAACCGTGTATGGGAATCCGAAGACGGAATATACGAGAACACTGATTGAGGCGATACCGGGGAAGGTGGATGGTGGATGGTAGATGGTGGATGGATGACCCGATTAAGCAGCCTGCACGCCTTTTGCGGAAACAAGGGCTGCTTAATATTTCGGAGTCTACCATCCACCATCTACCATCCGCCATCCACGATTCTACATCCACGATTTTGTTTATTACTCTTTCTTCCCTACCTTTGCACGCTTGAAAATCATGCCGTAACATGAATCGAATCGGGTGCCGTAAGACCTGATTTGAATGATCAGTCCTGCTCCGCCCTCTTCGACTCATGTACCGGGAACTTATAAAAATTCTGATTGAATGAAGCTTTCCCAGTTCAAATTCGACCTGCCCTTAAACCTTATTGCCCAACATCCCGCCAAAAGAAGAGAAGACAGCCGAATGATGGTTGTACACCGCAAAACCGGACAGATTGAGAATAAACACTTCCGGGATGTGATGGAGTATTTCAATGACAAGGATGTATTTGTCGTCAACAATACCAAGGTATTCCCTGCCAGAATGTATGGCCGCAAGGAGAAGACAGGCGCGAAGATCGAAGTATTCCTGCTCCGCGAACTCAATAAACCGAATCGTTTGTGGGATGTTATTGTTGACCCGGCCAGAAAGATCCGGGTCGGGAACAAACTGTATTTCGGCGACAATGACGAACTCGTGGCCGAAGTAATTGATAACACGACCAGCCGCGGACGCACCATTCGTTTTTTATGGGACGGAACGGACGATGAATTCCGTCAGGTTCTGGAAATGCTCGGTGAAACGCCGCTTCCGAAATATATCAAGCGCAAACCCGATGAGGAAGATAAAGAAAGATATCAAACCGTGTATGCCAAGCATGAGGGTGCGGTCGCAGCACCTACGGCCGGACTTCATTTCAGCAAAGAACTGATCAAGCGGCTGGAGATTAAGGGAATCCGGTTTGCGGAAGCCACGCTGCATACGGGACTGGGAACTTTCCGTCCCATTGAAGTGGAAGACCTTAGCAAACATAAGATGGATGCAGAATACTACCGGGTCGATGAGGAGGCATGCAGGATCGTAAATAAGGCGCGGATGGGCGGGAACCGGATCTGCTCCGTTGGCACCACCACCATGCGGGCGCTGGAATCCTCCTTCACTGCTGAAAAATTATTGAAACCGTCTGAAGGCTGGACCAATACTTTTATTCATCCTCCTTACCAGTTTAATATTGCGGACGCACTCATCACCAATTTTCATCTTCCGAAAACCAGTCTCCTGATCATGGTTTGCGCTTTTGCCGGGTACGAACTGACCATGGAAGCATACAAAAGAGCGATCAAAGATAAATACCGGTTTTTCAGTTATGGCGATGCCATGTTGCTGATTTGACAACCAGGTAAGTGAATACACTTAGTCCCGCATTCCGGGATAATTTTTGTAATTTCAGGAACGGGCAGGAGAAATAAATCACAACCGGAGAATTCATCGCTATTTATCATTCTCCGGCTTTTATTTGCCCGCCGTTGTTTATGAAATTTGACTTCCCAAGAAAAATCCGAAGCGGCTATCTCATAGCTTTCCTGCTATTGCTTTTCTCCTATTTTCTCTCGATATCTGCACTGGTTCAGCTCCGGGATCAGAATAAATGGGTAGATCATTCCCGGCTGGTGATCAATAAACTGGAAATGCTGATCTCGCAGATCAAGGATGCTGAAATCAGCTGGAGAAATTATATCATGGTGGGGGATGAAAAACTGCTGGATCCATATTTCCGGAGCCGGCAGGCAGTTGACTCCGTTTGCCGGGACCTGTCTGTTTCCGTTAAAGACAATCCGGAGGAGACGGAAAGGGTAGGCCTGCTCCGGCAAATGGTTAACCGCAAATACTTTTTCAACAACGACCAACTGGCGATGTTCAAAGAGAAGCCATTCCTGGTAAGCGAGTTGGTCCGGACCAGGGCCCTCAGCAGCAAGAGGCTGATGGATTCCATCGACATCCTTTCCCGGGAAATCGGATTGCAGGAATCCGGGTTACTAAATCTCCGGATTCGCAGAGTGGACTTTTCCCAGAAAATTGTATTCGGGATCATCGTGGCGGCAGGAATCATCTCCGGGCTGCTGATTCTTTATTCGCTGATCACTTTCAATATGGAGAGCCGGGCAAAAAGTAATGCTACCCGGCAGGCAGCAACTTATCATGATCAGCTGGAAAAACGGGTACAGGAACTGAATGCAGCCAATCAGGAGCTGCTCGAACTGCGGAGCCTGGAAAGATTCACCAGTACGGGACAGATTGCGCGGGTCATTGCCCATGAAGTGCGGAACCCCCTGACCAATATTGATCTTTCTACCGGTCACCTGGAGAATCTCAGTCTTTTACCGGAAGACAGAAAAGTATTTCTGGAGATCATCTCACGCAATTCAAAACGGATAAACCAGCTGATCAATGAACTGCTTACCGCAACCAAATTCTCCGAACTGAAATATGAGAAAATCCGGGCAGATGATTTGCTGGAGGAGTCACTTAGCGAGGCCAGGGACCGCGTTCAACTGAGCCGGGTGACCATAGAAAGAAAATATTCCCCTGGAGCCATTTGGCTGAATGTTGACCGGAACCAGATGAAAATTGCCTTGCTGAATATTATCGTGAACGCCATAGAATCCATGCCGCACGAAGATGGAAACTTAACCGTGTCAACGGCCCTGGCCGGTGGAAATTGCCAGATCAGGATCATCGATAATGGCAAGGGCATGAATGCGGAGACTTTATCCAAGATTTTTGATCCTTATTTTACTTCAAAATCAAAGGGCAATGGCCTCGGACTTACCAATACCCAAAACATCATCTTAAATCACAAAGGGAAAATTCAGGTATGGAGTGAAGCCGGTAAAGGAACGGAGTTTATTATCACCCTGAACATGCTGGCAGATGAAAATCAGGGTTCAGTTTAAGTGGATGGGCTGATCGCCACTCCATTTTCCCTTCTCGCGATATGGATCTGTATCGCTGAATATTCCCTTCAGCTGCTCCATCCAGGTAAAGAGTTGTTCATAAAGCTGACTCACGTGGAGATCTGAGATGGTATTCTTTTGTTCTTCCTCAATCTCATTCCAGATATCCAGGCCATTTTTAATTTCTTTCTCATAGAGCATGATTACCCGCGTCAGAATCTCTGCCGATACGGGCATATATCTTTCCATTTCCGTATTCTTCCAGGAAAGGATTCCGTTGATCACTTTAAATTTATATCTCCCTTTTCCGTTCATACCCATCCAGATTAAAATTCGTGCCAATATTACACAAAGCTAGTTAAATCGGATCAGGGAGATATTGATTGTTTATCCACTTTGTTAATATTTCCAAAACTGGGAAAGTCAGCTCGTCTCTCAGCCCTTTTCCCCGCCGCTCCACTTAAACCATTTTATCCCCAGCACTGCGAAAACAAATGCATAGCCAATGGTTACGAGCAGCGCTTTGGTTGCACTTATGTTCCAGGTCCCGGGATGAGCGCTGCTGGCCAGGATATGTTTAACTGTTCCGTATGGCGACCACTGTACGAGGGTTCCGATTTGCTGTCCGAGTATGCCGAGTTCGCCAAACATACCCACCATGATGAAAATAAAATAAACGAGGCGGCTGGTGGAATGCACCGTCTCCGCATTTTTAATGAGGCCCACGATCATCTGACCCAGTCCGAGGTAAACGGCTCCCCCGACCAGGGCGGCAACATATCCCATTACATAACTGCCGGGCGAAAGGGCAATCTTGTCAAAATAAAATCCGGCTATGTAGACCGCGGTGGTCATCAGCACGATCATCAGCAGCTGAACGGCCAGCCGGCTCATCATGATCGACCAGGCAGAAAGCGGGGCTACCCGCAGGCGCTGAAAAATCCCTTTATCACGGTCACGCGCAACCGAATTTGAATAACCCATGAGGCCGATGGCAATAAGTCCGATGGTGATGCAGTTCCCAAGCACAAAGGCGCTCCCGAGTTTATCAATCAGTCCTTTCCAGGAAATCAGGATGATCACCGGCACGATCAGGATCAGCATAAAGGATTTCCGGTTGCGCCACTGGGTTGTTAAATCGGCCCTGAGCAGGGAAGATAATACGGTTCCCGTTGACGGGATAACGGTATAACCCGTCATTTGGCCGGAAGATTCATCCCTGCCGGCCAGGGTTGCCGGCTTTTCGGAAAGTGCATCTGTTGCGGAACTCATATTTGCTTGCATGATTATTTGTTTTGTATGTTGATCAGGCCCGGACCTGGTTGCCGGTAAGTCCGATGAAGACGTCTTCCAGTGTGATTTTTCCCCTGCGCGAAGCCCTGATGACTTCCGGATTATTCCGGTGGCTTTCAATCAGGGCCTGAGGTGTATCTGTTGTAATAACCTGTCCGTGATCGATGATGGCGATCCGGTCGCAGACCGCCTCTGCTTCTTCCATGGAATGCGTGGTCAGCAGAAGGCCATGCCCCTGGTTTCGCAGTGATTCCATTCTTTCCCAGAGCTGACGCCTCGACTGGGGATCCAGACCCGTGGTGGGTTCATCCAGCAGAACCAGTTTTGGTTCATGAATGAGCGCAATGATCAGCGAAACCCGTTGCTGCTGTCCGCCGGACAGCTGACCGAATTTTTTGGCAGCCGCTTCCCGGAGATTAATTTTTTCAAGAATGGAATCGATTTTGTCCCGGGATAATGCCACGCCATAGATTCCGGCATAGAGTTTAAGAATTTCCGAAACATTCAGTTCCGGCTGAAAACTGGTTGCCTGCAGCTGAACGCCCATATTGGCGCGGGCATGTAATGGATGGGTAGTCACGTCGAAACCGGCCACCCGGATCGTGCCTGATTCAGGATGCAGTAAACCTTCCACGGCGCTCAGGGAAGAAGTTTTACCGGCCCCGTTCGGGCCCAGGAGTCCGAAGATTTCTCCGGATCTCACCTGGAAGGAAACGTTTTTCACGGCCTGGAAATTTCCGTATTTCACGTTCAGATTTAAAACTTCCAGCACAGCTTCTGAAGGAGGATTCATGATGAATAAATAATTTAAGTTGTTTTGTTTATGCTGACCAGGCCACGAAGATATTCGCCGGCCCTACAGTAGCAAAGCAGTAAACGGCGAATGCCCGGCCGGGGACGGTAAAAACCACCGGTTTTGCGGTAAGTCATGAAAGGATTGGGAATCCGTTATTCCTTCAGCAGGCCGTTTACCAGTTCATTAAATTCTTTCTTAAATATTTCATAGTGGTCGCCGGTTCCGGGTCCGTTGAATCCGGTGGAAATTTTTCGCACTTTTCCGGCTTTATCTATAAAAATGGTGGTGGGAAAACCCAGGATCTTTTTTATTTGCGGGAGGGTTTTTTCTGTTCTTAAGCTGTCGTTAAGCGCTACCGGAGTGACCAGCACCGGATAGGTTACATCAAAGCGGTTTTTGAAGGACTGCAATGATTTTCTCGATTCATCGAAATTTGGTGTGCGCTCATAGGCAAGTGCTATAATTTCGATGCCGCGGGCTTTATTTTTTTTGTAATAATCGCTCAGAAAGCGGGTTTCGTCCATGCAATTGGGGCACCAGGACCCCATGATCTGCACAATCACAACCTTATTTTTAAAGGCTTTGTCATTTATGGATACCAGCGGCCCATCAGTACTCCTGAAAGTAAAATTCAGCCGGTCATCGTGCGGGTTTTTCAAAGTAGTCAGACTGAATTCGTCCGGCAAAGCAGCGTGTTCATTTTTCTCAGCCTGCCAGCCTTCCTTACTGGTTGCGCCTGAATAAAAAGCACCTCCCGAAATTTTATCGGCGGCGTCAATCTTCGCCGTAAAATAATACGCATGCCCGCCGTCAAAAGTGGAGAGCCGCAGCGAATCTCCGTCTACGACGCCTTCCAGAAACCGGTAATCTCCGGTAGTTGTTAAAAACGTTCCGGTGATTTCCGAACCGGATTGCCTGAATTCACCGACGGCTTCTTCGGTCGTCTGATTCTTTTCCCTGAAATGGACGGACCAGCGCCCGGTAATATTAAAAAGCGGTTGCCGGGATACGGAAAACCTTTTCGTCTCATTCCGGAATGCCCGAAAAGGCATGATCACCTGACGGTGTCCGTAATTTTTTATCCAGTTTCCCTCCAGTTTGTCATCATCGTAAATCCGCAGCGCAAAACGGGAATCAAAAAAGGGCATTTCTATGAATAAAGAATCTTCCTGCTGCCGGATATTGTCCGCAAGCAAACGTTCTTTTCCATTCATGATGTACAATATCTTTTTTCCCGCACTGTCTTTCATTTCAAAATTGAAGCGGATAAACTGGCCGTCCTTACGGATAATACTAGCCTGCCAGATGCCGTTTGGAGGATAATCTTTTTGTGATGCCCCTGCGCCGCCGCCTGCCGGACAGGCCTGAACATTAAACAGGGGAAGTGAAAGCAGGATATATAAAAAAGATACAGCGGGGCAGAAGATACGGATGGTTCTGATCATGATAGCAGGAACAATTGGAGGCAAATTTACGAATAATTGACGGGTGACGAATGTCAGTCGACGGACTATATTTCCGGATCGGCCCATGAAGCCCTCAACGGTCAGCCCTGCCCCAATTCGCCACAAATCTTTTCGTAATATCCTTATAAATGGCAATCCGGTGGGTTCTCACAAGGTCCGAAGTTGATTTCCGCGGATCGTCCATCTGCAGAAAGATTTTCCGGGAAGGCAATAGCGGCATATGACAGTCGACACAGTTTTTGCTCAGGACCAGGCCTTTTGGTGGATGGAATGTACAGGCTACCGGACTGTTTTCCTTATGGCAGTTCATGCATCTGGAAGAAAACAAAACCGGATCATTCACTTCGTTGCGATGCACATTATGACAGGAGGAGCAATCCATTTGGGAAGATTTGAAACATTTGCTGGAACTGAGAAGACCCAGTTGATTCCCATGCACATCCAGCGTAGCGCTTTGATCGCCGGAATAGTCCGGCGCGGAGAAATCATCCAGTCTGTCACCGGTCAGAAAGGAGAAAGGAGGCAGTTTTTCCTTTCTGAATCCGGAATGGCAAAGGGCGCAGGCATCTAATTTCAGATCCCTGACAAGTGATCCCGGATTGGTAACAAACTTTGCGGTGGTATCATTTGGATGTGCAAGTTGAAAATCAACATGGGCGGCAGCCGGCCCGTGACAGCGCTCACAATCAATTCCATAAATTATTGAGCTGCTGTCGAAATGGGTCGCCGCATCCGGTCCGATCGTTGTTTTAGCATAAGTGCCATGACATTCAATGCAGCGTCCGGTAATTGCCTTGTTGAAGTAGGCGACGGCGGTATTATAGCCGGGACTATTGCACCAACTGTTCAAAGGAGTAAAATAAGAAATGGGAAGCTGGAACATTCTGTCCCCGTCCCAATAAAGGTATGACTGCCCTTTTCTTCCGGAACCGATTACCATCCCAAATGCCTCTCTTCTGAAGGGAAGGCCGTTGATATAGGCTGTCTGGAAAAAGCCGCTATCTGTTTTTTCCATGACCAGTTCGGTGAATTTATTCAGCCTGAAACGGTTTTTTGGGGAATCAAAACTGCCTTTGATAAATCTTTCATCAGCGGGTCCCGAATCCCGGTAGTGGGCCGTGAGGATATGCGTGTCGTAGATGTCCTTGTGGCAAGTTCTGCAGGACGCAGAACCGGCATAGGGATTTGGATTATTGTTAGGAAGAGTCATGCCTTTTAGTTCGCCGGATCCGTTACAGAATATGCTTCCGGCATAAACAAATCCCAAAATGAAGAGGATAGGAAGACCATACTTTTTATACCTGTTGCAGCCAGCCATTCCCGTTTTGTTGGTCCGTAACAATTTAAGCTTTTTGTATCAGAATCCTCCTGGAGTGCCCGGATTCCCAAATTAACGGGTAACTTTCCTGCTGTAGGGGAATTTTGCGCACAGGACTGACCAGCACAGTATATTTCATAAAATGCATCATCTTCGGCAGGACTTCTCAAAACTGCATATATGAAAAAATGGCTTTCTGCTTTATCGCTTTGTTTTACGTTTATTGTGATTCAGGCACAGGTAAGTGTTCAGGGACTTCTTTGCGAAAACCGGCAAAACCCGCTTGGTGTGGATGCACCGGCTCCCAGGTTTAGCTGGCAGCTTCAGACTGACCGCAGGGATGTGAGCCAGACAGCTTATGAGGTGAGGGTGGCTTTCTCCCCAACAGATTTAAAAAAAGGAAGAAACCTGGTCTGGAGCAGCGGAAAGATATCTTCTTCAGCGTCTGTCCATGTCCGGTATAAAGGTCAGCTACCGGAGGCGGGGAGAAATTATTACTGGCAGGTGCGCGTTTGGGATGAAAAGGGAAAAAGATCGGAATGGTCTGCTCCGGCATTCTGGCAATCCGGGCTGATGGGTTTTTCCAACTGGAAAGCGAGATGGATAGAAGCAGGTTTTGCGGAGGATTCCGTAACCCGCCCCAGTCCGATGTTCCGCAGGGAATTTAATACGGGGAAAAAAGTTGCGTCGGCAATCTTGTTTGTAACGGCGCACGGATTATACGAAGCGTTCATAAACGGACGAAAAGCCGGGGATGCTTTTCTTACGCCCGGATTTACGAGTTATAACAAGAGGCTGCAATACCAGGCATACGATGTTTCCGGCCTGATAAGGCCGGGTAAAAATGTAATTGGCGCGCTGCTGGGTTCCGGATGGTACCGCGGGTATCTTGCCTGGAGCGATCATCATGATATTTACGGTAAGAAACTGGCTTTGCTTGCACAGCTTGAAATCCGTTATGCGGACGGCAGCAAAGAAACCATTATCTCCGACGGGAACTGGAGAAGTTCCACCAGTGCCATCCTCAGTTCGGAAATATATAACGGAGAAACTTTCGATGCGGGAAAATATCAGAAAGGATGGATGCTTTCCGGATTTAATGACCGGGACTGGCCGGGAGTGGAAGTAAAGGACTATCCTTTCAATCATATCATTTCCACCGGCAATGAACTCATAAAAAAGCATGAAACTTTCAAACCGCTAAGAATATTTAAAACCCCGCAGGGCGATCGGGTGATTGACTTCGGACAAAACCTGGTGGGATGGGTGGAAGTAAAAGCAAGGGGTAAAAGGGGCGACCGGATCCGCATTTCCCACGCGGAAGTACTGGATAAGGCTGGGAATTTTTATACCGAGAACCTTCGCGCGGCAAAGCAACAGGATGAGTATATCCTGAGCGGGGAAGGAGAAGAACATTTTGAACCGCATTTTACTTTTCAGGGATTCCGGTATATTAAAATTGAAGGTTATCCCGGAGAAATTAAGCCGGAAGATTTTACCGCTGTTGCGCTTTATTCAGATATGCCGGTGACCGGAACTTTCTCCACGTCCAACCCGCTCATCAATCAGTTGCAGCATAATATTCAATGGGGGCAAAAAGGAAATTTCCTGGATATCCCCACAGATTGTCCGCAGCGGGATGAGCGCCTCGGCTGGACGGGTGATGCACAGGTATTTTCCCGGACGGCTTCCTTCAATATGGGCGTCAATAATTTTTTTGATAAATGGCTGAAAGATGTTGCTGCCGATCAGAATCCGGATGGCGGTGTTCCCTTTGTGGTGCCGAATGTGCTGGGACCCAATGCTGCTTCTTCCGCCGGCTGGGCCGATGTTGCCAGCATTATTCCCTGGAATATGTACCTGGCTTACGGAGATACTTCGGTGTTAAAGAATCAGTATGCCTCCATGAAAGCCTGGGTGAATTACATGAAGAACCATAGTAAAAGCGATTTATGGAATACCGGTTTTCATTTTGGCGACTGGTTGTTTTACCGGCCGGAAGATGACAATGACGGAAGGTCCGCGATCACGGATAAATACCTGATTGCCCAATGTTTTTACGCACATTCCACGCAGTTGCTGATCAATACTGCAAATGTGCTGGGGTATCGGGAAGATGCCATAGCATATTCGGCATTGCTGAATAAAATAAAAGCTGCGTTTCTGAAAGAATATGTAACGGCTTCGGGAAGACTGGTTTCCGGCACACAGACCGCTTACGTGCTGGCGCTGCAGTTCGATATGCTTCCGGAATCCCTGCGTGCGCAGGCCGTTGACCGGCTGGTCGAAAATATCAGGTCCTATTCCGATCACCTCACGACCGGATTTTTGGGAACTCCTTACTTATGTGCCGTGTTGACCCGCTTCGGTCATGCAGATGTGGCTTATCAGTTATTATTGCAGGAAACTTATCCTTCCTGGCTGTATCCGGTAAAAATGGGGGCCACTACTATCTGGGAACGCTGGGATGGCGAAAAGCCCGACAGTACTTTTGAAACGCCGGGCATGAATTCGTTTAATCATTATGCGTACGGAGCTATCGGCGATTTCATGTACCGCGATATTGCGGGAATCGATACTTATGAAGATTTTCCGGGATATAAAAAGATCCGGATCAAACCACATCCGGGTGGAAATTTCAGTTTTGTAAACGCAAGCCTGAAAACGTACTATGGCGTGGTATCGGCCGATTGGAAAATAAACGGAAAGGAATTTGCCCTGGATGTTGAGATTCCTGCAAATACGCGTGCACTTATCTGCCTGCCCACAAGAGACCCAAAATCAGTAAGTATCAACGGCTCGTCTGTTACCCGCATGGATAATGTGTCCACAAATACAAGCGACGACGGATATTATCTTTATGAAACCGGGTCCGGGAAATATCATTTTACCTGCAATCTGGATAAAGACTTATAATGATTTCCTGATCCGGGCAGATCCTGATCAGGTTCACCAGCAAGCTGAAGTACACTTGTTCGGAGAATTTTGATTATTTTGTCCACATGATCCTCATTCAACGCCTGTCTAACTATCGCTTTTGTTTATTTTTATCATTGATGTCTCTTTTTTTCTCAGAAGCCCATTCGCAGACGGTGATGTCGTTGTATTCCGGAGCCATTCCGAATTCGAAACCCGGTCCGGATCTGGAAACCTCCGATTCAGCCGATGGCATATTGCGGATTGGAAAAATCTCCAGACCCACTCTAACCGTTTATCTCCCGGCTAAAGAAAAAGCCAGCGGAGCCGCCGTGGTTATTTGTCCGGGCGGGGGATACACGATTGTTGCCGCCGGTCACGAGGGTTCTGACGTGGCGAAACGACTCAACGAAGCGGGCATTGCCGCTTTTGTGTTAAAATACCGGATACCCGACGGCAGCACGATGATCAACAAAGAAATTGGTCCTTTACAGGATGCCCAGCGGGCAATGCAGATCGTGCGCTCCCGTGCGAAGGAATGGGGATTGGATGGACACCGGATTGGCATCATGGGTTTTTCAGCCGGGGGACATCTGGCTTCCACAGCCGGAACCCATTTTAATAAATCTTATATCGACAATCCGGATCATATCAGTTTGCGGCCCGACTTCATGATCCTGATCTATCCGGTGATCAGTTTTACCGATCAGATCGGACATATCGGTTCCCGGAATCAGTTGCTGGGAAAGAATCCCGGTGCTGAAAAAATAAAAGAATATTCCAACGAAATGCAGGTCACGGATCAGACGCCGCCGGCTTTTCTGGTGCATGCAAAAGACGATAACACGGTGCCTTATGCCAATAGCGTAAGCTTCGCTGATTCGCTGAAGAAGCATGGCGTTCCGGAAAAAGTATTTTTGTATGAGAAAGGGGGACATGGTTTTGGCATGATCAATAAAACCAGTAATGTGCGGTGGATGGATATTTGTCTGCAATGGATGATGGAGCGGGGGATAATTTGAGAATTTGGAAATGTGAGAAATGTGGGAAATGTGGGAATGGGAAAATGGGAAAATGGGAAAATGTGAGAATGTGAGAATGTGAGAATGTGGAAATGTGGCGAATCGTCGATGAAAGAGAAACCAACCTGATTAATATAAAATGAAAATACCAAAACTTTTCCGCTACCGGACAAATCCTCTTCGTCCGTCAACCGTCAACCGTCAACCGTCAACCCGGAAATTATTGCTCTCATTTTCCATTAGTCTTTTTTGCTTGCAGCTTTCCGCGCAGTCCGGCGTGTACCGCCTGCTTTCACCGGACCATCAGCTGGCCATCGTGGTTGCGACGGGCGAAGAACTGAGCTGGTCGGTGCTGAATAACAATATGCAGATATTGCTTCCGTCGAAAATTGCTTTGGACCTGGGAAACGGAGATATACTCGGCCGGCATGCAGTTGTGCGGAAATTATCCAAAATAAGCGTTGATAAAAGTTTTGCGACACCCTTTTATAAAAAATCTTCGGTAAACGATCGGTATAATGAGCTTACGCTGAGTTTTGCCGGAAATTACAGTTTGGTTTTCCGCGCTTATAATGATGGTGTGGCTTATCGTTTTATTACCCGGCGGAAAGGGCAACTTACCATTCAGCATGAAACGGCATCTTTCCGTTTCGCCTCGGATCACAGCGGACTTTTCCCGCTGATCCAGGAATACCGGGTTCCCGGCGATCCTTTCATGTGCAGTTTTGAATCGCTGTACCGCGAAATGCATATCAGCGCGTTTCCTGCAGATACGCTTGCCTTTCTGCCCGCCCTTATCAATCTGGAAGAAGGTAAGAAGCTGGCAATACTCGAGGCCGACCTGGAAGATTATCCGGGAATGTTTTTGCAACCGGAAAAAGGTTCTCCCAATAGCCTGGAAGGCGCATTCGCCGGCTACCCGGTAAAGGAAAGTTTGTTTCAGAATAAACTCAATGCCAAAGTGGACGGACGCGAAAACTTTATTGCCCGCGTGGACGGGAAGCATCAGTTTCCGTGGCGGGTATTGCTGATCAGCAATAGCGACAGGGAATTGCTCAATAACGATATGGTGCAAAAACTCGCTTCTCCTTCCCGCGTAGCGGATATTTCCTGGATCCGTCCGGGTAAGGTAGCGTGGGACTGGTGGAACGACTGGAATATTTCTCAGGTGCCTTTCAAAGCCGGCATCAATACCGAAACCTATAAATATTATATTGATTTCGCCGCCGAAAACAAACTGGAATATATTATTCTGGATGAAGGCTGGAGTAATGATACCAGCCTGACGGAAATTGTGCCGGCCATCGATCTGGAAAGCATCATCCGTTATGGTCAGCAACGAAATGTGGGTGTGATTCTCTGGTCAACTATGTATGCTGCGGCAAAAAATACTGACTCAGTTTTTGCACACTACAGCAGGATGGGAGTAAAGGGATTTAAAATTGATTTCCTGGACCGGGATGATCAGCAGATGGTGAAAAGGGTTTATGATGTGGCAGCCAAAGCAGCGAAATATAAATTGTTGCTGGACTATCACGGCATGTACAAGCCCTCCGGCCTGCAGCGGACTTACCCGAATGTGATCAATTGCGAAGGAGTAAGAGGCCTGGAGAATTATAAATGGTCGCCGGTGACTTCCGTTCCGGATTACGATGCACAGATTCCGTTTATCCGGATGCTGGCGGGGCCGATGGATTATACACCGGGTGCTATGCGGAATGCCAGTAAATCAGCTTTCAGGCCAATCAATTCCATGCCGATGAGTTTGGGAACACGCTGTCATCAGCTTGCAATGTACACGGTATATGAGGCACCGCTGCAAATGCTTTCCGATAATCCCACGGCCTACCGGCAGGACAGCATCTGTACCCGCTTCATTGCTGCCTTCCCAACAGTATTTGATGAAACCATTGCGATTGATGGAAAAGTAGGGCAATTTGCCGCTGTTGCACGAAGAAAGGGAACAACCTGGTATATCGGGGTATTGAATAACTGGACCCCGCGGGACCTGGATGTCCTGCTCAGTTTTCTGGGAGAAGGAGTGTACGAAGCAGAAATCTTCAGCGATGGAATAAATTCGGATCGCGACGGCACGGATTATAAACGGGAGATTTTATCTGTTGAGAAAACGTCCTCCTTTCACCTGCATCTGGGTGCCGGCGGAGGATGGGCGGGGATTATCAGGAAGAAGTAAAAAATAAAAATTAAAAAATAAAAAGTAAAAAGTAAAAAGTAAAAAGGGTGGCTTCGTCAGATACTCGAGTCAAACCTTGGATTTTTTTACTTTTTATTTTTTATTTTTTCCTTTCCCGATTACCTTCATAGTATGAAGCTCCCATTTTTTCACTTTTTACTTTTTACTTTTTATTTCCCCTCCATCAGTTTCGCACAACAAAATCCGGTGAAATACTGGATCACTACAGCAGACCGCGTGCAATTACTGAAAGAACAGGTGAAGCCATTGATATTTACGGAAAGTAAAAGCGATCCCGATGCCATTACAGTGGATGGTTCGAAAAAATTCCAGACCATCGACGGATTCGGATTTGCCCTCACGGGCGGGAGCGCGCAGCACATCATTCGTATGGATGCGGCCGACAGAAAAAAATTACTGCAGGAAATATTCGGAAAAAAGCCGGCTGATATTTCAGTCAGCTATCTGCGCGTAAGCATCGGCGCTTCAGACCTCAACGACCATGTTTTTACTTATGATGATATGCCGGAGGACCAAACGGATCCGGAGCTGAAGCATTTCGATCTGCGGGAAGATAAAAAAGATGTGATTCCGGTGCTGAAGGAAATCCTGGCCATCAATCCTGCCATAAAAATTCTTGGCTCTCCCTGGTCTGCCCCCGCCTGGATGAAAACCAACGGGCAAATGAAGGGCGGCAGCCTGAAGAATGAATACTATGCTGTATATGCTGAATATTTTCTGAAATACATCCGGGCGATGCAAAAAGAAGGAATCCGGATAGATGCCATTACGATACAAAATGAACCGTTAAATGAAGGCAATACGCCCAGCATGAAAATGCTGGCGACCGAACAGCTTCAGTTTATAAAAGAAGATCTGGGCCCCCTGTTCCGGAAAAACGGTATCAAGACCAAAATCATCCTGTATGATCACAACTGCGATGAACCGGGATACCCGCTGACCATCCTGAAAGATAACAGCGCAGCTGCTTATGTGGATGGTTCAGGGTTTCATTTATACGGAGGAAAGATCGGGGCCATGTCGGAAGTGCACGACGCCTATCCGGATAAAAATCTGTACTTCACAGAACAGATGGTGGTTGAGGATCGTGGTTTTCGTATTGCCGCGCAGGTGAACCGGCTGATCATTGGCGCCACCCGGAACTGGAGCCGGAATGTATTACTCTGGAACCTTGCGGCTGATAAAGACAATAATCCGCATACGGATAATGGCGGATGTACCATGTGCCAGGGCGCCCTGACAATCGAGGGAAATGCATTTTCCCGTAATCTCGCTTACTATGTTATTGCGCAGGCTTCGAAATTTGTAGGCCCCGGTTCCGTCCGGATCGGTTCAACGGAGACAAGCCAGGTATCTGACGTTGCTTTCCGGACCCCTGAAGGCAGAACCGTTCTGATCGTAGCCAATAATACGGCAACAAACCAGCGTTTTACAGTACAGGTTTCAGGCAAAGCTTTTTCCACAAGCCTGAACGCGGGAGCCGCAGCCACCTATGTCTGGTGATCTTTGGGGATTATTTAAGTTAATCTGGCACGGTTTTTTGCGCATAATAACTATAAACAGTTATGATGGAATCCCTTTCGCAAAAAACCCGGCTGGTTGGCCCTTCCCCGTCTACCCGGAAGCACGTTAAACCAGAACCTGATTCGCTTCACGCAGTTAACAGGCTGAAAATCAAAGAGTCAATCTCCTGGTCTATTTGTTTTGCCATCGTTGCCTCCATAACCGGAGGCCTGCTCGTCTACCGGATAGGCGTTACCATGTCGCTGGTTACTTCCATCCTGTTCTACTTTTCCCTTCTCGGATTTGTTGCCTTCGTTGCAAGAGCAATCCATTTACACAGGTCGGGAGATGAGCATGTTGCTGATGGGGTTGAACCGAAACACTTACTTAATTGATAATGGACAATTGACAATTGACAATGGAGAAAGGCGGCTTTCGTTTTGCTTAGAAGCCGGGGTTTGTATGCAACATGCTGAGTAAAATCTTTCTTTCTTTCCCTGAGAGCGCCAGATAATTTCTTACGCGCAGAAAACATTCCTTCCAGTAAATAGTGATCCAGCCCAATAGCGGCATGCACAAGAGGAGCAGGCTGATCCATGCATTGCCTGTCAGGGGCTGAAAAATGATGTTCAGCAACAGCCAGTAAGCCGGGTAGCTTATGATCAGTGCTGCAAACATGACAGAATCATAAAAAACGGTGTTCTTCGTTTTTTGCTGAATTAACTTTTTTAAGGGGAAATAAAGCGCGCTATTAAGCAACAGGCCGATGGCAGCGGGGATCAGCAATATAAAACCAAGAAACAGATTTAGTGAAAGCGCACCGGTTCCTGCAGCAAGTGCTCCCGGCATTTTTAATTTTTGAAAGCAAGCGGTCTGATTTTCAAATATCAGACGGGACTGGATTTTTTTTAAACGGGATAGTCCGTACCGTCCGTGGTTGCTGATCAGGGTTTGAACGATGAGCGGATGGACGCCGGATTGCAGCATTCCGGCGGATAGTCTTTCGGCCAGCAGGCCATTAAAATAATGCATGTTTTCCGCTTCGGAGCGGGCAGGCAACAGATCCTTTTTCCCTATCATTGCGCCAAAATGGATCAGCACCGTTTTACCCGGGCTGCTGAAGGAATTGTAATTCAAACTTACCGGAAGAATGCCCACCGAGGAACTTAATCCCTCTTCATTCATAGCAGCCAGCGCAATGCGCGCCGTTCCTTTTTTCATTGGGCGGAGTATCCACTGATTCAGACACAGACCTTCTGCAAAAATCAGTACAATACCGCCGGCATTCAGGATCTGCTGACATTTATCAAAACTGGCTTCATTCAGATTTAAATATTCCTTTCCTTCCGTTAAGCGGTAAACCGGAATCAGCCCCAGGGCATTGAGAAATTTCCGCACAACCGGTATCCGGAATGCATCGCCCCGGGCGAGAAAATGGACGGGCTGATGAAAAAGACTACCCAGAATAATGGCATCTAAAAATGCATTGGGATGGTTGCAGGCCAGGATCAGGGGGCCTTTGCATTTAAATAAATGTGGCTGATTGACCCGGATGCTCCTGCAATAGATTTTCAATCCCAGCCAGACCAATATGCGGAGCAGATAATACAAGATCAGCCTTTTTAATGAATGGAATATCCCGGTTTTCTAAATGAATGTAATATCTCAATCTTCGCCGAAATTACAAAGTGCATGTTTTAACTGTCAATGGCTGAGTTTGTCTACTTTTACGGGTAAATGCGCTTCAATTCATGGCAATGGATCTGGATTTAAATTATTTTGAAACGAACAGGAAATCCTGGAATGAAAAAACGAAAGTTCATATACAGTCGGATTTTTATGACAATGAAAATTTTCTGAAGGGGAAGTCTACCCTCAAGCCGGTCGAGCTGGATTTGCTGGGCAACATCAGCGGAAAAAGTATTTTACACCTGCAGTGCCATTTTGGACAGGACAGTATTTCACTCAGCAGACTGGGGGCTGCTGTTACCGGGGTCGATATTTCAGATGAGGCCATAAAACAGGCTGCCGCACTTGCTGCGCAAACCCATAGCCCGGCAAAATTCATTTGTTGCAATATCTATGATTTACCCGCCCATTCAACCGAACAATTTGACATCGTATTTACGAGCTATGGAACGATTGGCTGGCTGCCGGACATTGACCGCTGGGCCGGTATTGTTTCTCATTTTTTAAAACCAGACGGGAAATTTGTATTTGTTGAATTTCATCCGGTGGTCTGGATGTTCGACGATGAATTTAAAAGTGTAGGATATAACTATTTTAATACCGGTCCCATTGTCGAAACAGAAAAAGGGGACTATGCAGACCGGAAGATGCTCATTGGACAGGAACTGGTAGGCTGGAATCACAGTATCAGCGAAATATTGAATAGTCTGATTAAGAATGGTCTTGAAATCAATTCATTTGACGAATTTGATTATTCGCCTTTTAATTGTTTTCAGGATACAATCGAAACAGAACCCGGGAAATTCCGGATCAGACACCTGGACAATAAAATCCCGATGCTGTATTCCGTTCTCGCAACCAAGAAAAGCAATTGGTAAGTCGGGCCCTTCCGGATGCGGCATTTGGATGATAAAAAATCTTTAGCGATTGCCAGTTGAAAAAAATAAATTATGAAACTATCTGCAAAACTGAAATGCTGTATTGGAGTGATTGGATTGCTGCTGATCCAGATTCCGGGCGGCGGGCTGTATGCCCAGAAACCTGTGTCCGAAGCCCTGCAGGTTAACAAATGCAATGACTTCAGTATCGACGGGAAGGGAACAAATCCGGAATGGGGAAAAACTTCCTGGCATCTGCTTACCCGGCTCGATTCCGCAGGAATCGACTATGCCAGCCGGTTTAAAATATTATACGCCGCAAAGGGAATTTATGTGCTTTTCGATGGAAAAGACAACCGGATCAGCACGGATTTTCACGAGGATTTTCAGGACTTATATAATGCGGATGTGTTTGAAGTTTTTTTTCAGCCGGATACCAGCATGCCTTTATACCTGGAATATGAAATCAATGCATTGAACAAAGAACTGGTTTTACTGATTCCCAACCTGAGCGGAAGGGCTTCCGGATGGTTGCCATTTCACTATAACATGAAATCTGTTCAGAAAAAAGTTGCCGTCGTTGGAGGTAAAATGGAATCGGGGGCTGCCATTAAATCCTGGAGCGCGGAATTGTTTTTCCCGTACGAGATCTTCGATCCGCTGTTGCATGTTCCGCCCGTCAGCGGCACAGTATGGCATGCTAATTTTTACCGGCTCGATTACGACAGCGGCAGCATGGTGAAATGGTCCTGGGCGCCGATAGCCCATAGTTTTCATGAATACAAAAAATTCGGATCCATCCTGTTTGAGTGAACCTCAGGCGGGTACATTTATTTTTCTGCTTAAGACGATAATCAGGAGGCCCATCGTAGCGATGATAGCGAAAGATACGCGGAGGCTGGTAGATTGCGCAACATAGCCAATCATGGGCGGAACGAGCAGGAATCCCAGGTAACCGATAGAAGAAATGGACGCCAGGGCCGGACCAGGATTGGACATGGGAATTTTTCCGGCGAGACTGAAAATAAAGGGGACAACACAGGAAACACCGAATCCGGTGAGCAAATAGCCAAACAGGGTGAGGGGTATGAATGGCGAAAGCACGGTGATCAGCAGGCCGAAAAAAATAAGTATTCCGCTTCCCCTCAGTACGAATTTGATGCCGAATTTATCCGCTATGCGGTCGCCGAAAATTCTTCCGGTCGTCATCGCTACCATATAAATAACAAAGGCAATTGTTGCCAGCCCGTTGGATCCATGCATTACCTGTTTTATGTAAATCCCGCTCCAGTCGTACATGGTATTTTCACAGGCCATCGAAGCAAAGCAGATCAGCGAGAAGATCAGCATTCCCTTCGGAGGCAATGAAAAAATCGGCCGCCGGTTATTTTTATCCGGCATTTCATCCAGCGTATCGCGATAATAATAGAGAGTAAGCGCACTCAGTAAAAGACTTACCCCCAGCAAATGCCATCCCGGGATAATATGGGTGGCTACCATTACATAACCGACGGCGGCTCCGGCGAATCCTGCCAGGCTCCACACTGCATGAAAAGAGCTCATGATAGAACGCGTATAACGCGCCTGCACGCCGATGGCCTGTGCATTCATGGAGAGATTCATGAGATTGCGCGATGCGCCAAAGAAAAACAGGACGATGGCCAGCATCCACGCATAAGGGCTGAAACCCAGGAAAATCAGCACCACAAAATAAATCAGGGCGCCATAGAGCATGATGACCCGGCTCTTAAAATGATCCAGCAATTTTCCGGTAAAGGGCATGGTAATGATAAGTCCCACCGGCATCATAAATAACAGGGTGCCGAAATGTGCATCGTTCAGCTTAAGTGTTTCTTTTACAACCGGAATGCGGGAAGTCCAGCTGGAATATCCAAACCCGGAAATGAAAAAGTAAACAGCTATGGCCCTTCTCAATCGGGCGGGAGAAACATCGGGCATTGGGGGAGAGCGGAATTTGCTGTAAATATAAGAGGAGTTGACGGTTGACAGTTGACGGTTGACGGAATTTATGTGTGAATTTACTCCTGATGGCCGTCAACCGTCAACCGTTAACCGTCAACTAATCATTTATTGGCTCAAACATTTTATATTTATACCAAATACCTTCAAATGAAACCTCACTTCTGCATCCGGCCTTCTTCCGGATTAAGAAAAATGATTGTTTTTCTTTTCGTTATCACCGCTCTTCAGGTTGCGGCGCAGAATGGTTCCAGAACCCGGATTTCTTTTAACGAAGACTGGAAATTTTCGCTGAACGATTCGGTCGATGCCAGCGGGGAGAATTTTTCAGACGCGGGCTGGCGTTCTTTACAGTTGCCCCACGACTGGAGTATTGAAGGCGAATTCAGTGAAAAGAATCCGGCAACCGTGGGCGGCGGCGCCCTGCCCGGAGGTGTCGGCTGGTACCGGAAATCGTTTCAGATTCCGGAAACCGATAAGGATAAAGATATTTTTATAGATTTCGACGGGGTTTATTGTAACAGTGAAGTGTGGATCAACGGACATTATCTCGGGTTAAGACCGAATGGATACATCTCATTCCGGTATAACCTGACAGCTTACCTGAAATTCGGAAGCGACAAAAATGAGATTGCCGTGAAAGTGGATAATTCGCACCAACCCAATTCCAGATGGTATTCCGGATCGGGCATATTCCGGAATGTCTGGCTGGTTACAACCAGCGATATGCATATTGACCATTGGGGAACTTATATTACAACTCCTGAAGTGTCTGATAAATCCGCGACCGTTAATCTGGAATTGCAAATCCGTTCGGCAAAAGGCTCGCACGCGCCGGTCGGCATTGCAACTTCCATTTTAGATGAAGCGGGTAAGGAAGTTGCCAATTCCGCGATGAGATTGCGGGATGCACCCGATAGTCTGACGAATTTTTCCGCCCGTTTTGTGGTTGCGGATCCAAAGCTCTGGTCTGTCGACCGCCCTTATCTTTACCGTGCGGTTACGAAAATAACCGTTAACGGTAACATAGTGGATCAATATACAACCCCGTTTGGCATCCGCTATTTTTCGTTCGACGCAGACAATGGATTTTCACTCAATGGAAAATGGATGAAGATCAACGGGGTTTGTGATCACCACGATCTGGGATGTCTGGGCTCGGCTGTCAACAAGGCGGCAATCCGCCGGCAACTGGTCATTTTAAAAGGCATGGGATGCAACGCCATCCGCACTTCCCATAATCCGCCGGCTCCGGAGTTGCTTGACCTCTGCGACGAACTGGGAATGCTGGTCATGGATGAGGCTTTTGATATGTGGAAACGGCAAAAGACGGCGTTCGATTACCATTTGGCCTGGGATGAATGGCATAAAAAAGACCTGGAGGATCAGGTGCTGAGGGACCGGAATCATCCATCTGTAATCATCTGGAGCATCGGGAACGAAATTCCCGAACAATGGGGAAAGGATAGTTCCGGAATACGGATAGCAAGAGAACTGGCTTCCATTGTCAGATCGCTGGATACAACAAGACCCATTACTTCAGCGCTAAATCATCCTTATCCGGAAAATGAAATCATCCGTTCCGGTGCGCTGGATCTGATAGGATATAATTATGACTTTAAGGATTATCCAAATTTTCATAAAAGATTTCCCGGTAAGAAATTCATCGGTACGGAAACTGTTTCCGCATTTGAAACCCGGGGATTTTATGAAATGCCTTCCGACAGTATCAAACGGTATAGCCACCGGAAAAATATTGTGCTGCCGGACGGCACGGTTACGAATACCATCTCCGCTTATGATAATGCATCAGCTGCCTGGGGATCAACACATGAGGAGACCTTAAAGCAGATAGAAAAATACAGGTTTTTGTCCGGCCAGTTTATCTGGACGGGCTTCGACTATCTCGGCGAACCAACGCCCTACGGATGGCCGTCCCGCAGTTCCTATTTCGGTATCATTGATCTCGCGGGTTTTCCGAAAGATATTTATTATTTGTATAAAAGCGTATGGACGGATGAACCGGTATTGCATATTTTCCCGCACTGGAACTGGACGGCGGGAGAGACCGTGGATGTTTGGGCATTTTATAATAATGCAGACGAAGTGGAACTTTACCTGAATGGGAAATCCATGGGCATCCGGAAAAAGACCGGCGATGACCTGCATGTAATGTGGAGATTGCAGTACGAACCCGGAACGCTGAAAGCCGTTTCGAGGAGGAACGGGAAAGTGGTTCTGGAAAGAGAAATAAAAACGGCGGGTAAACCTGCGAAAATGGAATTGCAGGCAAATAAGAAAACAATTACGGCCGACGGGAAAGATCTCTCTTTCATTACCGTACGCGTGCTGGACAAGGACGGTAATCTGGTTCCGGATGCGGATCAGCTGATCCGGTTCCATCTCAGCGATAATGCTGTCCTCGCCGGAGTGGACAACGGCAACGAAGTGGATCACGATTCCTTCAAAGCCAAAGAGCGCAAAGCTTTTAATGGTATGTGCCTCGCGGTGATTCAGTCAAAGAAATCAAAGGGGCCCATAAAATTAACGGCAACGGCCGAAGGTCTGTCACCGGCGACAATAAGCCTGGTTGCTGAATGATCATCTGTTTAAAAAATCTGCCATGCGAACTACACGCCGTAAATTTCTGAATCAAAGTTCAAAAGCCCTGGCATCTGCTGCCATCCTGCCCATGATTCCGTCTCCCCTGGCTTCCTTTTCAAAAAGGAGGATTATTTCTCCCAATGAAAAAATTACCGTGGGATTGATTGGCGCGAATTCGATGGGGTTTGGCGATCTGGAAAATGCCCTTAAACAACCGGGAGTGGAATGCGCGGCTATTTGTGATATAGATGATGCCGTGCTGAGCAGGAGAAGCGCCGACATACTCCGCATACAGGGCAAACCAGCAAAGCAGTATAAAGATTTCAGAAAATTTCTGGAGAACAGGGATATTGATGCGGTGATCATTGGAACGCCTGATCACTGGCATTGCCTGACCTTCATTGCCGCCTGCGAGGCAGGTAAGGATGTATATGTTGAAAAACCGCTCGCAAATAGTATCGGTGAATGTGATCTGATGGTCGAAGCCGCCCGCAAATACAAACGGGTGGTGCAGGTCGGGCAACAGCAACGCAGCGGTGCGCACTTTAAACAGGCCATGGAATTTATGCAGGCGGGTCATATCGGAACCCTGCGGAAAGTAAATATCTGGGGGAATTTTAACTATGGAGTCGGCGGAAAAATTGTTCCGGATTCTCCGGTACCGGCCGGAGTTGATTTTGAAATGTGGCTGGGGCCTGCACCGGAGCGAACATTCAACAAGAACCGCTTTCATGGTAACTGGCGCATGTTCTGGGACTATGGCGGAGGACTGATGACGGACTGGGGCGTACATTTAATCGATATGGCCCTGTGGGTTAAAAATATTAAGACCCCGCCTGTGGCGGTAATGGCTGCAGGCGGTAATTTTTCTTTCCCTGATCATGCCCATGAAACTTTTGATACCATGAGCGTGAGCTACCAGATGAAGGATTATACGATCAACTGGGAACATACTGCAGGCACGGAGCTGGGTCCGTACAATCGTTCATACGGACTTGCCTATATCGGCGATAATGCAACCCTGGTCATTGACCGCGAAGGCTGGGAACTATTTCCGGAAAAAGAGGGTTCAGGTCTGAGGACGCCGGCCATTCCCCGGCAGCCCGGAAAAGATTCTCATGAAGAACACATGCAGAATTTCCTGGAATGTATTAAGACGCGGAAAGATCCTGCCTGCACGATCGAGAATGGAAGACTGGTTGCATTATATGCGCATATGGGCAATATTGCACTTCGATCTAATTCCCGTCTGGAGTGGCAGGAGCAGGAGCGGAATTTTGGAAATGACCCGAAGGCCAATGCACTCATAACCCCCATTTACCGGAAACCCTGGGAATTAAAATTGTGATCCGGCTTAACTTCTGAGTTTACATCGCATGACATAATGATTGCAGGTAATAAAAAGTTCTTTTTCATCTGTTGAAAAAGCGCAGTTGGAAGTCAGTTCTCCGGTTAATATTTTCGCAATCAGTTTGCCGGTGGGATTGAATATCCAGATCCCTTCCGGACCGGAAGCAAACAGGTAGCCTTTTTTATTTATTTTCATTCCATCCGGATTTCCCGAATCCTTGCTGTCATAGTCTGTCGCATGGTAGAAAACCTGTTTGCTTTTCACTAAGCCGTTTCGATTCAGTTCATACTTCATCCAAAGCTTATTGTGATCATCAGAGTTGGATACGAACAAATATTTTCCGTCCGGAGAAAGTGCAATGCCATTCGGATAAGGGAGTTCATCCGTAACCAGGAATAATTTGCCATCAGGCTTCAGACAAAACACGCCCTGAAAGGATAATTGTTTCGCACTGTCATGAATGCCCTTGCTTAAACCATAGGCCGGATCGGTGAAATAGAGATCTCCATTGGGATGGTAAACAGCGTCATTCGGACTGTTCAAACGTTTGCCCTTGTAGCTGGCGGCAAGCGGAATATATTCCGCTTTCGGACTGGATAAAGGAGCATTCATGCTGGCCAGGCGCCGTTCTCCCTGCTGACAGATAACCAACTGCCCCCGGGAGTTCAGCACCAGTCCGTTGGATCCGGGTTCTTTGGGATCCACTATGGGCTTTGTGGTTCCGGAATGGTTCAGGAAGAGGGTAGTGTCCTTGCCCTCCTGCCATTTATAAATTTTGTTGGCCGGAACATCGGAAAATAAAAGATAGTTGCCATCTTTAACATACAGTGGTCCTTCAGTCCATTTGAATCCCGAAGCGATCACGTCAATGCTGGCAGTGGAATCCAGTATATTCAGCGCTTCGGGATCCAGAATCATAATTCTCCGTTGCGCCGTTTTTTTGGAAACCGAATCTGTTTTCTTTTCGGAAGACTGTCTCGCGGGTTCATTATTATTACAGGAAACAAAACTCAATGCTGACAGACTGAAGTACAGGAAATACCGGATGGACATACATTAAGGTTTATGAAGTGATGAGGATGGTTTCAGGATTTGGGATGCGATCCGGTATTGCCCGCGGACGAACGCTTCATCCGCATCGACCAGGTTTAATGCAAAACCATTGCTGACCAGTGCTGCCTGGTAATATTCTTTCAGATTTGATCCGCAGACCAGTGTTACCGGGCCCTCTGCAGCATCTTTCAGATCGCTTAATTCATTTCCGATCAGCAATCCGCTCAGGTACAAATAATTTTCATCGGGCGATAATTTTTTAAAGAGCTGGTTGGTTCTTACTTTAAAAATGGCATGCAGCAGATTGGCGTTCATTCCTTCCCGCACCCCATTGTCAAAATGAAGACTGTTCCGGATGGCATCCGGCTGAATATTTTCGGGAAGGGATGCAGACAGAATGCTACGGCGGGCCAGCAGTTCGAAAATTTCACCGGTCATATAGGTCTTCAGACCAACAGCAATACCATTCTTCACCAGAACATGTTTCGAATGGGTTCCGGGAAAAATAAAATATTGCTCCGCCACATCGGTATCACAGCCGATCAGCAATGTCTCTTCTCCGCGCATGACATCATTCTTTGTTTTTGCGCCGGAAACCAGGACCAGCGAATGAGGAAATGAACCGGTAGCTTCGATCAGTCTAGTCCTGAGATTTGCGGGATCGCAGGGGAAGGGCAGCGGCAGATAATCCAGTTCCATCATGCCAATACTGGAGGATGCCATGCCCGAGATCAATACCGGCGTTTCATTCAGGGAATGCCTGCATTTTTTTTCCAGTTCATGAATCCGGATTTTTAAGAAGCCCAGGTAAAAATCAAGCCTTTTATTTTCCGGCAAATCCTGAGCCGACCATTCCCGGTAGGTTGCAGCGATGCCCTGATCGCTGAATACTTCCGCACGGGCGCTGTGGCTCTTCCAGTCAATCAGTCTCAGCCTGAAGGAGGTTGTACCCCAATCGCAACTCAGAAAATGGATCATAGACCGGTGGATTATTTATTTTGAAGAAATGAACGCGGATCGTTTTCTGTTTTAATCCTTTCCACTTTTCCAACCAGTAACAGGTAGGACAAGGCGCCCATCAATGCCATACACCCGATAAAAATCAGCGCCGGGGAAAAATTTCCACCCTGAACGAGATAGCCGATCGCGACGGGTACAATGATCGCAGCCATGCCGCCGGCAAAATTAAATACGCCGCCTGTTAATCCCAATAAATGCTTTGGCGCCAGGGCGGATACAAATATCCAGGTTATGGAGGCCAGCCCGTTCCCAAAGAAGGCAATGGTCATAAAAAGCGTGATCAGGAAGGGGCTGTTCACAAAATTGGCGCCGACGATGGAAACGGAAAGGAGCAATCCCGTAATGACAGGTGTTTTTCTCGCCAACCCGGCCGATACGCCTTTTTTGATCAGGTAATCTGACAAGAATCCGGAGAACAATATTCCGGCAAAAGCGGCCAGGAAGGGGATTGAACTCAGCATCCCGGACTGGAGAAAATTTAAACCCCTGTATTTGACAAGGTAAGTAGGGAACCAGGTGAGAAAAAACCATAGTGTGGAATTGACACCGAACTGACCGATATAAATGCCCCAGAGTTTTCTTTTTGAAAGAACAGCGTGCAGGTTTTTCCATTCAAATTTTGTTCGCGTCTTTTTATCCTGCTGAATCAGGCCTCCGCCTTTTTCAATATGATCCAGTTCCGCCTGGTTTACGCGGCGCGCCTGTAAGGGATCGCGGTAAATAAGCCACCAGATGATTCCCCAGACCAGTCCGGCGATACCGGTACAATAAAAAAGTCCCCGCCAGCCCACCCAATTTTCCAATGCAGTCAAAACTGGTGTCAGAAAAGCAAGCCCGATAAATTGTCCGGAAGTATAAACCGCGATGGCGGAAGCCCGCTCTCCGTCCGGAAACCAACTGGTGACGATCCGGTTATTCATCGGATAAGCGGGCGCTTCGAATGCACCGATGGCGATCCGCAGACCCAGCAGGGATGCGAATCCCTTCACAAATCCCTGCAATAAAGTGGCGAGGGACCATAATATTAAACTGATGCTGTATAAGATCCTGGATCCGAAACGGTCGGTCATTACGCCGCCGGGAATTTGCAGAAAAGCATAGGTCCAGCCGAAAGCTGAAAAAATATATCCCATTTGCACTGCGTCCAGGGAAAAGGATTTGATGATAAATGGCGCAGCTACCGAAATATTGCTGCGATCCATATAGTTGATCACCACATTGATGAAGATGGCGGCCAGAATGGAATACCGGACACGGGTCGGACTGGCATCATTTCTCACAGTCAATGGGTGCATGCTTCAATCGTTATTTGTAATCTGTACTTTTCGCGGCGCGCAGCCGGCTTCTTTACAAACTTTCCACTTTTTTCCGGGCCTGTCTTGTGTTTTCTGTTATTGCTGAAAAATCTTTTGCTGCGATGAGCTCTTTTGCGGCTAACCAGGATCCTCCGATGGCCACCACATTTGGAAGTTTTAGAAAACCTTCCATATTCTGAAGATTGACTCCGCCCATGGGGATAAACTGAATGTTCAAATGACCATAGGGCCCTGAAAGGCTTTTCAGAAAAGCCATACCGCCAACCTGTTCCGAAGGAAATAATTTCAAAATATGGTAATCCAGTTCATAAGCCCTTTCCATTTCAGTCGGCGTCATGATGCCGGGAATAAAAGGAAAATTCAGCCGCGTCGCTTCCTCGCAAACTTTTGCGTTAAAAGCGGGACTCAATCCGAAACGCGCCCCGGAGCTGATGGCTTCATTCAGCTGGGAAATATTGAGGATGGTGCCGGCGCCGACGATCATTTCGGGGAATTGATTGCTGATCTGCCGGATGGCAGCGGGAGCGGTATCCGTTCTGAACGTGATCTCCATAATGTTCAGGCCGCCTTTCAGCAGGGCTTCCGCTACCGGCAGCGCATCTTCCTCCCGTTGCAGGGTTACCGCGGGGAGGATCTTTTTAGCCAGGAAGGAAGAGATCATGTAGGCTGATTTGCGCTTATCAAATATATTTTTAATCCGCGAAAAATGGTAAAAATAGGATTATTCGGATGATCTGCCCTGCTGAACAAAAATCAATCTTTAATAATTAGCGTTCAATTACTACAGACAATTTAGTTTTGTGTCAGCTGTAGCGGTTAATCGCGTCAGCGGATCTCAAAATAAAGGACCATGAAAAAAACTTTAATATTCCTGTTCCTGCTCTCTTTTTCAGGAATCAGTTATGCTCAGCAGGATTCGATAGCAGAGAGAGTCCATTTGCCGAATGGCTGGAGTCTGACCCCACTGGGGAGATCCCTTCCACTCGGCGATCTTCCGCTGAATATTGCGGTTTCGCCTTCCGGGAAACTGATTGCTGTTACCAATAACGGACAGAGCACCCAGACCATTCAGTTGGTCGATGCGGTGCATTTCCGGCTGCTGAGCGAAGTGGTGATTCCGAAAAGCTGGCTGGGCCTGGTTTTTAGCGGAGATGAAAAATCATTGTATGCATCCGGCGGCAACGATAACCGCATTTTGAAATACAATATCCTGCAGGGACGATTGGTATTGGCGGATAGTATTTCACTGGGAAAAAGATGGCCCGTGAAAATTTCTCCCGCCGGAATGGATATTGATAATGTGTCCCGGAAATTATATGTGGTTACCAAAGAAAATAATTGCCTGTACACGGTTGATCTGAAAACGGGGAAATCCGATTCCCTTGCATTGGGTGCGGAAGCCTATACCTGCCTGTTATCGCCGGACAGGAAAGAATTGTATATTTCTTTATGGGGTGGGGACAAAATTTTAGTTTATCACACGGGATTAAAAAAAATTATCCGCCGTATTGCCGTGGGAGATAATCCGAATGATATCTGCCTGACAAAAAACGGAAAATTCCTCTTCGTTGCCAATGCAAATGACAACAGCGTTTCCGTGATAGATATTAAAAAGGGGGAAGTTATCGAGACCTTAAACGCGGCGCTGTATCCGGCGTCCCGTGCCGGATCAACAACGAATGGCGTGGCGCTGAGTAAAGATAATAAGACCCTGTACATCGCCAATGCAGATAATAATTGCCTGGCGGTATTTGATGTCAGTCGTCCCGGATCCTGTAAATCGAGGGGATTCATCCCGGTGGGCTGGTATCCTACAGCCGTTAAGGTAATCGGCAACCGCGTTTTCGTTGCGAACGGGAAAGGGTTTACCTCCCTGCCCAATCCCCGTTACCGGGCATTTGATACAGAGAAAACGCTGGCATATCAGAAAGGAGCTAAAAAGCAGGAATATATCGCCGGTTTATTTCGGGGAACCCTGAGCGTTTTCAGCGAACCGACAGACGCGCAGCTCGGTAAATATTCCAAACTCGTTTATGAGAATTCTCCATACAATAAAAATGATGAGTTAACAGCGCCGGGCGAAAAAGGGAATCCGGTTCCCATGAAAATCGGGAATCCTTCTCCCATAAAACATGTGTTTTATATTATCAAGGAGAACAGGACCTATGATCAGGTACTGGGAGATATGCCGGAAGGAAACGGAGACAGCAGCCTCTGCATTTTTGGAGAAAAAATTACACCCAATCTGCATGCGCTTGCTAAAGAATTTGTTTTGCTGGATAATTTTTATGTAGACGCGGAAGTGAGTGCCGACGGACATAACTGGAGCATGGGCGGCTATGCCACAGATTATCTCGAAAAAACCTGGCCAACCAGCTACGGCGGCCGGGGCGGCACTTATGATGGGGAAGGGAATCGCGCAATTGCAAACAATAAGGGAGGCTTTATCTGGAATCAGTGTGCCCGCGCCGGGGTCAGTTACCGGACTTACGGTGAATTCGCGGATGATTATAAACCGAATATTCCCATATTAAAAGGACATTATTGTCATTATTATACGGGCTGGGATCAGAAAGTGCGGGATACCACCCGCGTGGGTCAGTGGGAAAGGGATTTTGATTCGCTGGTAGCTATTCATGCATTGCCCCAGTTGAATACACTGCGCATTATCAATGATCACACGGAAGGGCTCAGGAAAGGGAGACCTACGCCGTTTGCGCATTGCGCGGATAATGATCTGGCTGTCGGCATGCTGGTGGACTACTTAAGCAGGAGCCCGGTCTGGAAGGAATCCGTTGTATTTGTGCTGGAAGACGATGCGCAGGATGGCCCGGACCATGTGGATGCGCACCGGAGTACGGCGTATGTTGCCGGCGGATTTGTAAAAAGGCATCTGGTTGATCATACAATGTATTCAACCACATCGGTGCTGCACACTATTGAACTGATCCTGGGCATTCCGCCGATGACACAGTATGATGCGGCTGCCATGCCGCTCTGGCGCTGCTTCTCCGACAGCGCTGACCTGAAGCCCTTTGATGTTAAACCGTTACAGACAGATATTAATGCGCGCAATACGGTGGAAAATGTATGGCAGAGAAAAAGCGAGACATTTGATTTTTCCAAAGAAGACCGGATCCCGGACAGGGTATTCACGGAAGTGATCTGGAAGGCAGTGAAAGGGGCAGATGCCATAGTTCCGGCGCCAAGACGCGCCGCGTTTGTGAAATTGAATGAGACGAAAGATGATGATTAAGGATGCGAAGATTCTACTTCCGGAGAAAGCATAACCGGGATGCCCGCATGTCTGATAATATATTCAGTAATGGAAACGGAAAGCAGCCGGCTTAATCCGGAATGCTGATGGGAGCCCATAATAATCAGGTCGGCGCCCCATTCCTTTGCAATTTTCAGAATTTCTTTTTCAGGAGAACCCTCGGGGGTAAAACGAAAAATCTCTTCGACGCCATTGTACATTTTAATCAGTTGCTCAAGCGTATTTTCTGCTTCGCTAAGCAATACGGTTCCGCTTTGTTCCGGCGTAATGCCCAGGTCCGCATTCAGTACTTCCCTGGATTTATCCACTACATAAACGAGTGCCAGCTTTGCCCGGAGCTGATGAGCCAGCGCAAAACCCGTTTTTGCAGCACGCATGGCATTTGCGCTGTGGTCTATGGCAATTAATATTTTTTTGAATTCCATTGGCCGGAATGATTTCATTTAAAAATAGCCAGCCCTGCGACCGTTGCCAGCAGGCCCAATATTACGCTCAAAACAGTATACAGTAAAAAATAGCTGTAAGCCCCCTGTCTGAACAGGCTGATGCTTTCATAGGAAAAGCTGGAAAACGTGGTATAGCCTCCGCAAAGACCTGCGATCAGGAACATTCTCCACTCCGCAGTCAGCAAGGAATACCTGGTGGACAGCGCATACAGTACGCCGATCAGGAAGCAGCCGGAACAATTTACCAGGAATGTTCCCCAGGGGAAAAGGATGGGCAGATGACGACTGACAAAAACCTGCATCAGATACCGGAGCATACTGCCTATTCCGCCGCCCAGTCCAACGATGAATACCAGTTTCATTTTTTATCGTTTAATATGATTTCAGATTGACCACGATGTATCTGGTCATTTATTTTTTTAAAACCATAACAGGTAGAATGAAAAATGATTGCAGATAACGAACGGAAACCCGATAGGGCTGCTCCAGGGCAGGCTAAAACGGGAAGGTATTTGTCTGCAAGATCCGGCTTATTCATTCCTACAAATTACAGATAAGATTAACGGCGTTAATAATTTGTAGGCGCCATTAGTTTCAGAGATCCTGAAACGGTTAGATAGGAAGACACCATTTCCTTTGCAAAAACGAAGGTACGGATTTATGATAAATTCAGCGGCCTGCCTTTAAGACAGCTTAAATCTTTGAATGGCAACGAAAACGCTGATCAGCAGCAGAAACAGATTGAATGAAAAAGACAGGAATTCCTTTCGTTTCACATGTATCGGGGCTGCCAGTATCATCACTACGGCAAAGCCGGTCGCCGTAACCGGCGTCAGCACGGGAAGAACACCGAGAGCCTGTGGCAGAATTATCCCAAGCGCACCCAGAATTTCGATAACGCCAATAAAGCGGATCAGCGGATAGGAAAGATCGGCAACTCCGGTTTGACCGATACGCATCAATTTTTCCCGCTGCTGGGTGGATTTCATGATGCCCGAGTAGACAAAAGTTCCGGCAAGAAAGACCTGCAGAACCCAAAGTATGGTATTCATAAAAAATATTTTCCACAAAGTTTTGAATACGGCAGCCGGATTCCTTTGACTTTTGTCAAAAACTCAAACCGGAGCGGATGCGGCTTAATGTTTCCTGGGAAATGCCGAGATAAGACGCGACCATTCCCAGTGGTACGCGCTGAATGATGGTTGGATTGGCCAGCAATATTTTTTTATACCGGTCCTGTGCGGACGTGAAATGCAGATCATCGAATCTTTGCTGGATCCGCACCAGACCATCCTCTGCCAGCATTCTTCCCAGCCGCTCTATTTCATGATATTCTTTATAAAGTTTTTGCAGGTCATCGTAATAGATTGACCAGAGAATGGAGTCTTCCAGTAATTCAATGGATCGCCGGTCCGGCTTCCGGTTGATAAAGCTTAGAATAGAAACAGAGAAATTTTTCTCCGTGCTGATCCAGTCCGTAACGTCCTTGCCGTCTTTTAAATAAAAAGTCCGGGCGAGACCTTTCTCGATATAATATATATGATTACAGGTCTTTTCCGCTTTCAGCAGGATTTCACCCTTTTTCATCTCCTTTCTGACCAGGATAGCGGAAAACGCGGATTTGCTTTCCGAAGAAAGGGTAATTAAGTGACTGAGACTGTTGAACAAATCCTCCATTCGGCTCAAATCTGGTGATTATTCTGTAATAAAACAGAGCATCTTTTCAATTTCTTAAAATATTTTGAAAATCTTGTGATAAGCGGGGTGATTTTGGAATTCCGGCACGAATTTTTAACAAAGGGATCTGCCTGCGGTCGGGCAGCTTTCCGGGGCAGCGTTCTTAAAACAAAAATATGAAAAAAGGTATATCAGCAGTTATCCTGCTCTTAATGAGCCAGTTATTAATTCATTGCAAGAGCGGACTGGTAACAACGTCCAATAAATGCTACAATGCCATCAATACGGCAGATGCGCAAAACAAGGCGGGGGATTATACGAACGCGCTCAACAATTTTAATGAGGTTATTAAGCAGTGTGATGCCTATGACGCCAAAGAAAAAGCTTATGCCGGGAAGGCGACGGCGCTGAACGGACTGCATCAGTATCAGGATGCGCTGACTGCCGCGGGTCAGGGACTGAAAATTAATAAGAACAGTATCGACAATTTATTCGCGAAGGCAAATGCAGAAGAAGGCCTGGGAATGCACGACGCCGCGGTGGCGGACCTGCAAAGCATAACCAGCCTGACGTCGAAAAACAGGAACACCGCAGAGCGGGCAAAGATCTATGCAAAGCAGGCGGAAGTCAATACCCGGCAGCGGAATTATACAGAAGCCCTGGATAATATTCAGCAGGCAATTACACTGGATCCTGCAAACCTGGATTTTTATGAACAAAAAGGCGATATCCATTCAGCGGCCGGAAATTTTTCAGAAGCCATGAACGATTATAATGATGCGATTGCCAAAGGCAAGGATGATGCGGAAGCCTGGAAAAGCAAAACTGTCCTCCAGGTTAAGATCCTGCAAAAGAAATACGGAACGGATAATGCCGGCGAACTGGCAGGAAAAATGAACAGCGCGGAAAAAAAATCACTCTGTGAAACAATCAGTAAAGGACAAAGTAAGGGAATGAAAGACATGACCATTGATTTATTGCAGACATCGGTATGCCGGTAAGCAGTACAATTTAAAATTTTCAAATAAATAAGATGATCTATTTAAAAAAATTCATTTGGGCGACCCTGTTAGTGAGCACAATGGCAGGTTGCAAAACCTTAAACAACACGCAGAAAGGAACAGCTATCGGAACGGCGGCCGGCGGTGCGGCGGGCGCCATCATCGGAGGAGGCGGGAAGAGTTCGGTCTGGGGTGCTTTAATTGGCGCTGCTGTCGGAGGTGGTGCGGGTTACCTGATCGGGCATCACATGGATAAGCAGGCGGCGGAAATCAAACAGGCTGTTCCTGACGCGCAGGTGGAAAGAGTGGGAGAGGGAATCAATATGACATTGAATTCCGGATTGCTGTTTAAGATCAATTCCAGCGAACTGAGTGAAACGGCGAAAAACGAACTCGATAAGGTGGCAGCTGTATTTGTGAAATATCCCGAAAGCAATATTCTCGTAGAAGGGCATACGGATAATACAGGAACGGATGCTTATAATAACGGGCTTTCAGAAAAAAGAGCCCGTTCCGTGAGCGCGTTTTTGCAAACCAAAGGTGTTTCTTCAAATCGTCTGGATATCAAATGGTATGGGGAAAGCCAGCCAAAGTATCCGAACGATTCTGACGAACACCGGGCTTTGAACCGCCGGGTGGAAATAGGTGTCATGGCGAATGACCAGTTGAAAAAGGAAGCAAAGGACGGACAACTGCCGCAATAAGAGCCGGACCACTTTATTCTTTGGTAAACAGGTAAGGATCGTACTCAACAAAAGGATTTTGTTTTGTTGTGAGGGAGTTGACTTTCCCGTCAGCAATCACAAAGCGGACTGTAAAGATGCCGTATTCAATATTGTTGTAGGTTAAGAGCCAGTCGCCCTGATCGAGATAGTCCAGTGTCGCGGATAAATCCGGTTTTGTGCTAAAATTTATGCGGAGCTGATTTTTCTGCTGTTCTATTGTAATGGTTCCGTATAACGGGTTAGTATAAACGCCGGTATAGGATGACAGAGACAGTTCCGGTTTATTCCCTTTGATCTCTTCCTTCCAGTGATCAATCTCGTTAACCTGTGCGGTTTGGGCTTTTTCAAACCTGGTCAGGGATGTCCTGCTCCTGTTTATATAAGGCACACCCAGGTAGGAATCCAGGATCTGGTACCGCAGGGCTTCAAAAAAATTCTGATTATCATTATTGGTCAGGATGGCAATACCGAGTCTTTCCTCGGGAACAAAACAAACGTTACTGACCATGCCGCCTGCACCGCCAGTGTGCCAGTAAAGCTGCCGGCCGGCATAATCTCCGACAAATAAACCGAGTCCGTAACCGGTGAAATGCACCGGTAATGTTGCCGATTTCCGGCTGCTGATGATGGTATTAATATCCCGGGTTTTTTGCACTGCCGCCCAGGGGAGAACCTGCCTTCCTGCATACCGCCCGCTGTCCAGCTGCATCAGTAGCCAGTGGGAAAGATCGCTTACGCTGCTGACGATACTCGCTGCGGGGGCCAGGTTATTCCAGTTATCGTACGGAACCCTGTTTAGTTTGCGGGAATAGGATGTGGTATAAGGCGTGGCCACATCAGCCTGTTGGGCAATGCCGGTAGACAGGATGCGGGTATGCTGCATATTGAGTGGATCCAGCAATTTTGTCTGTACGAAGTTTTCCCAGGAGATGCCGGTAACCACGGGAATGACCTCTCCGGCCGTTAAGAAGCAGCTGTTGCAGTAACCGAAATCCTGCCGGAAATGCTGTGCAGGTTTCAGCAGCCGCATTCTTTTCATAATTTCCGTGCGACTTAGGGATGTGTTCCAGAAAGTGAAATCGCCCTGGAAGGTTTTGGTTCCGATACGATGGCTGAGCAGGTCACGGATGCTGACCAGTTTTGTAGCAGTTGAATCGTACAGACGATAGTCGGGAAAATATTTTGTGATGTGATCATCCAGCGAAATGCTGCCCTCTGTTTCCAGCAGGGCAAGCGAACTTGCTGTGAACAGTTTGGTATTGCTGGCGATCATGAACAGGGTATTGCTGTCAACCGGCGCTTTGGATTGAATGTCCCTTACGCCATAGCCCTTCATCAGCACTACTTTCCCGTCTTTTACGATAACAACCGCAAGGCCCGGCAGGTTCCAGTCTTTTAATCCGCTTTCAATATACTGATCAATACTGTCCTGCAGGAAACTGTTCTGCATTGGTTGTACGGCAGTCTGAAAGGCCGCTGTATTTTGTGCCGGGAGCATCTGAAAACAAAAGGCGAAGAAAAAGACGGAGCAGAATTTTTTCATCAAATAAAAGTAGATAAAACAGCGGCACTCCGCAATTTTTTATATAATTGGGCGGGGTTTGAAAAAAACAAAGCGCTGCAAATTAATTTATCTTGTGCTACATTTAAACATTACCTGATTTTCCAATCTGAGAAATTATATGAAGAACGATGGATCAGTTATGAGCCTCTCCCGTGTCACACATAATACGATGGCCGATATTGCAGGGAAACATCTTAAAACCGGATTTGCTATTTTGGGCTGCCTGCTTTCCTGCTGCTGTTTTGCAAAAATCAGCCTCCCCTCTGTGATAGATAATAATATGGTATTGCAGCGGCAGTCAAAAGTTGCCTTATGGGGAACAACGAACCGGCATACGAAAGTCAGCATCAACACATCCTGGAATAACAAGACCTGGTCGGTAAATCCGGCTGCAGACGGATCATGGAAGATCCTCGTACAGACGCCGGCGGCAGGCGGTCCTTACCGGATTGTTTTTTCCGACGGAGATAAACTCGTTCTGTCAAATGTGCTTATCGGGGAAGTGTGGATTTGTTCCGGTCAATCTAATATGGAAATGCCGGTTGCCGGATTCAGAAATCAGCCGGTCGAAAATTCAAACCGGATCCTGATGCAGGCAAATAATCCGGAAATCAGGATTTTTAGTCTGGACCGGAATTTATCTGTTACCCCGTTAAAGGATGCTAAGTCATCCGGCTGGCAGACAGAAGATCCTGCAGTAGTTAAAAAATTCAGCGCGGTAGGCTATCAGTTTGCAAAAATGATTCAGGAAACGCTGAAAGTTCCGGTTGGCATTATCGGAACTTATTGGGGGGGCACCATGATTGAAGCCTGGATGAGTGCAGAGAGTCTGCACTCCTTCTCCGGAATTAAAATTCCAAAAGATACAATCGGGGTTAATAAGAATAGTCCGACGGTTTTATACAACGCCATGATCAATCCGCTGATTGGTTACGGCATCCGGGGCATGATCTGGTATCAGGGAGAGCAAAACTGGATGGAGCCTGCCCTGTACGAAAAATTATTACCGGCGATGGTAAGGGACTGGCGGAAGTCCTGGGCTTCTGGTGATTTTCCCTTTTATTATGTACAGATTGCGCCATTCACTTACCCGGACAAAAGAGAACTGGTTCCACGTTTAAGGGAAGCGCAAAGTAAATCACTGGATCAGATTCCTGCCGCAGGAATGGTTGTAACAATGGATATCGGCGATGAACATACGGTCCATCCGCGGGACAAGACAACCGTCAGCCGGCGGTTGGCTTACTGGGCCCTGGCAAATGTTTACGGAAAAAAGGGTTTGGAATTCGCCAGTCCTGTTTTTAGATCGATGCACATCTCCGGGGATACCATTAATGTTGCGTTCGACCATGCGGAAAACGGATTGACTTCCTTCGGCAGGGAAATAACAGGCTTTGAACTTGCGGAGGCTGACAGCGTTTTTTACCCAGCCCATGCCGTTATAACGGGGAAGGGCATACGATTAACGGCTGCCAGGGTAAAGAAACCGGTTGCTGCCCGGTATGATTTCAGAGACTGGGTGCAGGGAGATTTGTTTGGCGTGGACGGGCTTCCGGTCACGCCCTTCCGGACCGATTTGTGGGAAAAGGAGTATTACAACCAGTGAGCCCTGGTTTTTTATCTTAAAAAGAAGGGCCGGATAGACATCCAGCCCGATAATAAAATCCAATATCCTTTGAAAAACCAATATATTATTTTCAATCATCGTACCATCCTGGTTTTTTGAGACGCTTAAAATTCGATACATTTAATAATCAATAGAATAGGAACCAAAATAGCTGGCAGCGCATTTAGGCTTCCCTACAGAATTGCGGAAAATTATTCCTGTTTCGGAAAAATGATCGCTATTCGGGATAATTTGGGGTAATTTTTACTTTAACCCATACCGGGATTAACATAATATCAAATCAATGCAATGAAAAATTCAAGGAGAGCATTCGTAAAACAGGCCTCACTTGCAGGAGGTGCCGTCCTCGTTTCCAAAATGGGCTGGACGGCCAGCAGCTACCGCCGTATCATCGGGGCGAATGATCGTGTACGGGTCGGTGTGGTCGGATTTTCCGACCGGCATAAAGCAACCCATATGCCCTGTTTCCTGAATCATTATAAGGAACTGAATTTTGATGTGGTTGCCGTTTCGGATATCTGGAACCGGAGAAGGGAAGAAGGCGCGGCAAAATGGAAAGAAAAAATGCAGCATGATATTGTTGCCTGCCGCAACAATGAGGAACTCTACGGAAAGAAACTCGTGGATGCAGTGTTTGTGAGCACGGCGGATTTCCAGCATGCCCGTCATGCCATTGAAGCAGTGAACGCGGGTTGTGACGCCTATGTGGAAAAACCCTTTGCAGAAACCATGGAAGATAACCGTGCGGCGCTGAAAGCTGTCAGGGCCAGCGGGAAGATCGTGCAGATCGGTTCGCAGAGAAGGAGCGGCGCCAATTATATGTCCGCCAATGAATTTATCCGCTCCGGAAAATTCGGACCGATCAAAATGGTGGAACTCACCTGGAATGTGAACCAGCCCGGCCGCTGGCGCAGGCCGGAACTCACCGGGCTGATCAAAAAAGAAGATACCGACTGGGAACGATTTTTACTGAACCGGCCGAAGGATGCATGGGATCCGAGAAAATACCTGGAGTTCCGTTTATTCTGGCCATACTCTTCCGGTTTGCCCGGACAATGGATGAGCCACCAGATCGATACCGTGCACTGGTTTACCGGACTGAAACATCCCCGCAGCGTGGTGGCCAATGGCGGCATTTACATGTGGAAGGACGGAAGGAAGAACTGGGACACCATTACCGCGGCGTTTGATTACGGTCCTGCCGATGATCCCACGAATGGCTTCCAGGTTATTTTTGCCTCCCGCATGGACAATGGTGTGGAGAACCCCTCTGAAATTTATTATTCCAACGGAGGTGAACTAAATCTGAATACGAATAAGGTTTCCCCGGCCGGCGGACTTACCAAACATTTTGCCGATGCAATGCACATGGAGCCAAACCTCCTGCCGGAAATGACTTTATCCACCGCGGAAAAAGTGGTCACTTCCGCCAATACCGGAGGGGATTCCCTAACGTCGGCGCATATCCGCAACTGGATGGAATGCATCCGGAGCCGCAAAGAACCCCATGCACCGGTGGAAGCAGGATACAGTCATTCCATTGCCAATATCATGACCAATGCGGCGGTTCATACCGGGGGAAAGGCAACTTTCGATGAGGGTACGCAGGAGGTGATGGCGGATGGAAGGGTTTTTAAGTATTAGGGTAATGAGAAAGTAAAAAATAAAAAGTAAAAAGTAAAAAATGGGGGGAGGAGTGGATTAGATGTAGAATATGAGAGTATATGCTGAGGCTTTTTTTAGCATTAATGGAGGTTGGAAAAATATTTTTATGATAAAAGGAATGATCCGGAAAACCGGTTTATCGGGAATGATAATTTTATTGTCCATGGCTGTCTTCGCGCAATTTGATGAACCCGTTAAGCTGGTAAAAGCGGAAAACGCAAACCGCATCGATGTTTTCATCGGCAATAAATTGTTTACGCAGTTTTTGTATCCGGACACACTCGAAAAGCCGGTACTATATCCCCTGCATGCTGCAAACGGTACGGTAGTCACCCGCGGATTTCCTTTGAATCCCCAGCCGGGAGAGCCCACCGATCATCCGCATCATCTCGGCTTATGGTTTACGTATGAAAGTGTGAACGGACTGGATTTCTGGAATAATTCCTACGCCATTCCGGCGGCGAAAAAGCATTTATACGGATGGATTAAAACGGACCGAATTGAGAAAATGGAAGATGGAAAGCCCGGTACCTTGGTCTATCATGCCAACTGGACCAATCAGCAGGGAAAGGTTCTGCTGGAAGAAACCACCCGCTTCGAATTCAGCGGGAACGGGCATCAGCGCATGATTGACCGGATAACCGAATTGAAAGCCGATACTACGGTTCTCTTTGCCGATGCGAAAGATGGCATGCTCGGAATCCGGCTTGCCCATGAACTGCAGATCCCTGCAAAGGAAGACCAGGAGTTTACGGATAACAAAGGAAACAAGACGCTCGTAAAAGGCGGAACGGATCAGATTGCGAATGGAAATTATCTAACCAGTGAAGGAAAAACCGGTGATGCCGCCTGGGGCACCCGCGGAGTATGGTGTAAGGTTTTCGGAAAAATGGGCAACGATACCATCAGCATCAGCATCATCGACCACCCGCATAATCCCGGCTATCCCACCTACTGGCACGCACGCGGTTACGGTTTATTTGCCGCCAATCCCCTGGGGCAGAAAATATTCAGCAACGGCAAAACGGAAATGAACCTGCGTTTAAAAAAAGGGCAGACCGTGCGTTTTCGCTACCGCATCCTTATTGACGAGGGTTCGAAATCTACAACCGTAGCCGAACTCAACCGGTTGGCCGGGGATTTTGCAAAGAGTCATTGAAAACGTTCTCCTGTCACCTATAGAATTTACTGTCTGATGACGATTGCGCGAGAACTTCAAACGATTGCGTAAGAACTTCAAACGATTGCGTAAGCTTTTTTGTCAGCTTAAGATAAAAAAAGCATTAGATTCGGTTTCTCGCAAATTCCTGATGAAAATAACGGTTATTAAAGAAGGAAAAACAAAAAGAACATTCGTGGGCTTACTGATTCTGCTATAAAAAATAATAGAATGATGTATCAGTAAGGTAAGGTGGAGTTGCCGGAATAGCTGATATTTTTAATGTATTTGGCAATAAATCAATTACGAAAATGGCAGAACAAGAATTTTCCCGTCGCAGGTTTTTGGCGAGCACCGGTCTTATCATGATGGGGGCTTCTTTAAAATTAAAGGGACTGGATATACCCGAAGCGAGGCAGGAGAAAATTATTGATATTCATCAGCATGTACATTATCTGGGGCGAACCGATGAGCAATTGATTGCGCATCAGCAGGCGATGGGTATTACTAAAACGATCCTGCTGCCGGCCGGAAGCCCGGCAAATACTGCTTCTACCCTGTATGGCGAGGGTAATGGCCTGCAGGCTGAGGCATGGGGTAACGAATCCTGTTATGAGCTGGCGCAGAAATATCCAAAGGAGTTTTCATTTGGTGCAAATGAAGTTCCGGATCTGCCAAATGCCATTCAGGAGATTGAAAAATATCTGAAGAAAGGCGGGGTGGTTATTGGTGAATTGAAGTTTGCTGTGGAATGTGATTCTCCGGAAATGCAAAAGATTTATGGACTGGCGCAGGAATACGACGTTCCCGTATTAATGCATTGGGAATATAAAAGATATTACTATGGGTTTGAACGCTTTCACCAAATGCTTGAAAAATTTCCCAAAGTGAATTTTATCGGGCATTCGATGCTTTGGTGGGCGGGTATTAGCAAAAGCGATACCGATCAAACCATCAGATATCCAAAAACGAAGGTTATTCCCGGTGGGTACACGGACAGGTTACTGAGCGATTATCCAAACATGTATGGCGATCTTTCCGCGGGCTCCGGATTGAATGCCTTAACCAGAGATGAAGATCATGCCCGCGAGTTTTTGGAACGGCATCAGGACAAGCTGGTTTTCGGTAGTGATTGTACTGATATATTCGGGACCTCCCCTAAAT
>Ga0207707_10000110_pt1 | contig 82391 bp, 55 predicted proteins | sample KBSC83BmetaG_FD_184336 | JGI IMG/M metagenome (GOLD analysis project Ga0207707, IMG submission 184336) | Corn rhizosphere microbial communities from Kellogg Biological Station, Michigan, USA - KBS C8-3B metaG (SPAdes) (version 2) | ecosystem: Host-associated > Plants > Roots > Rhizosphere ... | reverse complement strand
GATGAAAAAATTAAGCGATCAGCATACCATCAAGCTCAGTTATTCAAAGCGGATTGAAAGGCCGGATTACCGGGACCTGAATCCATTTGTAAATACAACCGATCCGAAAAATATTTCCACCGGGAATCCCTACCTGAAACCGGAGATCGGCAACCGCATCGAATTTTCCTACAGCTATGACATGAATTCAAACGGCTTTATCATGCTGTCGGCTTTTTACAGAACATCCAAGGACGATATCCAGCCTTATATTGTTTACTATCCTGCCCTGGTGGTGGGCGATACGACCTACACAAATGTTGCGGTGAGTACCCGTCAGAATGTCGGGATTGAAAAAGATGCAGGCCTGAGCATTTTTGGAAATCTGCACATCAGCGAAAAGCTTGACATCAGATCAAATCTTTTCTTTTTTGAGCGACGTACAATTAATACGGTCAGTCCCGGCCAAAATGCAAGGAGTTTTAATTACCGGCTGAATCTGAATATCAGTTACCAGTTTGCCAAATCACTGGCAGGAGAATTTTTTGGAAACTTCCGGTCGCCCCGCAATGAATTGCAGGGCCGTTATCCTTCTTTCACCACGTACAATTTCGCTTTGCGCAAACAATTCTGGAATAAAAAAGGAAGCATTGCGCTAACCGCGACCAATCCTTTCAATAAATATGTTGATGAAAAAACTGCGCTCTTTGGTCCGGAATTTACGATCAATTCGGAGCGGAAGATACCCTTCCGGTCATTTGGGATCAATTTTACCTGGAAGTTCGGCCGGCTGAATTTTAAAAAACAGGAAAAGGAGAATCAGGATATCAGTGTGCCGGGAAATGACGGCTAAGGAAAGTTCTTGGAGGATCATTCCGTTCTCAAACTTTTTTCATCAGCCGGAGCTCATTCTGAGCGTAGGCTGATCACCGGATTCATTCTTGCTGCTTTAATGGATTGGTAGCTTATCGTTAGTAAGGTAATGAGCATTGCGCCGAGGCCGGTCAGGACAAATATCCACCAGGGAATTTCGGGATGATAAGGATAATGCTGCAACCACTGTTTCATAAAATATCCGCCCACGGGCGTTGCAATAAACAGGGAGATCAGCACCAGCACGGTAAAATCTTTTGATAACAGGCCCCATAAATTCAGTACAGAAGCCCCCAGGATTTTTCGAACAGCAATCTCTTTAAATCGTTGCTCAGCCATAAAGGAGGCCAGCCCGAAAAGACCAAGGCAACTGATAAAAATGGCGAGCCCGGCAAATAGCGCCGCTGAACTCGGATACCGGTTGGACCGATCAAAAGAATGGCCATTTCACTGGCTGGTTTTTATAACCAGTATAGAGACTTACGTAGTATAAAGGCAAATCCGAATGGCCCTGCTCCTCCGCTGATATTTTTAAATGACCAAAAGGCCATCTGGCCGCTCACGCCGGCCGTTCCCCAATATTTTTCCCTGGACCTCAGGATAGCCTGGCAGTATAAGAAATTTGAATTTTCCATCGTCGGCAAAAATCTTTTGTCCGCGCGCCATGTAGAATTCGTGGCATCGCAGATTCCACGCAGCATATACGGAAAAATCGTATGCCGGTTTTAAGTACATTAGCGCTTCTTAATTAAATCCTTCCCCGGGAGGGTCTCATCAACTTTTGAAAGAAATGCTATGTCGGTTTTAGGAATTGACCTTGGGGGAACAAAGCTCCGGGTGGCTGTGTTTACTTCGGAGGCCGATGTCCGGCACAAGGAAAATATTTCTTTGGCCGGTTGCCAGGGCGGGCAGGTGGGCTCCCTGATTTGCCATCAAGTCCGTCAGGTTATACAGGACGAAAGGTTTGTGCAGGATCCGGTGCAATCCATTGGAATTTCTGTTCCGGGCATCAGCCGGACCCGGGAAGGAACCGTTTGGGCCCCCAATATTCCGGGCTGGACGGATTATCCTTTGCTGAAGGAAGTGCAGGAGATCTGCGGATCCATTCCCGTCAGGATTGAAAGCGACCGCGCCTGTTATATCCTGGGGGAAATGTGGAAGGGGAATGCCCGGGGCGCTAAGGATGCCATCTTTCTCGCCGTCGGCACCGGGATAGGCGCCGGCATCGTGGTAAACGGCAGGATCCTGCGGGGTGCGAATGATATTTCCGGTTCCGTTGGCTGGCTCACGTTTAATACGCCTTTTAAAGAAGCGTTTTCGGCCTGCGGGGATTTTGAATACCATGCTTCCGGAACAGGTATTGCCAGGATGGCGCAACAGGTGCTGGCGGAAGAAATTTCCTACCGGGGGCAGCTCCGACTTAAACCCTCCGCCGAAATTTCCTCGCATGATGTATTTGACGCTTATGCAAAAAATGACCCCCTTGCAATCCGGGTAATAGATTTCTGTGTCGGATACTGGGGCATGGCGGCCGCCAACCTGGTGAGCATATTCAATCCGGAAAAAATAATTTTCGGAGGTGGTGTTTTTGGTCCGGCAGCGGAGTTTATCCCTGCGATAAAATCCGTTGCACTGAAATGGGCGCAACCCCTGAGCATACAGCAGGTAAGTTTCGAAGCCTCGGCTCTTGGATCTGATGCAGGCGTATATGGGGCCGGTTACTTTGCACTCCAGACAATTTCATCCCGGGAAAAATCATGAAGCAAGATGTTCAATAAAAAATGGGTCTTTTGGAGCGCATGCCTCGGAATACTGCTGTTCGGAATCGGGCTGATTACACTGGGTTCCGTTGTTGCTGATCTGAAAATAAAATTTAACCTCGACGATATTTCATCAGGAACCCTGTTTTCGATCCTGCCCCTGGGTATTCTGATCGGCTCCCTGGTTTTCGGCCCGATCTGCGATAAATACGGCTATAAGCTTTTGCTATCCTTGTCCTGTATCCTGATGTTCATCGGGTTCGAAGGAATAGCTTTTGCGCCGGACCTAAGCCTTTTGAGAATATGTGTTTTTTTCTTTGGCCTGGGGGCGGGTTCTATCAACGGCGCAACAAATGCGCTGGTGTCAGACATCAGTGAAACGGATAAGGGCGCCAATTTAAGTGTGCTGGGTGTGTTCTTCGGAATCGGCGCCCTGGGAATGCCGGTTGTTTCGGGTTTGCTGAAAGGCCGGGTTAATTTTGAAGTAATCCTTTCCGGCATTGGTTTTATTACACTGATGGCCGGAATATTTTATATGTCCATCAATTTTCCGGCGGCCAAACATAAGCAGGGCTTTCCCCTCCGGAAAAGTTTATCCTTATTTCGAGACGGGCTCATTGTACTGATTGCCTTTTTCCTTTTTTTTCAAAGCAGTTTCGAGGCAATCATCAATAACTGGACAACACTGTTCCTCTTAAAGCATCTGTCTGTAAGTGCAAGTGATACGCTGTATGCCCTTTCGCTTTTTGTTGTCGGGCTCACCCTGATGCGACTCATCACCGGAAGCGTATTGCGAAAAATAAACGGGCTCAAAATAATGTTCGGATCCTTTTGTCTTACCCTCGCCGGACTGTTAATGCTGAAAATGGGCACATCACTGGGTTTGGCTATGACCGGACTTGTGCTCATAGGCGCAGGGCTGGCGGGTGGTTTTCCGATCATGCTGGGTATTGTCGGCAGCCGGTACCGGGAACTCTCCGGCACGGCATTCAGTTTTGTTCTGGTAATCGCCCTGCTGGGCAATATGCTGGTAAACTACGGGATGGGTTTTATTGCCCAGTACTTCGGGGTTCTGCACGTGGTGGATGTTGCGCTGATTGAACTGCTGGCGATGGTCGTACTTTGCATTTTTATTCAAAAAATCGATAAAATTTAAATAACACGTAAATCAAAAAATATGTTAGCACAAAAATGGCTGGACAATGCAAGGAATGTAATGAGCAGGATCGAAGAAACGCAGATGGAAAAGATCAGGATGGCGGCGAACGTTATGGCTGATTCCATCGAACGCGGAAGATGGGTGCATACATTTGGCTGCGGACACGCTACACTGCCCATAGAAGAAATGTATCCGAGAATCGGAGGTTTTGTAGGTTTCCATCCGATCATTGAACTCCCCCTGACTTTTTTTACCAGGATTACGGGCGAAATGGGCGTACACCAGTTTGTATTTCTGGAACGGGTAGAGGGTTACGGGATAGAAATAATGAAGGGGTACAACTTTGATACGCGGGATACGATGTGGCTTTTCTCCCACTCCGGCATCAACAATGTAAATATAGATGTGGCCCTGGAAGCCAGGAAGAAAGGCATGAAGGTGATCGTTTTCGGTTCCGCGGCAGAAGCTAAGGGAAAACAAACCAGGCACTCCAGCGGCAAAAACATATTCGAACTTGCAGATATCGTCGTGGATACCTGTGCGCCGATCGGGGATGCTTCTGTTGCGCTGAATAATCACCAGGACAAAATCGGCCCGGTATCAACCATGGCATTTATTACCTGCGTCTGGATGACCGTTACGACCGTGGCCGAGATACTCGCAGAGCGCGGTGTTAAATTATTCATTCATCCTTCCCACAATGTTCCAGGCGACGCGACGGCAAAACTGCGGCTGGAAGAAGCTTTATCGGAATACAAGAAAAGGGTCGCGGGTGTCTGATTGCTGGTATTTATGTAAACAGATTTATCAACATAATGTAAACATATATTTGTTTTTTTACGGGATGCGCGTTATCTTCCCGGAGGTCGGGCTAAGTCAGGAGAGATTTGGCCCGGTTTGTTACAGAAAACAAAAAAAAGATGTTCGGCTCAGGCCCTCCAATTTCACAGACCGGCAAATATGGGATCATGAAAAAATGTAAATGGATCTTACTTATCCTGCTTCCCTTTCAGATTGTTTCCGCGCAGCGTTCTTTCGATCCCATGGTCCGGGTGATTGTAGCACCGGATCATACGGACTGGATCTACAAGAGCGGGGAAAAAGCAAAATTTTCCGTGACGGTCATGGAATTTGGAAATGCAGTGAAGAATGTGCCGGTCCGGTATGAAGTGGGTCCCGAAAGGATGAAGCCGGTCAAAAAGGATTCCTTAGTGCTGAGGGATGGAGTGTTGCATATCGACGGCGGCAGTCTGCAGGTGCCGGGTTTTCTACGATGCCGGGTGCTGGCAACGGTAGAGGGAAAAGAATATACGGGTATGGCAACGGTTGGTTTTGACCCGCTGAACATTCAGCCCACAACAGAAAATCCGCCCGATTTCGACGCTTTCTGGAACCAGGCGAAAGCAGAGCTTGCAGAAATTCCGATGGATGCCCGCATTACCCTGATGCCGTCCCGCTGCACGGGAAAGGTAAATGTTTACCAGGTCAACCTGCAGAATTATCCCGCGCGGACCCGGTTGTACGGCATATTGTGTGTGCCGAAAAAAGAGGGCCGATACGCTGCCCTGCTCCGGGTTCCGGGCGCCGGCGTGTATCCTTACGCTGGCGATATTAAAATGGCCGAAAAGGATCTGATAACACTGGAGATCGGGATACACGGAATACCGCTCGACATGGACGAGGCTGTTTACAATGATCTCGGCTGGGGCGCGTTGAGAGGTTACATGAATATCAATCTCGATGACCGCGATCATTTTTATTATAAACATGTTTATCTCGGCTGTGTGCGGGCGGTGGATTATCTCTTTAGTCTTCCGCAGTTCGACGGAACCCATATCGCGGTTACGGGTGGCAGTCAGGGCGGTGCCCTGTCGATCGTGACGGCGGCGCTGGACCCGCGCATCCGGTGGCTTACCGTTTATTTCCCCGCACTCTGCGATCTTACGGGCGATCTGAAAGGCAGGGCAGGAGGCTGGCCCCATTATTTTGAAGGCAATAATCTGCGGTTTAATAATAAGCAGGACAAAATTGAAACCTGCGGATATTATGACGTGGTGAATTTTGCCAGGCGGCTGAAAGTGCCTGGTATGTACACCTGGGGTTACAACGATAATACCTGTCCGCCTACTTCCATGTTTGCCGCCTATAATACCATCACTGCGCCAAAGGATCTGTATCCGGCTCCGGAAACAGGGCATTGGGAATATCCTGAACAAACGGAAAAACTGGACAACTGGCTCCTCAGCAAACTAAAGGGGCAATAAAAAATTATTTATCTGTGAGCGCTCCGATGAAAGCGATCAGGTCTGTTTTTTCTTTATCCGTCAGATGCAGGGAATCACTGGAGAGTGTCTGCTCCGGTATCTTAAGTCCCAGACCCACACCGCCACCCCTGTCATAAAAATCGATGACTTTTTCCAGCGAGCTGAACCGTCCGTTGTGCATGTAGGGTCCGGTAACGGCTGCATTCCTTAGAGCGGGTGTTTTGAAAGCGCCTTTGTTCAGCGGGACCGGGAAAAAATCGTACCGGCCGGGATCGCTGTCCGCGCGTGCTGTTTCCAAATGATCATCTGCCGGGGTGCCCAGTATTTCGAACTCCGTGCTCGTGTACAGCGGGGGCAATAGTCCGTTAAACAAAGGAGCAAAATGACAGCTTCCGCAACGGGCTTTCCCCATAAAAAGATTAAAACCATTTTGCTGGTCCCGGGTAAGCGCGGAACGATCACCCTGCATGTAGCGGTCGAAGTCGGAACGGAAGGGCGCGAGCGTGCGGATATAGGCCGCCAGCGCGCCGGCTATCCTTTCTGCGCTGATGGCGGAATCCGAGGGCCAGATGGCTTTGTATGCCTGGGCATAAACGGGTTTGCCGGCTACTCTTTTGCATACGATGGCGCCCGACGAATTCATTTCTGAAGGATTGCTGAGCACCGCGTTTATCTGCGCTTCCAGGCTTGGCGCGCGCCCGTCCCAGAATTGCGCATATTGATAACCGGCATAGAACAGGCTGGGGGTATTGCGCGGCAGTTCCGCTTTCCCGTCAACCGTTTTGTTCCTTGCCAGGCCGTCGGTAAGATAACGGTCGGGTGAATGGCAGGAACTGCAGGACCTGACCCCATTGCCGGAAAGTGCTTTCTCGAAGAACAATTCTTTTCCGAGCCGAACTATGCGCGGGTCGTTCTGATCTTCTGTATGCGGAAAGGCATTCTTGTCCAGGGCGGAGGGAGAAAACAGATCATCCGCAAGCGGGTTGAGTGCCGAAAGCGCATCGGCACCGGCACCTGTTTCGGTGATGAGCCGGTTCAGCCATTTTTCTATCGGCCTTGCGTAGCGGCTGATAAATAAAAGCCGGTCGAAGGAATCGAAATCCGCGTGGGCTTGCAGGTCTTCCCTGCCCGCACGTAAATAATATCCGAGACTGTCCCGGTATGCAAGGTTCCCGCTATAGGAGGCCAGCACCGTATCCATTGCAGCAAGCGCTTCGCCCGATTCCGCAATGCCGGTTTTGATTTCCGGTGCGTCATAGCCCGTGATGTACAAGGTCATGACGCGGATCAATTCCTCGCGCATGCTTTTCAGGATGTCCTGATCTGTCGCTTTAAAATCACCCAGCAGGAGCGGAGTTGTTTCAGACGTTCTTACCAGCATCTCCGCCTGACTGACCATCTGCATTTTATCCGGGTATGGATTTTTTTTCAGCAACAGGGATCCGATTACCTGTAATCCTGCCGGATCCACCACTTCATCCTCGTAAGGATCCACTTCCGGCACGGGCGGACCGTTACAGATAAATGCCTGATCAGGAAAAAAGTATTCCAGGAAAAAAGCAAATTTCTTGTACTGCAGCCGGCAATTCCGCAAAGCTGCAACGGCATTTTGCAGTGATGCGGGCTGGTCGCTGCGGATCTGTTCCAGCGCTTCCTGTAATTGCCGCGCCCTGTTGGAAAAAATACCGGACTGCTCTGTGAACCAGGTCAGCGCCGCATGCGATAAATTGCCCGGTTCTTTCTTATGCGCCTGCAGAAGCGGGGTGGAAAGAATGGCAAATATTCCCAGCAGGACCAGGTAAGTCTTCATGGCTGATGCATTCGCGGCCGGTTTAAAAATGTTTTTTCGGTAACCTTGTAAAAATATAAATATGTTTACAAAATATCGCTAAAATTGTAAACTATTTTGCCGAACTGCCTTTTCCGGCAGCGCATTCATGTATCAATAAACCGTATGAAACAAAATACATTCTTTTTTCTGTTCCTGATCCTGCTCGCATCCTGCTCGGCGCCGAAGCCGGGAGAAAACAGTATTGTGGCGGAGAATCATTTGCCGGGCACGACCGACTGGCTGATCAGTGTAAAATGCGATAGTTGCGGTCCGCCCAACCACCGCTATTGCCGCAGGCCGCAGATCGAAGGCTATTGTTCGGAGACCAGTGTGGCAGCAGGTGACAGCGTGAACCTGTACATAAGTACCAATCCTGTTTCCCGGTTTACGATCGAAATCTACCGGATGGGTTATTACCAGGGTAAGGGCGGAACGCTGAAAAAAAGCATCGGACCTTTGCAGGGGAAGGTGCAGGTGAATGCCGACCCGGATCCCAAAACAAATTTCGTGGAGTGCAAATGGGACGCGAGTTATCAACTGGTCATTCCGCCGGACTGGCTGAGTGGCGTTTACCTTTGCAAGCTGACTACCCTGCCCGATCATTTTCAATCCTATATTATTTTCATCGTGAAGGACAAACGGAAAGTGGATTTTCTTTTTCAATGTTCCGATCTGACCTGGCAATGTTATAACCGCTGGCCTTACTGGCACAGCATGTATGACGAGGGCCACAATCCCTGGATCAACACGAACGGGGCAAAAGTAAGTTTCGACCGTCCCTATGCCCTGTACGTAAATGAACTGCCCTCCGGATTCAATCCCCTGTCGAACGGCAGCGGCGAATTTTTACTGTGGGAATATCCTCTGTGTTTCTGGATGGAAAAGGAGGGATACGACGTATCGTATATTTCGGACCTGGATACCCATGCAGATTCCACCGAACTGTTCCGGGCGAAGGGATATTTATCCGTTGGCCACGACGAGTACTGGACCTACGATATGTTCAACAATGTGATCCGGGCGCGCGACAAGGGGGTCAACCTGTTATTTTTGAGCGGGAATGCGGTGAATGGAACCGAATGGCTTGCGCCGTCAACCGATAACCGGCCAAACAGGACCACGGGCCGTCTGCCGGAACGCCTGTTCAGCAACGAGCAGGAGTTACTGGGTGCCAGTTCCTATGGCGTCGGATATGGAAGTTTTATCTGCCGCGCACCGGATCATTGGATATTTGCCAACACCGGCATGAAAGAGAATGACAGCATTCCGAACCTGGTGGGATGGGAATACCATGGGCGACCGGCTGGTCACCAGCGCGACCTGGTCGTGCTTGCTGAGACCAAACCGGATCCACTTAGCTTTGGAGCGAAGAATCCGCAGAATTATATATCCACGATCTATACGGCCGCGAAAGGAAACTTTGTTTTTAATGCGGGCACCTGCTGGTGGGTGCAGCCGCTGGCAAGAACACCGGCGTATCCGCATCCCATGAAACTGAAAGACAGTATTGATTTTTCAAAGCCGGATCCCCGGGTGCAGCAAATGACCCGCAATTTGCTGAACAGGGTCCTGGAAGAATAGAAAATCGTTGCACCGGAAATAGGGAAACCTGATTTTTATTTTCATAAAATAATAATTTTACATGCTTAGCTTCTTTAAAAACCTGCGCGCTCTCATTGCATTTTCCCTCATCCTGACCACGACCGCATGCGGAATAAAATCTTCGCCGTACCAGGGGATGGATGAAAATCTTATCCGGGCAAAATCGGACCGTATTCTTGCCGACACTATCATTTATCACCCGGTGCGTGTAGATGAGAACGGAGCCATTCTTCCCTGGCCGTCGCCTAATCTCGGGAAATCTTACGACGATGTGCTGCACCTGGTCTGGCATTTCTGGAAAAATCTTCCCCTGGATTCCAACGGCGTGAGGTACTATATGAACCACCAGGTGTGGAGACCCAATCACGACAGACGCGGCATTGGCGGAGACCAGGTGATGATGGCGCTTTCTTCCTGGAACCTCTACTACGATTACACCGGTGATGCATCTGTTCTGGAGAACATGCGATATATGGCGGATTATTATTTAGCCCATTCCCTTTCGTCGCCGTCCGCAAAATGGCCCGATCTTCCGTATCCCTATAACGATTCGGTAGAGTCCGGAATTTATGACGGAGACATGATATTGGGCAAGGGATTTCTACAGCCGGATAAGGCGGGATCATTCGGTTTCGAACTGGTTCATCTCTACAAGAAAACCGGAGATGAAAAATACCTGGATGCGGCAATAAAAATTGCAAATACACTGGCCGCGAAAGTGGAGCCCGGCGATAACGATCATTCTCCCTGGCCGTTCAAGCTTAATGCGGAAACCGGAGAACCGGGAGCTATCGTAGATCAGGTAGTTTGGTATGAAGGGATGTCGAAAGATATCGGGAAGAAAAGGGCGATCATTAAAAGATCTGATTACACGACCAACTGGACGGCAACGCTGGGGCTCTTCGATGAACTGATCGGCCTGCAGAAAGGCGACAGCGCTGCCTACCGCAAGGCATTTGACCTTGCGCTGAACTGGCTGAAAACCTACCCGGCGAAAACGAATAAATGGGGACCGTTCTTTGAAGACGTACCGCGCTGGTCGGATACCCAGATCAACGCCATCACTTATGCGATGTTCATCCTGGAACATCCGGAACTGGATCCCGACTGGAAAAATACTGTCGGTCACATTATCGCCTGGGTTCACCGCGAGCTGGGGGACAAGCAGTATAGCAAATACGGTGTGCTGACCACGGATGAACAGACTGCCTATCGCGTTCCGGGGAACAGCCACTCTTCGCGGGAAGCGTCCGTTGAAATCATGTACTGGGCTGAAACGGGCGATACCACTTATCTGCGGAATGCGATCCGGCAGCTGAACTGGGCCACCTATATGGTGGACACGGACGGGAAAAATTTCTATCCTACCAATGATATCTGGATGACGGATGGTTATGGAGACTATACCCGTCATTATCTGCGCGCGATGGCGGCGGCTCCACAGCTGGCACCCGATAGTGCGGACCATTTGCTGCATACCACGTCGATCGTAAAAAATATTGTATACCAGCCGGCGGAAATAAAATATTCGGTATTTGATCCGGCTTCCCGGGAAGTATTCAGGCTTACGGCTAAGCCGAAAAAGATCCTGGTTAACGGGGCATCTTTGCAGCAGACGGAAAAGAACGCCCCGCAGGGATGGACCTGGCAACTGCTGGACAAGGGAGGGGTCTTGACGATCAGTCACACGGGGGGCGGAGAGGTTTTGATCAACCGCTAACCGGGAATGGGAAAAATTCCCGGCAATATTTTTCCGTCAACGCGCATCGCGATTCTTTTTCATGACCTTCCTACCACCGGTTCAATAAACAGGAGATCGTTATCGTTCCGGGGTTTCAGAAAATCAAAATCGCAACCTTCGTCTGCCTGCAAGACTTCGCGGATAAAAAGTTTGGGATAGCCGCGTGTATGCAAAACCTGCGGGGCTGACCATACGGCTTTTCTTTTCGCCAGTTCCGCATCGCTGATATCTGCTTCGAGTTTCCTGTCGGGAATGTTTACCGTAATGATGTCGCCCGTCCGGAGCAGGGCAAATGGTCCACCCAGGGCCGCTTCGGGCGTTACGTGCAGGATCACGGTGCCAAAGCTGGTTCCGCTCATTCTTGCATCACTGATACGCACCATATCTTCAATGCCCTGCCTGCGCAATTTTTTGGGTATGGGAAGCATGCCCCATTCCGGCATGCCGGGTACTGCTTTCGGTCCCGCATTGCGGAGCACCAGAACCGTTGACGCATCCACCGGCAGGTTTTCATCGTCGATGCCTGCCAGCATCTCTTCGTAACTATCGAATACAAATGCCGGACCGCTGTGCTGCAGCAAATGCGGTGAAGCAGCGGCAACCTTGATCAACGCGCCCCGGGCTGCAATATTTCCGAACAATATCGAAAGGGTGGGCGCGCGCATAACCGGGGCCGTGAGCTTTCGGATAACGGTGTTACCGGGCAGTTTTATTTTGTTTAAAACCGTTTTCAATTTTTTTCCCGTATACGTGATCACCTCTGTGTCAATCAGATTTCCGAGCCGCTGCAGCACAGCCGGTACGCCACCTGCCTTGTCAAATGCATCCACGAGATTTTTCCCCGCGGGTTGTACATCCGAGATGCAGGGAACTTTTTCTCCCATTGCGGTAAATACATCCGGGTAGAGGGGGATATTCAACCTGCCTGCGATGGCGGTAAGATGAATAACAGCATTGGTGGAACCACCCAGTGCCATACAAACAGCTACAGCGTTTTGAAATGCCGGAACAGTTAAAATGGCGGATGGTTTCAGGTCTTCTTCCACCATGGCAACAATTCTTTTTCCTGCTGTCCTGGTCATAGCCATTCTTTTTTTGCTGTCAACTGCCAGTGTGCTTAACCCGAGAGGCATCATGCCAAGGGCCTCGAGCAGGCCATTCATCGTAGAAGCAGTACCCATGGTATTACAGGATCCGAAACCGCAGCTCAGTGCCCTTCCTACTTTTTCCCATTCTGCGGTTGAAATATTTCCCATTCTCCATTCTTCCCAGTATTTCCACAGGTCGGTACCGCTTCCCAGTTTTTTCCCTTTATATATCCCTGCTTTTTTCGGGCCTCCGTTCAGTTGTATCGCAGGCAGATTGGCGCTTACCGCTCCCATGAGCAGGCCAGGAACTGTTTTGTCGCAATTGCCCAACAGCACCACTCCGTCGATGGGATAAGACCGGAGGGTTTCTTCCACGTCCATGGAAAGCAGATTACGGTATAGTCCTGCAGTGGGTTTCATCAGTTCTTCCCCCAGCGTAATTACCGGAAATTCCAGCGGGATGGCACCTGCTTCCCGGATGCCTTTTTTCACTTCTTCCGCAATGCTGCGGAGGCTCATGTTGCAATTGTTCAGTTCGCCCCAGGTGTTCGCGATGCCGATCACGGGTTGTCCTGCGTAATCATCCATATTGAATCCGGCAGATCGCAATGCGCCCCGGTGCAGAATGCCGGTTTCGTTGGGACCATAGAACCAACGGTGACTTCTTAATTTTTTTTTCATGATAGTAAATACTTGTTTTATTCAGCCACTGTCGCTTTCACCAGTTTATCGGGAGTAGTCTGCCGGTATTCCCACACCGTGATGGCCACCGTGCTTACTAGTACAAGCAGGCCGCCGGTTACGGAAACCAGGCTGAGTTTTTCATGGAGAAAAATAACGGCAATCGGAAGTGCAAAAAAGGCGATCAGGAAATTGGAGAGCGCCACCTGGATTGCATCCAGGTTTTTCAGCGCCCTGAAAAATAAAATCATGGACAGGAAATTGTGAAATACGGTAAGCAGCGCCAGGCCTGTCCAGGTTTCAGCTGTAAAATCCGGAATGTGCTGAAAAATATTTCCTTCATAATGCCATACAAAAGGGAAAAGCAACAGGACCATAAAGATGTACGTATAGAAGAGCATCTCTGTAGCAGTATAATCCTGCGCGATCTTTTTGCAAAGGGTATTATAAAATCCGCTGCCCAGCACGCCGGAAAAAATAAGTGCGTTTCCTATTATATACTGCATGCTGAAATCCAGTCCCAGGATATCTTTCAGCGAACAGAGAATAACGCCCGCAATGGCAACCAGGAAACTGATCCACCGGAGCCTGTTCATTTTTTCTTTCAACAGGATCACGGCCAGCAGGGCAGACACAACCGGCAGGGTGAGGCTGATAATGGCAGCGTTGCTCGCGGTGGACTGCTGGGTGCCGATGGTCATAAGCACCTGGGCCGGGAACTGTCCGAGTATCGCGAGTATGGCAAAAATTTTCAGATGACTGAATTTCCTTTTTTTATTTGCCCTGATGTCTTTATAAACAAAGGGAATCATAAAAATGGTGGCCAGCAGCATCGGTATGAATACCGTATTAAATGGACCCACCTGCGCCTGCGTTAATTTAATACAGGTAAATTGCAGGGACCACATCAGGTTGCAGGCGAACAGGGCTGTCCAGGAAGCATAGGATTTGCGCATGATCTCGGTTGACTTACTTAAATTAGTCAACAAATATATCTATTATTTGTAAACAATATTTTAGTTTTGCAAACCCTCAGGTAAGCCTGGAACCAAAAACGAAAATGTATCATGCAGGAAAAAAAATTTACCGGCAAACATGTACTGATCACCGGTGCTGCGCGGGGGATCGGTTTTGCAATAGCGCGGCAGTTTGCACAGGAAGGCGCGATGCTGTCCCTGCTGGATTTCAACAGGGAGATGCTGGCCAAAGCTGCCGGGGAATTAAAGGCGCTGGGAGGGGCGGTCCATCCTTATTTTACGGATGTTTCCGATTTTGGAATGGTGGTTGAATCCGTGTCTGCCGCGGAGAAGATTCAACCGGTCGACATACTCATCAACAATGCCGGCATCGCATCTGAAACTCCCTTTCTGCACATCAGCGAAAAAGAATGGAAGCAGATTCTGGACATAAATCTCACCGGAATGTTTTATGTTGCGCAGGCGGTTTGCCGCAATATGGCGGAGCGGAAAAAAGGCGTGGTGGTTAATATGGCCAGCAAAAACGGCATTGCAGCAGAGTTTGGTTATGCGCATTACAATGCTTCCAAAGCAGGTGTCATCCTGCTTACCAAAACCATGGCGCTGGAACTCGCCCACCTCAATATCCGGGTCAACGCTGTTTGCCCGGGCTATATTTCAACCCCGATGTCGATGGAAATCGATCCTCCCGCTTTTACGGAAAATTTCGTTAAGCAGTTCATTCCGGTGAACCGTGCGGGCAGGGTGGAAGACGTGGCACCGGTATTTTTATTTCTTGCAGGAGAAGAAAGCGGGTTTATCACCGGTCAGGTGATCATTGCAGACGGGGGACAAATGGCCGGCCAAAAGCCCGGGGATGAACTGCTGTCAAAATTAAAGGCTGACTAAGAAAGAATGGATCCGGGTTGCCGGCTGTTTACGCCTTCTTTTCTAATCAGCAGTTTTTTTTATCTTTACCCGGCATCCCGGATGTTTACAAATTAAAATATTTGTAAACAAAATAATTATGAAAAAAGACACACTTGCAAGCAAAGCCTTCCTGGAAATCAGGAGAAAGATCCTTAGCAGCCAGTTACTGCCCAATACAAGACTGAAAGAAGATGAATGGGCCAAGAAGCTGGCCGTAAGCCGGATGGCCATCCGGGAAGCGCTGACGAGGCTGTTGGGAGAAGACATGCTGGTGCTGGGAGAGAAAGGCGGGTACTATATCAAACCATTGCTTCCCGTCGAGATCAGGGAAATACGGGAATTGCGTGAAGTGCTGGAGCTGGGTGCCATGAAGCTCGCATATAATAAAATGAATGCAGAACAGTTTGAGCGGCTTGAAAAAATTTGTGATGATTACCTGACGATGGTAAAAAACGGTTATTTCAACGGGGCCCTGGAAGCGGATATGAAATTTCACGAAACCCTGGTGGAGTATTCCGGAAACGATAAACTCCTGCAGGTTTACCGCTCATCGCATATTCCTTTATTTCATCAGAAAATAGGTAAATCCCAGATCGGTATAGAAGACCATGTGCAAACGGATGCAGAGCACCGGCAAATTATTAAGGCACTGAAGCAAAAGAACCTGAATCTTGCCAAAGAGACCATGGTAAAACAGTTTGCCAGGGGTGAAGCCGTTGTGCTGGATTTAAGTTGACCGGTGATTTCTGCCGGTTCCAATCTAACCGGAGTCCGCGACCCGAACGGTTTCCAGCCGGTGCCGGGCCGGTTTCCGGCTCCATCCATCCCCCTTTTTACAGATCGAAAAAAAATTAGCGCTTTCTTGTCCCCCCTTCTTTTCTTCGCCGGAAGGGCCGGCGAGCCTCCGCTCCGCGAGCTTCGCCGCTGTGCGCATCACTGCTCCGCTGGCATCCGGTTGCGGTTTTCGCTACAGCCGATGCAAAAATCAGGAGTGTTTTTACCCGTTTTTTTAAGCCGCTGACCGGCACGGTTAGTCCTCCTAAAAAAAACCCCGCTAAAAAAAACGTTTATTTAAAACTATTTTTTATGTTTACAAAAAATATCATTTTTTGTTTACATTAAATTATTTCCGAAGCGTCTATCAAACATTTATCTGATCCAAACTGAAAGTTTATGATTATGAACCAACCCGCCCGGCGAATGAAAGCAGTGCTGTGTAATAAATTTGTTATGCAGGGCAGACTGTTTTTTTTGTTACTGATATTTTCGTTTTCGAGTCCGGTTATTGCACAACAGGCGATAACGGGAAAAGTAACGGGTAATTCCAATCCCTTAAGCGGAGTGACTGTGCAGGTGAAAGGGAATACCGTGTCGACCCAAACAGATGTCAGTGGAAGCTTTGCTATTTCGGCATCTCCCGATGCCACACTCGTTTTTACCTCTGTTGGCTATGCCACGAAGGAAGTGCCTGTAAGCAACCGGGCAGTCGTTGACGTTGAGCTGGAGGCCGTAAGCCGCCAGCTCGATCAGGTAGTGGTGACAGGGTATACAAGGCAGGCGAAGAAAGACATTACCGGTTCTGTTGCGGTGGTGGACGTAACGGCGCTGAAGTCGATCCCTTCCGGCTCTGCCGAACAGGCGCTCCAGGGGCAGGCTTCCGGTGTTGTCGTGATCAACTCCGGGGTTCCGGGGGGAACCAGCAATATTTTTATCCGCGGCGTTTCTTCCTTCGGCGATACCCAGCCGCTGGTTATCGTGGATGGTGTGCAAAGCAGTCTGCACGATGTGAACAGCAATGATATTGAATCCATACAGGTGTTGAAGGATGCCGGCGCTGCGGCCATTTACGGTGTGCGCGGTTCCAACGGCGTCATCATTGTAACCACGAAAAAAGGAAGAAGAGGCGCCCCTACGCTTTCCTACGATTTTTACTATGGAACGCAGGTCCCTCCCCCGGGGAATGTTTTGAACATTGCCAGCCCCGAAGCCTATGCAGCATTCGCTAAGAAAATGGATCCGGGAACCCAGTTATTTCCTGACGGGACGCTGCCCGACTATATGTATGCCGGTCCGGGCGTTAAGGGTATCGGCAACGCAGGGGATGCGGCGGTGGATCCTGCAAAATATGTTTTCGATGCTGCAAATCCCGGGAATGATTATCTGATCCAGCGTGTGAATAAGCAGGGTACGGACTGGTTTCACCGGGTTTTCCGGGCTGCACCCACGCAGAGTCATAATCTGACCATGAGCGGAGGTACGGATAAATCGAATTATCTTTTTTCAGTAGGATATTTAAATCAGCAGGGAACCCTGCTGGATACCTATTTAAAAAGATATTCCGTCCGCATCAACACCGAATTCAAAATAAAAAAATGGTTCCGGGTTGGTGAAAATGTCTACGCATTTTATAAGCAGAACCCGGTTTTCAGCAACCAGGATCAGGACAATGCGATCTTCTTTGCTTACACGATGCCGAACTTCATCCCGGTCTACGACATTAACGGGCAATACGGCGGCACCTGGGCCGGGCCCGGTGAGCTGGGAAACCGGTGGAATCCGGTGGCCATGCTGAAGAATACGGCGAAAAATAAAAATAATGCATGGGATATTGTAGGGAACATGTATGCTGAAGTGGATATCCTGAAGCACCTGACGGCAAAGACTGTTTTCGGCGGAACAATAGACAACCAGTACAGTTACAATTTTACACCGAACCGCTACCAGGACCTGGAACAGCATACGGGAACAAACAGCTACAATGAAAATTCATTGTATAACAGCAACTGGATCTGGACCAATACGCTTACCTACAACCAGATTTTTGGAAACCATAATATTAAACTGCTCGCAGGATCCGAAGCGATCAACAATTACGGAAGAGGAGTGGGAGGTGCAGCCACCGGATTTTTTTCAACTGATCCCAACTACCTGATATTGAACAACGGCACTGCCGATGTCAGTAATTACAGCAATGCTTATACGAATACGCTCTACTCTTTGTTTGGCCGCCTGGATTATTCCTTCAATGACCGGTATTTACTGGCTGCAACCGTGCGCAGGGACGGATCTTCCAAGTTCGGTGAAACCAGGCGGTTTGGTGTTTTCCCTTCTTTTTCCGCCGGCTGGAGGATTTCCAAAGAGCAATTCATGGAGAAGGTATCGTGGGTGGACGATCTGAAAATAAGGGGAAGCTGGGGTAAAATGGGTTCGCAGAACAACGTGCCTTCTGCCAATGCTTTTTCTTTATTTAATTCCGGATTTGGCACTTCCTATTATGGCATCAGCGGATCCGGAGAAACCAGGCAGGGATTCTACCAGTCCAATATCGGCAATCCCAATACAGGATGGGAAGAAGACGAAGTGACCAACCTGGGTTTGGATGCAACCCTGTTCAACAAGATTGACATTTCGGTGGAATGGTATAAAAAAAGCATCAACGGTTTATTATTCCCGCAGCCATTGCCGGCAACGGCCGGAGGCGCTTCCGCTCCCATTATCAATATCGGGGATGTGCAGAACAAGGGTTGGGATTTTTCGGCTACCTATCACGGGAATGCAGGACGCGATTTTCATTTCGACGTTACGGCAATCGTAACAGCTTATAAAAATCTGGTGGTGAAAATTCCGGATCCCGGCTACTTCGACGTGGGCCTCGTCCGTAACCAGCAGGGTCATCCCGTCAGTTCATTCTTCGGATATGATGTAATTGGTTTCTTCAATGATTCCGCGGAGGTAAAAAATTCTCCTGTACAGCAGGATGCTGCTCCAGGCCGTTTCAAATACCGCGATGTGGATGGAGACGGCAAAATCACCACAAGCGACCGCACTTTTATCGGAAACCCGAATCCCAAATTCACCTATGGTCTGAACCTGAGTGCAGCATACAAAAATTTTGATTTCTCGATGATCCTCTACGGATCCCAGGGCAACGATGTATACAATTCACTAAGATCAACGATTACGCACTGGAATGATTTTCCCCAGGCCCTGAGCAATGACCTGGTGTTTAACTCCTGGACTCCGCAGAACCACAATGCGAAAGCGCCCATTGCCGAAAATTCGAGCAATTTCAGCAGCGGCGGCGGATCTTTTTATGTGGAGGACGGCTCTTTCCTGAAATGCCGGTCCATGATCCTGGGTTACAGCATCGCACCTGCGTTAATGGACAGGCTTGGCATCAGCAAGCTCAGGATCTATGTTCAGGCTGCCAATTTATTCTGCATTACAAAATATTCCGGACTGGATCCCGAACTGCAGGGCAGCAGCCAGGCATTTGGAATCGACAATTCCAACTATCCCAACAACTTTAAGAACTATAATATAGGAATTAACCTGCAATTCTAACTTAGTTGATATAGAATAAAATATTGCATCATGAAAAAATTACATTATAAATTAATCATCCTGGGTTGCCTGACTGCGATCGGGTTATTACCCTCCTGTACAAAAAGTTTTCTGGAAAAACAGCCTCAGGGATCAACCAGCGACATCACGCTGGCAAACAGCGCGGGCGTGAATGGGTTACTGATTGGAGCATATTCGCTGCTCGACGGACTGGGCGGTCCCAATCTTGGAGGCAGTCCTTATTCCCAGGCAATCAGCAACTGGGTATTCGGAGGCGTGGCTTCCGACGACGCGCACAAAGGCTCTACCGACAATGATCAGTCGGCCATCGCCGATATCGAGAAGCATAAGGTGAATCCCACCAATTCCTATCTGCGTGGAAAATGGGGCGTCCTGTATGCAGGCGCACAGCGGGCAAATGACGTGATCCGCGTAATGGCCAAGGTTACAGATGGCTCTCTTTCTCCGGAACAGATGACGGAGATTAAAGCTGAAGCTGTTTTTTTACGGGCCGTGTTTCATTTGGAAGCCGCCAAAATATGGGGAAATGTTCCCTATGTTACCGACTCCGTGGATTATGAAAACGGAAATTATAATGTGCCCAATTCCGGTCCCATCTGGCCGCAGCTGGAAGCAGATTTCCAGTTTGCTGCCGAAAACCTCAGCGAAACGCAGCAGGATCTGGGAAGAGCCAATTCCTGGGCGGCAAAGGCATTTCTTGCAAAAGTGTATATGTTCGAACATAAGTATAATGAGGCGAAAACCCTGTTGACGGACATCATTGCCAACGGAGTTACTGCCGGGGGTGAAAAATATGCACTGGTGAATTTTGCCGATAATTTTAATCCTTCAAAAAATAATAATTCCGAATCGGTTTTTGCGGTGCAGATGACCGTACACGATAAATCAAACGGGAGCAATTCAAATGACGGAGATATTTTGAACTTTCCTTATGGCGGCGAAACAACCTGCTGCGGATTTTATCAGCCTTCCTTCAGCCTGGTCAATTCCTTCAAAACGGATCCTGTGAGCGGATTACCCCTGCTGGATGATTGGAACGACGTGGATATTAAAAGCGATCAGGGCATACCATCTTCACAGGCTTACACGCCGTATACCGGAACGCTTGATCCGAGACTGGACTGGACCGCGGGCCGCAGAGGTATTCCCTTCCTGGACTGGGGGATCATGCCGGGTCAGGCCTGGGTGCGGGCGCAACCGCAGGGTGGTCCCTATGTTGCACTCAAAGGTCTTTTTTACAAGGCACAGGAAAGTACTACCGCGGAAGTGGCACAGGGCTGGGGTGTGAACCAGGGCACTTCCAACAATTATGAGATGATCCGTTTTGCAGATGTTCTGCTCTGGGCGGCGGAATGCGAGGCCGAAGTGGGCAGTTTGGACCAGGCAGAGACTTATGTAAACATGGTCAGGAACCGCGCTGCAGATAAGAACGGGTGGGTGAAGTCGGATGTGGCTGATGGCGGAGCTGATTATGGTGGCTATGCGGCTAACTATTTTATAAATCCCTATCCTGCCGGAGACTTCTCCCTCAATGGCCAGGATTATGCCCGCAAAGCCATTCGTTTTGAAAGAAAAATTGAGCTGGCCATGGAGGGGCATCGTTTCTTTGACCTGCAGCGCTGGGACAACGGCACCGGATACATGGCCGACGTATTAAATGCTTATATCGCACATGAAACAAGCATTGCCAATTTTCCGGATCTGATCTTACAGGGAGCGCAATTCACAAAGGGCAGAAACGAACTGTTTCCCATTCCCCAGACGCAGATCGATCTGAGTGTAAGAAATGGAACACCGACGTTGACGCAAAACCCCGGCTATTGAATTCTATAATTTCATTGCAGCAATTTTCAATTTAATGAAAGAAAAACCAGGAGCCGATACAAAACCCCTTCAGTCAAATCAGGCATCCGGCCGCCGCTCGATACTCAAAAACGGAACTGCATTGCTTGGTGCCTTTTTCCTCACTCCAGCTTTCGGTGAGGCAAAATCAGAAAATGAACCGGCGGAGGATCCGGACGCGTGGTTCAATGTCAAGAAGTTCGGTGCTACCGGGAACCGCGCGGACAATGCGACAAAGGCTTTTCAGGCCGCGATCGGGGCCTGTTCACAAAATGGCGGCGGAACAGTGTTTGTGCCGCCGGGGGAATATACGGTAGGAACCGTGCAGCTGCAGGACAACATAACGCTGCACATAGATGCGGGAGCGACCCTGTTGCTCAGCCAGGCAAGAGAAGATTTCAAACGCGGCTCCCGCACCATGATCTTTGCGGAGAATGCAAAAAATATAGCCGTAACAGGAAGGGGTACGCTGGACGGTCTCGCGCAATATGATTACCGGGATATGACCGGAATAGATCCCGAGATCAAAAATGAAATTGAAATTGCCCGCGAGGCCGGAGAGGAAATGAAACGGTACTACCGGAAGAGCAGTGCGATGAATACCTTTATGTTCATCATCAACGATTGCATTAATTTTAAACTCTGTGATGTAAGCATCATCCATTCTCCCCTGTGGAATGTCCGCCTGAATGATTGCGACCGTGTTTATATCCGCGGGATTCATATTTTTTCCGACCTCGAAAAAGGAGTGAATGCGGATGGCATTGATATCTGTTCCTGTAAAAACGTGGTTGTTTCGGATTCTGTAATCGTCACGGGCGATGACGCCATCGTATTGAAATCCATTTCGCGCGGAGGGAAAAAAGCCAACCCCTGCGAAAATATAACAGTCACCAACTGCATCCTGGAATCCTCTTCCACGCCGTTAGTGATCGGTACGGAAACGGAGGCCGATATCCGGTCCGTGAATTTTACCGGATGCGTCATCAGGAATTCAAACAGGGGATTGGGCATAAACGTGCAGGACGGGGCAACCGTCAGTTCGGTGATCTTCAGCAATATCAGCGTGGAAACAAACAGACGTCACTGGAACTGGTGGGGGAGTGCGGAAATGGTTAAGATTGTTCTTTCCAAAAGAAAAGCAGATTCCCGCCTGGGAAAAATACAGGATATATTCATCAGTAATATCATTGCCAATGTACGGGGCACGAGCAGCATCACGGGCCATCCGGACCAGCCTTTGGAGAATATCCGCATCACGGATGTGCAGATGCTGATGAAAGACGAAGATGCACCGGACAAGCGGGCTACAGACGCACTCAGGATAGAAGCGGTTACAGGACTGAAGATCCGGGACCTTACTGTGAACTGGACGGAAGAGATGCCGGAAAAGAAATGGCAGAGTGCACTGGTGCTCAAAGATGTGTCTGAATTCGAAATCAATTCTTTTTCCGGCCGCCAGGGATTGAAAACGGGCAAAGCCCCGGTCATTCTCCTAAACAACACAAAGGACGGCATTATCCGGGATTCCACTGCAGCGGAAGGATCCGGTGTGTTCGTTCAGGTGGCGGGAGATCAGACCCGGGACATTATCCTGAGAGATAATAATATGAAGAAAGCAGTGAAGGAGATTTTGTTCAGTAATGAAGCGTCGAAAAAAACGGTTGAAATTAAATAAGGGAACCGGAATTCCTAACGATTAAAACAAGCTGTAATGGAGAAAAAACGGAAATTGATTTTCGCGTCACTGATTTTATTGCCCCGGCGGAAGACCCTGCTTCTGTCTTTCCTCCTGATACCGGCACAAATCGTATTTTGCCAGGGCGGCCGGTCGCAGCCGGCAGATCTGTCGCCCGAACATGTGTTTACCCTGGAAAATGCAAAAATCAAAATCCTGCTGGGGAAGGATAAACCGGTAATTTATAACTACCTGGAAAAGGCCAGTGGTGCCCTGATGATGGGGAACCTGAATAATAGTGCGCCGTCTGTTTCATTTTACAAAGGGGCAAAGACCGTGATGCGAACGCGCACGAAGATAACGTACAAATCATCTCTCGGCGACCAGGCTGTCAGCTACCACGCAGAAGTCACGTATGAGAACAGGCCGGCTATTTCTTTTGAACTCCTCTACACATTGACAAACGACGGGCTGGATATAACATTTAAAGATGTGCGGGAACAAAAGGATTTTTATTTGCTGAATGTTCAGCTGCCGGATCTGTTAACAGTGAATGCAGATGAGCCTGTTGCGAAACTGGCAATTCCTGCGGATGCCGGCCGGTTAATCGACGTGAAACAGGCATCCTTTAAAAGTTATGAATATGAAATAGACTGGTTGAATCCTATCCTGGCCGGTATTGCCTGTAATGCAAAACTGGCTGGCGTTATGGACAGCAGATCAATTGAGAACCACAGCATCGTTCGGGTATATGAGCGGAGAGGCGTTAAATACGGTTCCTTTTCCATGAACCTGATGCACCGGCTGAAGGAATATAACCTGGCGGAATTCGGAACCGTGATCCAGGCGACGGATCCGAAATACCTGCTGAAGATTCAGGACTCCTGCCAGGTGGAGATTCATATTACCGGCGACCACGACAGGGACGGAGAAGTATCCTGGATAGACGGAGCAAAACTGCTGCGGGAAAAAGTGGACGCGGTTCCCAATCCCTATTATGAGAACAAAACTTTTGTCAGGGCCTTTCTTGCCCGCAAAGGCAGTACCGCCGAAAACCTGAGTTTCCGCGACGAGCTGGAAAGAATCAGGCAGTTCGCTGCGCAAACGGATTCTGCAGCCTGCATCATTTACCTGTTGGGCTGGCAGTATACAGGGCACGATTCCGGCTATCCTTCCGTGGATAAAGTAAACGAGAGCCTGGGGGGATACAAGGAACTGGTGAACCTGATCTCGGAGGCGAAAAAGCTGCATGTAAATGTTAGTTTTTATGATAACTATGATGATTCCTATCCCACGCATCCCGGATGGGATCCCGATGTGATCTGCAGGGACCCGCAGGGCAACCTGATGCTGGGCGGCGCCTGGGACGGGGAACAATCCTATTTAATCAGCAGTTATAAATATGCCATGAAATCGGGCCTGAACCGGGTTAACTATACACTCAATACCTACCCTGTTGAAAAAGCTTATTTTATTGATGTGCTTGCCGGCGGTTATCACGGCGGAAGGAAATATGATTTTAATCCGGCAAGTCCCGCGGGGGCACAGAAAAATTTTGAAGGTAAACTGAAAATAATTGACGCTTTTAACAAACGGGGGCTGGATGTGGCAACGGAAGACTTTACCGGCTTCTTTGTAGGTCATGCGGGAACCTTCGGCGATATTGTTGCCTTTGATAATATTTATTTTAAAGGAGAACAGCAGATACCACTGATCCCGCTTATCTATCATGGGAAGACCAGTTTTGGAATGAAGGTCAGCAGCCCCTCCCTGTACGTAAAGACCTTCCTGTACGGACAGCGTGCGCAGGTATTTACCAACCTGCGCAATGTTTTTACCGCATCCGACTATGTACTGGATGCGCTCCCGAAACAAAAATTATATGGGAAGCCTATGAAAACCTACCAGCGGTTTGGCGACCTGGAGCGTGTTGTATACGAAGATGGCAGCGTGGTGGAAGCAAATGTAAAGGCCGATACTTACAGCGTGGCGCTGCGGGACGGACAGTTGATCGCACGGAACTATACCAGCTTTATTCCGGTCCGGAAAAATACTTACCTGGCCTGCAGCAGGAACGGCGGACAATTTGATTATCCCGTGCCGGAGGAGTGGGCCGATAAAAAGAAAATCCGGGTATTTAAAATTAACCATGACGGGAGCAGGGAAGATATCGGATTTGAATTGACGGAAGGGAATCTGCAGTTTCAATCGGAACCGGCTGTCGTTTATAAAGTGATTTATACAGAATAAGTATGCTAGGGCGATACCGGCATTTCAACGGCAATAACGCAATCTCCTGATCATTAATCATTCATTCATGAAACGAAAAATTACCACGCTGCTTTTCTTCATGCTGTTAGCTTTTGTTTATTTATTTGCCCAAACGGGCGGCTCCAGAAAATCCGCCGTCATCCAGGCGGAAAATGCAAAGCCCGGAACAACGGACTGGATGATCACAAAGCTTGTCCGGGATCCCGATGAGCCTTATCAAAAAGGATGGCATCGGAGAACACTGATTGAAGGGTATGCCTCCCGCACCAGCGTGAGGGCCGGGGAAACGCTGAAGTTCTATGTGAGTACGAATCCCGCAGATAAATACAAGCTGGATATTTTCCGGATGGGTTATTATGGCGGCAAGGGCGGCCGGCTGATGAAATCCATGGTATTGCAGGGAAAGCCGCAGGCCACTCCCGCAGAAGGTTCCAATCATATCATGGAATGCAGGTGGGAGGAAAGCGGACGACTGGTAATTCCGAAAGACTGGGTGAGCGGTGTTTATCTCGGGTTGCTCAGCACCATGAAAACAAAAGGACAGGCTTATATTATCTTCATTGTACGCGACGACCGGAAGGCGGATATTCTTTTTCAATGTTCCGACCTCACCTGGCAGGCATACAACCGCTGGCCGCAATTTCATTCACTGTATGATACGCCCACTGATCCCTGGGGTGCTTCCGGACCGGTGGGATACGATCTTAGTTTTAACCGCCCTTACGCACTGTACTGGAACGGATATCCCGCGGGTTTTGAGCCGCAGACCAACGGCTCCGGAGAATTCCTGATGACGGAATACCCGCTGTCGTACTGGCTTGAAAAAGAGGGTTACGATGTAACGTATATTTCCAATATTGATACCCACGAAGACGGCCCCGGTCTTCTGCGCGGGAAAGTATTCCTGTCCGTCGGCCATGATGAGTACTGGACACCGCAAATGTTCGACAACGTGGCAAAAGCAAGGGATGCCGGGGTCAACCTGGCCTTTCTTTGCGGCAATTCCGTTTCCGGAAGGATCCAGCTCTTTGCGGATCTGAAAGGGGACACATTCAGGAATATGCGAAAGATAAATCCCCGCTTCAGCAATGCACAGGATCTGATGGGATCCCATTCGTATGGCGTGGGCCTGGCAGACTGGACCTGCGTAAACCCGGATCATTGGGTTTTCGAAGGCACTGGCATGAAAAAGGGGGACAGCATCCCCAACCTGGTGGGATGGGAATTTCACGGGCCGCCGCTGGGAAATAAAAAAGATATGACCGTGCTGGCGGAGGGTTATGTGACCCGGTATAACGGAACTCCCACAAAAAGACAATATGCAGCCACGATCTATACTGCGGACAAAGGCAATTATGTCTTCAACGCTGCGACCTGCTGGTGGACACAGGTTCTGTCGTCGCCGCCCGGATATGTAAATCCGCCAAACCGTTATTTTGAAGAGGATGACAAACGTGTTCAGCGTATTACCCGGAATGTACTGGATCGTATGATCGCTGTCAAAATAGATAAATGAATTCCTGGAGGAACGATCCGTCAGGAAAGGCAACGCATTGGTCGCTATGGTAAAATCACGGGCACGTGAAATGGAAACATCCCTGCATGAGCGGGGATGTTTATTTTTTGGCCGGGGGAATTATTTGCAGAAATGTTTGCTTGGACGGGGGAAACTAAATACGTTTCGATACCGCTCTTTAAATAGCCTTTAACAGCTCCCGCGTTGCCGCCAGGGTAATATCGATATCCTCCTCCGAATGTGCGTAGCTTACGGATCCCTGTTTGCAGGGGATGGGGAAATGATAAACCCCTTTTTCGATCAGCGACTTACGGTACCGGGTATCGAATGTGAAATCATGATTCTCCAGGATGTCGTGCAGATCATCCGGCTTTTTTTCGCAGAAATAAACACAAAAGGAAGAAGCGTTGGTGGAGAGGTTAAACGGAATTCCGGATTCCCGGAACAGTGTGGAGAGTCCTTCGTACAGCCGGTTGCTTATCTTATCGATTTGCGCATATACTTTCGGGTTTTTTAAGAATTCAATGGTTGCAATGGAAGCGGCTGTATTGATGGGATGCGCGTTATAGGTGCCGGCAATCAACACCCGTTTCCGGGGATCAGGTGAATCAAAGAGATCCATGATTTCCCGTTTGCCGCCGATCACTCCGATGGGATACCCGTTTGCCACCGCTTTCCCAAAAACAGACAGATGCGGTTTGACGGCTGCAACTTCCTGATAGCCGCCCAGGGCTGATCTGAATCCCGTTTTAACCTCATCGAAAATACATACGGCGCCATACTTTTCACAGAGATCAATAAGTCCCTGGAGGTAACCCGGCCTGGGCAATACAACTCCGATATTCTGCAGAACCGGTTCTGTGAGCAGGCAGGCGACCGGATAATTTTTTAATACATGTTCAACGGAATCGAGATCATTGAAATTGACAATATGCACTTTTTCCTTTGTGGATTCCGGTATGCCGGCCGAAGAAGCGATGAAGGGATATTCTCCCGAAGACAACCTTGGGCCGATCTCCTCCGGATCCGGCATCACATGCCTCGCCACTTCATTATGCCAGCCGTTATACCCCCCGAGGGTAAGGATAATATGGTCCCGGTTTGTCCAGGCGCGCGCCAGGCGGATCGCATGTGCAGTCGCCTCGCTGCCGGTATTGGTAACCTGCACCAGTTCCAGGGAAGGAACGGATTCACAAAGCAATCTTGCCAATTTAACTTCCAGCGGATTGGTGCCACTGCCCATCAGGGAGCCCTCGGATTTTATTACTTCGAGAACCGCTTCATTTATTTTATTGAAATTGTGGCCGAGTAAATAAGGCGCGAAGGCTGCATGGTAGTCGATATACTCCCTGCCTGACAGATCATAGATTTTACTGCCTTTGCCTCTGGTGAACACGATATGCGGACTCACTTTGCGATTTATCGAAACAACCCCGCCCGCTATGTAATGGCCTGCTTCCCTGTTGATCTCCGCAAACTGGGTCCCGTTTTCTCTAATGATCATGAACGTTGTTTTGTGGTTTTGTAGCAAATATATGTTTACAATTTAATAAATTATTTGTTTACAGAAATAATTTCCCACATCTGTATCGATTCTGATTGTTGTCCTGCTCTGCCTCCGGTATAAAGCCTCTGGGTCCTGAAAATCCCGGACCTCCAGGCTGTATAGTAGAGCAAGAATCAAAAAAAGCCTGTGATTATTTCTGACCATCAGCCATAATGGTATACCAATTATACGTATTTTTGTATACAAACACAATCATTCCGGGCAAAAAATGATCGCGACGCTATTTGGAACGAACAGATTTTGCGGAATTGGATAAGGATGGATAGGATCAGCTATTGCATTTTAAGGATCTCCGCGGTGCGGCTGTCTCTCGCGCCTTTGAAAAACCTGTCCAATATCTTCTGAAAGATGGGATGGGCATCCGGGATCAGGGCGAACAAGCTCATGGAGGATCTTAATTTCAAATCATCGGGCCTGCCGAATATCCTGTTTGCGTCGTTGACCTGTAGGTCGAGCAGGGCCTGACAGATTTCAATAAGTCTTGTCCCCAGGACGGGGTGTTTCAAAAATGAACCTGCTTCCCGGATATCTTTGATTGCATAATAGCGGGAAATTTCGCTGGTTCCCAGTCCCCGGATCTGGGGAAAGACATACCACATCCAGTGCGAAGCTTTTCTGCCCCGCTTTATTTCCGATAACGCGACAGCATAATCCGTTTGCTGGGCATCAAGGAATCTTTGCAGGCCGGAATCGTCGGGCATATAATTAGTGGTTTGTTTTCAGGATAAATATGCCGTTATTTTTCCTTTTTCAGCGACCCTGCTTCCTGTTAATTTCCCTTCAGTACCTGATAACACTCACTAAAATGATCAGGAAGAAAATCGCCAGTTGAATAAGGTAGAAGCTATAAAAACGGTTTGCCGGTTACCACTGATCAGTTTAAAGTCAAACATTTTAAAAAAGACGGAATTGGCATACAGTGTGCCGGATTCCTGAAACTTAATATTTCCTTTTCTTACCAGCAGGTCGCTCCCGGAAATCCGGACAGCGGCTTCCACCTGTGGAAAGTCAGCCATCAGATAAGGGCCGACCGCCCAGGAAGGCCCGCCGAACTTCATGGTTTCCGTAGGTGTTCTGACATCGCAGATAATACGATAAATGCGGTCGGCCCTGCTCTGCATATTATCATAGCTCAATTCAAAACGCACGAAGAGAAAGATCAGAAAACAGACGGTCATGCCCACGCTGAGCCCCAGGATATTGATAAAGGAAAAGACCCGGTGCCGCCAGAGATTTCTGAATGCGATTTTGAAATAATTTTTAAACATACTGGCTTTATAGAGGAATAATACTAAGGTATAATTAAAAAAAATTAAAAAAATAATTCCGTATAACTAATTATTTAGTTATATTTTTGATTTTTGGGAAGTCGGCTTTTGAAAATCATTTTGGGGCGGACTGCTTTGGTTAAGTAGTCGCGCATTCACGTGAAATTATACCGATGAAAATATATTTAACCGCTTTGCTGTATTTGTTTCAGCAGATTTCTGTTTATGGTCAGGCGATACCGGACAGAAATATTATGCTGGACTATTTTCAAAACCAGCAGTTCGAAGAAGCGATCTCCTACTTAACTCCGGCTTTAGCCAGGGATTCTGACAATGTGCAAATCTTAGGCTATCTCGGATATGCGAATTATATGGATGAAAGGCCTGAGTCAGCGCTTTATTATTTTTCCAAAATTATTACACTTGATTCCAACAATATCTCAGCGCTCGAATACCTGCTCAGAATAGACAACGGTAAACACGCGGGGGATGATCTCCTGTATGCCCGGCGGCTGATTCAACTGCAACCCGGCAAACCCGCCCATTATCGTGAAATCGCCAGAATATTTTCGCGCAGTCACGCACAGGATTCGGCATTCCGGTACTACAGCAAGGCGTACGAGTTTGCACCGGCAGACCCAAAAAATGCAGCGGGGTTTGCAGATATTTTGATCGACAGAAAAAATACGGTGAAAGCAGACAGTATCCTGAGAGCCGCCTTAGCAAGGGATTCGCTGGATGCAAATTGCCTGAAATTGAGCATCAGATCTGCCTATGAGGCGAAAAATTACCTGGCGGCCATTGAGCCTGGGGAAAGGCTGATCAGGCTGGAAGAATCTTCCTCAGCTGCCCTGACAGGGCTGCTTTTATCTTATTATAATCTGGAACGGTACAACGACTGCATACGGGTCTGCGAATATATGTTCGGAAAGGAAATGGACGGAGAATCTGTTTATTATTATGAGGCAAAAGCCTATGCCCGGTTAAAGAATCCGGAGAAAAGTAATGAGCTGCTGGAAACCTGCGTGGCTAAAGCAATTTCAAAAACCGCGGAAATGTATTATTATTCCATGGGTGAAAATTACGAAACACTTAAAAAATACCGGAAAGCAATTGCCAGTTACGACACCGCTTACTATCTGTTCAAAAATCCGCTGATGCCCTACAATTGCGGAAGGATTAGTGAAAGTTATCTCCATCAGGAAAAGCTTGCCAAAAAATATTTTACCCTGTACTTGCGGCATGCCAACCCGCAAACTCCTGATGAAAAAAAGGCTTTTGAATTTGTGAAGAGAAAAATTTCAAAAAAGACAAAGACGGATAAGTAAAATCTCCGAAGCAACCGGGGCTTAATGGAAATCCCATCTTTTGGGGAGGCAGGCGCCGAAGGGATTTATTCCGTTCTAAGACTTTTTGCAGGATTCATTAATGCAGCTTTAATGGATTGATAGCTGACCGTTAATAGTGTAATGATCACGGCGCCTGATCCGGCTTCAACAAACACCCACCAGGAAATAGTGGTTCGGTACGTGTATCTCTGTAACCAGTGCTGCAGGAAATACCGGGCTACCGGGATAGCGACCGCACATGAGATGATCACCAGATTGATAAAATCCTTTGATAACATTTTCCAGATATTAAACACACTGGCGCCCAACACTTTTCTAACCCCAATTTCTTTTGTCCTTTGTTCAGCTATAAATGTAGCAAGGCCAAATAAACCCAGGCAGGAGATAAATATCGCGAGCACGCAAAACACGGTCGATATATTTCCGATATGCTCTTCATCCGAAAATTTCATGTTATAATCATCGGCGGCAAAGGAATAGTCGAAAGGACTTTCAGGATCGTATTTGCTGTATATCTTTTCTATTTTTGAAATAGCCAGCGGAGGGGGTATTGATCTGCTTAAACGGATCATCAGGAAGACGATCTTCCGGTCGTAGAGAGTGAAGAAAGTTGGTTCAGCAGGTTGGTAAGGCGATTCCATGATCATATTTTTTACGACGCCAACGATCGGATTGTCCCTGTTGTGCCAGTGAATTGACTGGCCAACGGGATTTTGCAGGCCGGTAAATTTTACCGCGGCTTCATTCAGAATAAAAGCACCGCTGTCCGTTGGGAAATCCCTTGAAAAATCGCGGCCTTCCAGTATGGTCCAGTTGATCGTCTTCCCGAAATCATAACTAACGAACAAAGTGCCGATGGCAGTCGGCTGATTCGGGTCCTTGCCTTTCCAGCTATAACCCATCATCGCGTTCCTGACTTCGGTGGAAGGACTGGAGGATTCTGCCACATCTTCCACAACCCCGCTTTGTAAGAGATCTGTTCTCAATGCATCAAAATGCCTGCGGATGGATTCCGATTTCATTTCGTTGATGATCAGCCGTTGTGTGTTATAGCCGACCGGTCTGTTTTTGGCGAACTGGATCTGCTGATAAACCACAACGGTTCCGATGATAAGCGCGATGCAAACGGTGAATTGCCCGACAACCATTATTTTGCGCGGAAGGGCTGAGAATTTCCCGGCCCTGAAATTCCCCTTCAGCACTTTGACGGGCCTGAATCCGGACAGAAAAAATGCAGGATAACCTCCTGCAAGCAGGGCGGTAAGCAGTGTAAACCCCAAAATATATATCCAGAAACGAAAATCAGAAAATGGAATAGACAATTGTCTTCCGGCCAGGAGGTTAAAATAAGGAAGCGCAAGCCACGCCAATACCAAAGCGATGATCAGCGCCATGGCTGACATCATCACGGATTCTCCCATGAACTGCCGGATCAGCTGGCTGCGGGATGAACCCATCGTTTTCCGGATGCCGACTTCCGTCGCCCGCTGCTCGCTCCTTGCCGTGCTCAGGTTCATGAAATTGATGCAGGCCAGGATCAATACAAAAGATCCAATGATACCGAACAGCCATACAAACTGGATACGCCCATCACCGGTTCCTCCCTGGTCGTTAAAATTGGTATACAAATGCCAGCGGTCCATCGGATGGATCATGAGTTCTTCCCAACCACCCTGGATATGCGCTTTGCTGAGGTTTTTTATTTTGGAAGAAAGTATTTCGAACCTGCTTTGGTCCTGCAGCTGGACAAATACCTGGAAATGATGATCCAGCCAGTCGTCATTCTGGGTATTGCCCGTATTATTTATATTTTTCCAGGCAGCAAGGAATTGCACTCCGTGAAAGGTAGTATTGAAGGGTAAGTCTTCATAGACACCCAAAACTTTCAGGTCGTATTCATGGTTGATCGAAATGGATTTATTCACAGGGTCCGCTTCTCCGAAAAGACTTTTGGCAAGGGATTCGCTAATCAGGATAGCAGTGGGGTCACGGAATCCGGTGTAACCCCCTTTTTTCATATTTAATGTCAGCATGGAAGGAAAGCTGGCCTCCGCCCAGAGCCCGGAGGCATTGATTTTTTTATCCCTGACAAGCAGTCCCGCATTGATCCCGCGCGTAACGGAGGCATTCCTGATTTCTTCCGGGTAATTATTGCGCAAAGCTTCCGCAATAGGAACCGAAGCGTATTCTCCCGTGGTTGTTACACCGTTGAATGTTATAATGGAAGCGATCTCCCCAAGACTTTTATGGTTTTTATGGTAATGATTAAAGGATAGCTCTCCCCAAATCCACAGACCGATTAAGAGGGCGACAGCGATTCCGGTGGCCAATCCAAGAATATTGATTGTACTATAAAATTTATTTCTAATGAAATTCCGGCAGGCAATCTTTATATAATTTTTTAAGATGGTCATTGATTTCTCTATTAAAATTTAAAAGTATAACTAAATACTTAGTTACAGTAATTTGTTTTTTTTTGATTGTGGAGAAGTTAAACGAAATATGAATGGCCATTTGAATTTCAAAAAAGGAAATCCACCCGCCTGAAACGCGGAATATATTGGGCTTAAAAATTTCTAAAGTTTAATCTCCCGGCGGTTCCCCCTGAAATCGCTGATGCTGACCTTTACAACTCCTTTTTTCAATCTGAGCTTCCGGGAGGACTGCGACAAATAGGTGGAGCCGTAATAAAATTCAACGTGCTCCTTCCGGTTGTCCGCATATAAAATATCTGCGGAAAAATCTTCGGGCAGCAGGTCGATCCATTTCGAATCAGCGGGAGAAGAGGTCCTGAATACCTTTACGCTGTCTTCATTCTGCGTAGCAATAAGCAGGTCTTCGTTTTTCGCAGAGTGTACAAGGGCCAGTCCTTTGCCATCTCCTTTTACAAAGAATCCGCTTTCGGGAAGGGGCAGTGGAGAAAAACTTCCTTTTCCATTTCCTTTCATATACAATCCCATGAACGCATCGTGGCGGCCGCTGTAGGGTTCCATGCCGTAGTCGTTTCCGACCAGTAGCAAATCCAGATTTCCGTCTCCGTCAACATCCTCGCTCAGCATTCCATAAACCGGCGCTTCCTGCGCTTCGATGGGCAGGGGACTGATTTTAAAATGCCCGTTGCCCAGATTTTCGATATAAGAGGATGCCATGTCCGTGGCTTTATAAACCAGTGCGCCTTCGCGGTCTTTGGGCGTCCAGAGATCGTCCATAGTGGCCAGTCCATAGGATTTATAAGTCGGATATTTTTTACGGATGGATTGCATCTGGCTCACCATATCATCCCGCGATGTCATCGGAAAGGGCTTGCGGGTTCCGTCTTCCGCCAGTATATAACAGAAGACCATGGCATCGGTTTGCCCGTTATGATCCAGGTCTTTTGCATAGATGGTCATGGGCTCCTGCGCTGACGCCTGGTAGTTGGAATTGAGCCCCAGGTTGCCGGCGATATAATCGATATCGCCGTCATGATCAAAGTCGCCGGCAGTGAGACTGTTCCACCAGCCGGCATGCCCAGCAAGGCCGGATGTTTCATTTACGGATACAAATCCCTTTCCGGTATTCTTAAAAAAACTAACAGGCATCCATTCGCCGCTGATCACCAGGTCAGGCTTTCCGTCGTTGTCAAAATCACTCCAGAGCGCATCGGTAACCATGCCAATATTTTCCAGCGCCGGACAATATTTGTCCGTCACATCCACAAAGGTTCCGGAATGATTTTCGAGCAGATAACTTCGCGGCGCCGCGGGATAAGCGCCGGAAACCACACGGCCGCCGATAAATAAATCGAGGTCTCCGTCTCCGTCGAAATCAGCTGCCCTTACACAGGATCCGTTTGTAAACATTTTTGGAAGGGCCAGATTATTTGGCGTAAATGAACCCTTGCCATCATTCATGTATAATATATCCTGGCTGGCCGGATGATCGGGAGGCAATTCAAAACTTCCGCTCACAATATAAAGATCGAGATCACCGTCATTATCGGCGTCAAAAAAAAGCACCCCCATATCCTCGCCGGGATGGTTGTTTTCCCGGAGGCGGCTGGAGTCCGGCGTAAATTTCCCGCCTGCCTGCTGCATAAAGAACATGCCGGGGTGTCCCGCTGCGCCGCCGATGTAAAAATCATCAAACCCGTTCTGATCAATATCGCCTACCGCAATGCCCGGTCCGTACTGGCTTAGTTTATGCGGAATGGCCGGTTGAATATTATAATCCACCGACACTCTTTCCCTGTGTTTGTAATGAATGCCGTCATTATCTGCCGGCGATCTGAATACCGCGGGGCCTTCCTGTTGAGCGGGAGCGGGGGAAATATAATTTCCGTTTGCATTAGCATAAGATACCGTGATCCGCTGGTCTGCGCGGATATTGCGGATGAGCTGGGTTTTTCCATCGGGCCAGCGCACGCGCAGGGAGTCGATGGTTGTTGAGGATCCCAAACCAAAATGCGCGTCGTAGTCCACGGTGGACATATACCCGCGGCAGGGATAATGTTCGTAGAGCTGTTGCTTTCCGTGATCAAAATAGATGCGCAGCGTGGCTCCGATACCCCGGATATTCTGCCCTTCCCCCGTAAAGGAAACTTTTAGATAGTGACTGTTCGGGTTTTGCTTTTTGCCAATCAGCGTATTCTCATAAACCATGGCTGGTTCGTTGATATTGTTGATGACCAGGTCCAGGTCGCCGTCATTGTCCAGATCCGCATAGGCGGCACCGTTAGAAAAGGAGGGGCGGGTCAATCCCCAGGCATCCGTTGTATTCTTAAAAAGAATGCCGCCGGTATTTCTGAACCCATAATTATGCAGTTTGACAATGGGCAGGGAGTCCACCATGTTCAGTGTGAGTTTCGGCGCGCCTCCGCTCTGGCCGTTGTTAAAAGCTACATAGTCCAGGTCCGTCACATCCCGTGGAAGTCCGTTCGTGATCACCAGGTCCCGGAACCCGTCGTTGTCAAAATCGGCAATCATCGGGCACCAGCTCCAGTCGGTTTCATAGATTCCGGCGAGATATCCCACTTCACTGAATTCCGGATGTCCCGCATCGCTCATTCCCCGGTTCAGCTGCAGCACGTTGCGCACATACTGATGTGTGTAGCCGAAACGTTCGCTGTTGAAATAGTTATAGTATTCATTCCCGCTCAGCATTCTTTTTTTCCGGAGATTGTCTTCCGGCAGCATCTCCAGGGAAACCAGGTCAACCAGTCCGTCGTTATTGATATCGGCCATATCCGTTCCCATGGCATTCCACCCGGTATGTTTAAAATATTCCGGCAGGCGGTTCGTAAAAGTTCCGTTTTTGTTATTGATATAGAGCAGGTCGTTTGCAACAAAATCGTTGCTGACATAGATATCCGGCCAGCCGTCGAGATTGATGTCGGTAATGCATACGGCATGGCCCCAGCCTTCAATCGTGATGCCGGCTTCTTTGGAAACATTGGTGAACGTGCCGTTTCCGTTATTGCGGTAAAGGCGGTCGGTATTCAGCGCGCTGCCATCGGTCAGTTTGGGCCGGAAGCGGATGGGAGTTTTTGGATCGTTCAACTGGTTGGTGACCTGGTACAAATCGAGATCCCCGTCGTGATCGTAATCGAAGAATACAGCCTGGGTACTGTAACCGGTATCCGCAATGCCGTAGGCAACGGCCGATTCCTTAAAAACCGGAATGCCTTTTTTATCCGGTCCCTGGTTGATGTACAATAAATTGGTTCTTAACAAAGGGTTGCTGCGAAAAGATGCGGAAACATAAATGTCCAGCCATCCATCCGCATTGATATCCACCACCGAAACACCGGTGCACCATCTTCCTCCCCCTTCAATTCCGGCTTCCCTGCTGACGTCTTCAAATTTCAAAGCACCTTTATTGAGGTATAATTTATTGGATACCATATTGCCTGCGAAATAAATATCAGGCAGTCCGTCATTGTTGAAATCGCCGATGCCCACGCCGCCACCGTTGTAGATATTGGCCTGGTTTAAAATATTGGTGGTATCGTCCTCGCGTATATTATTGCTGAAATGAATGCCGGAACGGGATGGGGGGATGAGTTGAAAGAGTGTGGTATCCCGCTGAAAGGCCCGGCCGGCAAGGCTTGCGGACAAAAGAAAAAGGAGGAGGGTACAGCGCACAAAACCGGGAGATGCATTCATTGGAGCAGCCGTTTGGGCGGCAATATAATAATTTTCCCGCGCCTGCGCTGAAGCGGAGGGTTGACGGTTGACGGTTGACAGATGACCGCCTTTAATTTCGGATCTCCACCTGAAAACCGTCAACTGTCAACCGTCATCCGTCAACCTTTGTATCATCCCCTCAAATCAATTTCTTAATAAACGTATTCCTATAACTCAGCGGACTCAGCTTCATGCGCGATTTAAAGGTCTTATGAAAATTGGAGATATCGTTGAAGCCGCTGTTCAATCCGATGGACGAAATGGAATTGTCGGTATGGATCAGCTGGCGCACGGCAAAATCAACGCGGTAATCCGTTACCGCTTCGATGAAGGTTTTCCGGTTCAGTTTTTTAAAGTAGCGGCAGAAGGCATGGGGCGTCATGTTCACCAGTGCAGCCGCATCCTGTAGTGAAATCTTATTCCGGAAATTTTCTACGATATACGCGATACAGGTATTCATCCGGGCCTTTTCCAGCGCGGAGAGTTCCGGCGCAGGCGCTTCCTGGCTGAGCAGGGTATAATCCTTGGTGGATGCCAGTTCGTGTAAAATATCCATGAGCAGGATCCACTTCTTAAAGGAATGCGGCTCGTCCGTCATGAGGTACATTTTCTCTTTGAGTGACCGGGTGTCTCCGGTAAACTGCACGCCGGACTGACTGTTGCTCAACAGCCGCTGGATATGTTTCATTTCCGGTTTGAAAAAGAAATCCTTGCCCATAAAATCCGGATGAAACTGAATGACGACGGAGTTGGAATGCTCTCCGTTTTTAGTATTCTCTGTTTTCCAGCAATGCGGAAGGCTGGATCCCAGTAAAACCAGGTCGCCGGTAAAATAATCATGCATATGAGTACCCACATACCGCTTTCCCGATCCCTTTACAATCCAGGTGAGCTCATACTCCGGATGAAAATGATAGGGCGCCGAAAAAGATTTTTCTTCAAACTGCCTGACCAGGAAAGAATTGTTTACGGAAGAGGCAAGTGGCTCGAAAGTAGGTTTCATTAATTGATAATTTTATCAGATAGTTATTGTGGTTCAGACCGTAAAGATAATATAATCCATAAAATAACCAATTCTGCCATTTTTTCTCCAATATATTAGCGTTTAGTTTGTCAGGAAATTGCTGCAATATGTTAGAAACCAAAACTCCCGAATTAGATCATCTTGTTCACACCGATCATTCGCTGATTGCTGATTACCGGAAGAATGGACATGTGTTAACGGCATCGCTGCTGAATGCGGACGAAATTTCCGCTTACCGGGAAGTGATCAATGAAGCGGCATATCATTACAATACAGAGAAGCGCAAACTGGCGGAACGGGACACCTATGGCAAAGCTTTTTTACAGATCATGAATTTGTGGGAAGTGGACGAGCAGGTCAGGAAATTCACGCTCGCCAAACGCTTTGCAAAAATTGCAGCTGATCTGATGGGAGTGGAGAATGTCCGCCTCTATCATGATCAGGCATTGTATAAAGAACCGGGCGGCGGTTTCACGCCCTGGCACCAGGATCAGTATTACTGGCCGCTGGACACCAACAATACCATCACGATGTGGATGCCGCTGATCGATATTACGGAAGAAATGGGCATGCTTACTTTTGCATCCACTTCCCAGGAGCTGGGTTTTGTCGGCAATATGGCCATCTCCGACGAGTCCGAATCGGTAATCGAAAAAATTATCAAAGAAAAGCAATATCCGGTGAGCCGCGTGAAATCCATGCATGCCGGAGACGCCAGCTGGCATTCGGGCTGGGTACTGCACAGCGCGCCGGGGAATCTCTCGCAAACCACGCGGGAAATCATGACCGTCATTTATTTTGCCGACGGAGCCCGTATTACCGAACCCGCCAATGAACACCAGGAGCAGGACCGTCAGCGCTGGCTGGGCAGTGGATTGCCGGGAACAGCTGCTGCATCCGTTTTCAATCCTTTGCTGCTCTGACCGGAAATTGATTTATCCAACGGATCATCAGGTATTTTTTTCCTTCATCACAATTGCTGAAAATGAAAAAAGCAGGATTTGTTTTTTTGTTGATTTGCGTCTTTGTGATGCAGCGGACGGAAGCACAGGACAGTTCCGGACGATGGTCGCGGGATAAAATATGGAGCTGGTATCAGCAACAGCCCTGGTATTGCGGCTTCAATTATATTCCGGCTTACGCAATCAACTACACGGCCATGTGGGATAAAACTTCCTTCAATGCAGAGGCGATAGACCGGGAACTAGCGCTCGCGGAAAAATCCGGAATGAATGTACTGAGGGCCGTTCTGCAGTTTGCTGTTTACGATGATGATCCCGCCTATTTCTTAAAGACCCTCGACCGGTTCCTTTCCATTTGTGCAAAGCATAAAATAAAATTCGTTCCGGCTCTGTTTGACGATTGTTCCTTCGGCATCGTGGAGGATCCAAAAACCGGAAAACAGCCCGAGCCGCTGAAGGGATGGTATGCCTGGGCCTGGTCGCCCAGTCCGGGGCATAGCCTGGTGGTTGATGAAAGCACGCATCCGAGGATTGAAAAATATGTAAAAGCCGTGATGGGGAAATTTAAAAATGACCAGCGGATTTTATTCTGGGACCTCTATAATGAACCGACCAATGGCGGTATGGGGTCCGCCACTTTCCCGCTGCTGAAGAAAGTAATTCACTGGGCGCGTACGGTGAATCCTTCCCAGCCCTTGAGTATCGGTATCTTTGACCGCAATGAAAGACTCAACGGCATCATCCTCGCAGGTTCGGACCTGATCAGTTTTCACAATTATGGAAACCAGGATCAGCTGCAGCAGGAGATCAGCTCCCTGAAGAAATATCAGCGTCCGGTTATTTGCACGGAATGGATGAACCGGCCCAATGGTTCTTTAATTTCCACCAACCTGCCGGTTTTCTACAAAGAAAAAACAGGTTGCATGCTCTGGGGCCTCGTGAATGGGAAAACACAGACCAACCTGCCCTGGGGCCACCGCCCGGGAGATCCCGTTCCGCAGATCTGGCAGCACGATCTCTATCACGGTGATCTAACTGTTTATGATGAGGAGGAGATAAAATCGATCCGCGAATATATCGCTGCTTCGAAAGAGCGTAAAAAATAAACCTGTTGTTACGAAAGGAGTCCCCGCCTTCCTGCCGCAATTATCCCTGCATCAGATCAGCAATTACCGTCCGGATGCCGGAAACAGATGGAATGAAACCATTCGAATAATAAATGATCAGGAAATGAAAACTGATTCGCCCGGGATTCGTTAAGTTGCCCGCCAAATAACTTTTTTTTGCATTTTCAGACTAATGGGAGCGGCGCTGCCGGTCCCTTTTTCCGGATTGTTGTAGTATTGTATAATCCAGTCTTCATCTTATGATAAGAAATTGCCTGTTTGTTTTGCTCCTGGCGGGCGCTGCCCTTATTGCTAATGCACAAGTTGCCCCTTCTTCCCATGCACAAAAAAAGAACTGGAAAGCAGCGGCGGAAGATCCGGCTTTTTTGCATCAGGCAGTGAAAGATGTCACGGATGTGATAGTGTATGATATTTTTTCGCCCCCGGTTTCCAGCCGGATCTATGCTTATTTTACCGTTGCCGGGTATGAAGCCGCCCGCTTTGACAATCCGGAATATCTTTCTCTGGCAGGACAGCTGCATGGCCTGAGTTCTGTACCGGCGCCTGATCCCGGAAAACAATATTGTTTTCCGCTGGCTGCTGTTGAAGCCGCTTTGCAGACAGGCCGCGCAATGGTTATTTCTGAGTCGAAACTGGCAGCCGATCAAAACCGGATCCTTCAGCAATACAAAGAGACCGGGATGCCGGAAAGCATTTTTGAAAATTCCGTCGGCTTTGGCAAGGCGGTAGCAGACCATATCCTGGCCTGGGCGGCAAAAGATAAATACCGGGAAACGCGTTCCTTACCCAAATACACTATCGGCGAGGATTCGGCTTCGTGGAAACCCACACCGCCGGCCTACATGAAAGCGGTGGAACCGAGCTGGAACCGGCTCCGCACTTTTCTCATCGATTCGGCGCAGGAATTCAAACCCGCTCCCCCCTTCGCTTTTTCAACCGATAAAAACAGTACTTTTTATAAAGAGGCCAGGCTCGTGTACGATACCAGCCTTGTGCTGACGCCTGAGCAAAAAGAGATTGCGAATTTCTGGGACTGCAATCCCTTCAAGATGAACATCAGCGGACATGTAATGTACGGCACCAAGAAAATTTCTCCCAACGGACACTGGATAAATATTACGCAGGTAGCCTGCAAGAAAGTACATGCAGGTTTTCTGCGCTCTGCCGAAGCCTATGCCTGCCTTTCCGTAGTCATGGCCGACGCCATCATCAGTTGCTGGGATGAAAAATACAGAAGTGTGGTGATCCGTCCGGAAACCTATATCAACCAGTATATTGATGAAAACTGGATGCCGGTACTGCAAACGCCGCCATTTCCCGAATACACCAGCGGTCATAGTATCATCTCCTCTTCCGCAGCGGTTATGCTAACCCGTTTGTTCGGCGGCAATTTTTCTTTCACCGATTCCACGGAATCGGAATTCGGACTGGCGCCCCGCCATTTTTCTTCTTTTCAGCAGGCATCCGAAGAAGCGGCCATCAGCCGCATGTACGGCGGCATCCATTATATGGCGGCCATCAAAAGCGGGTTGGTAAAGGGGAAGGAGATCGGGAGGTTTTTTGGGGAGCGGCTGAGGATGAGGAAATAGTTGACGGTTGACGGATGACGGTTGACGGACTTCATGGGAATTAGCGTAACTGAATTCTGTCATTCTGTAGCACTTGAAGTCCGTCAACCGTCATCCGTCAACCGTCAACCACTAGCCTTCGAATGCATATACTCCGTCGGCGTCATATTAAATTGTTTCAAAAAATTCCGGGCGAAATTACTCTGGGAGCTGAAGCCGACCATGTCGGCGATCTCGTAGATGCGGTGCTCGCCGGTGGCGAGCAACTCGGCGGATTTTTTCAGCCGGGTGATATTGATCAGTTCGATGGGCGTGAGGTGGGAGACCGCTTTAATTTTCCGGTACAGCGTAATGCGGCTCATGTTCATGATGCGGGCCAGTTTTTCCACATCGAGCTCCACGTCTTCCATATTCCGGTAAATGGTTTCATTTAGACATTCCAGGAATTTTTCATCCGCCCGGGTATGCGCCATGCTTTTAATATGCACCAGCGGCGAGCTGGCAAAAAATTCCCGGAGCATATTCCGGTTGGAGAGAAGGCTTGCAATCTGCGCCTGCAGGTGTTCTTTCGAAAAGGGTTTTTCCATATAGGCGTCGGCGCCCAGTTCGAGGCCTTCCACTTTCGACTGGATCGTGTTTTTGGCCGTGAGCAGGATCACCGGCACATGGGAATATTCCACGTTGGATTTGATAATTTTACACAATTCAAATCCATCCATTTCGGGCATCATCACATCGGAGATCATTAACTGCACGGCTTCATTGCCCAGGATCTCCAGGGCATCTTTGCCGTTCACAGCTTTCAGAATTGAATATTTGGGTTTGAGGATCCGTTCCAGGAATTCAAGTATTTCTTCCTCATCATCGACCAGTAAAATAAGTGGCAGCATCGTTGGTGTTTTATAAATTCAGCGTCGGTTTATTCTTTTTTAATTTAGTAACTTCCCCGGCTGCCGGTTTCAATGGCAGCGAGAGAATAAAAGTATTGAGCTTATCTTCCCGCGTATCATCCAGGTACAGGGAGCCGTTATGCAGTTCCGCCAGGGAGCGGGCAAGCGACAGCCCGATGCCGGTCCCTTTATGCTTGTGCTGTTGCTTCAGCCGGAAAAAAGGTTCGAAAATTTTCTCTTTCATCTCTGCAGGAATGGGATCCCCGTCATTGGTCACTTCCAAAGTAAGGGACTCATCTTCTTTTTTTATCGGAGAAAGCCGGATGGAAATCTTTTCCCGGGCGTACTTCACGGCATTGCTGAGCAGGTTGCTGAAAATTTTTATCAGCGCTTCTTCGTCCGCATAGGCGATCACATCGTTTTCGGGGAGCTCCAGATTCATTCTAAGCGATTTGTTCTTCGCCAGGGAGCCAAAGCCTTCTACAGATTCCGTTAGTAGTTGGGAAATATCCACTTTTGCGAAATCGAGACTGAATCCTTTGATCTCTGTTTTCCTGAAATCCAGGATCTGGGTCACCAGCGCGATCAGCCGGTTGGTATTCCTTTCAATGGTATTGACGTCATCCCGGATTTCAGGAACCTGGTCCTTTTTTTCGGCTAAGAATTCGAGCGGACCTTTGATCAGCGTGAGCGGGGTCCTGATTTCATGCGCCACATTGGTGAAGAAATCAATCTTTGCTTCGTAGATCTCCTTTTCTTTTTTGATCTGCGTTCTCTTGTGATAATTAATGACGATATAATACAATGCAGCGAGTCCGGCGATGAAATAAATCAGGTATGCCCATTTTGTTGCCCAGAAGGGTGGGAGAATTTCTATGCTGAGCGTCTTTTCATTTCTTGTCCACACATTATTTGTGGCAGCCCTGAATTTAAAAGTGTAGTGTCCGGGGGCCAGGTTGGTGAAATACACTTTCCGGTTCGACTGGATATTGGTCCATTCCTTGTCCAGTCCCGCCATGATATAACTGTATTCCGTCATTTCGGGAGCTGTATAGCTCAATGCGGCGAAATCAATACTAAAAGAAGATTTGTCATAGGGCAGCGTAATTTCATCGGTATAAACGATCGACTTTTTCAGGGGAGAACTGTCTTTGCTGATAGTCAGTTCCTTATTCTGAACCTGGAACCCGGTAATATAGATCGGCGGAATGAACCGGCTCTGGAAAAATTCATCGGGTTTAAAAACGATCATACCCTTAATACTGCCGAAATATAAATTGCCGCTGGAATCTTTAAAACCGGAACTGTAATTGAACTGGTCATATAACAATCCGTTTGCCTTGGTATAAACGGTTGCGCTGTGTTTTTCTGGATCCAGGTTTACGAGGCCCTTGGAAGTGCCGGCCCAGAAAGTTTTTTTATTGTCTTCGATCACTTTGAATACATAATTACTGGGAAGCCCGTTTTTCGTGCTGTAGTAAGAGAATTTTTTTCTGCTGCTGTCCAGTACGCAGATGCCACCCCCTTCCGTGGAGATCCAGATGTTGTTATTGCTGTCCTCGCAAATGGCATTCGTGGTATTGATGGTCAGGCTATTGCTGTCGTTCGGATTATTCCGGAAATTTCCCTGTTCACCGGTATGGGGGTTGAAATAATATACACCGAGACCGTGTGTGGCCACCCAGATAGTTTGCTGGTGGTCTTCCATGACACCTGCAACAAACACCGGTTCCGGTAGATTACCCGGCCGGTCGAAGTTGTCATTTTTTTTATTGTAGCGGTACAGGCCGTTGCTGCTGCCCAGATAGATGTCGCCGCTTTTTGACCGGATAATAGTTAGCACGAAATTGCTTTTCAGTTCGTGGGGGCCCGGTCCTGCGGTATAGAGCTTTTTCACTTTGCCGGTGCGGATATCCAGCACATCCAGTCCGTGTTCAAAAGTGCCCACCCACAAATCGTTTTCCGTTGCCAGCAGTCCGTGGATATTCGAATAAGCAATATCCGTTTTGCGCCCGGTGGGTTTATACTGTGTGATGGAACCTGTTGCGGGATCCAGTTTATTTAAGCCGGCATCTTCGGTGCCGATCCAGATATCGTGGTTGCGGTCTTCGCAGATTTCGCGCACTGCGCTGCCGCTGATGGAAGAGTCTGAATTGTCGGGGTAAAATTTCTGAAAGGAAGAATATTGTTTTGGATAATAGTTCACGCCGCCGAAAAATGTTCCGGCCCATACACCGCCCTCCTTGTCCCTGCAAAGCGTGTACACGGCATTATCAGAAAGGGAATAGGGGTCGAGGAATTTTTTTTTGAGGTTGGTAAACTGCTGATTGCTTTTGTCCAGGATAAATATTCCGGATTCGGTGGCGAACCAGTATTCATTCTCCGAATATTTAATAATATCCCGCACGAAGATGGTAGTCTTATCCGGGTTAAAAGTGAGCAGATCCTTGTATGTGGACGTTGCGATATCAAATTGTTTAATTCCCTGCACGGAACTTCCAACGAAAAGCGAACCCTTTCCTGCCGGGTAAATTTTTTGGAGCCAGGTGGAGGAAGGCGGGGGCGAATGTGAAAAAACATTATAAGTTGAAAAGCTTTCGCTGGCCGCAAGGAATTTGTGAATGGTGCCCCGGGTGCTGCAGATCCAGATATCACCTTCTTCCGACAGGCAGACGGAAGTGGCGTAGAAATATTTTTCCGGCGGAAACATTTTTAATTTGCCGGTTTGGAAATTATAGCGGCAGAGCGTGTTCCAGGAGAGGAACCAGAGCTGTCCGTTCTTATCCATCACAATGGAATTCACTTCAATCAGGGAGTCCAGCACGCGCACCAGTTTTTCCTGTTCTTCATCGAACCGGTACAATCCCCGCGCGGAGCCCACCCAGAGGGTACCATTTTTATCGGTGGTTAAACAGTAAATATTATCGGTATTAAATGCCTGGCCACGCTCTTTCTCCAGGTGGAAAAGTTTAAAGCGGTACCCATCGAAGCGGTTTAATCCTTCCTTGGTGCCGAACCAGAGGAATCCGTTCTTATCCTGCGCGCTGCAGTTGACCGTATTGTTTGACAACCCGTTTTCGACCTGGTAGTGCCGGAAATAATATGGCTGGGCCGTTGCGGAATGGGGGCAGATTAAGCCGGTCAGCAGCGTAATCAGCAGGAGCAGGGATGGCAGGATGGTTCTCAAAAGTCAGGATGGGTTAGCTGTTTGGTAAATTTTTTATTGATCTGAACAAGCCGCAGGCTGTCAGTTTTCAATCTCCGGAAAAAATAAAATGTAACATTTTGCGAAAATTATGATACGGCTGGAATTAAAGGCTTGTTAAATTAGTTCGTCCTTTAACAGGTGATTTAAAAGTAAGGGTTTTGCCTGAAATTATTCATGTAAACGTTTGCAAAGATTATTAACCAACAACTTTTGCTGTATGAAATCTCCCGCAAAGCATCTTCTGCACGACAATACGTGTTTCTGCTTCCGGTATCTTCAGAAAGGAAAAATGCTGTTCTTCCTGATTTTATTTTTTTCTTTTTTATCTCCTGCTTTTTCGCAGGTTAAGACCCGGATTTCTGTTTCCGGAATCGTGAAAGACAGCACCGGCAAGGGAGTTCCGCAGGTAACGGTCATTGAAAGCGGAACAAACAATGCCACCGTTACCGGAAACGAAGGGCAGTTCACGCTGAAAGTGGCCGGTCCGAATTCGGTGCTATCTTTTTCTTCCGTTGGATTTACGTCGGTGGACCAGGTGGTGGGGGATAATAAAACGTTCAGCATAGTGCTGAGCCATGCCAACAACGATCTGAGTGATGTGGTGGTGATCGGATATGGCGTCAGGAAGAGAGCCTCTATTACCGGTGCAGTAGCCACCGTTACTTCAAAAGATATTGATCGGGTGCATGCGGGCTCAACCGTAAGTACAACACTCGCCGGTAAACTGCCGGGCGTAACTTTCCGGCAGGCAGAAGGCCGTCCCGGTGCTTCCGCTTCGATCCAGATCCGGAATATGGGAACGCCGCTTTATGTAATCGATGGCATTCAGCAGGATGAGGGACAGTTCAATAATCTCGCGCCGAATGACGTGGAAAGTATCACGGTGCTGAAAGATGCATCCGCCGCCATTTATGGGGTGCGCGCTGCCAACGGGGTTGTGGTGGTAACGACTAAAAAAGGAACAACGGGCCGGAATAATATCAACGTGGATGCGTATACCGGATGGCAGAGTGCCTTTCGTTTCCCGAAGGTGGTGAACAGCACGCCGGATTATCTGTATTATAAGGCAGATGCGGAAATGAACAGCTATGGAAGTACCAGCACCACGCAGGCCGTGCTGGATGCTGCAAAAGCGGGTACCGATCCCCAGTACAGAACCTTCGACTGGAGGAAATATGTGCTGGCCAATAATGGCGCTGCGCTGAATTCTGTGAACGTCAACATCAGCGGTGGAAATGATAAAGTGAATTATTATGTATCCGGAACAAACCTTTACCAGAATTCTATTGTGGGCAAGGAATATAATTTTAACCGGACCAATATCCAGAGTAATGTAACGGCCAAATTATCCAACGGACTGAAAGTCGGATTCGACATCAACGGAAGAGTTGAAACCAGGAGGAATCCTGGGGTACCGGGCGGTGATGATTATTTTCTGGCTCGTCTGGCTGTATTGCGGAATACGCCGATGGAAAGGCCTTATGCAAATGACAATCCGCTTTATCTGAATGACATGGGCCCGCACCTTGAGTCCAATTATGCTTTTCTGAACGATAATCTGTCAGGAAAATTCCGGTCGGACTGGCGGGTGCTGCAAACCAATTTTCATGTCGACTGGGATATTCCGGGAATCAGGGGACTTTCTGTAAGAGGTCTCGCTTCCTATTATATGGCGGACGAACTGGAAAATAACCAGGAATATACTTATAAGGCGTATACCTATATTGACAGCAACGATACCTACAAGGCAACGGGCGGAAGTTCCAATCCATGGCGCGACCGGGAACAAATCAAGCAGATCAATACGGATATTCAGGTACAGGCAAACTATGTGAATACTTTTGGCAAACACAGCGTAGGAGCGACACTGGTTGCGGAAAGAATAAAAAATCATTATTTGAGGAATTGGTTGCACGCTTCTCCGCAATCCAATTTTCTTCCGCTGGTTACTTTCCCAATCATGGATCAGTACCAGGATGCCGATGCCACACAAACCCGGATCGGCTACATTGGCCGGATCACCTATAGTTATGCAAACAAATATTTCGTGGAAGCTTCTGCAAGAAGAGATGCGTCCTATCTGTTTGCACCTGGATTTCGCGTTGGTTATTTCCCGGGTGTTTCTGCGGGATGGAAAATTACTGAAGAACCCTTCTTTAAAGCCTTGCTGAACGACAATACCAATATCTTAACCGATTTGAAATTCCGGGGTTCTTACGGTGTGCTGGGAGATGATAACCCAAATAACAACCCGATCGTTGCACCGTTTGCCTATCTGCAGGGATATAATTATGGAACGAATAATAACGGAGACCTGCTTACTCCGTCTATTCTGGATGGAAATACAGTCACGTCATCGAGAGACAGGGGTCCGGCGATTACCAATATTTCCTGGTTGAAAAGTAAGATTACAGATGTTGGAATGGATTTCAGCATGCTGAATGGTAAACTCACCGGATCATTCGACTGGTTCTACAGAAGACGTTCCGGATTGGTCGGGCCAAAAAATGATGTGATTGTTCCGCTGGAGCTCGGATACGCTTTATCAAACGTTAATATCAATTCGGATGCACAGTATGGGGAAGAAGGATCGCTGGCATATAACGGGCGTGTAGGCCAGGTAGGCTTTACGGTTGGTGGAAATTTATCATTCACCCGGAATAAATTTTTAAGCTCTTATAATCCGCTTTTCTTTAATTCATTCGACCAGTATAGAAATTCGCAGGAAGGCCGGTTCACCAATATCGGCTGGGGTTATATCTGCACGGGTCAGTTCACTTCGCAGGATCAGATTGATCATTATGCGGTTGATATTGATGGCCAGGGAAACAGAACCTTACTTCCCGGCGACCTGATCTATGAGGATGTGAACAAGGATGGCAAAATTGACGGACTGGATCAGCGACCGATCGGATTCGGATACGGAACGCAACCGAATATTAATTTCGGTTTCAGCATCGCTGCCTATTATAAGGGCATTGATTTTCATGCGGACTTTTCCGGTGCTTCCGGTTATACCTGGTATCAGAACTGGGAACAACGCTGGGCCTTCCAGAACAATGGTAACCTGAATGCCATTTTTGAGGACCGCTGGCACAGGGAAAATATTTACGATCTGAACAGTAAATGGATTCCGGGTAAATACCCGCCAAACCGCTACAATATCGGGTTTTCCCATAGCGATTATGCCACGCAGTCCACGTTCTGGCTGCACAACGTGACCATGTTCCGGGCCAGAACCATTGAAGTTGGCTACGCAATTCCGCCGTCTATTTTAAAAAGGGTTAAGGTTCAGCGGTTGAGGGTTTACCTGAATGTGTATAACCTGTTTTCCATCGATAACCTCGCAAAGTATAATGTGGATCCTGAAACCATTGATGACAATGGTCTGCAGACTCCGCAAAACCGGGTTATCAACCTGGGACTTAATCTTTCCTTATAAAATAGCCGAAGTAAAAAATATTTCAATGAAAAAGACATTAGCCATAACAATCATCGCAGTCCTTTCACTGGGTTTATGGAGCTGCAAAAAGGACAGCGACTTTCTGGATGTTCCGCCGACCACTTTTTTGACGAATGACCAGGTATTTTCAGATCCCAACCTGGTACTAACCGTACTGGCGGATTTGTATAACCGTCAGGAAGACCTTTCCAGCCTGGATGGTTATCTGATTCCTTATTCAACCAATACAGAACCGGGCTGGAGAAGCTTTTCTGACTTCAGCGAAAGCTTTCCGTCTGAGAATGGCAGTTCCTTTATTGTTCAGCGGACGGGCTGGGATTACAATACCTGGAATCTGGACTGGACCCGTGCATATACTTATATCCGCGAGCTGAATCTGTTTCTGCAAAGGGACAGCGCAGCTACAGCGCTCTCAGCAGACGACAAAAAAAGGTTTTACGCGGAAGGCCGGTTCCTGCGGGCGAACTTTTATTTTGAAATGGTTAAGAGAATGGGCGGTGTTCCCATCATTAAGGATGTGCTGACTTACGACTACAAGGGGGATGTCAGTTACCTTCTTTCGCCCCGTGCAAAGGAATCAGACGTATATGATTTTATTATCAGCGAGGCCGAAGCCATCAAAAATGATTTGCCTTCGGATGTGAATGAAAAATCAAGGGCCAGTAAAGGTGCGGCGCTGGCTATGGAATGCAGGGCTGCCCTGTATGCCGGGTCTATTGCCAAATACGGAGCCAGCACGCCTGCGGTTTCACTTCCCGGTGGAGAGGTAGGAATACCGGCTGATAAAGCGGATGCTTACTATACGACGGCCCTGAATGCGGCAAAGGAGATTATCGGCGGATCAGCCGGTGTCTATGCGTTGTATAACAATGGGGGCGACCTGTCGGACAATTTTGCCAACCTCTTTATAGATAAGACCAGTCCGGAAACGATTTTCATGGAAGACTTTAAAACGGCGAGCGGTAAAACCCATGGCTTCACAACCAATGATCAGCCTTATTCCCTGTCTGATGAGGGCGGGGATGCCGGCCGCTTGGATCCTTCGCTGAACCTTGCAGAAGCGTTTGAAAAGCTGGACAATACTTATGCTCCCTTTGCTACAACCGACGGTTCCGGAAATCCGGTTTACTACGACAACATTCAGGACATTTTTGCCGGCCGGGATGCACGTCTGGCCGGAACGATTTTATTACCCGGCGGATCTTATAAAGGCCGTGCCGTTGATATATGGGCAGGTTATGTGCTGGCAAACGGAAGCATTTTTACCAGTGATGAAGCCGGTCATACCCAAACGCTTCCGGGAACATCCACTCCGGTTCAGGTGGTGGGCAAGGACGGCCCCGTAAACGGACTCGAGTTAAGAACCCAAAGCGGATTTTATATTCGAAAATATATTGATCCCGCTACCGGGTCCGGCAGAAGGGGGCAGGGAAGTGCTGTGGCGTTTATACGATACCGTTATGCTGAGGTATTGCTGAATGCAGCAGAAGCATCTTTTGAACTGGGCCATCCGGATGATGCTGCCGGTTATATGAATCAGGTGCGGGTCCGCGCCGGACTGACGATCCCGTTGACTGCAGGTGATATTACTTTCGACCGTATTGTTCATGAACGGAGGGTGGAACTGGCTTTTGAAGGACATATTTTATTCGATATGAAGCGCTGGAGGCTGGCAACTAAAGTGTGGGATGGTGTTCCAACCTCATTGAGTGACCTGAAAGCCAATATCGGCGCGGCAACCAAACACAGTACGCAGCCATGGGGTTTATGGCCTTACAAATATTATAATCCGGCAAGTCCCAACAATGGTAAATGGCTTTTCAAAGAAACATTACCCGCTCTGGTTACCGGTACAAACCGGTTCCTGAATGGTAATTATTATTCTTCCATAGGAAACGATGTAATTGCGGCCAATCCATTAATTGTAAGACAGCCTAATCAATAAATTTTGTTCTTAAAAACAGCATTATGAAAATTCCCTTTCGATTTCTCTGCGTACTTGCGGCAATCGCAACCGTAACTTCCTGTAAAAAGGATAATTATGCTGCGCCCCAATCCATGTTGAGTGGCCATCTTGTTTACCAGGGAGAGGCCATTCCGGTGGAAAATAACCAGGTTCCTTTCCAGTTGTATCAATATGGTTTTGGAAAAGTGGGACCCATTTCCCAAACCTTTGCGGAAGATGGAAGCTATTCCGCTGTTCTTTCTGATGGCGATTATAAGATCATCATCCCTAACGGGCAGGGACCCTTTTTGTGGAAACAGACTTCCGGCGGGAATCCGGACACGGTAAATGTAACCCTGAAGGGAGATCAGACCGTTGACCTGGAAGTGACCCCTTATTATATGATCAGAAATCCGCAGATTGCTGCGGCCGGAGGAAATATCAGCGCCAGCTTTAAAGCGGAACAGATTATCACGGATGCCAATGCGAAAAGCATAGAAAAAGTGGGTATCTATATCAACACGCAGCAATTTGTGTCCACCACGTTTAACAAGGCTTTTACGGAACTGGCAGGTGCGGATATTGCTGACCCAAATAATATTTCCATCAGCGTTGCCATACCGGGACTGGTGCCGGCACAAAACATTATTTTTGCACGCATCGGATTAAAAATTGCCGGGGTTGAGGATATGATTTATTCACCACTTCAACAGATATCGTTTTAATTTTATGGTGCCTAACCTCATTAAAAGAAAAACCAGCCTGTATTTTTAACGCATATTCTTTGGTACTGTAATCTATGGTTAAATCAAGGGCGGTATATACCGCCCTTTTTTCAGAATTACAGCAGTCCGGAACCTCCCGGCGCATGAATTATTGTAAAACATCCATAAGAAAGCGGTTCATCACAAAAAAGATTATAATGAAATTTATTCTTCTTGCCCTCTTCGCTTTATCTTTTACTCTGGCTGGATTTTCGCAAAACGCATGGAAGCCGGTACCGGATAAAATGATGACTTCCTGGGGTGAAAAGGTGAACCCGGATCATCCTTTACCCGAATATCCCCGTCCGCAACTGGTAAGGAATGACTGGGTAAACCTGAACGGGCTCTGGCAGTATAATATCCTTCCGAAGTCACAGGAATCCATCCCCGCTTCTTTTGCAGGAAATATCCTGGTGCCCTTTGCTGTTGAATCAACCTTGTCCGGCGTAGGAAAAACTGTGGGAAAGGATAGTGTGTTGTGGTATGAACGCGAATTTTCTCTTCCGGCGTCCTTTAAGCATAAAACGATACTGCTGCAGTTCGGTGCGGTAGACTGGTTATGCGATGTGTACGTAAATGGGAAAAAGGCAGGCACCCATCAGGGCGGCTACGATCCGTTCAGCATGGATATTACGGATGCATTAAACAAAAAGGGAATGCAAAAAATCAGCGTCCGGGTTTGGGATCCGACAGACGATGGACCGCAACCGCGGGGCAAACAGGTTAAAGATCCGCACGGCATCTGGTACACTTCTGTGACCGGCATCTGGCAAACCGTATGGCTGGAAGCAGTTCCCAAAACCTATGTTCAGTCTACCCGGCAAACGGCGGATATTGACAAACAGATTTTAAAAGTGGATGCAAGTGTTGTTCAGCCCGCTGCAGGTGATCAATTGCTGATCTCTGCCTGGAAGGGAAATCAAAAAATCACAGAACAGGCTGTTGCTCCGGACCAGCAAGCCGCATTATCCATTCCCGGTCCGGAATTATGGAGTCCCGCCCATCCCTTTTTATATGATCTGAAAATCGCGATACTCCGGAAAGGAAAAAAGATCGACGAAGTGGGCAGCTATTTCGCCATGCGCAAAATTTCCATGGGCCCCGATAAAAACGGCATACAGCGGATGCTGCTGAATAATCAGTTTCTCTTTCAGTTCGGTCCGCTGGATCAGGGTTGGTGGCCGGATGGTTTGTATACCGCGCCAACGGATGAAGCCCTCAGGTTTGACATTGAAAAAACAAAGGAAATGGGTTTCGATCTGATCCGCAAGCACGTAAAAGTTGAACCCGCGAGATGGTATCATTACTGCGACCAGCTGGGCATGCTGGTGTGGCAGGATATGCCCAGCGGAGACCTGGGAAACCACTGGGAATCCCGGCCGGGCGTTTACGGAAGGGCAACGGATAAGGACCGTTCTCCGGAATCGGAAAAAATTTATCGGGAGGAGTGGAATGAGATCATGCAGGACCTCTACAATTTCCCAAGCATTGTAGTGTGGACGCCTTTCAATGAGGCCTGGGGACAATTCAAAACAAAAGATATTGTTACCCACACAATGGAAAAAGATCCTTCCCGGCTCGTCAATACCGCCAGCGGCGGCAATTTTGTTGATATCGGACCGATCATTGACCTGCACAACTATCCCGATCCCCTGATGCCCGACCCGGATCTTTTTGGTGCAAAAAGAATCCTGGTGCTGGGAGAATTCGGCGGACTGGGCCTGCCTGTTGAAGGGCACACCTGGCAGCAAAAAAATAACTGGGGTTACCAGACCTTTAAAACAAAGGATGAATTGTTGAAAAGATACACTGAACTTGTGGACCGCATTCCGCGTTTAATAGAGAAGGGATTGTCGGCCGCCGTCTATACACAAACAACGGATGTGGAAGGGGAAAGCAACGGATTCATGACCTACGACAGAAAAGTATTCAAGATGCCTGTCGAAGCCTTAAACGCTGAGAACAGTAAATTGTACAACCCTTCACTCGTGGTAATGAGACAGGCCACGCAGGCCGAAGTCGTACCGCAGGTTTCCAATCAGGCAATCAATGCCTTTTATATCTCCGGTAAAGCACCCCTGCAAAAAGGGCATTTTATCAAACTGCCGGTGACATCCGTTAAGCCGGGAGGCTGGCTAAAAAAACAACTGGAACTCCAGCGCGACGGATTAACCGGTCATCTGGGGGAAATCAGCATCTGGTTGTCGAAAAAGGATAATGCCTGGCTGAATAAGGAAGGAAAAGGGAAATATGGATGGGAAGAACTTCCCTACTGGCTGAAAGGATACGGCGATATCGCGTACATGCTCGGAGATGAGAAAATGATTAAAGAAACGACATTCTGGATCGACGCCGTGCTGAATAACCAGCGCGAAAACGGGGATTTCGGCCCGATGGTCTTGCGTAATGGCACGCGGGATCTGTGGACCAACATGCCCATGCTCTGGTGCCTGCAATCTTATTATGAATATGCAAAAGATCCGCGGGTGATTCAGTTAATGAGTAAATATTTTAAATGGGAACTTTCTCTGCCGGACAATCATTTCCTGGAAGATTACTGGGAGAAAAGCCGTGGGGGGGATAATCTTTATAGCGTGTACTGGCTATACAACCGCACGGGGGAAAAATGGCTGCTTGACCTGGCTTCAAAAATCGACCGGAATACAGCAGACTGGCGGCAAAAAGACAACCTGCCCAACTGGCACAATGTGAATATTGCACAGTCTTTCCGGGAACCGGCAACCTACTATTTACAAAGTCATAAATCTGCTGATCTCGACGCTACCTACAACGATTTTAAACTCGTGAGAACCATTTACGGGCAGGTGCCGGGCGGAATGTTTGGCGCCGATGAAAATGCGCGCAAAGGATACGATGATCCCCGGCAGGCTGTTGAAACCTGCGGCATGGTAGAGCAGATGACTTCCGACGAGATGCTGCTTCGCATGACGGGAGATACTTACTGGGCCGAAAATTGCGAAGACGTGGCATTTAATACATTCCCGGCCGCCTTCATGCCGGATTTCAGATCGCTCCGCTATCTGACGGCGCCCAATATGGTTGTCAGCGACAGTAAAAATCATTCACCCGGAATTGACAACAACGGCCCGTTCCTGATGATGAACCCATTCAGCAGCCGCTGCTGTCAGCATAATCACGCCGCCGGCTGGGTTTATTATGCTGAGAATTCCTGGATGGCAACGCCCGACAACGGACTCGCTGCGCAATTGTATTCGGAAAGCTCGGTGACGGCTAAAGTGGGTGACGGAACAACCGTTGAGGTCAGCGAACAAACGCATTATCCTTTCGAAGAAAATGTAAATTTTTCCATCAGCACTTCGCACGCCGTAATCTTTCCTTTATACCTGCGTATTCCGGACTGGTGTACAGACGCCGTGGTTAGCGTGAATGGTGAAAAAACAACGATTGTCCCGCAGGCCGGCGCCTATGTCAAACTGACCCGGCAATGGGAAAGCGGAGATAAAATAGTCGTTGAACTGCCCATGAAATTAAAGCTGCGCACCTGGAGCAAAAATAAAAACAGTGTGAGTGTGAATTATGGCCCACTGACTTTTTCCTTAAAAATAAAGGAGCGCTACGTTCAAAAAGACAGTAAGGAAACCGCGATCGGCGATTCGAAATGGCAGGAAAATGCGGATGCGAAGAAATGGCCTTCCTATGAAATCTATCCTGCATCGGCATGGAATTATGGTATTCTGATCGATTCGGCGGAGCCGGCGAAGTCTTTTACGGTAAAGAGAAGAGACTGGCCTGCCGATAATAATCCATTTACCAATGAATCCGCGCCGATAGTAATTGAAGCCAGGGGCAAAGAGATTCCGTTCTGGACGATTGATCAGTACGGGCTGTGCGGCATATTGCCACAGAGTCCGGTTGTGACGCGGTCTCCCGAAACCGCCCTGGAACTGGTGCCGATGGGTGGGGCGAGACTGAGGATCTCGGCCTTCCCGGTGGTGGAATAAAACCTGTTGGCTGCTGAATTAAAAAATTTTGTTCCGATGAAAAAGTTTTTTCTGCCCGTATTTTTTGTGGTTATTTGTGCGATGGCCAGTGGCCAGTCCGGCCGCACATTTACCAACCCGGTGCTCCCTTCCGGTCCCGATCCCTACAGCTTTTATAAGGATGGTTATTATTATTATACTAATACGATGGGGAGCCGGATCGTTTTGTGGAAAACGAAAAGTATAGCGGATTTAAAAACTGCTGAGAAAAAAACCATATTTACGCCTCCGGCGGGAAAGCCGTATTCAAAGCAACTTTGGGCGCCGGAGATTATGTTCCTTCGGGGAAAATGGTATGCTTATTTCGCTGCAGATGATGGCGGCAATAACGGACACCGGCTCTATGTTCTGGAAAACGCCTCTGCCGACCCCATGCAGGGCGAATGGGTCTTTAAAGGAAAAATTGCAGACCCGGATGATAAATGGGCTATTGACGGAGATGTGTTTGAGTACAAAAATCAACTTTACATGGTCTGGTCGGGATGGGAAGGAGATATAAATGGCGAGCAGGATATTTACATCGCGAAATTAAAAAATCCCTGGACGATTGACGGATACCGCTCGCTCATTAGCCGGCCGGATTATATGTGGGAAAAATATGGCGACATAAAAAATCCAAAAGATGATCCGCCGCATATCAATGTAAACGAAGGACCTCAGGCTTTGATTCACGGGAATGATTTGTTTGTTGTGTATTCGGCGAGCGCCTGCTGGACGGATGACTATGCGCTCGGATTGTTGCGGTTTGCCGGGGGGAACAATTTGCTGGATGCGAAAAAATGGGCGAAAAGCCCGCAACCCGTTTTTAAACAATCCGTGGAAAACCGCGTTTTTGCAACCGGACATAATTCCTTCTTTAAATCTCCGGATGGAAGGGAAGACTGGATCTTATACCATGCCAATTCGCAGCCTGATCAGGGATGCGGTGATACGAGGGCGCCCCGGGCGCAGCCTTTTACCTGGAATGACGATGGCAGTCCAAACTTCGGAGAACCGCTTAAGGATGGAACACCCATTCCGGTACCTGCTGGTTAAGTGCGGAATGAAAAGGATTGCTGAACAACTTAAAGACAGATACATGAAATTTTTTATCCGGGTCCTGCTGATTGTCTTTTGTTTGCCGCTGCAGGATTCCATTGCGCAGCAGGATAATGGCACGGCAATTCTTTCGCATTATATCTTCAGCGAATTCAGCAACGGCAAGATCCTGTTTAAATCGGGCAAAGTAGTGGAGCAGCAACTCAATTACAATGCGCTCACCGGAGAAATGGTCTTTGACAATGGAGGAGGAAATTATCTCGCAATTTCTGATCCCGCAGCCGTGGACACCGTTACCATTCAGGGAAGGCAATTTGTACCGGTGAATAAAAAATTTTATGAGGTGCTGACCCATTCGGCAACACCCTTGTTTCATGAGTACGCCTGTACGATTAAAGAGCAGGGCGCCAATATCGGCTACGGCATGTCCTCCACCACCACGGCTTCCTCAACCCTGAATACCCTGATTCAGAACGGCGGGGCTTATAACCTGAAACTGCCGGATGGATTTAAAGTGGAAGCCACGTCCACCTACTGGATTTTTAAAGATGGTAAATTTCAAAAAGCAAATAATGCCCAGCAGATTGGCCGGGTTTTTCCGGATAAAAAGGCCGCCATAAAAGATTGGGTGAAAAAGAATGATACGGATTTTTCAAAACGGGAAGACATTATTAAACTCGTTACCGGGATTCAGTAAGTAAGGAGCATTTCACATTTGGAAACGGGAAATCGTCCCGGTTATCGAATAGGGACGCCGTTCTAAAATTATAAATTAAGAAGTATGATGCGAAGATTTAAAATTTATGCGGGTTTGTTTTTTACGCTTTTTTCCTTAACTGCCGCCGCGCAGAAAAAGACGGCCGTAAAATCAACGGCTACGGTTGGAAAAGTATGGTCCGCCGAAAAGGCAAACGCCTGGTACAGCCGCCATAAATGGTTAACGGGCGCCGATTACATTCCGGCCAATGCAGTCAACCAGCTGGAAATGTGGCAGGCCGATAGTTTTGATCCGGCTCAGATTGACAAGGAACTGGGATGGGCAGAAGGCATCGGATTTAATACCCTGCGTGTTTTTTTGCATTCACTTGCCTGGGAGCAGGATCCGGAAGGATTCAAAAAAAGAATGGACCGGTTTTTAACCATTGCTGAAAAACATCATATCCGGCCGATGTTTGTTTTTTTTGACGATTGCTGGAATAAAATTCCGAAAGCGGGACCGCAGCCGGCGCCAAAGCCCGGCATTCATAATTCAGGCTGGGTACAGGACCCCGGTCAGCCTGCTTCTGAAAACCCGGCCAATTTTCCGGAACTGGAAAAATATGTTAAGGATGTAATCGGCCATTTTGCACACGACAGGCGCATATTGCTATGGGATTTATACAATGAACCGGGTAACAGTGGTAAAAAAGAAGCTTCTCTTCTATTGCTGACGAAAATATTTGAATGGGCAAGATCGGTAAATCCGGATCAGCCCCTCACAGCGGGCTTATGGGACTGGAGTTTTGAGAAGCTGAATACTTTCCAGGTTGCGAACTCGGATATCATTACTTATCACGATTATGAGGAATTACCCAAACACCAGCGGGTGGTTCACATTCTGAAATCTTTCGGAAAGCCGCTGATCTGCACAGAGTATATGGCCCGCCCGAGAAACAGTCTCTTTTCGAGCATTCTTCCCATGCTGAAAAAGGAAAATGTGGGCGCCATCAACTGGGGCTTTGTGAGCGGAAAAACAAATACCATTTATGCATGGGACACGCCCATGCCGGATGGAGCCGAACCGGCCTTATGGTTTCATGACATATTCAGAAAAGATGGAACGCCTTACAAGCAGGATGAAGTTGATCTGATCAGAAAGCTGAATGGCATTCAATAAAATGGGGATTCCTCCAATAACGCCAGATGAGTAATACCATTTCCAAGACAACGATACTGGATATCGCCCGGGAACTTCATATCACGGCCGCAACGGTATCCCGTGCGCTCAACGATCATCCCGGCATTAAGGAAAGCACCAAAAAAATGGTAAAGGAAACAGCGGTTAAACTGAATTACCAGCACAATAAAATTGCATCCTCCCTGCGGCTGGGGCGCTCCAATATTATCGGTGTTATTATTCCCAGTGCGGAAATAAATTTTTTTGGTTCGGTTGTGCATGGCATTGAGCGGGTGGCGAATGAAAATAATTATACAGTATTGATTTACCAGTCGAACGAGCTGTATGAATATGAAAAAAGAGGGGTGCAGACTTTTTTGCAGTCGCAGGTGGATGGCATCCTGGCTTCCATTTCCAAGGAAACCATTAACCTGGACCACTACAGCGAGATTAAAAAAAGAGGCATACCGCTGATCCTGTTCGACCGCACCAATGATTCGCTGGGAGTATCCTCCGTTGTAGTGGATGATTATGCGGGAGCATTTGAGGCAACCCGGCACCTGGTGGAACAGGGATGCCGGCGTATCGCCCATATCGGCGGCCAGCAGCATGTGAACATATTTAATCTGCGGCTGAAAGGATATATCGATGCTTTGAATGTAAGCAATATGCCGGTGGATGAGGACCTGATTATTTACGGGAAGGTGAGTATTGAATCCGGATATGCATGTATGAACAGGTTGCTGGCCAATGCCAAACCACCGGATGCGGTATTTGCCGTGGAGGATTTCACGGCCCTTGGGGCCATTCAGGCTATCAAAGCGGCAAATAAGAAAATACCGGATGATGTTGCCATCATCGGGTTTGCCAACGAAGCATTCGGAGAATACCTGACACCCTCTCTTTCAACCGTTAACCAGCAAACAGTAGCCATGGGCGAGGAAGCGGCAAAATTGTTTTTCGAAGGGTTCCGCAAAGGTAAAGGACTCTATTATTCAAATATCCGCAAACTGGTGCTGGAACCCGAAATTATCTGTCGCGCCTCCAGCGTTAAAAAATATGATAAGATATTATAAGTAACAGCGGATGGAAAAATACAGGAAAGCGAATTTCATTAATAAGTTCTCAAATCTTTTTCATGCTGTTCCTGCGGTGATGCTGCATGCTCCCGGGCGTATCAATATCATCGGCGAACATACGGACTACAATGGAGGATTTGTGCTTCCCGCTGCTATTGACAAAGGCATTGACCTGGCTGTCAGTAAAAGAAATGACGGGGAGATCCATTTGTTTGCGGAAGAATTCGGCGATTTTTATAAAGTTGCGCTGGAAGAAATAAAGCCGGTAAAAGACTGGCCGGATTATATTCTGGGCGTAGTTGACCAGTTAAGGCAAAGGAATTCGCCCGTTACCGGCTTTAACCTGCTGCTGAAAGGAAATATTCCGATTGGTGCCGGCCTGTCGTCTTCCGCTGCTGTTGAATGTGCAACTGTTTTTGCGCTGGATCAGCTATTTGATTTTTCGCTTACCCGGTTACAGATGGTAAAAATTGCACAGGCCGCGGAACATAGTTATCCCGGCGTATTGTGTGGAATCATGGATCAGTTTGCCAGTATGTTTGGAAAAAAAGATCAGGTGATCCGGCTGGATTGCCGTTCACTCGATTACACGTATATCCCCTTTACATTGAACGGATATACCCTGCTGCTGCTGAATTCCAACATCAAACATTCGCTTGCCAGTTCCGGGTATAATGAAAGACGACAGCAATGTGAGCAGGGCGTGGCATGGGTTAAAGAATCGATTCCCGCTGTAAGCAGCCTGCGTGATGTGACCCTGCAGATGCTGAATGAACTGGTAATGCCAAAGGATGCGCTTATTTATAAGCGCTGCAGATATGTGGTAGAAGAGAATGTCCGCCTGGACGCGGCCTGTAGCGATTTGAAAGCAGGCGATCTTGCTGCGCTGGGAAAGAGAATGTTCGCCACGCATGAAGGCCTGAGTAAACAATATGAAGTGAGCTGTAGAGAACTTGATTTGCTGATTGATCTGGTAAAAAACGACAGGGATGTGGCGGGCGCCAGAATGGTTGGCGGCGGATTTGGAGGATGCAGCTTAAATCTGGTGAAAGAAGAAGCGGCCGACCGGGTGATAAATGAAACCAGCAAAAAATACCTTGAAAAAACCGGACTCTATTGCAGCCATTATATTGTTTCCATCGAAAACGGGACTTCCTTATTATAGAGCCACCGGATAAAATATGCAGTTATGCGGATATGTTTGTTTTTTCTGATTTTCATTTCCACTGGCATGGAAGGAATAAGCCAGATCCCGGTCAACCTGAAGGAATTCAATCAGAAAAACGGAGCCAGGGCAACGGTAAAAGGAAATCAACTGCAGGTGGAATGGCCGGCGGGTGCACAGGAGACCGGTAAAATAATCATCAGTCTGAAAAAGAACGAGCCCCTGATCAGCAGCATACAACTACAGAACCGGGAACTGGTGGAAGCCGCCGATCCTGTTTTTTTATTAACTGTCGGGAAGCGGGATCTGATTTCCCAGAACGGCTGGAATATTTTCTTCGACAAGGTTCCCTTAAAACCGCATCAGACTTACAAACTGCGGCTGGATAAGCAAACGGCAAAACTAAGCAGTGCGGGTAACCGGACATGTATTCAAATATCCGGCGTAAGAGCGCCGGATTTCAGCGGGGTTATTGAAATCAGCCTGTACAACGGTTCGCCTTTATTTAATATTGCTGCTGTTATTTCGACCAATACCGATTCAACAGCCATCCTCTACGATGCCGGTCTCGTGAGCAGTAAGAAAATCTGGGATCGCATTTCCTGGTCCGATACGGAAAAAAACCTGCAAACCATTACGGCGTATCCTGATGATACAGCGGTCAATCAGAAAGTAAAATACCGGGCAATTATCGGCAATAACAGCGGAGGAAGTTTTGTAATCTTTCCTGCTCCACATCAGTATTTTTATCCGCTGGATGAAGCATTTAATCTTGGATTTACCTGGTATGGCAACGGGTACCGCAGAATGATCGGCCGGTACGGCATGGGCATTCGTCAGGATCTGAATGGCGATCACCGGTTCGTTCCCTGGTTCAATGCGCCTCCGCAAACCAAACAACGTTTGAATTTCTTTTGCCTGATGAGCAATGCATCCGCCGGCGCGGCGCTGGAAGCAGTAAAAGCTTTTACGCACAGCGACCAATATGTTAAACTGGATGGATATAAAACCCTGGCCAGTCATTTTCATAATGAATTCATCACGAAAGTCGTGCTGGCCGGAAAGCCGGTTCCGGAACGACCTTCTTTCGTGACCGTATTTAAAGATATGGGCGTGAATATTGTTCACCTGGCGGAATTCCACGGAACCGGCCATCCGCGCGGGCCGGACTCAATGAGGTTGAGGGAGCTGGATGCCTTATTCAAATCCTGTCGCCGGCTATCGGACAGCAGCTTATTGATTTTACCCGGAGAAGAGCCCAACAATTTTTTTGGCGGCCACTGGCTTGCCTTTTTCCCCAAACCGGTTTACTGGATCATGTCGCGGAAACCTGAAAAACCTTTTGTAACGGAAGATCCGGAATACGGTAAAGTATACCGCATCAGCAATGCAGAAGAGATGCTGAAATTACTGGAGCTGGAACGTGGATTGGCCTGGACTGCCCATCCACGAACCAAGGGTTCCACCGGCTATCCGGATAAATACGAAAATGAATTTTTTTTCCGGTCAGACCGTTTTCTGGGAGGCGCATGGAAAGCAATGCCGGCAGATCTTTCCCAGCCCCGTTTGGGAAAACGGGTACTGGATCTGATGGATGATATGAATAATTGGGGATATAAAAAGAAAGTATTGTCGGAAGCAGATTTGTTTTCCATTGAACCGGAAAATGAAATGTATGCCCACATGAATGTGAATTATCTGCAGCTCAAACAGCTTCCTGTATACGATCAGGGCTGGCAGTCTGTGCTGGATGTTTTGCAACAGGGCAGGTTCTTTTCCACGACCGGCGAAGTATTAATCCCGGATTTCACCGTTAATAAAAAAAGTCCCGGAGATTCGGTTCGATTGGATAAGGCAGGAATGGCGGATATTGCATTTTCCGTGCAATGGACATTCCCCCTGAATTTCGCAGAAATTATTTCGGGCGATGGGAAAAACGTTTATCGTCACAGCATTAACCTGGATGAGACGCTTTCCTTCGGCAGTAAAACCATCCGCCTGCCGTTGAATCTGAAAGGCCGCGGCTGGGTGCGACTGGAAGTCTGGGATATTGCTGCGGATGGTGCCTTCACCCAGACTATCTGGTTGAAATAAGGAATATGTCCGGCATGGGGGTGCATCAGGAAGTGAAAATTATCCGGTAGCTTATTTTGCCTTTGCTTCGCTCATCGTTACCACATATTTCAAAACCAGGTCCTCCTGCGTGCTGTCGAGCTTTGCTTTTTTTGCCATTACCGGAATGATTTTATCCCATTTGGTTTCATCTCTTGATTCCGGAACTTTATACTTATGACATTTATTGCAATGGCTTTCATAAATCGCTTTTCCCTGTTCCAGATCGGTCAGGGTATAGCCATGGAATTTTTGTGATCCCCTTTCTGCATCCGTCTGTGTGGGTGCAATGAGTTTGGTAGCCGTGCAGGCTGAAATAAAAAGGATAAAAAAGACAAACAGGGTTTTTTTCATGGCTTTGTTTTTTTGAAAAGGAGTTGAGAATCGGAACGCCTTTCCAAGGTAGCGATTTTCCTTTATTTTAACTTTTAGGTTTGAACTTTTTACATTGTTATTCCTTGTTAGTATGGCGTTAATTACATAAAAAATGCAGCCATGCGGCATTTTTTTTGCACAGGAAAAATAAACCGTTCACCTGGAAAATTTTAATCAGATGTTGTATAGAAAACCCTGTAGAAATCTCACCGGCCTTATTATTTTCAGTTTAGTACTTGTGGCTTTCAGCGCCTGCAGAAAGGACCCGCTGAAGAACCTGACGAATGAGGAATCGCGTATCTACATCACGAATTATGATACCGCAGCCCGGTTTGAAACTTACCAGACTTTTAGCATTGAAGATTCAGTCAGTGTTATCCAGGACAATCAGTCCATGGGTAAACAGCTGGGGGCTTTTGAGACCAATGTGATCGATGCGGTTCGTCAGAATATGAAATCCCGTGGATATACCGAGGTCGACAAATCAGCCGGGCCCGATCTTGCCATCAATATTTCCCGCGTGACGAATACGTCGACTGGCGTGTTCAGTTATCCCGATTACTGGGGCGACTATGGTGGTTTTTACGATCCGTTCTACTGGGGATACCCAGGCTATGGTTACTATGCTCCATATATAATCGGCGTGTATACTATACAAAACGGCGGACTCGAGATAGACCTGCTTGACTTGAAGAATGCCGCAGCCAACGGCAACAAAATACAGGCGCTGTGGACGGGCCTGGCAAGGGGTGAACAGGTGTTTCATCCCGATAACGCCGCTGCGGAAGTCAAGGCTTTATTCGATCAGTCCGCGTATCTGAATTCCAACAATTGATCCATCATTTAATTCATCAGATCATGAGACCCCTTTTTAAATATTTTCTTTTTGGCGCGATCATCCTCTTTTCCGCGAATAAAACAGAGGCGCAAAGCCCCCTGCAAATGGATATCGGTTATGAAATAAATATTCCATCCGGTTCGTTCCGGGATTATATAACCAATCCGGCCTATAAAGGATTTACAGCAGGACTGGCTTACCCCGTTAGCGATCAGCTAAAGCTTGGGATAAGGACGGGATACAATGATTACTACCAGAAATATTCCCGCAAAGTTTATGAACAGGGAAAGGGCTCAGCTGTTTCGGCAGTTGTCAGCAATTCGATTCAGCAGATTCCCATCATGATCTCGGCAGATTATACCCTCCTGAAAAAAGGGGCGGTGAGGCCTTATGTTGCTGCCGGCGGCGGAATGAATCTGATCAGTTTCGATCAGTACCTTGGCGAATTCGACAACCCGCAATCAAAAGTGAAACCGACCTTGTTTGGGGATGCAGGCATCTACATTCCGCTGAGCAAGTTTTCTTCCACAGCCATAAAGGTCGGAGGCGGTTACCAGTACGCACCCTGGTCAAAGGGGCTCGATCTCAGCAATTGGGGCATTCATGCCGGATTACGATTTGACCTGCGCTGATTCACTAAAACTCCCAGCCCAGTTTAATGCTGATGCGGTTCAGGCTGTAATTCAGCTTATTCGTTTGCGGCTCCTGAGGAGGATATACTCCAGCGATCGATGGATAATAGTCTAATGGATAATAGTAGATAATAGGCGTGCGGTCCGTTATCTTTTTATAGGAATAACCGAGACTGATCAGGAGGGCATTGCTGCGGTTGATATAAATATGATATCCCAGTCCTCCATCAAGGTAAAGGCCGTTGGAAATCCTGTCCTGTACGCCGCTCGAATTTTTCTCCTTGTCGGTTGCCCAGTTGAAATGTATGCCCCCATCGCCATAAACGAACAGCTTGTTCTTCGCGTGGCCGAAGGTTTTTCTGATATCCAAAAACAGCGGTATACCCCGGAACCGGTAGTAGTCGATTCCGGCGCCGATTCCGGCGAACCAGGATTTATATCCCAGCCCATTGATGGTTTGGATCTGGAAGGCGCTGCCTGTCTGCCCGTTCAGCAAGCCGATCTGATTGATGGAGTGAAATTGCAATGCCGGTTTTCCTTTCTGTTGCTGGGCTGTGCAAAATCCCATGATAAGACAAGCCGGAAAAAGAAGCAATAGATATTTTTTACAGGATTGCGGCATGGGTAATGATTTTGCTTAATTGATGAATGTTATTAACGTTGGAATAGTCGAACTGATACAAGCCATCGGTCGCGATAACGATTGCCTTGCCGTTTTGTGCAATTACATCGTTGGCTTCGATACCGTCGAATGTTTTGATTAAACTCAGGTTGCCGACGTCAGTTGCGTCATAGATTTTCAATCCGGCCTGTCCGTCACAGATAAAGAGGAGGCTCCCGTCTTTCGAGAGACCCCGGGGATTCGTCAGCGGATAATTTTTTACCAATGCCGGGTTATCGAGGTTTGAGACATTCAGCACATCCAGCTCATTTACGGATGATCCGCGACAGGTTGTTCCGTTGCGCAGGGTTACATAAGCATAATTTCCATCGGTGATTACCGGATCGCAGGTTGTGACGTGGCTGAAGCTCCCTTTTTTTACCGGCAGGGAAGGATCCGAGAGATCGTAAATGAACATCCCGTTGGAAGCGCCCATAAACAGACTGTTTTCAAAGGGGTAAATGGTTTCGCTAAAACCCGTAAGGGGCAATTTATTTGCGAGCAGGGGGTTTGCAACTGCGGAAATGTCCACTACATTTAGCTGGCTGTTGAAGGCCAGCGCATATAAATAAGTGCCGCTGACGGCAAATGCCGATGTGGATCCATTGATTCCCGTTGTATTCGGGGCGGGACTGACGATCGCGCCACTCTGAGAAGCGGAACTGCTGTAGAAAGAACAATTGGGGCAGGAACTCCCCGGGTAATAAGGATTGTCCGGATCGAAGTTTACGGTTGTATCCCTGGTTATCCAGTCGGTGACCACGAGAATAGAATCCGGATTGGTGGAACCGGGGTTTGAATAATTATAATATGTTCCGAATACATCCGGTAAATATTTTTTTACCAGCGGCTTTTCGGGATCCTGAATACCTATGGCCAGGAGGTCGCCATATGCTTCGTTGGCATAAAGGATATCGTTTTTTATCGACAGGTCGGTATTCCCCGGGATATTGATAAAGGCGATATTCCGTGGATTGGAAGGATCCCTGTTGTCTATTACGTGGATTCCCTTTGAGATCTCATTCAGGAAAATATAATTCTTATACAGGCTGATCTTTCCCGGCGATTCGATGGCAACCATTTCCCCACCCCTGATGGCGGCGCGCGCCTGGGTCAGGGTTTGATATACCGGCGTCCGAATAGTGTAGGTGCGGGTAACTTTATCTTTCATACAGCCGTTCAGCAGGACCAGCAGAATCCCGAAACAGGCTGGTCCGGCAAAAGAGAATATTTTTTTCATGTGCTGTTTTTCTGCTATGACATCAGAAAATCCACCGGCGTTGCATCTGAAATTATTTTCTGTTGCGTATCAGAAGCAGCCGGACTTGTCCGGAAAACAGATGTGCCGAATAGGAGGGCTTGTTGTTTAAGAGGCTTGTAAGACCATATTGAACCTGCGGACCGATCTTCAGCGTATATTTTTCATTTCTCAGAAGGCTGTACTCTATACCACCCAGCACATTCCATTGGACCCGGTTAAAATAACTGTCGTCTTTGAAATATATTTTAGACAGCGGATCGAACTGGAGTGCGTTGGTCGCAAACAGCCAGGCAAAGGAAAGCCCGGTATTTACCGAGAACCTGGATTTCTTACCCAGTTGTTTTTCCACTCCCAGGGGTATTTCTAAAAAATGATAATGGCTGGTATGATTAAAATCGCCGGAGGCGGAAGGAGCGTAATAGCTGGTTATGGAAGAATACGAATAGTTTACTCCATTGAGGGGCAAGGGCAGGTTCACCTGGCTGCCCCTGGTTATTTTTATTGCTGAATAAGCATACTGAATGCCTGCAAACACTGAAGTTGTTTTGTTCAGCGGTTTTTGGAATTGCAGGCCGGCGAAACCGGATACAGATTGCCTGTCAGCCGGCAGGGCGGCGGGCGTTACCGGGCCGACAGCGGATTGGTAAGCGGATATCAGGTCCTTCCGAATAAATTTTGTGGATATGGCGGAAAAGCCGGCACCGGCAGTAACTCCCCATGTAATTTTATTCTTTTTCCCGGAATCTTTGTTTTTGTCCGCAAGCGATTTTCCGTTCTCCTGCCGGAGGGATGCTGAATCTGCCGGGTTTTTCAAAACAACGGCGTTTGTTTTCTCCGGGGGCGCGGCATTTGCGCTATCGATATTGGACCTGCTGTTTTCAATATTAGCAGTATTGTTGGTATTTGAAGCGATAGCATCTGCAGAACCGGTTTCCGGTATTTTGTTTTTCTTCGTGGCCTCTCCTGAAATGCCGGCCCCGTTTTTCTCTTGTGCACCCGGTATATTGTTTATCTGCTGAACCGGTGTCCCGGCTATATACTTTTCCTTTTTAGCGCGATTATTTTCCTGCTGTTTTTTATCCGCCGGCAATTCGCGGTTAAACCGGTTGCCTGATTTTACTTTCTCTTTCAAATCTATATCTGCATTTTCACTTTGCGACTGAACGACTCTTTCCTTTCGCAAAGGAACAGACCGGACAACGGCATTATTTTCATTTTTCCTGTCCGCCGCCGCGCCGGATGATCCTTTTTTCAAATCAGGATGGGAAACAAGATACCAGCCGCCCATACCCAGTAATAAACAAAATAAGGGCAGCCATATCAGCAGCCGGCGCCGGTCCTTATCCTTTTTTATCTGAGCTTCCACCTTCTGCCAGACCGCATCGGAAGGAGTGAATTTTAATTCATCCAGCTTTTGTTTAGCTTTATTTTCAAAAGGGTTATCTGGCATACTTATTTTTTTTTAAGTCATCTGATTCCTTTTCCAGCCAGGTGATTAACAAAGCCCTTGCCCTCGAATATTGCGAACGGGAAGTGACATTGCTGATGCCCAGCATCTTTCCGATTTCTATATGAGAATATCCTTCAACAGCATAGAGATTAAAAATGGTCTGATAACCCGGCGGCAGCTGACGGATCAGATCGGCCAGCGCTTTTGCATTGAGCAGTACATCGGGATTATCTACGGAAACCGGATGCAGTCCCGGATCGTTAAACGAAAGATCCGCCTGATAGTGCCGGTTCCTCTTCAGATAATTTATTGCCGTATTCACCATAATACGTCGTATCCAGGCGCCCAGCTCACCCTCTTTTTTATACTGATGGAGATAACGGAATACTTTTATAAAACCCTCCTGTAAAACGTCTTCCGCATCGGCCATGCTTTTGGTATACCGGTAGCATACGCCCAGCATAATGCCTGCAAATTGTTCATACATATCCCGCTGGGCTGCCGGCTTTCCGTTGAGACAGTCCTTTATCAGTTTGTGGTGATCGGTCATCTGGTATCAGGTTGACAAATATTCAGCATAAACCGTTGCATGCAGGCTGCGTGAAAATGGAAGAATGGGAGGAAGCCGGTCATATCAGAAATTGAGACGATTCTTGGTAAAATTGATCCTATCCGGCAGTCGCCCGCTGAAAATAAATGTAAATTTCGAGCCGGGAAATTCGAAAGCGCAATGATACAAAAATACGAAAGCCCAAATGGTAAACGCAATGATCCCAATCCCAAAGACTAATGTAATCTGCTCATTATCAAACAAACTGGCTAAATATTTCGTCTGCCTGCTGTTTTTTTTCCCGCTATTCCCCGGGAATGCCCAAACCCTGCAAACGGATGTGCCTGTTCACGATCCGGCAATCATTAAGGCCGATGGCATGTATTATGTCTTTTGCACCGGTCAGGGAATCAGTGTCTGGAGCTCGGCCGACATGAAAAGCTGGAAGGCTGAAAAACCGGTTTTTGACCGGGCGCCTGCCTGGGCCGTGAAAGCGGTACCCGGGTTCAGGGGCCATATCTGGGCGCCGGATATCAGTCTGCACAACGGGTTATTTTATCTCTATTATGCTGTTTCAGCCTTTGGTAAAAATACTTCCTGTATCGGTCTCGCAACCAATAAAACACTGAACCCCGCCTCGCCGGATTTCAAATGGGTGGATCATGGAAAAATCATCCAGTCCGTTCCCGGAAGGGATATGTGGAATGCCATTGATCCAAATGCAATCGACGACGAAAACGGTTCCCACTGGCTGGCTTTCGGATCTTTCTGGAACGGTATCAAACTGGCAAAACTGGACAGCTCCCGCACAGCCCTCGCCGAGCCCGAAACCTGGTACCAGCTGGCGGGTCGCAAAAGAAATCGGGTGCTGCCGGATTCCGTTGCGGGTGATGCAGCCATTGAAGCGCCATTTATTTTTAAGAAGGGAAATTATTATTACCTTTTTGTGTCCTTCGATTACTGCTGCCGCGGTGAGAAAAGCACGTATAAGATGATGCTGGGCAGGAGTGAAAAAATTATGGGACCCTATGCTGACCGCGATGGTGTTCCCATGAACCTGGGCGGCGGTTCCCTTTTAATGGAAGGCGATGCTGATTGGTATGGAGTTGGCCATAATACGGTCATAACCGACAACCGGACGGACTACCTGGTTTTTCACGGATATGATGCACACGATCATGGAAAATCAAAGCTTCTCATTAAAAAATTAAACTGGTTCAACGGCTGGCCACATGTGGCAAGGGATTTTTCTCCAGGTATCAATTGATGTTCCCTCGCCATCCTGTATCTGGAAAATTAATTCTCCCGCGTCGTGCAACATAATTTCCGGCCCCGGGTCTTTCTTCCGAACGGGCCGGGCCGCTCTTTTTTTGAACGATAAAAAACGGACAGCCGGCGTATCAAAACCGGGCAGTTTCCGCCCGGGATTAAATAGTATATTATTGATTTATAGAGGTTTACTAATCTGGCACCGGGTTGGCAATGCATTTACTTTATTCACGGTCAGTTACCGGGCGGTCAAAGCCGCCCTGGCTAACGCCGTGCGCAGTCTTCACTCAGCATGAGCCTTAACCTTTCATAAATAAAACAAACAGAAAATGAAAAAATTAATTGCGCTTTTTTTACTCGTCGCTACAGGATTGACGGTAAATGCCCAGTCCTCCCACGACGGGTTGCTCTATCTCAACAAATCCCTGGCTTCTGACAATATTCAGCAGGTGGAAGCCAACACTTCCGGCGGCGGTATTCAGGTTACCGGCGTAGCTTCATCCGAGGCCCGCATAGAAGTATATGTTTCCGGAAACAATGGCCGTTTTTCCAATCTGTCGAAAGAAGACATAAAAAAGCGGCTGGAAGCGGACTATGATTTTTCGGTTACGGTAACGGATCATAAGCTCACAGCCAAAGCCAGGACCAAAAGGGGATTCAACGACTGGAGAAAGAGTCTGAATATTTCTTTTGCGATCTATGTACCGACCCAGGCTTCCACGAGGCTTGCCACCAGCGGGGGAGGGATCAGCCTGCAGAACCTTTCCGGAACCCAGGATTTCAGGACCAGCGGCGGCGGGCTCGACGTGAAACAGGTGTCCGGCCATATCACGGGCCGCACTTCAGGCGGCGGGATTTATGTAGCCGATTCGAAAGACGATATTGATCTGGAAACCAGCGGCGGCGGGATCAAGGCCATTCATTGCAGTGGTAACATTCACCTGAATACTTCGGGTGGCGGACTGCACCTGCAGGACCTGGACGGAACCATCAGCGCCACCACCAGCGGAGGGGGCGTGGACGGTGAAAAAATCAGGGGTGAATTTTCCACGCATACTTCCGGAGGTAATATCTCCCTTTCAGATATATCCGCAAGCCTGACGGCCTCCACGAGTGGCGGCAATATTCATGTGGAAATGATTGCGCCGGTAAAATATGTAAAGCTCAGGAATTCCGGAGGAAAGATCGATTTGCAGGTGCCGAAGAATGTGGGCTTTGATCTGCAGATTAATGCGGATAAGATCAGTACGGATGCGCTCAGTAATTTCAACGGTTCTACCGAGGAAAATGAGATCCGCGGATCCATCAACGGAGGCGGAATACCAATTATAGCGGATGCAGGCGGCGGGAAGGTAAATCTGTCGTTCAGATAAGCGGTCGGGAAGTCCTGTTTTTCTTTCCGTAAAATTAGCTTACAGGTGCAGAACTTGTAAGCTATTTTAGTTTATATCTTTAGGGTAAACTAACGGTCGCCAATAACCCAAACTCGGTCATATGAAATGGATATTTGTCTTCGTTTTCCTTTCCCTGGCTGCCTGTAAACAGGGGCCCGTCTGCTTCCTGACGAGTTCCGATATTCAAAAACAATCTCCGCAGAAATTATTAGTCACCCGGGACGCCGGAAGTAAAATAACCAGGCTTGCCGATGCAGGATGGGACAGTACCAAAGGCGGGGTCTATGCCTTTTATCCGGATGAAAAATTAAAATCCTACAGCTTCTATCAAAACAATAAAAAGGCTGTTTACCGGGAAGAATACAACAAAAACGGCGTCATGACGCGTTCGGAAGGCAGCCCGATGGTGGACCGGATCATCACGGAAGTGAACCTGGATTCAGCGTTTGTGCAGATTTATTTTTTTAAACTCCAGAAAACATTCCAGCCTTTACAAATCACGATCAACCACAATCCCGTTTTGCAGTTCCCGCTGACCGACGATTCTTTGTATTCCAATATTAAAATGGTTTCCTTCGGATTAAATACAGAGAATATGACCAGCCTGAATATCTATTCGCGGCTGGAATACATGAATGATTGTTCTAAAATAGATCATGTGCTGACCGATACACTCCGGCTGGTAAAAAATCCGCATATTTCTCCCGCAGTTCCCGGTAAATAGATCTTATCTGACTAACACCACGCTGCCTCTTCTGGTGAATAAACCTCCGGTGGGGCATTCCATTTCAATGAAATAAACATAGGATCCGGAAGGCGCATCCAGCCCCTTAAAAGTCCCGTTCCAGCAGGAAGCGCGGTCGCCCGCAATGAAATTACTCCGCTCAAATACTCTTTCTCCCCATCTGCCGTAGATTACCATGTGTTTTATGATGGCAATGCCTTTGATCATGAAGAGATCGTTGATCCCGTCCCGGTTCGGTGTGAAAATATTGGGAATGAATACATGACTTGCTGCGCAGTCTATTTTCACAAAAACGGTATCGCGGGCCACACAGCCATCCTGGTTTTTTGCCGTCAGGACATAATTGGTTTCCGTCAGCGGCGTGCAGACAGGCGAAAGGCAATCGTAACAGCTTAAATATTTTTCCGGTTGCCAGTTCCATTGAATCACATCGGTGCTTCCCGTTCCGTTTAGCTGCGTGGTTTCGCCAGACCAGATCTCCGCATCGCCCCCTGCATTCACCAGGGGTAAGGGCATTACCCGGATATGCACAGATGCGGTCTGCGAAAAACAGTTGTGCTTATCAGATCCGGTTACCGTATAAACCATGCTGGCTGGCGGAAGGGCAACGGGATCCGGAATCGTCGTATTACTCAGGCCCTCCGTTGTTTCAATCCATTGGTAAATTTCTTCGCCGGTTGCTTTCAGGGGTACCGGATCTCCTGCGCAGACTGCCGTATCCGCGTTCACCTGCAGGGAAAGAGGCTGTACAACTTCCACCGCCAGTGTGCGGGTATTCGTGCAGCCAAAATCATCGGTAACCCGGATACTGTAGTCACTGCTGACCACCGGAGATGCCAGCGGGTCGGCAACCTTATCATCGCTCAGGCCGGTTGCGGGCGTCCAGAGATAATTTGCTCCGCCCGATGCATGCAGGGTTACGGAAGAGCCCAAACAGACAAGCGGGTCTTCCGGAGAAAGACCGACTACCGGATTGGCTCTTACGGTAACCGGACTTGCCGGACCGGCTTTTCCATAGCATCCGGCATCATCCTGCAACATCAGCTTCGTTTGAAAATTACCAGATGAAAGATACTGGTGGTCTGTTGACCCAACTGTGGTTGCTCCGATATTTCCATCTCCGTAGTCCCATATATAAGCACTTGTGTTATCTGCTTTGGCAGATAGGGAAACGGTGGACCCGATGCAGACCTCCGGCGGACTAACCGTAACGGCCGCTGCCGGCGATCTTACAAAAATGGAATCTATATAATCATCGGAAAGTCCGTTCGGCGCATATACATGCAGGGTCACAATATACTTTCCGGGTCTCTCATAAACATGACTGGGGAAATTGAGATTGTCCGCCGTGATCCCATCTCCGAAATCCCAGGTTACCCGGGTATAGTTGACCGAAGTATTACGGAAAGAAACCAGCACCGGCGGACAACTTCCGGCAATATAGGAACTCGTAAAGCCAAATGCCGTATTGAAATTTTTGACGGCGATCACCTGTTGGGCAGTGGAGCTGCAGGATATTAGGGGGTTGGTTGCCGTGAGTGTAATGGTATACGTGCCGGCTACGGGGTAAGTATGAACGGGACTGAAATCATGCGATATCGCACTCTGATCCCCGAAATCCCAGGAATACACTGTGCCGGGACTTCCGTTATTATTGCTGTTATTGTAAAAATAAATGCTGCTGTTCAATGGCACATTGACACCCGATGTGCTGAAGGCGGCAAGGGGTCCCGCTACCGAAACATACTGGGCATAACCGGGCGTGGCGGATGAACATCCGCTGGCATCCGTAATCTTCAGGCTGGCATAATAAATTCCCGGGGATTTGTAGGTATGGGAAACCGTGCCGCCCGTATTTAAAAAATTTGTTTGTCCGTCCCCGAAATCCCATAGCCAGGATTGAATGAGAACACCGGCCGCGGTTTGCGAAATGTCTTTAAATTCAACCGGCGATGTGTAACAGCTATTGTTGCCGTGCACCTCAAATCCGGCAGTTGCTCCGGCGCTTTTTACCTTCACGGTGACAAAATTACTGCTGTCGCTGCAGTTGAAATAGCTGGAAATCGCAATAGCCTGAACCGTTTCGTCGCTCCGGTTAAAATTGTAGATCGATCCGTTGTATTCATTTCCTCCATAGTTCCAGTAACCGCTCGTGCTTCCGTCGAAAGGCGTTCCATCGGCATACCTCAGCACAATATTATACGGGTTACTATAGGGGAAAGGCTGGGGATTGTATGCCAGGCCGGATACGTCAACCGGCACCGGTTCATTGGGGCAGACTATGCTGGCAGAAGCAGTGAGCACCGGTTTCTGCTTTAATAAGACATAGGCTTTGTTATAATCCGTTTGCGAGCACTGATTGTTGGAAGCCGTAAGGGTCACATTATAGCTGCCTGTCTGTTTGTAGATATGCTTTACCGTTAGTTGATCCGGGCCGGTGGTCAGCGTACTGCCATCTCCGAAATTCCAGGTCAGGCTCACCGCATTCCGGGCAGTCTGGGTAAAACTTACTTCTCCGTGTGTTCCTTCGCAACTGTTGCTGATGTTTGATATTTTGGCAAAAAGATCGACTACTGTTATATAATTCTCCTTCGTAACGACGGCCTGGCATACACCCCATATATAGAGTTTCACCGTATACGTTCCCGCCTGGGAATAGCTGTGATAATAATTGGGACCAGAAGGGCCATAGCCTGCATTATCGCCAAAGTCCCAGGACCAGTTTATTACATCCGGATTGTCGGGCGATGCGTTGAACAGAATCTGCGTAGTGCCGCAAACGGTTGTTGCGGAGGCCGCGAAATCATAGTCAACTTTTGGATAGATGCTGATATAACCCGGATTGCTAACCCTTCCGGTGCATCCCTCCTGCGTGGTATACTGCAAGCTAACCGTATACCTGCCCGGCTTTGTATAAGTATGCGTAGGAGAGGCTTCGGTGGACGATTCTCCATCGCCAAAGTTCCATTCGTAGGCGGTCAGCACCTGGTTGGTATTCGCCGCAAAGGTTTCAGTCAGCGGATCCTCGCAGGATGTTAAACCCGCATTTCCGGTGGTCACTATATTTACATAATAAACCGGCGTTGCTATATTCCGGGTAAAATTACTGCTGCAACCCGCTGCATTTGTCACGCGCAGCAAAACAGGATAAAAGCCTCCCGGTTCAAAGGTATAGACCGGGGATTGCAGATTGGAACTGATATTCGGAGGATCGTAGCGGTGGTTGAAATCCCATTCCCATTTTACGGCGCCCGCAGTATGGTCAGCGAACTGATAGCTGGTTATGCCATTACATTTTGCGGTGGCAGTTGCGTCAATTCCGGTTATTGCGGGACTCTCCTTTACAGTGATATTTTTGCTGATGGATTGTGTGCAGCTTCCGAAAGAATTATTCAGTGTAACGGTATGTTCTCCGGGAGTATTGAACCAGTAAGACAAATTATTATAAGAGTAAATTTGTACTCCGTCCACCTGCCATATCGTAGCATCCGGAGCCGGCGAACTCCCGATATTGAAAACGGCATAATTATTCTGACAGATGGATTCGGGGCCGTCAAAATCTGCTTTATAGCTGGCAACATTCAGGTAGTCGGCCTCCTGCTTCACGGCCGTACATCCTTCGGAACTTTTTACTGTCAGCTTAACAGAATAAATTCCTTTTTTATTAAAGGCATAATCCGGATCCGACTGGGTGGAGGAATTTCCATCTCCGAAATCCCACAGATAATTCAGGGTTCCCGGGCCACTGCTGGAATTCGTAAAATGCACCGGATCGGAAGCAAGACATAAAACTTTTTTGTCGGCGGAAAAAACGGCATTGAGGGAAGGGATTACTGAAATGATCTGCTTTTTTTGCAGGGTTGTATGACAACCATAATTATTGGTTACCGTCAGGCTCGCACTAATCGTTTGTGCCGTATTATAAGTATGTGTCTGTGAACTGCTATAGCCAGTTTGCGTTGAACCGTCCCCGAAATCCCAGGTATATCCGGAAATATTTCCGTCACCGGAAGCAGACGTGGAAGTAAAGTTGACAGCCAGCGGGAGACAACCCTTTGTTGTTGAAAAATTAAAATCAACGGTTGGTTTCCGGTAAACAGTGATCTCTTTTGTTTTGGCAGATGAACGGGAGCCATCCTGTATGGTAAGGGTTATCCTGTAGGTTTGTTCATCCGTGTAGATCGCTCCCGGGTTTAACAGGAAGGAACTGTTTCCGTTCCCGAAATCCCAGGTATATACTGCGTTCGCCGACGCGCCGGAACTGTGATTTGTAAATTGAATGGCCAGTGGTGAACAGCCTCCCGTTTTATCCGTCGAGAAATCGGCAATCAGCTGACAATGAACTGCCTGCCGGCAAAGCAACAAGATCATCAAAAGGCAGGATTGCCTGAAATAGCTGGCAAAGAGAGGCATGGGTTATCCGGGTTTGGGCCTTTTTCAGAGGATATACAGAATCCTTTACAAGATATAAATTTCAGCCGATAATTTCAATTCCGGACTGTTTCCCGGAACTTCCCTGATAGACCCCAGGCAGACGGAATCAGTTAAATTTCCGTCCGGCATGAGGCTTAGGCTGAACGGGAAATCAATGAATTTTCATCGGATCCATGCAGGGGTTAGCTATTGACTTACGAACCGCATAGTTCCAAATACCCACAACAAAAATTTAAATGGCGTTAAAAACTTATTTTTGATAAAAGCTCTGCCATTAAAAAGATTGCTTATCTGGTCTGCCTTTTTTCATTTTATTCTCCGGGAAATTCTGCATTATTCTCCCAAAGGGTTATTGATATCAGCTACACACAGGATGCCAAAGGCGCATACGTTTTTTCCGCTTTTAATCATGCTTTTTGTCAGTATATACTGGAACTGCATTTTACAACCTTTACTAACCTGAAACCGGATCCTTCGCTTCCTTATTACGCAGAAATAAAACCCGGGCCGAGCAAACTGTTTACCCTCTCTCCGGTAAATCCCAATGAACCGGTGAAATTTATCTATTCCAGCAGTTTTCATAAGGGATGCATGCGTCTGCAGGCGGATACGAATTTCACCTATCTGTTGCCTATCGGACCCGGAAAACAAACGCAGGTTTATGAGATGACCAGTCCGGAAAAACCGCAAACAGGGGATGCCCGACAAAATAACTGGTATGTACTCCGGTTAAAAATGCGGCCGGGAGATACGATTTATGCGGCCAGAAAGGGCGTTGTAACGGAAGTAGCCGACCAGGATGGCAGTAATGATGCAGGCGCGGCAAGTGCAGGAAAAGAAAATTATATTGAAATCCTCCATGCCGACTGTTCCTTTGGCCATTATGGAATATTGAGAAAGAACAGCGCGCTGGTAAAACCAGGTCAACGGGTAAAGGCCGGACAGCCGATCGGCCTGGTTGGCGGCGATCAGTATGGCCGCGGATCGGAAATCAGGTTTAGTGTGTATTATAATCAGGAAGAAGATTTACAAAGCAGGGAAAATATTCATCAGCATTATATGGAATATATTCAGCTGCAATGCTGGACAAAAAATAACGGGAGCGGAAGGCTGAAGCACGGGGCTGTATATACGGGGGAATTCCCTTTGCCTGTGCTGAACCGGGAGGCGGATAAAAAAAGTAAAAAGGGAAAAGTGAAAAATAAAAAATAGGTCCTGCCCAATTTTTATTTTTTACTTTTTAATTCAAAAACCTTCCCCACTGCATTATTCACCCCAAAAAATAAATACGGACTGATATATTCTATACTGCGAACATCTCCGCGCACCGTGATCCCGGATGCGGCGGGCGGAATAAAATTAAAATTCCCTTTCCCGTCACCGGCCAGCAGCGTTCCATGACTGGCCTCATAGCGGCCATAGCGGATCCTTGTCCAGGCATTATTGCCCCCTAAAATCAGATCTTTTTTCCCGTCACTATTAAAATCAGCCGAAGCAATTGCATAAACCGGAGCATACTGGGCTTCGAGTGGCAGGGCATGCAGTACAAAACTTTTATTCTCTTTGTTTTCCAGGTACACACTGCGCATTTCAACTGCTTTCAATATACCCGCGTCTTTCAGTTGTTCGGGAGTAAACAAATCGTTGATGGTTGCGGTGCTGTAATCGGAGTATTTCAGGAACTTCTTTTTCAGAAAGGGTATCTGGTCGGTCAGGTCATCCCTTGAAATTGCCGGGTAAGACTTACCATCAATGTAATAACAAAATACGGGGTCAACAGATCCGTTGCCGTCAAAATCCTTATAGTAGAGACTGACCGGTTCCTTTTCGCTGGCGCGAAATTGTGTGTTCAGTCCCATATTGCCGATCACCAGGTCCTGGTCGCCGTCTCCGTCCATATCGGCAGCATAAATCGTGTTCCACCATCCGCTGCTTTCAAACGGAATATATTTTGCCGACTCATCGGTGAGCCTGCCTTTATTATTGATGAATACCGTAACCGGCATATATTCCCCGACAACCACCAGGTCAGGCTGTTTATCACCGTTCACATCTACCCATACGGCAGCGGTGACCATTCCTGTCTTCAGCAATGCAGGTGCAACTGAAGCAGTAGCATCCGTAAAATTTCCCTTTCCGTCGTTCAGCAAAATCCTGCTTCCGGGTGACAGGGGATATTTGCCCGGGATTACCCGGCCGCCAATAAATAAATCCATGTCCCCGTCTCCGTCGATGTCGGCAGCCTGCACACAGCTTTTACTGAATGTCATGGAAGGCAAGGGGTTTGCGCTCCGGGTAAAATTTCCCCTGCCATCATTTATGTATAACCTGTCTTCCAGATAAGGGCTGTTTGCATTTAAATCATAACCGCTGCTGGCCAGGTACAGATCCATATCTCCGTCCTGATCTGCATCAAAAAAAGCGGCGCCTGCGGATGCAAAAGCGGAATCTTTACTAAATGCGGATTGGGAAGAAAGATTAAACATGCCACGGCCGTTCTGAATAAAAATACGGGAGGGCTGATCGCGGCCGCCTCCGAAGAATATGTCTTCAAGGCCGTCCTTATTTACATCAGCCACCGCCATGGACGGACCGGTTTTAGAAAGATAGGCGGTCATCAGTTTTTGTATGGAGAAATCATCAAAATTTCGTCCGTGATGCTGCATGGCGGCGGGAGGATGCACTTCGGTAAAATAAGTCTGGCCCTGCTTAACCGTTGAATCATAAATCCATTTGCCTTTCGCTTCGGCGTGTTTCGGCAGCAGGGTCTGATCTGCTTTAACCGCTGTGAATTTCTGGAAATTGTCGTCAGGCCAGATCACAACTACCGAATCAATCAGCGTTTGATTGCCCACTCCGAAATTTAAAACGGGATCGACGGATGATTGAAATCCCCTGACCGGAAATGCTTCCTGAAAATATTCCTGACCTTTACAGTAGACTTTCACTTTGGTTCCGATTCCCGATGCATTTTTAGCGTCTCCCAGTAATTTTACCCGCAGCCAGTTGGTTTTATTGATGAGTTCATTATTGTTTTTATAGATACCGGCGAGGTCGTTGGTGTTGTTGATCACCAGATCCATATCCCCATCGTTGTCCAGGTCCGCGTAAGCCGCCCCGGCAGAAACCGTATTCTTATCTATTCCCCACTCTTTGGATTTTTTTTCAAAATCCAACCCTCCTTTATTCTGAAAAATATAATTGGGTAAAAGATTGTCCGGCATTTTCTTAATGTAATCTTCCACGGAAGATTTACCGCCTTTCTCTCCCGGATGAATGGACTGATCCAGTGTGTATTTGATAAAATCCATGTCAGTATAGTCTTTCACGTATCCGTTGCTTACGAAAATATCCTTTCTGCCATCGTTGTCAAAATCCGAAAAAAGGGCGGACCAGCTCCAGTCGGTATTGGAAACGCCGGCAAGCTGTCCCACTTCGCTGAAAGTGCCGTCCCCGTTATTTTTTTGCAGCATATTCCTGCTGTACTGATAATAGAAGCCCTTATTAAAAAGCATCTGGAATTTGTCGAAGTTTTCGGAACCGCTGTGCATTTTCTGCGTCCGGTTATCTTCCGGGAGCATATCCAGGGTTAATACATCCACCAGTCCGTCGTTATTAAAATCCGCCACATCACAGCCCATGGAGTACAGGGAAACCTCATCCATGCAATCGCGCAGCTTTTCACTGAAAGTGCCGTTCTTATTATTGATAAAAAGATAATCGGGTTCATTAAAATCATTGGAAACGTATAAGTCCGGCCAGCCGTCGTTGTTGATGTCGGAAGCCACCACACCCAATCCGAAAGTGAGCACGCTGGAATTAATACCGGCGGCCAGGGACACATCAGTATAAACAGGATGATGAAGACTTTCGTTCCAGTCGTTCCGGAACAGTTTACAGGCGAAGTCCGGATTTCTTTGGTCGCGCCATCCGGTATTTTCGATTGCGCCGGTAGTGTATTGATGCAGGGAATGGTTGATCAGGAACATGTCCAGATCGCCGTCCTTATCATAATCAAAAAATACAGCCTGGGTGCTATAGCCCTTATCCGCCAGTCCGTATTCGGCGGCTTTCTCCGTGAAAGTCAGATCGCCATTATTGATGAAGAGGAGGTTCTGCCGCATGGCTGCATTACCATCTGCCGAACGGCAGATATAAATATCCAGTTTGCCATCCCCGTTAACGTCCACCATGGTAGCGCCGGTACACCAGCCCTGCTTTTCAGCAATCCCGCTTTTGTCTGTGATGTCCTCAAACTTAAAATTCCCCTTGTTGAGATAAAGCCGGTTTTTGACCATATTGCCGGTAAAGAGAATATCGGGGAGTCCGTCGTTATTGATATCACCGATGGCTACACCGCCTCCGTTGTAATAATATATATAGTTCAACACATTAAAATCATCGTTCTCGAAAAGCTGATTTTTGAAATTCACACCGGTGCGGTCGTTATCGAGCCTTGTGAATAAATGCGAATGATCTTCGCTGCATCCGGAGAGCAGAACAAGAGAAAGGAAAACCGGTATATACTTACGGTAGTTCAGCATAGTATTGCTTTTAGAGCCGATAAACGGGATAGCCAAAACAAAAAAGATTCCATCATGCAACTGATGGAATCTTTAAGTTATGTAAATTTTATAAACTAATTCTTATCCCACCATAATGGGGTGGTGACTTTGTCGGGGCCGCCGAGCAGACCGACTGCAGCAGTTACCGCGGCTTCATTATTCTGCTGTTCGGAAAGCAGGAACGGAATTCTCCGGATCCACTGGGTAGTGGGATCGGTGATGTCCGGATTGTCCGAATGAACAACAGGGTATAGTTTGAGTACATGGCTTCTCCTGTAATCTGCCCAGGCTTCCATACCGTCAGGATAGAGCGCCAGCCATTTCTGGGTCATGATCTGTTCGAGTTGCGTTGCCGGATCTGCCCCGAACTTTACCGGAATATTCGTCATGGCCGGTGAGTTCTGCTGATCGCCGGGAGCAATCGGTGTTTTGGTGCTGCTGATATAAGCCGCAATGGTAGCCGGATCAGTAACATTCCATTGGATCAGGGAATTGGTGATACCCGCTTCATAAAGGTCCTTTGCAGTGCCGCCCATGTTCCATCCCAGCAAGGCACCTTCCGCTCTCAGGAAATAGACTTCTGCTGTACACATCACATTTTGTCCGGTGGCGATAGAATTTGCGGAGCCTATAACGTTCCCGTCCTTGTCTACGATATTGGTGGATGCCCAACGCTTGCCTACATGCGAATTGTTATTGGCGAGGTTGGGAGTAAGTCCGAGTTCCGGAACGGAAAGTCCGTTCCTGAGTCCCTTGTACGCGTTCCCGGTGCTGTAGGTTGGTAAGAAATATTCCGGAAGGCGGGGATCCTGATAGCCATTCAATACGGAAGCCATGGAAGCGCTCATACGGAATTCATTCCAGTCCGACATGGATTGAAGGCCATTCCCGTCAGTATTCTTTGCACTTCTTGATACGAAGGCATCGTCTCCTGCGGTCATCGCGGCCGGATCGGTTATGGCGGCGCTGGTGGTCATCACCCCACTGGCGACGGCAGCTTCAGCCTCTGATTGTGCCCTTGCCGGATCCACTTTGGAAATCCTGAGCGCAAGCCGCAAACGAAGTGAATTCGCGAACTTGACCCAGCGGT
>Ga0207707_10000109_pt1 | contig 82750 bp, 91 predicted proteins | sample KBSC83BmetaG_FD_184336 | JGI IMG/M metagenome (GOLD analysis project Ga0207707, IMG submission 184336) | Corn rhizosphere microbial communities from Kellogg Biological Station, Michigan, USA - KBS C8-3B metaG (SPAdes) (version 2) | ecosystem: Host-associated > Plants > Roots > Rhizosphere ... | reverse complement strand
GTCGTGCTGTGGCTGACCCGGCGTTGTGGTTCTTCACGCGCTCCGGAGTGCCGCTGACATGACCCAGGCCGGCGCGGGCGCAGCCAGCATCGTCGTATCGCGGCGTACGGCCATCGGTGGCGCGGTCGCCGTGGTGGTCGGCGGGATCGTCGGTTACGCCGTGGCGCGCAACAGTGCCGCCGCCAACTCGTCCGCCTCGGCAGCTGCCAACAGCTACGGCTACTCGCCGTCGAATCACAAGGCCGGTCGTCAGCTGGTTGCTCTCGCCAAGGTGCCGGTCGGTGGCGGAGTCATCGTGCGCAGCGCCAAGGTCGTGGTCACTCGCGACGACGGCGGGAACGTGCACGCGTTCTCCGCGATCTGCACGCACCAAGGCTGCACCGTCACGTCGGTGCACGACGGGGTCATCAGCTGCCCGTGTCACGGCAGTCGCTTCAACGCCGACACCGGCGCCGTGGTCGCCGGGCCGGCACCGCGGCCACTGCCGGCAGTGTCGGTCAAAGTGAGCGGAGGGGTCGTCTATGCGCAGTGAGTGGGTGCGCGCGTTGCCGACGCTGCTGTGGCTGCTCGCCGTCGGCGTAGCGGTCGGGGCCCTGATCGGCCTCCGCTGACTCTTACGGCGGACGAGCCGCACGCGCCGAAGCGGCGTCGGTCCACGCCATTCGCGTCGCAGAGGTACGTGGCGACAGCCTTGACCGCGGATATGTGTCGATACTCGCGTCGCAACCGTTCGCTCTGCACTTCGAGTCGACCGCTAGAGCGGACGCAGTCGAGCTCTTTGGACCGTTTACCGTTTGCCTGTGGCTGACGTCATCTTCGAACGCATCGCCCCGGTCCTCACCGTCCATGACCTTGATGCCGCGCTCGCTCGGTACGGACGGCTCGGTTTCGCGACGGAGTTGGACGCGGAGGCTCAGTACGGATTCGTCACGCGGGGCGCGGTACAGCTCCATCTCGTTCCTGCTGACGCAGACGAGGCCGGGCCCACTGGGGGTGTTGCCTACCTATACGTCACGGACGCGGATGCCTTGCGCGGCGAGTGGGGGTCCGCAGGTGTCGAAGGTAGGTTCATCGGGCCGCACGACACTCCGTACGGCCTGCGGGACTTCGTGTACACGGATCCGGACGGCATCGTGCTTCGAGTGGGGTCGCCGCTGTAGAAGGGTCTGTCTCCGTCCCGCTTCGCCGACTAGCGTGGCGGCATGCGCGAGAGGCCGTTGGCTCCGCGACCCCTGACGGTTCCCGCCACTAGCCGGTTGCCGGCGGACACGCCTGGTCGCGTGGGGATGCTCGCGGCTCACGCGGCGGCTATCGAACGTGACGAGGCTGGATACATTGACCCGAGCTCTGGTCTGTTCGTCCTGACGGCTCGCTTCCTTGCGAACCGCGGTTCGTGCTGTGAGCGAGGTTGCCGCCACTGCCCTTACGAGATGTAGGTGCCGCTCCCTCATGACCGTGCGACGAGCACCCGTCGCGCCCAACGTCGCCCCTAACAGCCTCGGGGGCTTGACAGGCCACCTATCGCTGATAGTTTACCTATTAGTGATAGGAGCACCCCCGTGATCGACCCGCGAATTGAGCGACGTGAGTCGAAGCGCGCTGCCATCATCACCGCCGCCTGGGAACTCGCCGGCCGTGATGGTCTGGCCGCGTTATCCCTGCACGACCTCGCGAGCACGGTCGGTCTTCGCCAGCCGTCGCTCTATGTCTACTTCGACTCGAAGATGGCGTTGTACGACGCACTGTTCTGCGACGGCTACCGGCAGCTGCTGGAATACACGAAGGAGCGCGACTACACCGGCGAGCCCCGAGAGACGCTCGTGCGTTTCCTGCGCGATCTGGTCGAGTGGTCCGGCGCCGACGTCGTCCGCTATCAGATGCTTTTCCAGCGCTCCGTTCCAGGATTCGAGCCCTCTCCCGCATCTTGGGCCCTGGCGACGGAGTTCTACGAGGTCGCGACCGGGGTACTTCACGCAGCCGGGCTCACCGAGGCGTCCGACCTCGATTTGTTCAGCGCACTGATCTCTGGCATGTCCAGCCAGCAGGCAGCCAACGACCCAGGCGGCACGCGCTGGTCCCAGCACGCCGAACGCGCCGTCGACATGTTTCTCAGCGCCGCTACGCGGCGCCGCAGCCCACGAAAGGGAGGCAAGAAATGAGACAGGAACTGACCACAGACCGCGTCTCGCGCCACATCGCGGCGCCGCCAGAGGCCGTCTACGCTCTCGTCTCCGACGTGACCCGCACACCCGAGTACTCGCCCGAAGTGGTGAAGTGCACCTGGATCGACGGCTCTAGTGGCCCGGCTGTCGGTGCTCGATTCAAGGCGATCAACCACGCCGGTCGCATTCCCGACTGGCCGAACAGGCCGGTCGTCACGGTGGTCGACCCGGTCCGGACGTTCGCGTTCGAGCGCACGGAGATCGGTGGCGGCACCATTGAATGGCGCTACACCTTCGAGCCTGACGGGACCGGCACGCAGGTGACTGAGTCCTACACCGTGATCAAACCCGTCAACATGTTCGGCTGGTTCATCATCAACACGCTCGCCGGCCTTACCGACCGCCGAGGGGACCTGCGACGCGGGATGACACAAAGCCTCGACCGCATCGCCGCCATCGTCGAAGGACAACAAACAGAGCAGTCAGCCTGAGGACGCAGGGCTAACACGAGTAATAGGTGCCGATGTTGTCGGTACCGCGTCGTACCGTCTGGCGTGAACGACGATGCCAAGCCTCACCAGGATCGGCAACACAGACTGAACTTTGCTGCGGTCGTGCTTGCGGCGGCAGCCGTCGCCATCTCCCTGTTTGCGATCTATGCACAACTCTTCGCGAACGATTACTCCCGCGACACCGACAATAAGCAGACCTGCCTGCAGTACGCCAGCTTTGTTCTGCAGGAGCAGGACGATCATGTGAGCGATGCGAGCATTGACCGACTCGCGTATGAGCTCAGCTACCGCGAACATCGCATCGGTGAGCACAAGACTCTGGCGCAGATGTGCGGGACGGCGGAGCAATTGCGGCAGGCCCGTGACACCGCTGACCCCTTGCCGCCTCTTCCGCAGTAGTAGCGCGAGTGGCAGAGACATGCTGGCAGCGGGGGTGAGTTCGACCCCCGCCGCCAGCAAGCTCACCCATCGGCCCCAGCCGCGACGAATCGCGTCCAGAACCATCCGAGTGAGGTCAGCACCGGTCAGGCCAGAGCTGCACGTGCAGCCCGTCAACGTTCCGCCACCATCGACGCCCCCGCCTTGAGGGGTGCAGCGGAGCGGCTCCGGCACCTCTCAGTCGACTCGAACGCAGAGGGTGCGCTCGGCCCCGTGCACGCTGCACAGAAGCCGAGCGTTAACCCGGCGTGTCGCATTGACCCCGCGAGATTCTCAGCGGGAGCTCCACCGATATGTGCCGATCACCGCGGCGGCCCGCAGCGACCGCGGGGCCAGCGACTGCGGACCTTGATCTGAACATCACGCGGGCGCGGAGCGACGAACAGGGGCGAAGTCCCATCCCGCTCAGGATCGGCCGCGTGGGGGCCGTCCTTGGCTCGAGAGAATCAGGCCGTGAAGCTAACCATCCGCGTCTATCCCGCGGCGAAGCATGCGAGCGTGGGCGGGCGTTACGGATCGAGCGACCCTCCCGTCCTAATCGTGCGGGTGACTGCGCCGGCCGTGGATGGAAAAGCCAACGAGGCGGTGCTCGCATCGGTGTCAGCCGCTTTGCAGATTCCACGCCGACAGGCGCGGATCGTCAGTGGAACGCGTAACAGGACGAAGGTCCTTGAACTCGAGGGTGCTGACCCTCAATTGCTTCTCGCGCTTATCGGTACGCCAGCGGAGTAACTGCCGATCTTCCGCACCACGTAGTTCCGACGCGGAACCGCTGTGCCACCTGATGCCGGGTTGCTGCTACGACACGCCGAGATCGGTCAGCGCGACAGTGATGCGTTCGACGACCGGCCGGCTGGCAACTTCGGCTCGATAGCCGTCGAGACGGTCACGCCTCCATTGGTCGTCGCCCCGCGGCTGGTAATCGACGATGTCGTCGACGAAGATCCACCGGGCGCCGATCTGCGTCCGGAAGCCGCCGAGCGGCGTCCGGCCCGTGATCATGACGCCGTGCACGTACACCGGCTCCGTGCCTGTCAACCCGACGATTTGGTCGCCGTGCACCGCCGCATTACGCGCGTGGCCCAGACCCATCAGCAGTGGCAGGCGCCGCTTGTCGAGTTCGATCGCAAGCTGCTCGATCCACATCAGCGTTTCGCCGAGCGGCGCGAAGACGGCGTCGCGGGTGTCGTCGCGAACCGGGCACGAGCGGAGTCGGTCGGCGGCTGCATTTGCGGCACGGGATACCAGGTCGAGGCGTCGGGGATGCGGTGGCACTCGTCGAGTAGATCAGGCCTTCACGGCCACTGACGATCACGACCTGGGAAGTAGGACGGCGGCCGACCGCGTCTACAGTTCGGGACTGCCGGCCATCCGGTGGGTGCCGCTCAACGTCGGGCGACTCAACGGCTTCCTTGGGTCAGACTGTTGAGCTGCGCCACACCATCCGAGATGCCCTCAGCAGCTTATTTCCAGCCTGGGCTGTCTCCGTTCTTGCGCTACCGGCTAGTCATCACGCCGCAACCGTGATGCTGTTTGCTTCTTGGCCGATCATGTATCTGATTGCTCGTCTCGCGCGGGCTGAACGACGACGCAGGACGGGCGGCTTCGACGTCCGTTAGGTGCCGATCCCGCCCATAGACGGGATCATGAATACGTGACGGGGCAGCCCAAGCTTGGAGACCGTCGGTATATCCGGCACGTTCTGTCGCCGACATTTCCAGCGCCCGTCGATTCACAGCGGGACGACGTGCTCGACATCGAAGAGTGGGACGGCGAGGCCTGGCGCAACATCGGGAAGATAACCCGTAGCGAGTTGCCTGATCCGGTCGACTAATACGTGCCGATAGCCGTCACGCGCGACAACTGCGCCGCCTCGGCTAGCGATCCCGGCGTTACCGTGCACCGATGAGCCTCGAGGCGGAACCCGTCCGTTCGATGCACGGGCCTCAGTCCAGCGCTGGAACGCCTGGGCACGGTGACGGAGGGCGATGACCGGAACTACACCGATCAGCACGGGTGTCGTGTGCCTGCAAGGCGGGAACGAACTGACACCGGCCTGCCGCACGATGGACAGCGACCTGCTAAGACGTGCTCCCTTTGGCCCGGTCGTGGTGCTGCCGCTGGCGTCGGCTCGGGGCAGCGACTACAGCCGGACGGCCGACAACGCGGCTGCCTACCTCGGTGAGCTCGGCGCCGAGGTTGCCGTTCCCGACGACCCGCGGCGTGACGCAGCGGCGGCGGTTGCGATGGTCGCCGAAGCGGGCATGATCGTGCTGACCGGTGGATCGCCGCGACGCCTGCGCGACGGGCTGGTGGACACCGGACTTGACGAAGCCATCCGCGACGCGTGGCGGCGCGGTGTGCTGGTGATGGGGGCGAGCGCGGGCGCGATGGTCGCATGCGCGGTCACGTTGCTCCCCCAGTGGAGAGGCAACCCCACCTCAGGTGATGGCCTCGGCCTCGTCGACGGGTACGTCGTCGTACCGCACTTCGACGGGAAGCGCAGCGCATGGGTGCGCGAAGCGCTCGCGCATGCGCCAGCAGCGCTCGGAATCCCGGAGTGCTCGGGGGTCACCGTCGACGGCGGCGCACTCAAGGCGGTCGGCGTCACCCCGTCAACCGTCATCACCGCCACCGAACGCACGGAGCTGCCGCTCTGAGCAGAACGCTACGAGGGTTCGCGTCACCTCCAACAGTGCTCACTACGCGTCGGCCGTCCTCGCTCTGTCGATGTATGCCGGCGACACCTAATTCTCGGGCCTCATGATCGCGCCGGGTACGGCCTCCCTGTTCGGGCTTGCGCTGGCGCGAGAAGTGCGGCGGCGGCAACGGCAATGCGCCGAATAGCCGTAGCGGAGGTGCCGCCGTCCCACACCTGCTACTGCTGAACCAAGTCAACAATCGGCATGATCGTGGGCGGCTGAGCCAGCTCTATTCCGAGCTCGTTCATCACTGGCCCGAGGTAGGTGAGGAATTCATCGAAGGCTTCCTGGCTCTCCCAAACGTCGAAAACCTGAAGCTCACCGTCCTCACCGAAACAGGAATGAAGCTTCATCGCAGCCTCCGGCGCTCCAGCCTCACGGAGCCGCTCGCGGCCTTTGGTGTGTTGCTCCGACAGTCATGTTCTTCGTGACGATGTAGATGCCAATCACGGGAGCCACCCCTTTCCGCAGACCTGCGCCGGGCCGCTGCCAGTCTGACGGCCTCCCCGCACGCTGTAAATGCGACTGCTGGAAGGAGAACAGGTCGGCTTCGTCGCTCCTGTGGATCTCGACACGGCGATGGGCGAACTCGATCGATCACGAGTGCGGCACCGCCGCCGCACACAATTGCCAGATAGACGTTGAGAGCGGCATCCGGTACGCAACCGCTTCCATGTCCGTAGCAGTCGGCATAGGCGAGCGGTGACAACTCAATCTTGGCCACAAACTGTTGCCGGTGAGTGATGATTTCAGCGTGGGAGTCGTGCTGCGTACCAGGCTGCGGGAGGCCGACGACGCGTTCATTCGCAGTCTGCGCGGTAGTGACCCCGCGGAGTCTCCGGCTTTCAAGCGGTGGGAGCGTTTGGCGCGTCGTCCCGTCTGGCGTTGGGTTCCGACGACGGCTGTACTTAGCGGCAGCGCATGGTTGCTGGTTCTGCTGGGCTACATCGTCACGGGCGACGAGTCGGGTCCGGCGATCGCGCTCGCCGCCCTCGCTTGGCTGCTGTTGTTGTCGCCAGCCTTGGGACGCCTGCCGCTGTCGCTACGACGCAACGGCGTCGCCGCCTGGTTGTGGTGGATACCGACGATCGCCCTAGCGCCCCTCTTCGGGCTCGGCTTGGTGTTCGCGCCAGCTGCCCTTGCCGCCACGTTCGGCTACGTCAGCGCGAGAGTTGGGGCAAGGCAACGCGCCTCGCGTTGAGGGCTCAGAGAACAATCACCCGTTTGCCATCAATGACTCCGTCACCCGTTGGGGACACTCTCGTTGTGCCAATAGCAGCGCTCGGCGGGAGGACACACATGCAACAGCTGGCTGACGTGATGATGTGGCTGGGGGCGAGGGTGCCCCTCACGCTTGTCATCGACCTGCTTGAGTCGGCCGGGCCAAACTCGACTCGAATCCTGCAGGAGGAGCGTCCACCGCAGGTCCAGTTCTAGTGGCTCAGAGCCTTGCCGCTAGGTCTGCGTCGGCCCGTTAGCTACCTGCTTGTCGTACTCAGTCTGATCGAAATGACCGTCCGACTTCTGGATGACATCTTCTCCAAGCTGCCAGAGTTCGTATCCGCTAACCCGGACATGGTTGCCGGTCTGCGCGTGGGTGCCGTCGAGTGTCCAGTGGTACTCCAGCCCCTCTGGGCCTTGCCGAACCTCATCGAGAAGCACCTGCAAGTCGGGAAAGCTATCCATGAATGACTTGGCGGCGGCTGTGATTTCGGTTCTGCCGACTGAGGGTGTGCCGCCGTTGATTACGAGCGAGCCGTCATCGGCGTAATGCTGCGCAACCTGTGCGGGCTCCCTGCTGCACCAGGCCGCCGTGTAGCGCTCGGCGAAGTCTTGGACCTTGCTTTCATCCATTGCGGCCACCCCCGGTAGGCCCACTGGGCAGTGGCGCCTCCGATCGGCATGTTCGCAGCACGGCGGCGCCGCGTCAGCCGATGCGTGGGATACGTGCCGCTTTCTATGCGGTTCCTCCACGTGCCAAGGATCCGCGAACGTGCATGACCGGTTGGGAATCAAGTTCGCCCTCATCAACTGCCAATGCCCATGCGTCGTCTGCCACTCCGGCACGTACTGACCAGCTGGTCGCGACGGCCATTACAGAACGCGTTGGCCGAGAAGTCGGTGCACGTTGTTACTCACGATCGCCAGGGAAGTCGTGTCGGCACGTACGTGGAAGACGTTGCCGCCAACCGCGGGCGGCAAGTGATTCGCATTGGCGGCATGCACGCCGAAGTGATCGTCATCGGACACCGCGCGTACATCACGGGCAACGGCGACGCGATGGTCAACTACTTCGGTCTGCCGCGCCGGCTAGAGGCGCAGCTGGCGGGCCGCTGGCTACTGCTTACTCCGGTGGACGATGGCTACCCGACAGTCTCGGCTGACGTGACGATTGAGTCGAACATGAAAGACCTCGCCCCGGCATCACCGCTGCAGCAGGCGGACTCAACACTCGGCGGCGCCCCGGTTCTCGTGGTGTCAGGAGGCGCGCCCAAGGCACTGCATGCTCCGCCGGGGCCGAAGGAGGCCTTGTACATCTCGACGGGCTCTCATTCCCTGCCCGTTCGGGCAACCGCTTCCGCTCCGAATGGTGGCCTCACCAGTACGACCGAGCTCAGTCGCTGGGGCGAGCCCGTCTTACTGAGCGCTCCGGCCCACGCCATCCCAATCTCCAAGGCGCTCGGCAAGAGTCAAAGCGCCTAGACGCTAAGTAGCCGGCGCGCGGCGCCGCGGCCCGTATCGCCGTACGGGATGCGCTGATGCCACCTTGGAGCCCACGGCACGGTGGGACGCTCTGCAACGGCACGAATGCGCGCGTTCGCGAGGCCGACGGGCCCGCCATTGTGCCGGCGTTACTGAGGCCTTGCTGGCGGTGCCAGGCGCGTCATGAGTGATGTTGGGGCCGACCAACGCCGCCACCGAAAGGAAGTGCCGATTCCGGGGACGTCTACGTCACGATCTTCCAGTACGAATCCTTGCGTCCGATCAGCCCTTCAGGGGTGACGTCAAACAAGTCGCATCCTCGGACGTGCACGCGCTGCCCGTCGGTCGTGGTGCCCGTCAGCAACCATTTCGACACTGCGTGCTGACCGCAGATCCAGTGCTCGTCGTCGCCGTAATGCGCGTCGGGAAGCCCCGCGAAGCGACCGGCAAGACCTTCGCGGACGGCATCACGTCCGGCGTAGCGCGTACCCCATGCGTCTGAGCCGCGGGGCGTTTCCAGTACGCAATCTTCTGTGAAGAACGACATGATGCGGTCAAGATCGTGCGCGTTGAACGCGTCGACCAGAGCCCGCAGCGTGCTCTCGTTCATCACGCTGCCGAGTCTGCGCCCATTTTGGCCGCACGAGAAGGGCCGTTCCGCGATGCTGGATAGTCACGCGGTCCACGTGGACCACGGCGCTACCGTGGTAGGCAACGGTGATGATCACAGGTATCCATCATCTCGGCCTGACGGTGCGCGACGTTGAAATCAGCGCCGAGTGGTACTCGACCGTTCTCGGCTTTGCCCGCGTCGGCGAGTACGTCAGCCCGGACCACAGCCGTCGCAAAATCTTCCTCGGCCAGAGTCGCCTCAACGTGCGACTCGGCCTCTGTCAGCACGAGCGGTCCGGCGACGGCAGCTTCGACGAGACCCGACCGGGCCTTGACCATCTCGCTTTCGCCGTCGACGGGATCGGGGAGCTTCGCGAATACGAAGAACTGCTGCGGGCCCGGGGCGTTTCCTACACGCCGGCGGCGCCCGCCAACACGCTCGAAGGCGCGAGGGTTCTCGTCTTCCGCGATCCCGACAACATCCAGCTCGAGCTGGTCGCACTCGAGTAGCCCCGGCGCATTTTCCGAGCACGGTCGGTGCCGATCCACGACCATCGATGTCACGCGGTTACGTCGCACGGTTCAAGGATGATCACGGGGGTTTCGGTTGATCGCTGGCTGGCATAACTGTCGAGTCGTGGATCGATGGCAACCCAGCGCTGCCATAGCCGATCTCGTTCCTGCCCTGCCGCCTGGCGCGCGCGTAATGAGCGCGGACGCTGGCCACTCAAGCGAGCGACGCACTCCGGGTGTGCCTGAAGGTTGAGCCACCAGGAGGGATGGCCTTCGTCCCAGCCGTTCATCGCGAGTGAGATGAGGTTTGGGCCGTCCTCGAGGTAGCCAATGATCACATCGCGTTGTTCCCCGGACTTGCGTCCGATGGTCGTGAGACGAAGCGCGCCCCATCCGCGCTTGTTTGACGTCGTCCACAACAAACCGCCGCCGCTGAGTCGATTGAGTGCCCGATGAACTCGCCAGGCGTTGTGCACGAACCACGGCGGCGGATGTTGGGGAGGTCGAGGTGCCTTGGTGCTCATGGCTGATCCTCCCCCCAACCAGCGGCGCAAACAAAGGCCGTAGCCGCGGCGAAGCGGTAATGATGCCCGCCGCGGAGGCGCGCACTGCCGAGCTGTGCGCCTCGTCAGGATTGGACAACGACTGCCGCGTCGAGCGAGGCGAGGCCTACCAGGTCGAGGCGAGCGCCTAAGGACTCGAAGCTCACTCGCTCGGCCTGTACCTCACCCTGGGCGCGCCTCAGTTCACCCCCTTCGAGCAGCGCTCTGGCCAGCAATGTGCGAGTACGAGCGCATCAGCGTCGCTCCTCGGGCCGAGCCGACCGACCACAAGGCGACCGTCGATGCGCATGCTCCACGCTTCGTTAGCGACGCCGCCAGCGAGCGGTTCAACGCGAACGACGTCATCCCCCCCACTGAGTGATGTAGGCGCCGCGCTGGGGGCGTGGACAGAAAGTCTCGATGCGCGCACACTCCGCTCATGACTGTGTCGCCACTTCCACTACGTGGCGGGGTGCAGCAGGACGCCCGAAACGAGGGCCGGGCGCTGCGGGTGTCCGCGCATCCTGAATCGGCGTCGGTCATCCTCAGCATCTGGCGTGCGAATCAGTGTGTAGCGAGCCATCATGTCGCGACAACTGATGTCCCGGACTTGATCAAGATGCTTGCGGCGGCGCTCGTCGAGCCGAGGCTGGAGCAGCACCCGTACGCCTCGTCACGCGCGCTGTGAGCATCGGAAACGTGTCGTGATGCGGCGCGCTATGAATGCGTGGCGTCGAGGATGAACCAGCCGTGTTCGATAGGCGTCACGGTCGCGCGCCACCCGAGTGCTGCCAGGCGCTCCACGAGCGCGCCAGGCTCCCAGAACACCTTGACGATCTTGTGCTTCGTCCCGTCTTGGAGGGTGCGGACCGCGACCTCGCCTTCGACCTGATCCTCGTGATGGGAGCGAGCAGGCAGCTCGTCCAGCGCGATGGCGCGCCCACCCGGTCGCAGTGCTGCGGCGACGCTCGACCAGAAGCCGTCGAACTGGTCGGCCGGCACGTGCGAGAGCCAAGCGGAGAAGAACGCCACGTCCCATGACGACGTGGGTGTCCAGTCGAAGAGGTCAGCTTGCTCGAAGCGGACGCCAGTGGCTACTCGTTCGCGGGCAAGCTCGAGCATCTCTGGCGCGCCATCGAGAGCGGTCAGCGTGGCCGCGTGACGGACGAGCTCTGCTGTCCATATCCCGGTGCCGCAGGCGAGCTCGATGACGTCGCCGGAAATCCCGAGTCGGTCGACGATCGCCGGCACGGATGCTCTTTCACCGGAGACCGCGCCGTAGCTCGTCGCGTCGTACTCAGCGGCCCGCGCCCGGTAATACTGCAACTGCTCGGCAACGAGGCCATCTACGCGGTCGACCACATACGCATCCTGCACCCGGACTTCGCCCAATGCCCGAAACACTTTTCTGAAGTAGCGATTGCGGACGGTGCGGTGAAAGTACCGATCACCCGCATGTCTCGCCAAGCCGCGACGGCGGTGGCAACGCCCAGAACGACTGCCAGGCAGAGCCAGAGCGCGCGAGTCGCGCCAGCGGCTTGCCGGCTGAGGAGAGAATTGTCTCCGAGGCTGTCGTATCCGCGGGAGGCCGTTCGTAGTGAAGGCACGAGGCGGTCATCGGGACCGCCGGATCCGGGAGTATTGAGATGGCGGAATACCTGCTTAGCGTGCACGGACCGGCCGAGCGCAACGAGTTCGGCAACTACGCCTCGAAGCAAGCGATGGAGGAGGCATTCGCGGCGACGGGCGCGTTCAACGACAAGCTCAAGGCTGACGGCTACTGGGTCTTCGCCGGTGGTCTCGAGCCGGCAGCCACCGCGACCGTGGTGGACGGCCAGGGCGCGGCACCCGTCATGACTGACGGGCCGTACCTGGAGAGCAAGGAGGTCATCGGCGGGTTCTGGATCGTCGACGTTCCCGACCTCGACGTGGCGCTTCGCCTTGCCGCTGAAGGGTCGAAGGCATGCCGCGGCAAGGTTGAGGTGCGCCCGTTTCAGGGCGTCGCCTGAGCCGCCCAACGACGACTGAGCCAATGCAGCGCGAGGTAGCAGCGGTCGAGCGGGTCTTCCGCGAGGAGTACGGCCGTGTCATCGCCTCACTTGTCCGCCGATTCGGCGACATCGACGTCGCCGAAGAGGCGGCAAGCGAGGCGCTCGTCGCTGCCCTGGAGACATGGCCGGAGTCCGGGGTGCCCCCCAACCCCGGCGGCTGGCTCACCACGACGGCGGCCAATCGCGGGATCGACCGACTCCGCCGCGAGACGAAACGCGACGCCAAGCATCGGGCGGCTTCCATGCTGTACGACGACACCCCTCACGCCCCCACCGGACCGGTCGCGGACGACCGGTTGCGGCTGCTGTTCACCTGCTGCCACCCAGCGCTCGCCGAGGAGGCGCGGATCGCGCTTACCCTTCGCCTCCTCGGCGGTTTGACCGTGCCGGAGATCGCCGCGGCGTTCCTCGTCCCCGAACCCACGATGGGACAGCGCATCACCCGGGCGAAGAACAAGATCGCGGCTGCGAAGGTGCCCTATCGGGTACCGGAGGCCGCCGACCTGCCCAGGCGGCTCGGCGACATACTCACCGTGCTGTTCCTGATCTTCAACGAGGGCTACCTCGCCACGGGCGACGGCGACCCGATCCGCGCCGAGCTCACCGAGGAAGCGATCCGGCTGACGCGCATTCTGCGGCGCCTCATGCCGGACCAGCCTGAGGTGACCGGTTTGCTCGCGTTGATGGTGCTGACCGAGGCGCGGCGCGCCTCCCGCGTCCGCGATGGACAGCTCGTCCCGCTCGCCGATCAGGACCGGACCTGCTGGGACCGCTCACTGGTCGAGGAAGGCCACAGCCTGGTGCGCGAGTGTCTCTCGATCAACCGCCCTGACCGCTACCAGATCCTCGCCGCGATCAACGCCGTGCATACCGATGCTCCGACTGCGGCCGACACGGACTGGTCGCAGGTCGTCGCCCTGTACGACCGGCTGACGCAGCTGGACCCGTCGCCGATCGTCGCGCTCAACCGTGCGGTCGCCATCGCCGAGATCGACGGCCCGCACGTCGCCCTCGCCCTGGTCGACCCGCTTCCTCTCGCCGGCTACCACCCCTGGCACGCCACCCGCGCCGACCTACTGCGAAGACTCGGCCGCAGCGCCGAAGCACGCGAGCAGTACGACGCCGCGATCGCGGGCACGCAGAACTCCGCCGAGCGCGCCTACCTGCACCGCAAGCGCGGCCAGTTGATCTGATTCCCTCTCCCGGAAGTCGCCGGGCTACGTGGCGCAGTTCGGTCAGCGCCAGTGCCTTCCACCGCTTCCCGAGCCGAAACAGTTGATGCGTTTTTGGGCTTGTCCTGCCCGAAGATTGATCGAGCCACGACATTCTCATTTCAGCAGTTCAGACGGGACTGCGGGCGAGTGTTGATCTGCCAGGTGACGATTGGTCGCCACGGGGGCCTGGTGGGGAGCAATGGCGAAACCGACGCCCACCTTCATCGAAAGGGAAGCACCATGACCGCGACTCGACGGTCGCTTGTTGTCGGCGGGCTGATGGTGGGGAGCTTGCTCCTCGTGCCCGCGGCGTCATTTGCGTCTGACAACTACAACCCGCCCAGCCAGATCCCTACGACCGCTCAATGCGGCACGGGCGCCGGCTCTGGTGCCTTCGGGGCATTCGGCAAAGGCAACAACTTCGCCGGTGGCGCGAACGGCTACCAGACCGGCATCAACAATTCGGCTATCTGCGGAAACCGCCAGGGCAACATCTGATCCACATTGCGTTGGGGCGGGCGGCTTCGGTCGCCCGCTCTTCGCTTCTCCTAGCGGAAGGGGTTCTGCACAGGAGGTGCCGTTGCTCGCCATCTGAGCCTGGGGTGCCAACTTCAGTCGGACCCTTTTGAGAGAGCATCGACGTGTGAGTCTGGACGTCACGGTAGAAACGCTGATCGAGCGACCTGTTGCGGACGTAGCTGCCTTCGCGGGCGACCCTTCGCGCGCGCCCGAGTGGTACACGAACATCAAGTCGGTCCAATGGCGCACGGAGCCACCGCTCTCGATCGGTTCGCGGATGGACTTCGTCGCGAACTTTCTTGGACGGCGACTCTCCTACACATACGAGGTTGTCGACCTGGTCGCAGGCGAGCGTCTCGTCATGCGAACGGCGCTGGGTCCGTTCCCAATGGAGACGACTTACGAGTGGGAGGCCGTCGGCGACCTACGAACACGGATGCGATTGCGTAATCGTGGCGAGCCTGCTGGATTCGGTCGCATCGCGGCACCGGTCATGGCCACTGCCGTGCGGCGAAACACGACCAAGGACCTGCAGCGTCTGAAGCATTTACTCGAACATTGACCGTCAACGGACGGACTCCGAGGGCGAGGCAAGATGGCCTGCGTGTCCCTGCCCACCCCCACACTGCATACCGCGCGTCTGCAACTGCGTCCTTTCGTTGAAGCGGACGCGGAAGCGCTCTTTTCGATGCATAGCAACGCCTACGTGCTGCGCTATTGGGATTCGCCGCCGTGGAGCGAGCCTGCGCGCGCCGAGCGCTTCATCGCGGCGTGCCAGCAGATGGCTGACGAGAGCACCGGGGCGCGGGTGGCCATTGCCCGTGCTCCCGAGGGGGACTTCATCGGCTGGTGCAGCCTGACCCGTTGGAATCCGGAGTACCGCAGCGCCTCGCTGGGTTACTGCCTCGACGATGCGGCATGGGGTCACGGCTATGCGACGGAGGCCGCGCGCGCCTTGCTGCACTGGGCATTCGACACGCTGGACCTGAATCGAGTTCAGGCCGAGACCGACACACGCAACCTGGCATCTGCCCGCGTGCTGGAGAAGCTCGGGTTCGTACTTGAAGGGACGTTGCGGGAAGACTGCGTCGTGAACGGCGAGGTATCGGACTCCTGGGTGTATGGGTTGATCAGGCGCGAGTGGCGGCCGCCTTCCAACAATCAGTAGTAGCCGTACAAGACGTCCCGATCGCCTGCACGTGGAGTAGCCCGTTCGTGCGGTTCTGGAACATGATCCCCGTTCCGGATTGAGGACCGCTGCTTACGGTGGCAGCGTTTCTTTGAGCGTGTCTAGCCGCATCGGTCGTAACTGCCGGTCTCCCGAGGGACCGGCTGCAGCATCGTCAGCATCGGAGGACGGCATGTCGATCACACCTAATCTTCACCACGTCGCACTGACCGTGTCGGACCTCGATGCGAGCGTCTCCTGGTACACCGATCTGTTCGGTTTTGCCGAGCTGACTCGCGGTGATCACACGGAGGGCGGCGGACATGCAATCGTGATCGGGAAACCCGACTGGTCGATGTTCGTGGTGCTGAACTATCACCCGACCAGCAAGGGTGAGACATTCGATCCGACCCGTACGGGGCTGGATCATGTCGGATTCACCGTGGCCGACCACCCCGCACTTGTGCAGTGGGAGCATCGACTCGCTGACAGAGGCGTCAAACACAGCCCGATCACGGATCACGAGTGGGGTTCCTCGCTCAACTTCCGAGACCCGGACGACATGCAGCTCCAACTCGTCGCCTTCAAGTAACGAGACCACGAGCGTCGCTCCCGTCGCCTCAGGCATCTTGGACTGCGCAAGCGACGACCGATTTGCCGCGAGAGCTGGGCCGCGTTCGCCTGCACGCCAGCAGAAGTCTTCGCTCGCTCAGTCACCTCGCGTGATGCCAGCGACCGCCATCTCGACTATCCGATCGTGCCCCCATAGCAGTAGGGGGCGGGCAACCAGTGCCGCCATGCGCATTGGTGCAGTCGCCATCAGCAGCGTCCATTGGACTCGAACGCGGGTGCCACCTTCCAACTCGTCGAAGTACATCGTCGCGTCCCCGCCGAGATCCCCGCCAAGATCCGCCTTCGTCACCGACAGCCGCTCGCAAGAGTGCAGCCGGACCTGGAGGTGCAGCCGGTAGGGAATCGGCGGGACGATGGTGCCGCGCAACACGTTGCCGTCGACGAGCCCGGAGGCATCGGTGCGAAACTCGCGAAGCCATGGCCATCGCACCTGATACCGATCGAAGTCCTCGATAGCCCGCCAGAAGTCCTCGAGCGCTGCCGGGAACCAGAACTCACCGGCGTACCGGATCCGTCCATCGGACCACGTCGAGCGACCCGCGACCGTGGCCATCATCACACCATTGCACGGCGGCACCTAGTAGACCGGCGAGGGCAGGGGGCTAGGCGATCGAACGAGGTGCCGGTGCCCAGGGACCTCGATCTCAGCCGCGCTGTCTGCCGCGTTTGTGGCCAAAGCAAACTCCTCGCCGCCGAAACCGGTGACGTCGCCAGAGAGCTCTCGACATTCAGCGCGCATCACACCCACGGCGCCGCCTTCGCTATCGACGTCGTCGTCGCCAACGACGACGAGCTCTCGGAAGCCGACGGCATTCCCCGGCTGCCAGGGCCCCATCGTGCGACGGCGCTACCGATCAGAGACAGGATGTCGAGCAGGACGAATGACCAGCCGAGGATCCGGGGTGAGTGCCGTGGCCCGCACTAGTGAAGACCTGCTCGCAGCGCTGACTGAGGCGCTTGCCGACGCAGACCGGGTGATCCGCGAGGCGCATAGTGCGATGCGCGACCTGCGGGCGACGCTGAAGACCGAGCGCGCCCGGATGGAGGAGATCGTCCGGGAAGAGACCCGGGCGACAATCTTGTCGATCGCCGAAGACATCCGGACGGTGACGCAGACACAGGTCGACGGGATGCTGGCCGAGCTGCGCGCCCGGCTGCTCGGCGAGGCGTAGCAAGGCAGCCGGCCTGCTAACACGTGCCAGCTCATCACCGCTCGGCGTGCCACCTCGTTGCAGCGCCGTATTTGGCGGGCGGGTTCGATTTGACTAGGAGGAATGGTCACGAAGGGGCCTAGTTGCACAAGGCCTGTATCGGTCAACGTCGGACGCATCGCATTTCGTCCCGCTAGGAGTCAAGATGGCAACACAGTCGGCAATGTCGCGCGCGCAGATCATCGAGCTTGCGAGCGAATGGGATGAGGCCATCGCCGCCCGCGACCTTGACCGGCTCGTCGCGCTGTATACCCCGGACGCAGTGTGGGAGGACCCCTCGCTCATAGCGCCCGTACGCGGTCACGCTGAACTACGCGCCTTCATTGCTGGCCTTCTGGCTGCGATCCCGGATTTGAGTATTCGTCAAGAGGTCGTCTTCGCAGCAGACGGCGCCGAGCAATGCGCTACTCAATGGCGCGCAACCGGAACAATTACTGGGCGCCTACCCAACGCGGCATTTGCTCCGACCGGCGACCACGTGGACTACACCGGGGTTGCCATCATCAGCTTGGTCGATGGCAAGGCCAGCTATGTGCGGCAGTATCCCGACGTCGTTGCCCTCCAACGTCAGATCGGCGCGATGCCGCCGGCAGGCTCACGTGCCGAGCGCGTGCTGATGCGCCTCCAAGCGGTCTCCGCTGCGCGGCGGATGAAGCGGAACCGAAAGACCATTCGCTTGCCCTAGTGGCTAGTTGGCGAAGAGTCGGAGCACGCTCGCGTCGGTGCGGCACAGGACGTCGGCGTCGACAAGGCCTCCATCAGGCGCGGACGCGACGTACTGCACCATCGTCGCGGTCATGCCACCCATGCCAACGGCGCACGCGTGCCGTAACGACGGGACTTCCGAACCCGTGATGGCGAGCCAGACGGGCGCGTGCAATGTTGCACCACCCGTGATCTGCTGCCACATCGGCACCGACGAGTAGACACCGCCGCTGACTCCGCGCTCGTGCAACCGCTCGAGGGCAGCCGCGATCACGGCGACGTTCGTTGCGGGGTCTCGCCAGGCATTGGCGATTTCGACATCGAGCCAGACGACCGGAACGTGCAAGCCGACGCTCTTCAACCGCGTCAACCCATCGTCGACGGCGCGGCGCGCATATGCACGTGGATCTCCTGCGGCTGGTGCGCCGAGGTTCAGATAGGCGGAGAGCGGCAGATGACCCCGCGCGGCGTTGACCTGCTCGGCGAAGCAGGCGTTGCCAGTGAACTGCCGGCCGCCGTTGACGCCAACGATGGCGAACCCGGCCTGCACGGCAGGTAGCTGCTGCTCGCACTGCGGCCAGGAAATATCGATCCCCCACCCTGCGCGCAGGCGATTCGGAAAGCTGACGACCGGCCGCGGCTGCGCGCCAACGGCGCGGGTGGGGTACGGCGTCGCCTTGGTGCTCGCCGATTCCCGCACAGGAGCGCTCACCGGATCGGACCGGACCACGCCTTCCGCTGGGCGCGCCGACTCACCGCCCGCCCGCGCCTGCACCGTTCCGATCCCGACGGCGAAAACGGCGACCAGCAAGCCGGCTACGACGGCGTGGACACGAGGCATGGCGATCCATTGTGCCCGATTTGCGTCCTTATGCCGATGGGCGCGTGAAGGTGAGATGAGTGATGCCGCTCGGCGTACTGACAGTCTCGATGTCGAAGCGCTGATCGAGGTCCTCGAGGCCGTCCCATAGCCGCTCGCCGCGTCCAAGGACGATCGGTACGACGGCGATGTGCATATGGTCGATCAGGTCGGCTGCGAGGAACTGACGGACCGTTGACACTCCGCCGCCGATGCGTACGTCGAGATCACCGGCGAGGCTCCGGGCGAAGTCGAGAGCTTCGGCGGGGCCCGCGTCGAGGAAGTGGAAGGTCGTCCCGCCTTGCATGTCGATCGCGGGTCTCACGTGGTGAGTGAGCACCACGACCGGCGTATGAAACGGCGGGTTGTCACCCCACCAGCCCTTCCAGTCGTCGTCTTCCCACGGGCCGCGCTGGTATCCGAACTTGTTGCGTCCCATGATCTCCACGCCAATACCAGGTCCCCATTGGCTGGCGAAGGCGTCGTCTACGCCGCGACTGCCGTCTGTCTGGCCCTGCTGCTCGCGGAAGGCCCGGGTGGGGAAGAACCAACCGTGCAGTCTGTGACCCGCGTGTCCGAACGGTGTCTCGAGGCTTTGCCCTTCCCCGGTGCCGAATCCGTCAAGCGACACCGCGAAGTTGTGGACGCGTACGAGTGACACAAACCCCTCCCGGGTCCAAGCACGAGTAGTTGTTACCGACCAGCCAGCACCATCTTGGCGCACGGCCCAGGCCGAGCCCGAGCAGTCCGGATCATGAACGAAGCGCATCTCCATCGGTGACGATGGATCTTTGAAGCCTCACTCGGTCTACGAGGCCCTTCCAGACCGGGCAGCGCTCCAAAGATCGGGCGCCGACGCTTCCACGGAGCGGTTGCCGTCTACCGCTCAGCGATCACTGGCGTCGTCGGCACCGTCGGCGAGCAGCAGGTACAGCGCACGACGCGCGTCCGTGAGGATCTTCGCCGCTGCTGCGCGCTGTGCTTCGGTTCCTGCGCGAGCGATCTGGCGAGTCGCCTCGTGCAACTCGTGGGCCAGGCGACGCAGGTCGGGCCCGGCTGCGGTTGCGTCATACGTCGCGAACGGGTCGCCCCAGGTGTCGCGGTACTCGGCGAGCTTCCGCCGGCCGGCGTCAGTGAGGGTGACCAGCTTGCGGCCGGCATCGGCGGTCACGGTGACGAGTCCTTCGTCTTCGAGCTGGCTGATCGTCGGATAGACCGCGCCGGGGCTCGGGGTCCATCGGCCTGCGGTGCGCTCGGCGATCGCCTGCATCAGCTGGTAGCCGTGCATGGGTTGCTCCTCGAGCAGCAGCAGGACTGCGGCGCGGACGTCGCCGCGTGGTGCGCGGCCGCCGTGACGATGCGGCCGGGAGCCGCGGGCATTTTCGCCGTATGGCGCCCGCCCGCGGGGGTGGTGGTGGCGGCGACTCACGTGTTCGCCGCGCTGTCGGTGGGGGTTCATCGAATCCTCCTCGTAGATACTTACGACGACACTAACGATATATCGTTACTGTCTATTCCGCGAGGAGCTGCAGGCGTGCCTTCTGAGGCAGACGCGCGCGCAAGCGAGCCACGGTTTACATACAGTCCGCTTGGAACGTAAGTTACGCCGACAGCCACCCCATAAAGAAATAGGTGCACGTTGGCGCTGCCCCTGGGCTTTCGGGTTACGCACGGGCTGACGCTCGCGGCCCATCGGCTGGGTCGGCTGCCCGGCGTTGAGGCATTGACCACGACACCCGTCGAGGTTCGGCGGGCGCAGCAGCCCCCACGTTGGGCGCTGCGGCGACCGCGGCGTGATGTGCAACGCGAGAACCGGTCGGTGACGTCGCGCGGTGCCGATGTGCCGGTGCGGATCTACCGCTCCGCCAACCCGAGCGGTCGCGCCATGGTCTACATCCATGGCGGCGGGTTCGTCATGGGCGGACTGGACGCGTGCGACCACATCTGCGCCGACCTCGCCGCGCTGACCGGCGACGTGATCGTCTCGGTCGACTACCGGCTCGCGCCGGAGGACCCGTTCCCGGCCGGCCTTGACGACTGCGAAGACGTTCTCCGGTGGGTGAGCGCACAAGCCGGCACCCTCAGCATCGACCCGACGTGCATCACCGTTGCCGGCGACAGCGCAGGTGGCAACCTCAGCATTGCGCTGGCCCTACGACTGCGCGACGAAGGCGGCCCGACAATTAGCCGACTCGTGAGCATCTACCCGATGCTCGACCTGACCTGCTCGCGCGACTCCTGGGTGAGCGAAGCTGCGCCATACATGAACCGCGAGCGTGCATTGAGTGCGGTCGCTTACTACCACGGCGAAGCGAGCGCGAAGGATCCGTTGGTCTCGCCGTTGTTCGCCGATGACCTTCGCGGACTGCCGCCCACGTTAGTCCTCACGGCAGAGCACGACACGCTTCGTTGCGACGGCGAAGAGTTCGTGCAGATGTTGGCTGACGCGGGTGTGGCGGTGCGTCATACGCAGTTCCGCCGGATGCCGCACGGCTTCCTGTCGTTGCCGCGCTTGGCGTCGGCGTATGACCAGGCGTTGTGGGAGATCACTGCCCACGTCCGTCAAGGCTGAGAGGCATCGGGGATGAACTGGCGAGCAGCGTTGATCGAAGGAAGCATCACGGCCCTGAACCGGAAGCGACGCACCGGGACCGCCGAGCATGCACGCACCAGGATCGAGAAGCTCGTGATCCGTCCGAAGCGCTTCGCGCCGTCACGGTCGATCGTGCGCGACCTCAACGTCGAGGCTCGCCGTGACGGCAGCAGCACGATCTACACGATGTCTCCGCAGGGCGCGAAGCCGTCGCAGGTTGTCCTCTACTTGCACGGCGGCTCCTACACCTTCGAGATCTCGCCGTTCCACTGGAAGCTGTTGCGGCAGCTCGTCACCGCCACACCTGCCATCGTGATCGTGCCGATCTATACGCTCGCGCCGCAGTCGACCGCGGCGCAAACCGTTCCGGCGATGACCGACCTCGCACAAGAGGTGATCAAGGAGCATGGCGCCGACCGCGTCACGCTGATGGGCGACAGCGCCGGCGGCGGTATGGCGCTTGCTGTCGCTCAGCAGCTGCGCGACCGGCAAACCGAACAGCCATCGCGCATCGGACTCATCGCCCCGTGGCTCGACGTCACACTGACGGACCCGCGGCAACGCCAGATCGAGCCGCGCGACCGCATGCTGTCGTTCGGTTCACTGGCGGAATGTGGGCGGCTTTACGCCGGTGCGCTCGATGTGCGCGACCCGATGGTCAGCCCGCTGTATGGCGACATGCGCGGGCTCGCTCCCATCGACATCTGGACCGGCAGCTACGACATCCTCAACGTCGACGCGCATCGACTCGTCGACGCTGCTCGCGCGGCCGATGTCGACGTGACGTTGCACGAGCACGTCGGCATGCAGCACGCCTATCCGCTGCTGCCACTTGTCACTGAAGGTCGCGAGGCGCGCGACCAGCTGGTCCGCCTCGTCCGCGGCTAGTGCATCAGTGACTGGAGAACCAGTCACTGATGCGTTGCAGCCGGTCGGCCACCTGTGACGGCATGCGCACGCCATGCGCGCCACCGGGATAGCGCACGAAGACGCTGTCCACTCCGCGGGAGAGCAGTGCGTGGAAAAGCTGGTCGGCCTGCCCGATGGGACAGCGCAGATCACCTTCGAAGTGGTTGATGAGAGTCGGCGTCTTGACCTTGCTCAGGTAGGTCAGCGGCGAGTGCTTGCGCAAGAGCTCGGGGGACTCCCACGCCGGACCGGTGAACTCGTGCGTGATGAACCCGGGAATATCGGAGGTGCCTTCCATCGACACGAGGTCGATCACCGGCGCGCCGACGGCCGCTGCACGGAAGCGGTCGGTGTGCCCGATGATCCACGCCGTCATGAAGCCGCCATACGAGTAGCCCTGCACATAAAGGCGTTTCGGGTCGGCGATGCCGGCCTCGATGACCGCGTCGACCGAGCCCATCAGGTCGTCGTAGTCGCGCCCACCCCAGTCCTGATGGCTGGCCTGCATGAACTCCCGGCCGTATGACGACGACCCGCGCGGGTTGGGGAACAGCACGGCAAAGCCTTGCCCGGTGAGGACCGCCGCCGGCAGCCCGACGTTGGGCAACGGGTGAGCGGCGTGCGGGCCGCCGTGAACATCGAGAACGAGCGGAAGCTTGCCGCTGGCGTTCGCAGGGAGACAGAGGAACGCTTCGATCGCATAGCCATCGGGCGAGGTGTGGCTGACTCGGCGTACCTCGGGGAATCGCAGCGTCATACGCGCTTCTTCGTTGGCACAGCTGACCGTACGTGCCCGGCCGCGACCGCCGAGAGTGGTGACGTAGATCTCGTGCGGCTGCGTCAGCCAGCTGGCGCTGTAGGCCAACATCTTGCCGTCGTTGCTCAGGGAAAGGCTGTCGACCATCTGGTCGCCCTTGACCACCGGCGTGACCCGGTCGGTCGTCGTGTCGATCTCGCAGACCCGCACGGTTCCGCGCTCGGCAGCGATCGTCACGATCCGCTTCGAGTCGGGCAGCCACGCCAATGGCGCGCTGGGCGAGAAGAAGTTGCCGATCTCGCGGTCCAGTTTTGCGGCGAGCTGTTGTGGCTCCTCCGAACCATCGGAGGGAATGCGCCACAGCCCGCTCTGCTCGTTCCAGAACTCGTCGCCGGCGTTGTCACCGGTGAAGGCGATCCAGCGACCATCGGGGGAGTAGGTCGGGAAAGCCGCGCCACCGCCGGTGTTCGTGAGTTTGCGGGCCCGGCCGCCTTTGGCTGGTACGGAGAAGATCTCGGCGCGCAAGATGTTGAGGTGTCGCTTGCGGCTTCGGTCCGAGACGAAGACAAGGGTTGAGCCCTCCGGGGACCACGCGGGCTGGACGTCGTCCCAGTCGCCGTCGGTCAGCTGGCGAACGTCACCGCCGGCGACGTCGAGCGTGAAGACGTGCGCGCGCCCCTCCTTCCAGCCCAGCCCGTCCAGTCGCCCGTTGAGCCGCGTGACGACGCGCGGCTCGTTGCGCTCCGCTGGTGTCTTGTCCTTCGCCGGCTTCGGCACGCCAACGCGCGACACGAACGCCAGTCGCGTTCCGTCCGGCGACCAGGACAGGTCGCTTGCCCCGCCAGGCAGGTCGGTCACCTTGCGCGGGTCACCACCGGCGAGAGACGCCAGGAACACTTGCGCCGGGCCGTCCTCGGACCCGCGCAGGAACGCCAGCTGGCTGCCGTCGGGTGACCAGCGGGGGCTGGTGTCGCGTGGCCCGCTAGTGAAGTCGCGGCTGCCTCCGCCCGCCACGGGTCCGACCTGGATCCGGCTCTGCGGTGTATCCGTCTCGCGGTCCTGGCTGATCAGCACCCACGCGACCTGGGTCGCATCCGGACTGAGGCGCGGGTCGGACGTCATACGGAGCAGGAAGACGTCATCGGGGGTTGCAGCACGGGTAGTTGAGGCACGGGGTGGAGTCACGAGGCGCCACTCTAGAGTCGGAACGAGGCCCGGATGTGCGCCCCGCGCGACTGGTCGCCGATGAGAAGTGTGTAGCTGCCCGGTGTCACCACCCACCGACCAGCCGCGCCGATCTGCGGCACCTCCGACGAGGGGGAGTCGCTGACCCAGTGCGCGAAGGCGCGGCGCCGCACGGTCAGATGCACCACGGTCGAGGCGCCGACGCGAAGAAACACGCGCCGGAATGCGGCGAGCTGACTCGGTGGTTCGCCGGCAGCTGGGGGATCGCTGACGTAGACCTGTGCGACGGTCGCACCGTCGTACTGTCCCGTGTTCGTGACGCGGAAGCTGAGGTCGACACCGGAGCCCTGTCGCGCCACGTGCGGCCCATCGAACTCGTATGACGCATACGACAGGCCGTAGCCGAACGGGTAAAGCGGTTGCAGGTGCTGCGCGTCATACCAGCGATAGCCGACCTCGAGGCCTTCGCTGTAGTCCTCGACCGGCGACACGTCGTTGTGACGCAACGGCGCTCCTGCCGTCGGAACCTCGTTGGCTGACGCGGGAAACGTCTGCGGCAGATGACCCGACGGGTTCACGTCGCCGAACAGCGCAGCCGCAATGGCTGGGCCTGCTTCGACGCCGGGATACCAGGCTTCGACGATGCTGCGCACCTCAGCGTTCCACGGCATGAGTGTCGGCCCGCCGGTTTCGAGGACGACAGCCGTGCGCGGGTTGGCAGCCGCGACCGTCGAGATGAGTGCGTCGCCGCTGCCGTCGAGCGAGAAGCTCGTGCGGTTAAGGCCTTCGGACTCGGTGTAGTAGCCGAACACGATCGCGACGTCCGCGGCTCCAGCCACTGCCGCCGCCTCGACGCGGTCCGACCCATCGGCGAAGGTCACCGTGTCGCCGTCCTGTGCCGCACGCCCGCGGATCGCGGTCAGCGCGGACACCACCCGACAGCTCACCGCCGCCGACCCGCCACCGCCGCACACGTTGCCCGCGCCACCTTTTCCAACCGGACCGATGACGGCAATACGCAAGTGGTGCCGCGTCAGCGGGAGGAGTTGCGCATCGTTCTTCAACAGGACCATGCCTTCTTCGGCCGCGCGGAGCGCGAGCAGGCGATGCGCCGGCGTCGACACGGTGTGCGCCGGCGTGGACCGGGTCGGGTGGTCGAACAGGCCGAGCCGGAACATGGAGAACAGCACGCGATAGACCATGTCGTCGAGCCGCTGCACGGGCACGACCCCAGCGAGCACTGCGGTTTTGAGCGGTAGGAAGAACTTCTGGTAGGGCCTCTCCATGTCGAGGCCGTCGGCCGCATCCGTGACCGAATGCGCGGCGTTCCAGTCCGAGACAACCCAGCCGTCAAAGCCGAACTCGTGCTCGAGGATTTGCTGCAGCCCGACGTGGTGGCCGCACGCGTAAATGCCGTCGACCATGTTGTAGCTGCACATGACAGCTCCGACGTGCGCTTGGTGACGGCGCTCTCGAACGGCCGCAAGTAGATCTCGTGTGCGGTGCGGTCATCGACCTCGGATGTTTCCGCGCCGCGCACCGTCTCTGTCTCGTTGGCCAGATAGTGCTTGACGACAGCCACGACGTGCTGGCTCTGCGCGCCCTCGATCGCGCCGGTCGCCATGGCGCTCGTGAGCAGCGGGTCCTCGCCATACGCCTCGAAGTTGCGCCCGTTGAGTGGATAGCGCGCGATGTTGACGTTGGGCGCCAACCACACATTCATCGCTTTGCCGGCCACTTCCGCGCCGATGGCCGAGCCCAGCTCGTTCTCGAGCTCCGGGTCGAAACTGGCCGCTCGCGCGATCGGTGCCGGCCAGGCAGTGACGCCGGTGTTTCCGTTGCCAACGCCCTGCGCGCCGTCGACCATCACGAGTGCGGGAAGGCACAGCGTCGGGATCGCGGCCACGGCGCCCGCCATCGGGGGTGAGGCCGTGGACACCACCGGGGCGTCGCCCGCCACCTCGGCGATCTTCTGGTCGAGTGTCATCGCCGCGACGAGATGACGAGCTCGCCATGCGGGCGAGTGGTTCGGGTCCGACCACAGGCAATGATGATGCGCAGTCGCCTCTGACGCCGGTGCGGTCGCGACGGCGACCGAGGTCGTCGCGAGCACGGCCATCGCCACGATGATCCGCACGCAACCGATCCCTCCGCTACACCTACCTACCAGTCGTTAAGTATGTCTGTCGAGCCACGCCGCCCGCAACGGAGGTCAGCCGCCCGAGGCGGGCAGCGGTCATCTCCAAAATCATCCGCCGGAGATGAAGTCGCTACTCCGGCAACGGTTGAACCATTTGCGACGGTGAACACGGATCTTCGAGGCGCACCCCCGTTATCGCGTGCAGGTATGGCGTGGGTGCATGGAGGCCGCTTTCTCATGGGCTCGGAGGACTTTTACCCCGAAGAGCGTCCGGTCCGTGTTGTCGAGGTTGACGGTTTCTGGATGGACGAGCGACCGGTAACCGTCGCCGAGTTCAGCCGGTTCGTGCAAGCGACCGGATACGTGACCGTTGCTGAGCGGCCGTTGGATCCGGTCGAGTACCCGGACGCTGATCCGGACCTCCTGCACCCGGGGTCGCTCGTCTTCCACTCAACAACAGGACCGGTGGACCTCCGTGACTACATGCAATGGTGGGACTACGTGCCCGGCGCACAATGGCGCCATCCGCAAGGTCCCGGAAGCACGGTGGAAGGCCTGGCCAGCCATCCGGTGACGCAGGTCACGGCAGAGGACGCCGATGCCTACGCAACGTGGGTCGGCAAAGAACTTCCCACCGAGGCCGAATGGGAGTTCGCCGCCCGCGGCGGATTGGAGGGGGCAATCTTCGCTTGGGGCAACGACTTCGCCCCGCAGGGCAGGCTGATGGCCAACACCTGGCAGGGCGAGTTTCCCTGGCAGAACTTGATGATTGACGGGTTTGCACTCACGTCCCCTGTCGGGTACTTCCCGGCGAACGGCTACGGGCTCTTCGACATGACGGGCAACGTCTGGGAGTGGACGAGCGACTACTTCACTACCCCCGACCCCGACGCTGCGGAACACGCGTGCTGCGCACCGCACAACCCGCGAGTCACCACGGCAGAGGGGAGCCTTGTTCCGGACGAGCCCGGCGGGCACATTCCGCGCCGCGTAACCAAGGGCGGATCTCACCTTTGCGCACCTAACTACTGCATGCGCTACCGCCCAGCCGCGCGCCAGTCCGAACCCATTGACACGTCCACGAGCCACATCGGCTTCCGCTGCATCATCCGGACGTGACGGCGACGCCCGCGCTCGCCCGACTGGCCGACGCTGCCGGGCGCGATGGGTCGGCCACGCCACGCGAGACCACGCGGAACGCGTCTGACCGATGGCATCCAGGAGCTCGGCTGGTACTCAGCGCGGCCTTATCGCTGCTTCTCATCCACCGGCTGGAGCGGCGTCTAGGAGCCGGCAACGTCAGCGAGTGATCAAGGAACCGCTGGGCAGCTAGCGTTCAACGCACTGGCACTGGCGCCGCGAGTGGCCGGAAGCAGGCGCAGTGCGCGTTGTAGCCGAAGGCGCGTGCTTCGGCGACGCCGTCGTGGCGGCCGTTGCCGAAGTCAGTGGCCCCACCCAGTGCGCCGACGGCGACGTAACTGGTGCCGAGACGTCGGACTCCTTCGCTCAACGCGGCCAGTCCGCCAATGCCCCCGTCGGCTCCGAGCGCTGCCTCCAACAAGAAGAGTGGATCGCAGGTGAGCAGCAACCAGGCGGTCTGATCTTGACTTGCCGGCGCGGCGTCCCCGCCCTTGCGATCGAGCGCGAGACACCGCTGCGACTGTGTCGTTGGCGCTGGGTGCGTCACATCCAGGATGGGCACCCAGCCGACGCCATGCATGTTCGGGAGTTGGTCCGCCGGGATCTGACTTGCTTGCAACTGGAGGATCCCTACTGAGCTGACCATGTAGCCCGGATGCCACTGCTGCGAGTGGGCATTCTGCGCGAAGTAGGTGTTCGCGAGTCCCTCGATGTCGGTGAGATACATGACGCGGTCGATGCCGTCGGCCCGGAACTTGAAGGCGGCGCTCTGCAGGCCGGACTCGATCTTGCCGATGTCGCTGGCGCCGTTGACACAGTCGAAGGCGACAACGCCTTCGATGGGGATCTTCAGTGAGCTCGCGAGTGGTTGCACGACGTGGTCGTATGTCGACGTGCTGCCGGAGCATCCGTCCTCGAGTACGCCGACCTTGTTGTGGGTCGTCACCCACTTGGTTCGCACTGACTCGCTGAGCACCATGCGTGCATAGCGATCGATCGCGGCTGCACCTGACCAGTAGACAGCTGGATAGCGCGCGAGTTCGGCCTCTGAGTGGCCGGTCCAGGGAGCGCCGTCGAACTGCGCAACGCCGGCCTGGGCCAGGCAGTTGCTGAGGTTGTCCCAGGTGAAGTTGATCGACACGACCGCTTCGACGTGATGGTCCTGCGTGAAGGCAGCACACGCCGCTTGAGCGGAGGTGCTGTAGTCCCTCGTCAGTCCGTCGATCCGGTAGTAGACGGGGATGATCCGACGGCCGTCTAGGCCACCGCCCGCGTTGATGGCTCGGACCAGTGCGTGAAACGCTCGCGACGGATCGGCGATCTCCTTCTCGGCAACTCCGGTCTGGCGAGCGGCTGCGGTGAAGTCGTTGTAGAGCAGTCCGACCTCGATCGGCCGGTGATTGGTCACAGCTGATGCCGCCCGTCCGCCACCCGCGTTGCTTCCGGTGGTTGTAGCGAGTCCAGGGGACGAGCCCGGTTGGGCTTCACCCGACGGCGTCGGCTTCGTCGCGACCGCCGACCCAGCGACCTGGCCCGCCTTGTCCGGCAGTGAACCGCTCGGCGCCGAGAGCGGAGCCTCGCCCGAGCCGAGCGGGAGGTTGTTGACAGGTGCGGACGACACCGTCGTACCGCAGCCTGCAAGCAACGCCAGCGACACGGCGCATGCCGTGCGTCGCAGCCTCACGAGCCCGCAACCATCGCCGCAGCGGTACGGCGTTTGATCACCCACTCGGCCATCCAGCGAAAGGTCAACTGTGTTTCGCGGGTCCAGGGAGCGTCCAGGTGTCCGTGCGCGACGTCCGGCACGCACATGACGCGGACCGGAACGTCCGCCTCGGCGAGCTCCCGCGCGAAGGCTTCGCCCGACGCGCGCAGTCCGTCGTACTCGCAGTTGACGATCAACGTCGGCGGCAAATCGCGCACGTCGTGTCCGCCGGGCATCGCATATGCAGGCGCGGTGTCGATCGGCCCCCCGAGGTAGTTCTCGATCGTCGGTGTCAGCACCTCGGGTGCGAACGACCACATCGGTGACAGGCGAGCGATCTTGCCAGCGAGCTCTGCAGAAGGGGGTGGCGTGTGCGCGTGCACGCTGGGATAGACGAGCACCAGGGCGTGCGGCTGGTGCGCGCCGGCTTCGTCACGCAGGCGCAGGCTTGCACCGGCTGCAAGGTTCGCGCCGGCGCTTGCTCCGCCGACGGCGATGCGGTCCTCGTCAACTCCGAGAGCAGCTGCGCTGTCGACCGCCCAGCCGTATGCAGCGACGAGATCGTTTAACGGCACCGGGTAGTGCACGCCGTCGACCGCAAGTCGGTAACCAACGCTGACGACCGTGCAGCCGCGGGCCGCCAGTTCGCGACCGACCTGCTCGCTCTCCGGGCTGTCCAGCGACCCGCCGATCCAACCGCCGCCGTGACACCAGACGACGGCGGAACGGTCTCCTCGTTCATCCGTCGGACGGAAGACCCGGAGCGGAATCGGTCCGTGCGGTCCCGCAATCTCCATGTCGTCCACCCGTGCCGCCGGGGGCACGTAGTGCGAGTCGGTTTGCGGCGTGAGTCGCGCGGCAAGCTGCGGATCCGGAGCGGCGTGCAGTTCGGGCTGCACCACGAGCGCGAGCAGGCGTGAGTAGTACGAATCAGTGCTCATCACGTGCGCGCCTCCTCGGCCCGGCACTCAGGGGGCCGAGCCTAACCGATCTACTTCGTGACCGGTAGGTAGGTTGGTCAGGCGCTCACGGCAGCGGCCGACTGCGACCGCGGTAGACGAAGCGGTTGCAGCCGGTGGCGCCGTCGAGATTGAGCGCGTCGCCATAGGTGGAGCCGCCGCCCAGACTCACGCCGGTTCGCTGGTCGCCGGAGTCTGATCATCAGGTGTCATCCCTGCCGGAATTGAGATAACGTGCACGTTACATACATTCCATCTGGAATGTAAATGGAGGATTCGGCCATGACGGCAGCGACGGTGGCGAGCGCTCGTCGTCCTCGGCGGACGCAGGCGGAGCGCAGTGCGACGACGCAGGTTCGCCTCCTTGACGCCACTATCGACTGCCTCGTCGACTACGGCTACGCAGGTACGACGGTGGCGCGGGTGGCCCAGCGTGCGGGCGTGACCCGCGGTGCGCAGATCCATCACTTTCCGACGAAGGAGCTGCTGGTCCTGGCCGCGGTTCGCCGGCTCAACGAGCGTCGCAGCCGCGAGGTCGTCGAGTGTCTCGACGGACTCGCGGCAAGCGCCGACTGGTTGACCTCTCTGCTCGACCTGCTCTGGGAGTTGCATCGCGGTCCCGTGTTTGTGGCCACGGCCGAGATCTGGCTCGCCGCTCGGAATGACCCGCAACTCGCGTCGCACATGAAAGAGCTCGAGCAGCTCACCCGCGAGTCAATTGCCAGCGCGGACACCCGCGCGCACCCGCAGTTAGCCGAACACGCGGTGCTCGATGCGGTCTACACCGCCATGGATGCGATGCGTGGTCTCGTGATGAGCAGCTGGCACTTGCCGGAGGCTGAGACGAACGCGCGGTGGCAGCGACTCAAGCGCCACTTGCTGTTGGTGTTCCCCTGAGCGACTTGTCAGCCCGTGGCATTGCTATAGCAACGCCAGCCGCTGACAAGTGTCGACCGGGACGACCGCGACCGGATCCGCGCGGGCTCCCGCGTGATGCTCAACAAAGTCCCCGAAGTCACCGTCTACTTCTGGATCATCAAGATCCTGTGCACGACGGTCGGCGAGAGCTTCGCCGACTACATCAACGAGACACTCGGTGTCGGCCTTACGAACACGACGCTGATTTTCTCCGCGGCCTTGATTGCCGTCGGCATCGCCCAATTCCGAGTACGCCGCTACATCCCCGGCATCTACTGGTCAGCGGTTGTCCTGATCAGTGTCGTCGGCACGTTGTTGACCGACAACCTCACTGACGGGCACAACGTGCCCCTCTGGATCAGCACGACAGTCTCTCCGGGTTGCTCCTCGTCGTCTTCGGTGTCTGGTACGCACGGGAACGCACTCTGTCGATCCACACGATCGTCACGACACCGCGTGAGTCGTTCTACTGGCTGACAGTGCTGGTGACATTCGCACTCGGCACCGCTGCCGGTGACTGGACCCTCGAGCTCACCGGCTGGGGTCCGGCCGATCCGTGCTGCTTCCCGCCGGCCTGATCGCGGCCATCTTCATCGCCTGGCGCTTCGGTGCCGGACCGGTGCTGTGCTTCTGGCTCGCGTTCATCCTCACCCGCCCGCTGGGCGCGAACATCGGCGACTTCCTTGGCTCTTCGCATGCCGATGGCGGACAGGGGCTGGGCACCTTCTGGACCAGCATCCTGTTCCTCGCCGCGATCCTGGCGACAGCGGTCTTCCTGAGCATCACCAAGAAGGACCAGATCGACCAGCCGGCGGAAGGCGACGGTGCCGCCGAGCATCCGGCGGGCCGCTGCCTGCTCGTGGTCAGTGACCACCCCGTCGTCACGCCGGCACTGGTGGACGCGATCAGCCTGCGTGTCGCCGAAGGCCCGGCACACGTGCACCTCGTCGTCACCAACCCGGCCGAGCACGAGATCTCTGAGCACCACGAGCACGCGCACAAGGTCGAAGCGGCGGTGCGGGCTGCGGCGGACGAGCTACGCGAGCAGACACTGGCTAACGCCGTCGGTGCGGTGTCGATCCGGCACGACCCCATGGACGCTGTCGAAGAATCACTGCAACGCGATCCGGTCGACGAGATCCTCGTCTCGGTTGAACACCACCGGCTCGCGCACGCGCTCCACCAGGACCTCGAGGACCGCCTCGCCCACCGCCGCATCCCAGTGACGTCGGTAACGGCCTAGATCCAACAACCGCTTACTGTGGTTCGGTGCGTCGGGGAACTGCTGCTCTTGCTATCGGTTTGACCTCGCTGCTTGCGTTCACGTCGTCGCCTGGCGTTGTCCGCAAGTCGCCACAGTCGCCCCAGCGGTCAGATGGTTTCGCGGTGTACTTCCGCCACGACGCGGTCGGCCGGAACATGCTGCGCCTTGTCGCGACGTCGTGCGGCACCGAACGATGGCCGGTCAAGACCGGAACCGACTACGACCGCAACAAGATCCACCAGCAGGCGGTGGCGTCCACGATCAAGTACTTGCGAGGTCGGCAGGCTCCGTCATACCGGCCGCAGTCAGACCGGATCGCGCCGGTCGAGCTGACCACCTATCGGATCCATGCGCGGCTCCTCGAATACAAGCTGGAAGCGGACAGCGACTATCACCTGGTGCTACGCGACCCGCAGGGCCGCACGATGATCGCGGAAATCCCAGCACCGTCGTGTGTGGGGAAGATCAGCCCGGAGCGCAGCAAGATCGTCGCCGCGCGCCGCTGGTTCAACCATCACTACGCAGCCGGGAGCGACTTCAAGATGGCGGGACAATCCGTGATCGTCACCGGCGTGGGGTTCTTCGACTATCTGCATGGCCAGACCGGCGCGGCCCCGAACGGGATCGAGCTGCATCCCGTTGTCGCGCTTACGGCCGGTAGACCGTAAGACGCGCGACGGGTGTCGAGGCGCAGCCGTCAGGGCTTCGACTTTTGTTCGTCAACGGGGACAGTTGCGCACAGTACGGTCACGCAATGACGGAACGCCTAACTGTCCCGGTCGGGGGCGCTTCCACGGTCCTGGTGCGGCAGCTCGCAGCGATTTCCGGGGAGTTGGACGCGCTGCTCGAAGAAATGCGCGTCGAGACGGACGGCTATGGCTTGTTGCCGGAGCAGTCGGCACTCCTGCGGCTGATCTCCGGTGCCAGCGTCCGCCCCGCAGAGGACGTTGGTATGTCGATCATCGGCGCGCGGTTGGTCGTCGCGGTGCTTCCGCCCACGCATGCCCGGCGGGTGCTGAACCAGCCCAGTCGCGATCTGATCTCGGTTCGTCCCGCGCCGGATCATGTGGCAACACTCGTGCGAGGTACCCCGCAGCGGGCAGGGGACGACCGTGGCCGGCGGGCCGCGTCTCAAGTGGCCGCGGCCGTGATGCGGGAGTCTGGCGAAGCGCTCGTCGCGATCAGCGCTCCGTTGCTCACCCCAGACGACGTGGCCGTTGCCTACAAGGACGCGACGGAGGCGGCCGAGCTGCTCTCCGGTGCGGGATCGCGCCCCGTCTTCGTGGACGAATGCTGGGCCTCGCTCGCGACGATTCGGCTGCGCAGACAACTCGCGAGAGCGTTGCCGGCGGGCAACCCGCTCGAGCGACTGCGGGAGTATGACGCGCAGCACGGCAGCGATTTCGCTCGCACGCTGGGAATGTGGTTGGCCAAAAACGGTGACACGACGGCGACCTCTACTGCTCTGTCGCTTCACCCAAACACGCTGCGGTATCGGCTGCGCCGTGTCGGCGAGATCGCCGGCATCGACCTGTGCGACCCGGATGTCAGAGTTCTGGCGCAGTTGCTCTTCAGGTGCGACGTCTGACGGCCTAGGGCCGATGGGCGAGCGCGGATCCCCAGGCCATGTTGCGCGGCCGGAAGGCGGAGAACGCCGTCATCTGCGTCAGGTCGCTACCTGACGGGCGGATCTTGTACAGCGCGTTGAGTGTGCCGTTTTCAATCCGCAGCACGATCCACTGTCCGTCCGGCGAGAACGAGTTGCCGTAGGCGCGCAGACCACCGGGCGGATAGTTGGTGACCTGGGTCAGAGCGCCGCCGGCACGACCAACTAGCCAGGTGTTGACCTGCGCGTTCGGTTCGCCTTCGTTGTTGGTGCTGATGAACATGATCCGCTGACTGTCCGGCGACCAGTCCGACTTGCTTCCGACCTCCAGCGAGAACGGCGCGAGCTGTCGCAGCCCGGTCCCGTCGATGTTGGCGTCGAACAACGCCGTGTCTCCAGCGGCGTTGAAGCAAGTGAACGACATCATCGTTCCGTCGGGCGAGACCTCAGGGTCAGTGACGCCCGTGCCCTGACAGTCGCTGACGAACTGCCGGTCTTTGCCGTTGGTAGCCATGCTGAAAATCGCGTCACGGCTCACGCCGTCGAACCCTTCGTAGTAGATGCGGTGACCATCAGCGCTGTATGTCGGCGACGCCTCGCAGACATCACCGTTGGCGAGCGGCAGCACGCGCATGCCGCCACCGTTGCGATTCATCGTGACGATGTGGCAGTCCGTCGCGGTGTCGAGCTCGAAGACGATGCGGTTGCTCTGAGGCGACCAGTGCGGCAGCACCGTGTCACCGGCAAGGTGAGTGAGCTGCCGCTGGTCGGTCCCGTCGTCCGCGATCGTGAAGATCTGCGACGAGCCGTCGCTGGTGACTGCCCGGAAGACGATCACACCGTTCGGTCCCGGCACGGTGGCACCAGCGGTACCGGTGAGCGCCGTACTCGTAAGCGCGAGTGTGGTTGTGACCAGGGCGACCAGGACGCTGAAGAGTTGATCGCGAGGACGCATTGCAACCGCCCCGTCTCATCTGTCACCTGTCCTATTACCCGTTGTAACAGCGGACCCGGGGTGGCGCCATGGACAAAGAAAGCCACTACGGATGCAGTAGGCCAGCGTCAAGCTGCAGTTTCGTCGCTGCGCGCTCGCGCAACACGCCACGTTGGATCTTGCCGTTCGCGTTGGTCGGCAGCTCGTCGATGACGAAGACATGCCGCGGCCGCTTGTATGACGCCAAGCCGTCTTTGCACCACGCGATCAGCTGGTCCGGCTCGGCCGCAGCGCCTGCTTCGAGGATCACGAACGCGACCGGTGTCTCCAGACCCTCTGCGTCATGCACACCAACCACCACTGCCCGCGCGACCGTGGAGTGCTCGGTCAGTCGGCCCTCGACCTCCATCGGGCTCACCCAGATCCCGCTGGCCTTGATGAGGTCGGCCTCGCGGCCGAGGCACATGTAGTAGCCGTCCGCGTCCCGGACGTAGGTGTCCCCGGTGCGCAGCCACTCGCCGCGAAACACATGCCGGGTCAGGTCATCGCGACACCAGTAGCCGGTGGCCAACGATGGGCCGCGCACATACAACGTGCCCGGCTCGCCGTCCGGCACCGGCACATCGTTCTCGTCGAGCAGCTGAAGACCGTAGCCGGGCACCACCTTGCCCGTCGTCCCCGGCCGGATGTCGTCGGGGGAGTTGGAGAGAAAGATGTGCAGCGCTTCAGTCGAGCCGATGCCGTCGATGATCGGTACGCCGTACCGATCGGTGAACCGCTGCTGCAAAGGTGCCGGCAGCGACTCTCCGGCCGATGTGGCGAGCCGCACTGACGCGAACGTCTCCGGAGCGATGCCGGCCGCGAGGATCGCGGAGAAGAACGCCGGTCCGCCGAAGAACAGTGTGGGCTGGTCGGCCACGAGTCGCTCCGCGACGATCTGTGGGGTCGGCCGTCGCGATTCGAGCACTGCGGTCGCTCCGACCGACAAGGGGAACCACAGCGAGTTGCCGATCCCATAGGCGAAGAACAGCTTCGCGACCGAGAAGCACCGGTCGTCCGGTCGGACTCCGAGCACGTTCGTTGCGTACGTTTCTGCCACCGCACGGATCGACGCGTGGCGGTGCATCGCTGCTTTCGGGAGTCCGGTCGTCCCGGAGGTGTAGAGCCAGAGGGCCGGCGAGTCCTCCCAGGTCTCGTATGCCGCTCCACTACGACCGGCACTTGGCGCGATGTCCGCCAGTCGGTGCACCAGCACGGACGCCGGCGGGGTGATGTCCGCGTCCGTCACGGTGATGACCTGCCGCAGGTCCGGTGCGTCCGCGATCGCCTCGTTCGCCGTCGCAGCGAACTCGGGGCTGACCACCAGCGTCGTCGCGCGCGAGTCGTGCAGCACGCCGCGCAGGTCTGTCGGAGTGAACATCGTCGACACCGGAACGGCGATCGAGCCGTTGCGCATCGTCGCGAGCAGCACCGCGACCATGTCGGCGCTGTCCGCGGTGAACAGCACGACCCGCTCCTCGGGCCGAACGTCCAGCGACGCCAGCCCGGACGCGACTCGCGCCACGCTGTCGGCGAGCGCGGCGTAGGTCACCTCGCCGCCGTTGTCGACAATGGCGACCTTGTCGCCATTCCCGGCAGCGACGTGCCGGTCGACCAACCATTCGCTGGCGTTGAACGGTGTCGGCATCGCTGATCCCCGGTCAGGTGATGCGTACGTATTCGAATTCCACCGGCCGGTCGTTGATTCCGGCGCCCGGCGGCGCGATCCAGCCGGCGAACCGGCCCGGTTCGTACACGGCTGTCATCAGTTCGGCAACATGCCGCCGGTCCTCGACGGACGGCAGCCACTCGTCCCGGTGTGACTCCCAGGTCGCTGCGTCGACAAGATCGCCTGCGGGCGTGATGTGTAAGCCGGCGAAAAGGCCGACCTGCCGGGCGAAGCCTTCGTGTGGCAGCGACAATCGGTGCGGCAGTCCGGCTGACTCGAAGGCGTTGTTCCATCGGCGTACGCCGCTGGCGCACTCGGCGGCGTACTTGGTCCGCAGGTCGAGGTTGAGCGCGGTGAGGGCCGGCACCTCGTCGTGCTCGATGCGCCCATCGCCCACCCGCGGGACTGGCACTCCGGCCGTGACCAACTGGTGGTCGTCGGTGCGCTTCGTCTCCTGCCAACGCCCCTTCAGGCCCGACGTGAAGTAGTTGGCGGCGTTGGTGCTGATCTCTGAGCCGAACAGGTCCATCGACACGGCGTAGTGGAAGTTGAGGTAACGCTGCAGCACGCCGAACGGGATGCCGCCGTACGGGAACACGTCCTCGGTGTCGTGTTCCTTCATCAGCGCCGCGGTCCGTTCGCACACCCGCTGCACGCCGGTCGTGCCGACGAACATGTGATGAGCCTCTTCTTTCAGCATGAACTCGCAGGTGCGCGCGAGGGGGTCGAAGGCGCTCTCCTTCAACGTGCCCAGCTGGAACTTGCCGTCGCGGTCGGTGAAGTAGGTGAACATGAAGAAAGCGAGCCAGTCGGGCGTCTTCTCGTTGAACGCGCCGAGGATGCGCGGATGGTCCTGGTCGCCGGAGTTGCGCTGTAGCAGCATGTCGGCCTCGTCCCGCCCGTCGCGGCCGAAGAAGCGATGCAGGATGTAGACCATCGCCCACAGGTGCCGGCCTTCTTCGACATTGACCTGGAACAGGTTGCGCAGGTCGTAGAGGCTCGGTGCGGTACGACCGAGATGGCGCTGTTGCTCGACGCTCGCGGGCTCCGTGTCGCCTTGGACAACGACGAGCCGGCGCAGATCGGCGCGATATTCACCGGGCACGTCCTGCCACACCGGCTGGCCCTTGTGCTGCCCATGACTGATGACCCGAGCATCGTCAGCAGGCGTGAGAAAGATGCCCCAGCGATAGTCAGGCATCCGCACGTAGTCGAAGTGAGCCCAGCCGTCGCGTCCGACGGTGATCGCGGTGCGCAAGTAGATCTCGTCGGTCTTGAACACCTGCGGACCGAGATCGCGCCACCAGGACAGGAAGTTCGGTTGCCATGACTCGAGCGCGCGTTGCAGTCGTCGGTCATCACCGAGGTCAACGTTGTTGGGAATCTTCTCGTCGTAGTCGATCGTGCTTGTGTTTTCCGTCACGTCAGACTCTCTTCCGGTCGTACACGGGCCGCTGACCGGTGCCGTAGCGGCGCAGCGCACCCTCGGGTCCGGCGGCGTTCGGCCGTTGAAAAACCCAGTTCTGCCAGGCGGTCAACCGGCCGAAGATCTTCGTCTCGAGCGTCTCGGGGCCCGCGAACCGGTGTTGCGCCTCCATGCCCGTCAGCGCGTCGGGACTGAACGCTGACCGCTCCTCAATGGCAAGTCGCAGCTCGTCGTCCCAGTCGATGTCATCGAACGCGAACGTCACCAGCCCGGCGTCCGCGGCCTCACGCGCCGACAGCGGTGTACCCATCTGCTTACGTGCTGCGTCGAGCGCATCGTTGTCGCCGTAGAAGCGACTCCCCAGTCGGCTCAGCCCGTTGCCCATCGGCAGCACGCCGTCGTTCATCCCGGTCAGCATGAACGTCGCAGCAGACTCGTCGAGCATGTAACTGCGGTCGGCGGCAAGAGCGAGCTCGGCCAGCGATCCCGCGAAGCAGCTGCCCGGTGCGATTGTGGCGATGAGGCTGCGGCTCGTCACATCGAGTCGCTTGAGCGTGCGCTTCCAGTAGTGCACCGTTTCGTTGACGAGCCAGTCGTCGCGATTCGCGAGCAGGAACTCGTCGTACGCCGCCACCATCGCGGCCTCGCCACGCGTCTCGAACAGCCAGGTGCCGATCTCGAGTTCGTTAGTTCGCAATCTGAGGATGAGGTCGTCGAGTTCGCGGGTAACGGCGAGCAGCCACGCGCCGGCTCCCTGTTCATGCAACTGGTCGGCCGTGGACGGGACCTCGTCCGGCCCGGTCACGGTGATCGTCGCAACGCTGGCGTCGCGGTCGAGGCGTGCAACGACGTGCGGATAGGTGATGGAGTCGGCGTCGACAGTGCGGTCGAGCGGTGCCAGGGAGATGCCGACGGCATCGGCTGGTCGCCTGCTCGCGTCAACTGTGGCGGTGACGCGCTCCGCGACAACCTCGGCGAACTTGCTCGGCGACACGACGTCGTCGACCAGCCGCCATTCGACCGCCGTACGCCCGCGGATGCCTTCGCTCTTCGTGGCGAACACGTCGGCACGGTCCCGTCGTACACCTCGCTTGTCCACCAGCCGGGTTAGACCGCCGGTCCCAGGCAGGACGCCGAGCAGCGGTACCTCGGGTAGCGCGACCGTCGACGACCCGTCGTCGACGAGCAGGATCTCGTCGCATGCAAGCGCAATCTCGTATCCACCGCCGGCGGTCGTGCCGTTGAGCGCGGCGATGAAACCGAGGCCTGAGTTGGCGCTCGAATCCTCCATGCCGTTGCGCGTCTCGTTGGTGAACTTGCAGAAGTTCACCTTCCATGGATGCGGGCTCTGCGCGAGCATGCGGATGTTGGCGCCGGCGCAGAATGTGCGGTCCTTGGCGCTGATGATGACAACCGCGCTGACCTGCGGGTGCTCGAACCGGATGCGCTGCAGCGCGTCGTAGAACTCGATGTCGACACCCAGGTCGTAGCTGTTGAGCTTGAGCTCGTAACCCGGGACGAGGCCGCCCTGCTCGTCGACGTCGAGCTCGAGCCGTGCTGACTGACCGTCGACCGTGAGCCGCCAGTGGCGGTACCGCGACGGATCGGTGTCGAAGTTCACCTGGGGCGCTGTCTGGAGGTCGCCCATGAGACTGATGTTCTACAAAGGCGTTGCGCCATGTCAAGATATGTGTCGAATATTCTCCGAGCGGATCGGAGGTCCGTCGATGGCTAGCGCGAGGTCCCTGCTACTCACCGTGCTCGGCGAGCTGGTGCTGCCGCGCGATGAGCCCGTCTGGACCGGCGCATTCCTGGATGTTCTGGGTGCACTTGGCGTCGAGCCCAAGACAACCCGGCAAGCCATCGCCCGCATCGCTGACGACGGCTGGCTGGAGGCAAGCCGCGATGGGCGACGTACCGCGTGGCGGTTGACCCCTACGGGCCGCGAGCTGCTGACGACAGGCGCGAGGCGCATCTATGCGCATGCCTCCAGTGAGGCGTCCTGGGACGGCCGCTGGTTGGTCGTGCTGGCGCACCTGCCGGAGCGCGATCGGCGGGCTCGGCATCTCTTGCAGACTCGGCTGGCGTGGAACGGGCTCGGCCGAGTCGCGAGCGACGTGTGGGTAGGCGCGCACATCGAGCACCAACCCGCGTTGCGAGCGGCGTTGGAAGACGCTGGCGTCGCTGAGTCCGTGACGATCTTCGTGTCGCGTCTTGGCGAGCTGGGCAACGCCGGTCACCTCGCGCAGCAGGCGTGGGACCTCGACGACGTAGAGCGGCGCTACGAGGAGTTCATCGATGCGGTTCGGCTGATGACTCCGCGGACCAACGAACAAGCGCTGCTAGCGCTCGTGCGGATGGTGCAGGAGTGGCGGCGATTCCCGTTCGTCGACCCTGACCTTCCGCGTGATCTCTTGCCGCCGAAATGGCGAGGACATGAGGCCGCTGCCTTGTTCGCCGAGCGGCGCCGTCGCTGGCTTCCAAAGGCCGAGGGCGCATGGGATCGGCTGCGCGACGCAAGGCTCACTGCGTGAGTGATCTGTGGTGGTCGAGCGAACCCGGCGGCCCTCCACCCATCGTGCTGCTGCACGAGGGCGCCGGCTCGAGCGCGGTATGGCGTTCGGCCCTGCCGACGCTCGCATCGACCGGCCGTCGGGTGGTGGCGTATGACCGTCGGGGTTTCGGCCGCTCACCGCATGAGGACGTGTGCACGCCTGCGCATTTCGACGCCGCAGTTGGTGACCTCGTCGACGTGCTCGCCGAGCTGGGCACGGAGCCGGTCGATCTGCTCGGTCACAGCGACGGGGGATCCGTTGCACTGATGACAGCCGCTCGACATCCAGAGCTCGTGCGGTCCGTATCTGTGGTCGCCACTCATGTCTACGCGGACGACGTCACCGTCGCGGCACTGCGAAAGCTCGGCCCACCGTCAACATGGGAAGAGCACAGCCGGGGTCGATATGCGCAGCAACACGGCTCTGACTGGGAATACGTCGTCGGCGGCTGGCTGCGTTTGTGGACCGACGATGTGCTGGTCGACTGGGATGTCCGCCCTGAACTTGGCCGGATCGAATGCCCTGTCCTCGTCATACACGATCGCCACGATCCGCTCAGTCCGACGCTGCACGCCGAGGCGATCGCGGCAGCCGTACCGACGTCAACCGTCCGTTGGTATGACGCGGGTTCTCACCGCCCGCACCTCGCCGACATCGAACGCTTCGTCGCCGAAGTCCACGACTTCTGGGACTCGATCCGACGGTCTTGAGTCAGCGAGACAGGACCGGGAACAGTCGTGCGTCCGGAGGAGCGCTGACGTGACCGGACAGGTGCTGCTGCAACTGCGGACTGATGATCTCGGCGGCGGCATCGGCGTGCTCTGAAGAGTCCCAGAGAACGAAGAGTCCACCCTCGCCGTCGGCGTCGCCAAAGACGACGACCTGCTCGCATCCGGTTTGCTTTCTGATCTGAGGCGCAAGGCCCTCGGCGATCGCCTTCGCGGGCGCCCCGTTGCCGGAACTACAACTGAATCTGACCAACCTGGCGTAACTCATCACAACCACCTCTCTCGGCGAAGTCGTCTACTCCGGTTGGGGGACGACTCGGATGTAGGGCTTGACTTCTTTCCAGCCGTCGGGGACAGCTGCTGCGCTTCCCCGTTGCTGACCGCGCCGCTGATGACGACGTCTTCGCCACGCTTCCAGTTCACCGGCGTCGAGACCTTGTAGTTCGCCGTGAGTTGGAGTGAGTCGATGACGCGAATCACCTAGTCGAAGTTGCGGCCGGTGCTCATCGGATAGACGAGGATCAGCTTGATCTTCTTGTCCGGTCCAACCACGAACACGTTGCGGACGGTCGCGTTGTCCGCAGGAGTCCGAGCCTTCGCGTCGCCGGACGTGTCGGCCGGCAGCATTCCGTAGAGCTTCGCGATCGAGAAGTCCGTGTCGCCGATCATCGGATAGTTCGGAGCTGCGCCTTGGGTCTCCTCGATGTCCTGAGCCCACTTCTCGTGGTCCGCAACAGCGTCGACGGAGAGCCCGATGATCTTCACTCCGCGGCGGTCGAACTCGCCTTTGACCTTCGCCATGTAACCGAGCTCGGTGGTGCAGATCGGAGTGAAGTCCTTCGGGTGCGAGAACAGCGCGCCCCACGAGTCACCAAGCCAGTCGTGGAAGCTGATCCTGCCCTCCGTGGTGTCAGCGGTGAAGTCGGGCGCGGTGTCATCGAGCGACATACCCATGGCTGAACTCCTTTCCGTGCGGATCGACGGATCCGCTGCCTGCCTCTGGCGATGTCCATGGCAGGAAACGTAGGGTTCGCCGGCGCTCGCTCCATCGGGCGATCACCCGATCTTTCGCCCGGTTTCGAACCGACTCCGGGACTGGCGGCTACGCCGGCAGCAGCCCCGATTGCGCGGCGTAGAGGCTGGCGGCCGCCCGGCTGGACACACCGAGTTTCGTGTAGATGTGCTCGACGTGACTGTTCGCCGTCTTCGGCGTGATGACGAGCCGCTCCGCGATGGCTTTGTTCGAGAGCCCGCGCGCGAGTAGCCGAAGCACATCCACTTCGCGGCCGGTCAGCCCTGCCGGCGTCTCGCGACGTCGGCCGACGCGGTGACCGGCGGCGACGAGGACGGCGTCTCCGGCTTGACCATCTAACTTGCCCGCCTGTACATCGCGGCGTACCTCTTCGGCCGCCTCGTCCGGGGATCATGCCCGCCGATACGGGCGCGGCTCCCGTGCGGCCTGATAGGTGTCCGCCGCAGCCAGCAACAGAGCTGAGGTGGACAACGAGCTACGGCTAACGCCGCGCGGGTACCCAGACCCGTCCAAGCGCACGTGATGCTGACCGGCGACAACGCCGATCGGGGCCAAGGCAGCAGAGCCGGCAAGCACCCGCTCTGTCAGGTAGGGGTGCAACCGAACCCGCTCCTGCTCCGACATGGTCAACGGCCCCGGCTTGTCCCAGATCGCGTTGGATACCCCCAGCCGACCGATGTCGTGAACAAGAGCAGCTCGACGGAGTAGCCCAGTCTCGTCCGGATCCAGACCGCAGACTCGAGCCGCCTCGGTTGCCTAGTCCGCTACTGCCCTCGAGTGGCCGATCAGGAACGGCGACTTCAAATCGGCGTAGTCGGCAAGCGCCTCGAGCGCATCGTCGAGCTCGGCGGGGGACAGCACCCGGGCGAGGCCAGGCTCAGCCGAAACGACCGAGTCCCAACTGGTCGTTGCGGAGATCTCCTCGAGCAGGTGTTGCGCATTCGAGCAGAACAGATCGACGAGACGTGGATCAAACTCGCCGGCGCTCCGTGCGCGCGCGACCTCAACCGCCGCCGACACACCACCACGACGGAAGAACACCTCGACCGTCCGGCAGAGCCGGGAGTCAGGCGGACCGGCAGCGGAAGGCCAAGACGGTCGGCGAGCATGCCGGCCACGAAACAGTGCGTGACATACATGCCATCGACCTCGCCGCGACCACCTGCCATGAAGGCAGCCATGCGGCCGGCGCGCCGCGGGGCAGAGAGGCCTGTGCCGACGTGGCCCATCATGAACGTCATCATGGGAAGCCCGGCGAAGTCGACGTCGTACAGGTCTGCCTTCAGCGTGATGTCGTCGCCGAACCATCGCGCCTGCTCGTGTGCGTCGGCGAAGCAGCCGACGCAAGCAAGCAGCCCGACGTAATAGACCGCAGCCCGCTCGTCCTCCTCGAGGCCCAGCCGCTCGCTCAGCCTGAGCGCCAACATGCACGACCGCTGGACGTGCTCCATCGGCTGTCCGTAACCGAGATCCGTGGCCAGCGAGAGCATCGCGACGATCTCCGCCCGCTTCACCGAGGAACCTGTGCCGCCACCAGCGCGCTTTTCGTCCGCCATCTGCCCTCCTCGGGCGGCAATGCACTCATGCTGACACCTCACGAAATGGCGTGTCAGTGGATTGCCACCGGCGGCGGGTTTGTCGCGATCCGGCATCGACGCGTACTCATTTGCGACAGGATGCGGGTGGGAGCGCTCAGAAGGAGTTGGCGTTGCGGCTGATCGAGATTGCTCGCTACCCGGTGAAGTCCCTGCAGGGCGAGGTGGTGCTCAGCGCGGAGATCGAGTCAGATGGAGTCCGCGGCGACCGCTGCTGGGGAATTCGCGACGAGTCGTCCGGAAAGATCCTGACGGCACGCCGTGCACCTCAACTCCTGTTCGCGAGTGCGAGCTTGACCCCGGATGACATGCCGCTGATCACGCTGCCGAGCGGCGTCATCTGCCGTGGTCCGGGCGCGGATACGGACACTGCTCTCTCGGAGTGGCTTGGCAAGCCGGTGCGTCTCGTGAGTTCGGTCGGCGTGCCGGCCGCTCGGGCCGAGTTCTTCGCAGATGCGACGGACGATGCGAGTGAGGCCATCGAGTGGACGATGCCGGTTGACCGGTTTGTCGACGCGATGCCGCTGCTGGTCCTGACAACTGCGAGCCTGCGTACTGCCGCCGGACTGCATCCAGACGGCGACTGGCATTTGCGCCGCTTCCGCGCCAACTTGGTGGTGGACGTCGCTCACGAAGGATGGGTCGAGGATGCCTGGTGTGGACGATCGATCGTTCAAATCGGTGGCGTGAGGTTGCGGCCGCAGGAGGCTTGCATCCGCTGCACGATGGTCACGCGCCCGCAGCCTGGCCTCGACGAAGACCGCAACATCTTTCGCACGCTTGCTCACCATCACGGTGGCCGATTCGGGGCTTGGACAGCAGTCGACCATGCTGGAACCGTGCATGTTGGCGACGAGGTCTGCACCATCGCTGAAACCGGAGAGCCTATCGACGAGTCCCGTGGCGTTGGAGTTGCGCAATAGGAGTCCTACGGCGCGCTGCACATCCGCGCCGTCGAACTCAACGAGCGCCTCCCCAACCTCTTGCCAGGCCGCTTGTGACCGGCCTCGTCGAGGCCGGCCATCACCGATCGCCGACTTCGCCGCTCGGCGCCTGGGCTTGGCCGGCGATGTCGAAGCGCCGGAGCGAGTCCTCTGTGAATGCCTCCAGCGGCTGCGGTCGGCTGAGAAGGTACCCCTGGCCGATGCGGCAGCCGAGATCACGAACCGCCCGCGCCTGGGTGAGGGTCTCGATGCCTTCGGCGACGACCGTGATGTCGAGCCGGTCGCACAGCGCGATGATCGCGGCGATCAGCGCCTCAGCTGAAGCGTCGTGGCGAAGCCGGGCGACGAAGCTTTGGTCGATCTTCACGATGGACACTGGCAGCGTGTGTATCGCGGACAAGGCGGAGTAGCCGGTGCCGAAGTCGTCGAGCGCGATCTCGTAACCAAGCGCCGCCAGTTCTTCGAGTGCAACGACGGTTTCGGCCCGGGCGAACTGAGCCTCGGTGAGTTCGAGGCTGAGGTGCCGCCATAGCCGGTCTTCCGGGTCGCGCAACACCTGCATGAACGACTCGTTGAGCAGGTCGTCGGCGGTGATGTTAATGGCCACCTTGCCGTGCAGACCCGCATTGGCGCGGCGGATCCGGTCGGCGGAGGCGCGCCGGACCATCGTGAAGGCGAGTTCGGTGCTTGCCCCGGTGCACTCGATGAGAGGAAGGAACGCTGCGGGCGTGAGCACACCTCGGTGTGGGTGGCTCCAGCGCACCAGCGCCTCCGACCCCACGGGCTCACCGGTGACCAGGTCGAACTGCGGCTGGTAATAGGCGATGAACTCGCCGTAGCGGAACGCGTTGGCGACGTCAGCGACGAGGCCATGGTCCTTCGTGGTGTCCGGCGGCGCGGGCTGCACGATCCTGCTGCCGCCGCGCGGGGGGACGGCGAGGGTGGCGCGGGCGAGTAGCTCGGCGGCGGTGACCGGCTCGGCGGCGCTACCGACGGCGACGCCGACGGAGACTTCGGGCCGGATGACGGCCGTGCCGATGTCAATGGGTCGGGTGAGCACTCGGTGCAGCAGCCGGGTCTCACGTTCGGTCCACTCGGCCCGGACGACGAACGCGAGCGATGTCACACCGGCGGCCGCGACGTGCGGGATCTGTCCGAGTGCGTGCGCGCGTGTCGCGAGCGTGGTCAGGGCCACCCGGGCTAACGACTCGAGCGACGCGAGGCGTCCAGGGCCCCGCAACGTGGCGACCGCGACCGTGACGGGGTCCCGCTGCGCCAACATCCCGTCGAGTTGTTCGATCAACGCGACATCGTTGAGCAGCCCGGTACGCGGATCGGTACGGATGCGTTGCTGCTCGCGTGATGCGGACTGCCGGCGCTGCTCGGCGACGACCGCGATGGCGGCGACCCCGGCAACGGCGTTCGCGGCGGCCCAGTCTTCGGGTGTCGGCTCGTACCGGTAGGTGTGGAAGACGCCGAGCGTGCCGATGACGCGGCCGTCCGGGTCGTGCAGCGGCACCGCCCACGACGAGACGACGCCATGTCGGGCCAGCACTGGGTGCAGGGGTCCGACTGCCGAGGCCTCGAGCAGGCTCGTGATTGCTGTCGGCTCATCCCGCCAGGCGGCAGTGCCCGATGCGCCCCCCGCCGGCCCGACGGGAAGGTCGGGCAGATCGGCGAGCAGGCCGTCGGTGATCGCGTTCGGGCAGACGGAGATCAGCACGTTACGGTCGCGGTCGAGCGTGGTCATGACGCATCCTGCGTTGGCCCACCGCGCTTGGGTCAGCTCCGTCAGTCGCTGCGCCGTTTCCTCCAGTGGCGCACCCGAGGCGATCCCGGCGCCGATGTCGATCAGCGCAGACGACAGCTGTTGCGCCGTCCGAAGCGGGGTCAGGTCTTCCAGAACGCCAACGAGGTAGGAGCTGCCGTCCTCGGCCGGCCCGTCGACCCGCAGCACGTTCCGCCGGGTCCATACGACGCGACCGTCCGGCCGCACCCACCGGGCCTCGTACTGCTCGAGCGTGCTCTCATCCCGGCTGAGCCGTCCGAGCACCGCCGAGGTCTTCTCCCGGTCGCCGGGGTGAACGAGGTCCTCGACGCGCTGCCCGTGCACGACAGTCTCGTCGACGCCCAGCATCTGCTCGAACTGCCTGTTGCAGCCAAGGATTCGCCCGTCGCCGGTCGTCGTCAGCACGCTCGGTAGCGGGGACTCCACCAGCGCCCGTCGAAACACGGCCGCGACTTCACGGTGCTGGGCGGCGCTGAGCAGGGGGAGGTCCGCGAGCCATGACACAACTCCGGCCGGGCTGTGGTCCATCACGGCGGTCTCCTCATAGGCGAACGCTGATGATCGTCTTCCCCTTGTGTCGCTCGGTCGGGTTCAGTGCGGCGATGGCGTGGTCGAGGACTGCGACGTTGCCGATATTCGTCCGCAGTCGTCCGTCCCGGACCCGCTGCACGATCTCATTCAGTTGGCCACGATCGGACTCGACAACGAAGTCGATCGCCAAACCGTCTACGGGCCGCGCTTCGGCCGGGCCGACGACGGTGACCAATGTTCCTCCGGCTCGGATCAGGCCTGCGGACCGCTTCTGGATGCCGCCGCCGATGACGTCGAGTACCAGGTCGACGCCGCCGACGTCTTCCAATGCATCGTTCTCAAGGTCGAGGAACTCGTGCGCGCCGAAGTCGAGCGCCATCTGACGGTCGGCAGCGCGGCCGGTACCGATGACATACGCGCCGGCCTCTCGCGCGAGCTGGACCACCATCGCCCCGACAGCGCCGGCGGCGCCGTGCGCGAGGACGCTTTGTCCCGCCCGAACGCGGCCGTGATCGAACAGCCCTTGCCACGCGGTCAGGCCCGAGATCGGCAGGCTCGCGGCCACCGCGAAGTCGACGTCGCCCGGCAGCGGCGCGAGGTTGCGCGCCTCGACGGCCACATACTCCGCCAGTGTGCCGTCGCGATGCCAGTCGGTGAGACCGAACACCCGCTGACCCACCGACAGCCCCGTCGTGCCGTAGCCGAGGGCGCTGACCACTCCAGCTAGCTCGTGCCCGAGGATCGACGGCGTTCGCTCACGGCCGGCGCGATCAGTCCAGGTCGAGGGCCACTCGAGCTCCGTCGGGACGAATCCTGACGCATGAACCTCAACGATCACGTCATTGATCGCTGCCTGCGGCTCGGGTCGCTCCACCAGCGTCATTCCAGCCATTCCCGCGGCCTGATCCGTCACCACAATCGCCTTCATCCGGCACCTCCCTCTAGCGAGTCATTGCCGACGCGGCATGTACGTCCCCAGCCACAGCTCGACAGGGCAACTTCACCGTCCGTCAACCGCTGTCACGGAGATGCCGCCCCACGCCGTACCGCTAAGCGTTCCACCCGCATGTGGAGTTGTCCCTAGGCGATTTGTCGCTTCTCGTTGGACGGGCTGTCACAGCCACCGATTTCATTGAGAGCCGGCTGTGACGGTCAGGTCGACCTATGCCCTCGATACAGATCGATCAGTTCCTGCTGCGACACAACGCCGAGCTTTCGAAACGCGTTGGAGAGGTGATTGCGGATGGTGGCCTGGCTTAGGAACAAGGCTTGAGCGATAGCGGGGACCCGGTCACCGCTGACTAGCCGCGCGACGATCTCCAGCTCTCGAGTTGACAGCTTCTCAGTGCCGACGCGCTGGGCCTTGTCGAGGGAGTCCGCCGCGTCGCCAGTGTCGAGCGCGTGCAAGCCGCGACCGAGCATGCGCAGGACTTCTTCCGCTCCTAAGGGCTCTGCGTCGCCGTCCCCGCTGGGGATCGCGAGCGAGAACGCGAAGCTCATCGATGGCACCAACCGTCTGATCAGCAGTTCCGCCGATACTTCGCCACTGGCACCGTCGACCAGCACCATCTGGCACACTCCTGTGGCGCTCATCGCAGCTTCGGCGAGTCCGACCAAGGTGTCAGCAGCGCTATCGATGGTGACCAGCCGCAGGATCGGCGCGCCTATCAGGTCACTGGCATCTAACCCAAAGATGCTCACGTCCTCGCTGATCCGTTCGATCAGTAACTCTGGGCTGATCGTGCCAAAGACAGCATGCGGTTCGTCGGGTCCCGGCGGCGGCAGATGACTCTTCGCCCGTGACCCAGCGGGCCAGAGCACGCCCAGAGCGAAGTCGATGGGTGGAGGCTGCTCAAGCACACGCACCCACACTTGGACACGCTGACTCGAGCCTTTCCGGTCCTTGAAGCTACGTTCGGTCTCGTATCCCTTGATACGACCTTTGCAGAGAAGATCGATTGCGCCCGTCGGATCGTCTGCCGTGAACTCCTCGAGGTTCTGTCCCACCAGTTCGGCAGCATCTGTACCCACGATCACGGCTGCAGGTTTGCTGACGGCCAGGATGACTGTGCTTGGTATCCGCACGAGCAGAGCAGGAACTGAACTGCGGGTGACGACGGCCACTAGCTCGCTTGCGGGCTCGCTCATGGATCACCCCGCGACCTCGCACGACGAAACAAGCCGAAGGATCCACTTTTCGACCGGCTGAATCAAGTCGGTCAAGTGCAACTCGTGGAGCGCCTCCACATGGCGCCCGCCTGGCTAGATGGTTAATGGCGAGAGGTAGGACAGGACGCTCATCGGGAAATTGCGTTTAGGCCCCCCCCGGGACGCCACGGGGGTTGCGTCCCGGGGCGGGTTTTGCGCGCCTCCGGCAGGTGTCAGGGCCGTATGGGCACGCAGGCGGGTGAGCACGCGTTCGACAGTGGTGTGGTGCCATCGGGTTCCGCGTGGCGTCCGGTATCCAGCTGCGTTCAGCGCGGCCGCGATCGTCGTAGCGGACGAGCCCTCCCGCTCGAGTCGGATCATCACGTTGAGCCCGTGCGTCGCCGTGACATCGCACAGGTCTGAGTGACGACGTGCGCCGCGACGACGGCGATCGGTCACCCTCACGTGTGGATGCCCCGCCAATTGCTCCGCGAGTCCGGCCAACTCATCGAGCGCGACCGCCGGCGACCATAGGAATCCTTGTCCGGCGAGGCAGCCGAGCTGACGGAGGATGTCCAACTGCTCTGGACGTTCGATGCCTTCGGCGACTACGTCAAGCCGGAGCGAACGCGTCATCTCGATGATCGCGGACGCGAGCGCCAATGCATCCGCGTCGTCGGTCACGTCACGGACGAACATCCGGTCGATCTTCAATCGCGCTACCGGCAGCCGCGCAAGGTGTCCGAGCGAACTGTAGCCGGTGCCGAAGTCGTCAAGCGCCGCCGTGACGTTACGACGGCGCAGCCGTTCCAACGCCGTGCAAGCGACCTCAGGGTCACTCATCATCGCACTCTCGGTGATTTCGAGCACAAGATTGCGCCCAGGCATCCCGGTGGACTTGAGGGCGTCGATGACGCTGCGTTCCAGGCCAGCCGCGAGGTTCTGTGCCGACACGTTGACAGCGACTGTCGCAGTAGATCCAAATGCGGCCGAGATCGCTGGGAAGTCTCGGCATGCTTGCCGCAACACGTACTGGTCCAGGTCGGCAAATAGCCCGGCGCTCTCAGCCAGCGGAACAAAGACATCCGGCGAGACAGGACCTAATCCCGGACGCATCCAACGCAAGAGTGCCTCGACGCCCGTCACCGCACCAGAGGACAAATTGACGATCGGTTGGTAGTGCAGCAGGAGCCCGTCGTTTCGCAGCGCGTCTCGGAGGTCACTGATTAGACCCAGTTCCTCCACGCGGTCGTCGACAGTCGTTGGTGTCCCGCGATCGAGTGTCTGTGCGGTCAGCAACAGCGCCTGCCGACGCCGGTCGTCGCGCAGCACCGTGGCGTGCATGAGTACTGGCACTGCATCGCCGCCGTGGCGAATAACTTGTTCCCACGATGCCCTTTGACCGGCCTCGAACAATGACTCACAACGGCGAGTTAGTGCACACGCGTCGTCGGGCGAGCACAGTTCCGCGACGCAGCTGCCGGTTACGTCCGCAAGGGTGCGGCCGGTGAGGTCGGCGAATGCCTGGTTGGCGGCAAGGAACCGTCCATCTCCGCCGATGATCGCGATCGGGACACCCGCATGGGCGAACGCCAACTGCATCCAATCGCTGCCGCTTTCGACCTGAGGCGAATTCGACCGTCGCATTTGTCCAGTGTCGGCGCCCTTCGGCCACAGTTGTATAGACGAACTGTCGCGATGTACGGGACAAACCCTCTGGTGCACGTCGATCGGGCCGAACTGCGATTGCGCTTGAAGCCAATGGGCCGTCTTGACACGGAGGCTAGTTTCCGGTCGCTGCTCCGGCGAGGTCGCGGAGTGGAGGAAACCTCTCGGCGGACGTGACGAATCGTCTATTGCCGCGCGAACGCAACTGCCGCTAAAGATTGTTCGTGCCACCGAATGCGAACGACAGAGTGCCGATGTGTTTCGCCCTGGCGACTTCATGCGGAGCCGCGCTAGTGGGCGATGTCTGAGGCATCCTTCGCAGGCGTTAGGCACACTCAGCACTTCGGTGGTTGTTCCCGACCGCGAACGCGGTGGTCGGTCGACCTTGCGGGTAGCAGCGCGTCCGTGCCCGTGAGTGGTGCGTGATGTCGGCGAAGGCCCGCCACAACGGTTCTGCCGGCGACCAAGAGAATCTCCAGCGCATCGTGCGACGGAGTCGATTGCCCGTGGTCTTGTTTCAAGTCGGTGAGGGACAGATCCTTGAGGTGAGTGACCCTCTCGTGGCGCTGTTCGGTGCCTCACGCGAAGAGATGCTCGGCCGCCTCGTGCTCGATTTCGTCGTCGATGAGGCAGGGGCGCGTGCCCGCTGGGAGTTGATGACGACAGGTCGTCTTGACGGCTATCACGTGTTGGCTCGTGAGTTTCGACGCCTGGATGGCAGCGAATTCACAGTCGACACCTGCGTGAACGGTGTCTGGGAAGCCGCGTACCGCCGTCACGCGATCGCGATGCTGCTGCCACAAAGCGCAGAACGGTCGCCAGCGACCGACGTCGCGGACGCGACCGGCGCCGTGGTGCTCGGCACGGTGAACGGCGACTGGGAAATCGACCGCATCAGCGCCGCGGTCGAGCAAGTCCTTGGCTACCTACCCTGCGACGTGGTTGGTGAAGCGATCGCCACATTCGTGGAGCCGGCGGATCTCCCCGGTCTATTGGTCGGAGTCGGCCACGGCCTGCAGACGCCGGACGGCGCGATGCTCCGCCTCCGGCTGAGGACGGCGAATGGGTCGCATCGGCACTGCCGAATGCTCGTGACGCGGCTCGTCGGGGCTAACGCGGAAGGCCTTGGCTTCGCGTTCGCCATCACTGACCAAGACCCGACGCGCGTCGTGGAGCGAGCCTGGGAGCTCGAGCGAGTGTTGCAACACATTGCCCGCCAGATCGAAGCGACGGGGGTGGTTGCAGGCTTGTGGGAAGCGCCTGCGACGACGAACTTCCCGGCGCTCAGCGGTTTGTCGCAACGAGAGATCGAAGTCGTGACGCGACTGCTGATGGGTGACCGGGTCGCGATGATCGCCCAGCAGTTGTTCCTCAGCGAGAGCACGGTGCGCAATCACCTGACGTCGGTATATCGCAAGCTCGGGGTGCGCTCACAACAACAACTTCTCAGCCTGTTGCGGGCGGGCCAACCTCGCGGAAATGCAGGAGGTTTCGCCTAGATAGTTGGTGAACCGTTTGGCTGCAGTCGCCCGAAAGCGGCTCCGAAGCACCTTCTGTCCAGGAAACGGCAAACCCGGTGCAAGCCGGGGACGCAAAGCCACGGGGCCCAAGAGGGTCGGCCGGGCTACCGACAGGAAGAGGAGTCTGCACCATGCGCAAGTCCACACTCATCGGCGCCATCGCGGCTGCCGGCGTCGTCGCCGCTGGCGGCGCCGCGTTCACCAACAGCAACACCTTCGCCAATGGCGCGACCGCCCCGCTCACCGGCTACGCGTCCACAAGCGTCAGCGGCGGCACGATCAACTCTCTGAAGTACAACCTCAACCCGGCTGGCGACAACGTCGACAGCGTCACGCTGGTGCTGGCAAACGACACCACCGGATCGGCGGTCTCGGTCGGATTCAATGGCGGTGCGACCACGTCGTGCGGGACGGGCACCTATAGCTCAACGAACACCGAGACGACGTACACCTGCGACAGCAGTGGCTCGAACTTCGTGCAGCCGACTTCGGGTTTGACGTCGACCGCGGTCGTCATCAACTAGTGGGATGAGCGGCCGGCCGGCAGCATCGAGCCAGGTCGGCCGCTATCCCTTGCCGACAACATGAATGTGCGACGCGGCTTCGCCGCCGCCACCGTCGCCTCGGTATTCCCGACTGCTGATCGCTGTCCAACCAGTCGGGTCGCCTACAGGCCGCCCCGTGATAGACGTCAATGAGTTCTCGAGCCTTGCCCAAATTGCCCAAATGAACGCGTCGCCGGTCTTGCATTGGTCGCGCAGCGGCGTAGACACATTCGTCGTCGAGGACGACGGCGCCACGTACCGATATCGGATAGGCGAGGCGGATTCAACGGCCGACCTGTTATCGCCCGCCGAAGCCGCATCAGTCGCGACGCGTTGCTAACGCGTATGAAGCTGGCTATCGCCGGCTGCTGACTATCGGTGGGATCGGCCCACCCGGACGGTCATGGCAGCGGACGCGTGTTGGATTGGTAGGTGAAGCAACTACAGCCAGATTGGAAGGCGTTCAGTCTGTACGCCGACGGGCCGTCATGCGGGCGGCCTGAGGCGAAGTAGGTGGCGAACGCCGAGGCCGAGGCGAATCGGCTGCCAAGGCTTTCCACGGCCTGCATCAAACTGACGGGGGTCAGAACCCTCAGGTTCGCGAATGCTGTTTGGAACAGGAACCACTCGTCACAGATCCACGCGCCGATCCCCATCGTAGTTCCGCCGGACAAGTCCTGGTCAGCTGCTTTCAGCGCTGAGAGACAGCGGGCTTCTCCAGGAGTGTGCACTTTGGGCCAAAGTGTGTTGTCAAGATCGAAGTACGGATCAAAGCCGACTCCTACGGAGCCCGCTAGCTGGTCAGCCGGAAGGTCTTGCTCGAGCACCCCCGGATATTCAAGCGAGCCGAGTTCGTAATGCGGATGGTAGGCGTCCTGTTCGGCAGCCAAGGCGAAGTAGATCGGCTCTCCACCGATCGCGAAGAACACCCGATCGACACCAGCGGTCTTGAACTTCAAGACACCGCCCTGATATTGCGAGGCCGCGGAGTTGTCGGTCGCGGTGTAGAAGCTGTCGGTGAGTTTGAGTCCGTGGCGACTTAACGCGGGCACCAGTCCCGCGTCGACCGACGAATGACCAAAGGAGGTGTCGAACGCGACAACCCCAACCTTCGACGACGCGGTCAACCACCCGGACGACCACAAGGCGTCGACGCTGTCAGCCATCAGACGTGTGTAGTTGGGCGCGCTTTGCGAGATCACCGTGTCGGCGTAACGGTTCAAGAAGTTCGCTGAGAATTCTTCGTCAGGTGTGTCTACCGGCACATGATGCTGCTGCAAGCACTGGTAGAAGTTCTCGGGGACTAGCGATAGGTACGACGCGACCGCGAAGACGTGATGGTCTTGCGTGAAGTAATCACAGGCGGCTTGATAGGCCGCACTCGGGTTCGTTTCTGCATCTCCGACTTTGACGTCGTAAATCAACACGTTGACTCGATGGCCAGCGATCCCGCCATGAGCGTTGAGGTAGGCGACCACGGATTTCGTCATCGCCGCCTGATCACCAGTAGCCCCGCCGGAGAAGCCGAGCGACCTTTGGTAGTCCCCAGCGCCCTGGGCGGTCAGCGCCCCGATTGTGACGGGGCCAGCCGCTATCCGAGCGGTCGAATTGTTGCCGGCCGAACCGTTCCGCGGGCTCGTCTCAATGCCCGTCGAAGCCCCGACCTGAGACACAGGGCCCGAGGCCCGTCCATTGGGCGCCGAGGCGACGGGCGCCCCTGGACCGGAGCCGCTTGTGATCTGATTCGCACCCTGTCGGGTGCTGGGCAATGAGCCGGCGGTGAGCCCCGAAGACCCGGCGTCGGCCCGAGTTATCTCACTCGTGGGCACGGTGGTGCCACACGCGGCCGTCGCGATGACCGCCATCATCAGTGTCGACGCGAGTTTCCCGCGCCGAGAGGAGAGCCTGAAGCTACCGGACATGGCATGCCTTCAGATAGCTCAGGAACGATGCCTGTACCCCGGTGACATGCGTCTCGTTGAGTAGAGAACGCGAAACGACTTGAGACCGTCCGGTGGCGTGTAGCTCTTCCAGGAAGTCGAGAACGTTCTGTGCGAGTCCGCGATACACGGGGATGTCACCGAGGACCTCGGCTTCGTTCAATGTCACGTGTAGGCGCGGAGTGTCTGCGCCGCCCTCGCTGGGTTCCGGAAGGTCGCGGAGCAAGTTGAAGACCTGGCTCTTGGGGTCGACGATCCCGGGACTGCCCGCACCGACAGTCGCGAATGGCGCCGCGCCGCGAAGCCACGTGTAGACCGCGAACAGCCCTCCGTAGGAGTAACCGAAGAGGCCATGTCCCGTGTCACTGACCCGAAACTGCGATTGCAATTGAGGATGGAGCTCATGGGTCAGGAAGTCGAGAAAGGCATCTGCGTGCGTGTCCGCAAGCTGCTGGACGTAGGCGTCCACCTGCTCTTGGGTCATCGCTCCGGCATCGCGAGCTGTTTCTAGAGCTGCGACAACGTCGGCGCTGACCGGCTCTCCAGGCGGCACGAGATCGCGGTTGCGAAGCTGCGTCCACTGCGACGCCTCCTCGCCGGCATAGCCGACGCTCACCTGAATGTAGGGAGCGATCGTCAGGTACGGATCCGCCTGAGTGACGATGAGGGGAGCGGTGAATCCAACGGTCCAGTTGCCGTCGAGCACGTAGATCAGCGGCATCGAGTCGCTGGAGTCGGCATAGCCGGGGGGCGTGGTGACCCAGACACCGAAACGATGTCCCGACCGTGCCGTGAACTCGAGGTACTCCGTGTCGGGCAGGCAACCGTGCAACATGGCACTCATCGAATGTCCTTCACCACATGGCCGTTCTTGACGACGAGGACGGCCATCTCCGGGTCGGCGAACGCTTTGGCGTCCTGGAGGGGATCGTTCTGCCACGCGACCATGTCGGCCTGCATTCCGACGCGCACCATGCCGACAAGTTCCTCGACGCCGAGGATGTTCGCGTTGACGCTGGTCGCGGACACCAGGGCTTGCATGGGCGACTCCAGCTCAGATCGCAGCCGCAGTTCTTCGCCTCTGCGCTGCTGATGGGGACCGATGAGGTCGGATCCGAGACCGATCCTCAAGCCGGCTGCTCGGGAGATCCTTAGCGCTGACGCCATCCGCTCACGGACCCCAGCCACCCGGTGCACCGTCGACGGGTCCAGATCCATGCCCTCGGGGCTCAAGATCTGTTCGATCACGGCGAACGTCGGAACCACGGCGACGTCGTACTCGTGCATCAGGGCTGCAGTCGGCTCGTCAATGTCCGTGCCGTGCTCGACACACCGCACTCCGGCCCGCACTGCATTGCGGATGCCTGCGTTGTTGTGAGCATGCACCGTCACGTAGGTGCCGCGTGCCGCGGCTTCCTGAACGGCCACGGCGATCTCGTCGACCGTGAACTGCGTGTCGGCTAGTCGGTCATGCCCCCCGACGACGCCCCCCGTCACGCACAGCTTGAGGAAGGTCGCGCCGCGGCGGAATGCCTCGCGAACATTTCGCCGAAGCTCGTCCGCATTACCGGACATCAACGACAGGGCGCACAGCCCCGGGATGTGATGCGCGGTCCACAGCTCCGTCGGCTCCCAATTGGCGCCGTAGTAACCGTGCCCGCCGGTCTGACACTGGACTGGCCCGCAGGACAGCACGCGTGGCCCCCGCACCTTGCCCTTCGCGATGACATCCACGACACCGGCATCGATACCCCCGGTGTCTCGTACGGTCGTAAACCCAGCGTCGATCGCTTGGCCTGCAGTGGCGAAGATGTCCGCGGCAAGTTCGGCTGCTGACAGCTCGAATCCGAACTGCGCTCTGATCGGGCTGGACAGCCCCAGGTGAACATGTGCGTCGACCAATCCTGGCGTCAGGAGTCTGCCGTCCAGATCAATCGCCGTCGCGCCGGCCGGAGCCTGCCCGAGGGCGGTGATGATGCCGTCCGTCACGCAGACATCGACGGCACGCGGCTCGGTGCCAGATCCATCGGCGAGCCGGCCGCCGGCAAACCAGACGTCGGTCAAGGAACCTCCCGGTGGCTACCTTCGATGACTGCCGAGGCATTTGGCCTATTTATCCATTGGATAAACTATTGAGGTGTCCGTGTCAACAGCGCGTGATCGCCTGCTCGCGCGATTGCTGAGCACTTTCGGGGAGGAGCTTCCGCCTCCAAGCACCTCGCTTCGGGAGATCGCGGCGCGGGCCGGAACCAGTCACGCGCTGCTCCGCTACCACTTTGGCTCGCACGCTGGCGTGCTGACCGCGATGCTGGTTGCCCAGCGTGCGCAGGACAACGACACGTTGACCCGCGGCTCCGGTGCTGCGAACTTCTCAGAGCTCGTCGAGCGAATCTGGGAGCTGTACACGCATCCCAAGCGCATCGCGCGGGCGCGGAGTTTCTTCCTCGTTGCGGGCTTAGCCGCCCAAGATCCAGAGACGTTCAGGGAGTTCACTGCGTCGCTGGGTGATCTGACCTCTCTACTCACAGACGTCGCCCGCCGCGACGGTGACTCAGAGGAAGATGCCGCTCTGCGCGCGACAGTCACGGTCGCCGCACTGCGCGGGCTTCTGCTACAGGAGGTTCTTGCCCCCGGAACCCGCGCCGAGCCCGCGCTTCGACTCATCCTCCAACTTGCCCCTCCGCCGGTCGAGGCGCTCGGATCGTGATCTTGGGGTTGTCAGCGCTTGACGAGTGTGAGATCGGTGTTGTCAGCCTGACAACTCCACTCTCACGCTGGCCATCGTGGCGCACAAGGTCGCGCGCCTTGTGTGTGCAGACGTAGGTCAGGATGGTGCGCCGCCAGGGACTCGAACCCCGGACCCGCTGATTAAGAGTCAGCTGCTCTAACCAACTGAGCTAGCGGCGCCTGCTCTCAGCCTACCAGCGGTCACAGGTTCTTCTTGAGCAGACCGAAAAGCCCTCTGGCGACCTGCTTCTCCAACTGCTTGCCCTGCCTGGATTTCAAGAACTTTCCGAGCGCCTGGGTGCCCTGACTCAGCGACTCGCCGCCTTCGGCCTGCTGCCGTTTCGGCCGACCGCCACCACCCTGGAGCACGGGCGTAGGTGCCGGAGTAGATGTCGGCGCGGCGGCCGCCGGCTGCAACCGTGCCGCCAAGATCTCCCGGGCACTCTGCGAGTCGACCCGCGTCCCATACTTCGCGAACAGCTGCGACGCCTTCGCCGCGCCCGCCACATCGTCCGCCGGTCCCCTTCGCGACGCAGGTAGCCGCAGCCTCGTATGTACGACGGGTGTGGGTACACCGTTCTCCGACAGGATCGTCACGGCGGCTTCACCGATACCCAACGACGTATGCGACTCGCCGACGTCATAGAACTCCGACTTCGTGGCCGCGAAGTCGCTCATGCCCGCGACCCTAGAACCATGAAAGCCTGCCTGCGTGACCGCTGACGAAATTGCCCGCCGCTGCGCTGCGCTCATGTATGCCGACGACCACGCGAGCCAGCGCCTCGGCATTGCCATCAGTGACATCGGCCCCGGCCGCGCCACCGCAACGATGACCGTGACAGACGAGATGGTCAACGGTCACGGCATCGGTCACGGCGGCTACACCTTCACCGTCGCGGACACCGCGTTCGCGTTCGCCTGCAACACCTACAACGACCGCACCGTCGCCTCCGGAGCCGACGTCAGCTTCCTCTCTCCCGTGCACGCCGGCGACGAGCTCATCGCCGTCGCCGTCGAACGCTCTCGCCGTGGCCGCTCCGGTCTGTATGACGTCACCGTTCGCGTCGCCGACGGCACCATCGTGTCCGAGTTCCGCGGCCGAAGCCGCAGCCTCGGGATCCCGATGATCAGCGACTAGCGCGCATGCGGTGATAGAGCCGCGGCGCAAACGTCCGCACCATCGGTGCGACCAACGGAAGCGTCGCGCAGTTGATCTCGACCCGCGGGCCACCGAGTCGCCGCAGCACTAGTGACGAGACCTGCTCCTCTGTACGACGGGCCGGGCGCGGCGGCATCGACATCCCACCGTGCTCGACGGCATACGTTCCCATCTCGGTCGGCACCCAGCCGGGATAGATGACATGAAGCGCGACGCCGTCGGCGCGCACCGCGTAGGACAGGCTCTCGGTCGCCGCAGAAAGCGCCGCCTTGGACGCCGGGTAGTCGCCCGCCCCTGGTCCCGGCGCGCGGGCGTCGTCGGACGACATGTTCGCGATGACGCCGTACCGGCGCTCGCACATACCCGGCAGCACGGCCAGCATGCCCGCGTAGGGCGAGAAGAAGTTGACCTCGAGGACCTCACGCGTGACGGCTAAGTCAGCCGGTTCGGTCCGGACGACCCCACCGATGCCCGCGACGTTGAGCAGGACGTCGATGCGACCGCGGTCCTTCTCGATGGCGCCGAGCAACTCGACGTAGCCAGGCGTGTCGGCGAGGTCAAGGACGCGATAGTCGCAGCCGAGCTCACGGAGCCGGTCCTCGCGCCTCGCCAGGGCGATGACGTCCGCGCCCTGGGCACCGAGATCGAGGGCGAGCCGGCGGCCGAGGCCGGACGACGCTCCCGTGACGACGGCGACCTGTCCCCGAAAGTCCACGAGGGCCACCCTATTCGCGCGAGGTTCGCGCCTCCGCAGCGTTGATTCGGCATCATGATCAAACAATTTGCCGCCCGTCTCGTTCCCGCCCTCGGCCTCGTCGCCGCGGGCCTCAGCGCCCCGGTCGTCGTCGCGCCGTCCGCCAACGCCGCCGCACCGATCGGCCACGTCTGGACGATCGTCCTGGAGAACAGCGAGTTCGCCCAGACGTTCATCGGCGGGCGCGGTTCGGCGCCATACCTGACACAGACGTTGCCGTCGCTAGGCAAGCTGGTCGTGCAGTACTACGGCACGGGCCACTCGAGCCTCGACAACTACATCGCCATGACCAGCGCACAGGGTCCCAATGCGTCGACGCAAGGTGACTGTGACGATCCAAGCACGCTCGGCGGCGCAAACGGGCAATGGCATTTTGACGCGGACGGCCAGGCGGTCGACGACAGCGGTGCCAGCTCGATCGGCTGCACCTATCCGGCCGGCGTGAAGAACATCGCCGACCAGTTCGAGGGCGCGGGCATCTCCTGGAAGGGCTACATGGAAAACATGGATGCCCAGCCCGGGACTCGACCGGCGTGCAGCAACCCCTTCGTCACCGGAACGCCGACACGCTTCGAAGCCAATCCGGATTACAAGAACAAGCACAACCCGTGGGCCTACTACCACTCAACGTTCGACCAGGACGCCTACTGCCAGGAGCATGTCCTTCCCCTCGGCTACCTGGACGCCAGTGGCGCACCGCAGGGCCAGCTGGTCACTGACCTGCAGAGCATCGCGACGACGCCGCAGTATTCCTTCCTCACTCCTGACCAGTGCCACGACGGGCACGACGCATGTGCGAGCAACGGCAACAACGCACTTGCGGGTGCGGACCAGTTCTTGAAAGCGTTCGTGCCGGCAATCATGGCGTCGCCGGCCTACCAGCAGGACGGGCTCATCGTCGTTGTGTTCGACGAGGGCACGTCAGACCTTGTCTGTTGTGGCGAAAAGAAGGCGCCGAACCTGTCCTCGACGTCGAACAACGGCTACCCGATCCCTGGACCGATCGCAGACGGAGGTGGCCAGACCGGTGCCATCCTCGTCTCGCCGCGCATCACGGCAGGCAGCGTCGATGCACTCAATCAGTTCAACCACTACTCATATCTGCGCAGCATGGAAGATCTGTTCGGCTTGCCGCATCTTGGCTATGCCGCTGCGAGCGGGCTGAAGACGTTCCAGGACGCCGGCGAGTGGTGACCCGCCGGCGTCGCCGGAAGCTCAGACTTTCGCCTGGAAGATCAGGTTGAAGGGCGTTTCGGTTGCGCGCTTGAACGTCTTGAAGCCGGCGTCCTTGAAGACCTGGCGTAGTCGCTTCTCGCCTGCCTGAGCACCGAGGCCCAGGCCGACCTCTTGCGACAGCGACGCCGGCGTGCAGATGAACGTCGAGGCGCCGTAGAACATCGCGCCGACCGGGTTGATGTTGTCCTCGAGCTTGTCGTTGGCGAACGGCTCGACGAGCAGCACGCTGCCGCCCGGCTTCAGTGCTTTGCGCGCATGCTCCGCGGCACCCACGGGGTCTCCCATGTCGTGCAGGCAGTCGAAGAAGCAGATGAGATCGTACTTGCCGGGGTAGTCCTTCGCCGAAGCAACCTCGAACTTCGCGCGGTCGGCGACGCCCGCGCCAGCGGCCTTCTTCTCTGCCTCGTCGATGGAAGCCTGGTGATAGTCGAACCCGGTGAAAGTCGACTGCGGATAAGCCTCGGCCATGATGATCGTCGACGCGCCATGCCCGCAGCCGACGTCAGCAACGGCGGCGCCGGACTGCAGTTGCTTCTCGACGCCCTTCAATGCGGGGATCCACGCGCTGGTCAAGTTAGCGCGGTAGCCCGGGCGGAAGAACCGCTCGGTGCCGCGGAACAGTCGCGGGTGGTGTTCGTGCCAGCCGACACCGTTGCCGGTTTGGAAGGCGTCCGCAATCTTGTCCTCTGCCGCCCACGTCGCGCCGAACAGGTCGAACGCGCCCCCCAAGAACACCGGACTGTCTTCGTCCGCAAGTGCGAAGGCATGCTCATCCGGCAAGGTGTAGCGCTTCTTGCCCGCGTCGTACTCGATGTAGCCCGAGGCCACTTGGTTGCCGAGCCACTCGCGTACGTAGCGTTCGTTGAGCCCGGTCTTCGTGGCGACTTGAGCCGCGGTCAACGGCCCCGCTCCCGCCATCGCCTTATAGATGCCGAGCTTGTCGCCGATCGTCATGAGCAGCAGCGTCATGGCTGCCGCCATGTCGGTGACCGCCTTGCCCATGAACTGCTCGAGGCGTGCCTCGTCCATGCCAGCCCCCCAGCCAGAGAGAGGCGGCGCCGGGCGGCGCCGCCGACAAGGCCAGCGGACTCTTATGAGTTCAGGCTGTCAAGAGTTGGTTTCGGACGTGTCGGACAAAGGGCGCGGCATGGCCGGATCAGACCGCGTCGTAGTCAACACACACGTGGTCGGTGGTCGGGTGTGACTGGCACGTCAGCACGAAACCGGCTTCCGTCTCCCACGGCTCCAGGGCATAGTTGCGGTCCATCTCGACCGCGCCGTCGAGAACCTTCGCCCGGCAGGTCGAGCAGACACCGCCGCGACAGGAGTACGGCAGGTCGAGACCGGCGAGCTCACCGGCCTCGAGCACGGTGTCGTCCGGATGCCCCTCAACCTCGGTCTTTACGCCGTTATAGATAAAGGTCAGCCGTCGCCGTTCGCCGGTCTCGTGATGCACGCGCGGCGCGGTCGGCGCCGTCGATCCGAACAACTCCAAGTGCACGTGCAGCGGATCAACGCCGAGGTCGACGAGGGTGTCGCGCACGTCGAGCGTCATCGGCTCCGGCCCGCAGATGAACACCTCGCTGTATGACGCAAGCTCGAGCAGCTTTCCGTCGAGCGCACGGATCTTCTCGCCGGTGATGCGGCCGTTGAGGAGCGGAACGCTCTGTTTCTCGCGACTGAACACGTGGATGACCTGCAACCGGTCGAGGTAGCGATCCTTCAGATCCTCGAGCTCTTCGCGAAAGATGACCGACGTCGGACCGCGATTGCCGTAGAGCAGCGTGAAGCGGCTCTTCGGCTCGCGGCCGAGGATCGAGCGCAACAGTGAAATCACCGGGGTGATGCCGCTGCCGGCCGCGACGCCGAGATAAGACCGCTCGGCCGTCGCGTCGAGCGCAGTGGTGAATCGGCCGAGCGGTGTCATCACATCGAGCACGTCACCCGGTTGCAGCCGCTCGCATGCGAACGCGCCGAAGACACCACCGGGGACGTTCTTCACCGCGATGCGCAGCTCGTTGTCATCGAGGCCGCTGCAGATGGAGTAAGAGCGCCGGATCTCCTCGCCCTCGACCGGCAGGCGAACGGTGAGATGTTGCCCTGGCTCGAACATGTATGCCTCGGCCAGGTCCGCCGGAACGTCGAACGCGACGGAAACGGTGTCCGCAGTCTCGCGGCGTACCTCAGCGACCCGCAACGGGTTGAAGACCGGCATCGGCGCTCAGCGCTGCTTCATGGGTCAGTGCCGCTTCATGTAGTCGAACGGCTCGCGACAGGACACGCACCGCCACAGCGCCTTGCACGGTGTCGACCCGAACCCCGCGAGCTCCTCGACGTTGCCGGACCCGCAGTGCGGGCACGCCTGCGGAGTGCCGACGTCGAGCAATGGCAGCGTCGTTCGACCGGCCGGGGGTGCGATGCCAAAGGTGTTCAACTTCTCGTGCGCTTCGTCGCTCAGCCAGTCGGTGGTCCATGCCGGCGAGAGCTGCGTCTTCACCTCGACGGTCTCGTATGACGCTTCCAGCGCGGCGCGCACGTCATGGGCGATGACTTCGGTCGCGGGGCAACCGGAGTAAGTCGGCGTGAGTGTCACAGTGACGGCAGTGCCGTCTGTCGACTCCTCGACTGCGCGCACGATGCCGAGGTCGATGACGGACAGCACAGGGATCTCGGGATCAGGGACGTCGGCGAGGATCGTCCAGGCCCGCGACGTCGTGGTGGCCGTCACCACTGCGCTCCGGGATGTGCCCGCGCCAGCGACTGCATCTCGGCGAGCAGGTAACCGAGGTGCTCGCTGTGCCAACCGTCTGCGCTCGACCGCTGCGTCCACGCGTCACGCGGCGGCATCGTCAATGTTGCCTCGGAGAGCACGGGTTCGGTGACGTCATACCAGGCATCGCTCGCGATGTCGCCGCGGTAGGACCAGAGCGCGTCCATGGCGCCGACCATGCGCCGGTGCGACTCCTCGGTCCCGTCACCGAGCCGACTAACCCAGGCCGACGAATGGCGCAGGTGGTAGGCGTTCTCCTTGATCGCCTTCTCGGCGACGCCTCGCACCCGCTCGTCGTCGGTGGTGGCCGCGAGTGCCGGCCAGACCAGCGACAGCCACGCATCGACGAACAGCTGGCGCAGCATCGTGACGGCGAAGTCGCCGTTGGGAAGCTCGCAGATCACCGGGTTGCGGAACTCCTGCGGCTCGCGGAAATAGGCGAGCTGGTCTTCGTCGCCCAACGTCTGTAAGAGACCGCGAGCCTGACCGAGCAGGTCGAGAGCGATGTTGCCAAGCGCGACATCCTCTTCCATCGTCGCTGCGTTGCTCATCCACTCCGATAAGCGGTGCGACAGGATCAGGCAGCCGTCGGCGAGCACGTCCACCGAAGGCACGCGCACGTTAGATGTTGCCGACTTCATCGGGAATCTCGTAGAACGTCGGATGCCGGTAGACCTTGTCCAGCGCCGGCTCGAACAGTGACGCCTTGTCGCGCGGATCGCTCGCCACGATCTCCGCGGACGGCACGACCCAGATCGACACGCCCTCGCCGCGACGCGTGTAGACGTCGCGGGCGTTCTCGACGGCCATCTCCGCGTCGACCGCATGCACGCTGCCGACATGCGAGTGATGCAACCCGTTACGGCTGCGGATGAACACCTCCCACAGAGGCCAGTTCTTGCTCATGCCACGGACTCCGCGGTACGGCGTTTGGCGGCGTGGGCTTCGGCGGCTTCGCGGACCCATGCGCCGTCATCGTGGGCGCGACGGCGATGGGTGAGCCGCTGCTCGTTGCATGGACCTTCGCCGCGCAGCACTGCTGCGAATTCGGACCAGTCCGGCTCGCCGAAGACGTAATGGCCGGTGGTGTCGTCATACCGGAGTTCGTCGTCGGGAACCCGCAGCCCGAGGAACTCGGCCTGAGGCGCGGTCGCGTCGACGAACTTCTGCCGCAGTTCGTCGTTGGAGAAGCGCTTGATCTTCCACTTCATCGACTGCTCGCCGTGCACGGATTCGCCGTCGTGCGGGCCGAACATCATCAGCGACGGCCACCACCAGCGGTTGAGCGCGTCCTGCGCCATCGCCTTCTGCGCGTCGGTGCCGCGCGACAGCGTGAGCATGATCTCGAAGCCCTGGCGCTGGTGAAACGACTCTTCCTTGCAGATGCGGATCATCGCTCGCGCATAGGGACCGTATGAGCAGCGGCAGATCGGGACCTGGTTCATGATCGCGGCGCCGTCGACCAGCCAGCCGATCGCACCGATGTCGGCCCACGTCAGCGTCGGGTAGTTGAAGATCGAGCTGTACTTCGCCTTGCCGGTGAGCAGCTGGTCGACGAGCTCTTCGCGAGCGATGCCCAGCGTCTCGACGGCGGCATAGAGATAAAGGCCATGGCCGGCCTCGTCCTGCACCTTCGCGAGAAGGACCGCCTTGCGTCGCAGCGACGGCGCGCGAGTGAGCCAGTTGCCTTCCGGCTGCATGCCGATGATCTCGCTGTGCGCGTGCTGGGAGATCTGCCGGATCAGCGTCTTGCGGTAAGCCGCCGGCATCCAGTCGTTCGGTTCGACCTTCTCCTCGGCCGCGACCCGCTCGTCGAAGCGCGCGAGCAGCGCAGCGTCATCGAGGGCCCGGCCCTCGTGGCCCTCGTCAGGGTGCCGCTCGTCCAGCGCCTGCGAGTACATACCTCGAATGTAACGCGCGGCAGCAAATTCGGCAATGGGGTGTCACACTATCGACCGCCCTGGCATTTGGCCGACCGGACGAACCGCAACCACCCATGTGGCGTCATATCTATATGCGCGCACTCGCAGCCGCAACCCTTGCCGCGGCGGCACTTGCTGCGGGTGCTTGCTCGTCGGGTGGTGCGCCCGCGCTTGACCCCGGCTCGCCCGCCTCGCCGCCCGCTCACGAGGACTGCCCGGCGGTCCAGCAGGGTTCGGGAAACGCGGCCGTCGACTACGTGGACTTCATCCAAGCGTTTGGCCAGCAATACGTCGCCGGCCTCGCCCGCCGCCCCATCACCGCGCGGCAGCGCGATCTGGGCCGCATCGTCCTGCGGTCGTCGTGCTCCCTCAGCGCGCTGAACGATCGCACCCACAAGGACCCCGGCCCGGCGCGTGACGGTGACACCGGCTTCTTGAAACCGGGTACGCCGATCTACGCCGTTGATGGCTGGCCGACGCAATGCCGTCTCGCCGCCCGCTGGGGAGGGCGGCTCCGCGTGTATCTGGCTTACCTTCCGAATGCCGCGCATGCGACGCCGCGCCCCTGCGCGCTGCGGTGACTTGACGTCCGCGGCTACAACCCGAACGCGGCGCACAGCGAGCGAGCTGTGGCCGCCTTCCGCAGCGGCGGCAGGCCGAGCATCTCCTCGGCGCAACGCAGCCAGGAATAGTGCGTGTATGACGCCCTAGCTGTCACGTGATTGGTGCGCGGGGATACGACGACCATCAGCACGTTGTTTGATGCGCCACCGTCGTCCTCGTCGAAGGTGATCGCAATGGCGAGGCGCCCGGCCCGATAGTCCCGTCCGGCGACGATCTTCGGCAACCACCGGTGCAGCCAGCTGTCGGATGTCGTAAGCGAACAGTCGTGCCCGTCGTTGCAGATGTTCGGGACCGCCATACCCACGCGCGGGAGAGTGCCTCCGGCAACGTCATGAGCGAGCGCGCCGCCGGCTGGACTGCCCATCGGGACGTCGTAGCGCCGGCAGTGGGCGCGCTGCTGCTTCCCGGAGAAATACGCCCACGGGTTGTGCTTGACCGCGTAAGAAGCCGTCGATGACAGGAAACATTTGCCGGGCATCGACTCGGCGTACAGCTTTGCTTTCAAGCCGTGCGCGATCGCCTGGTCGAACACCGACTTTCCCGGCAGCGGATGAGAACTGGGCTCGTTGTCGTCCTGGACACCGAAGGTTGAGCCTGCTGCGAGCGCCAGGTAGTTGGGCAGCGAGGGGTGCGTGATCGCGTGGTAGTTCGTCGTTCGCCCGTAGCGTTTCGCGAGGGACGAGAGGTATGGCATCGATGCCAGCGCCTCTGACTCCGAGTGGTTTTCCAGGACGAACAAGAGCATCTTCGTCGGCGTTCGGGTTGACCCCGACGACAGCGACGCGGCTGCAACCGACCGGGTGGTCGTCCCTGATGGAGCGCGCACATGCCCAGACGGTGTGCTACCGCCGCAGCCGGCTGCCACGCACGCGACTGCAGCGAGAATGACGACGCCTCGCCACGCGGATCTCCGCACGGCGCTAGTGCGTTGCGGCGAGCGCTCGCTCTTTCTTGGCCTCGAATGTCACTGCCATCGCTTCAAGGTCGCTCAAGAAAGTGGCCAGCTGTTGCCGGGCTTGTTCGGCTGCGGCGTTGAGCCCCTCGAGCTCGAAGAACTTCCACGCGCGCAGCAACGGACGAAGCACTTCGTCGTGATGGATGCGCAGGTCGTAGATGCCGGCCTTCGCGATCTGGACCGCACGCCGGCTGAAGTCGCGAATCCCCGTGCCGGGCATCTCGAAGCGCATTGCCTCGGCAGCGATCGCCTGCACGGTCTCGTCGGGAGCGATCTCCAGGGAAGCCCGCACCAGGTCGCGGTAGAAGATCATGTGCAGGTTCTCGTCGGCAGCTACCCGGGCCAGCAGTCGCTCGGCGGCCGGCTCGTTCGTGTAGCGGCCGGTGTTGCGGTGCGCGATGCGCGTCGCGAGCTCCTGGAATGACACGTAGGCCAAGACCTCGGCCGGCGACTTCGGGCCGGCGTTGTAACCGGTCTTCATCTGAGCCATTCGGTCACGTTCGAGCTGGGTCGGATCGACGGCCCGAGTGACGAGCAGATAGTCGCGCATGCACATCGCGTGGCGGCCTTCCTCGGCCGTCCACTGGTGAACCCAAGTGCCCCATGCGCCGTCCCGGCCGAACCGGGAGGCGATCTCGAAGTGATAGCTCGGCAGGTTGTCCTCGGTCAGCAGGTTCACTTCGAACGCGATGCGCGCGACCGGGGACAGCTGTGACTGCTCGAGCGCCCAAGGCTCGGCGACGAAATCTCGTCCCTGCTCCCATGGCACGTAGTCGTGGGGCATCCACTCCCGCGCGGCATCAAGGTGCCGATCGAGATTGGCGGCGACGACAGGCTCGAGCTCGATTAACAGATCCGCAGTCACACTGGGTCCCTTCCCGCTGGTTACGCCACCGTAACCTACGCAACCGTAACCATGGGAGGCCGGGGTGCGACCGCAGGGTTAAAAGCGATAAAGCGCTGGGTTCTGTCGGCGACTCGTGGCAACTTGGAAGCACGATGCGCCGCTTGCCGTTGCCCGACCCGGGCATTCCGGACACGCGCTCGCCGGCTCGTTTCATCGCCTGGTTGGCCAAGGGTCAGCGGCGGTCGCTTGCCGCGGGCGTGTTCTACGGCGTGCTCTGGATGCTCGCGCAAGCCGTCGCGCCGCTGTTCATCGGTCGCGCTCTCGACCAAGGCGTGGCGAACCAGCATGTCGACGCCCTGATCGGCTGGACGCTGGCCCTCGCCGGCCTCGGCGTCATACAGGCCGCGGCCGGCATCGGGCGGCACCGTTGCGCCGTTACCAACTGGCTGACCGCGACCTATCGCTGCGATCAGCTCGTCGCACGTCACGCCACCAAGTTGGGCGCCGACCTGCCAAGCCGGCTGCCACCCGGCGAGATCGTCAACATGGTCGCGAGCGACACCCGCCGCATCGGCAACGCCCTCGACATCACTGCCCGCTTGTCCGGCGCCGCCATGTCGTTCGTAGCTGTCGCCGTGCTGCTGCTCTATACCTCGCTCGAGCTCGGCCTGGTGGTGCTGCTCGGCGTACCTCTGCTCATGGCAGTCGTCACCCCGCTCATCCTGCCGATGCACCGTGCACAAGGTCGCCAGCGCGATGCGACCGGCCGGCTGGCGTCCCTCGGCACCGACACCGTCGCCGGGTTGCGCGTGCTTCGCGGCATGGGCGGCGAGCGCGCGTTCCTCAACCGTTACGTCGAGCAGTCACAACGCGTGCGTATGGCGGGCGTTCGCGCCGGCCGCGTCGTGTCGCTGATCGACGCGCAACAAGTGCTGCTGCCCGGCATCTTCGTCGTCGTCCTCACCTGGCTCGGTGCGCGTCTCGCGGTCAGCGGCGACATCACGGTCGGCGAGCTCATCGCGTTCTATGGCTGGGCCGCGTTTCTCGTCCTGCCGCTGCGAACTTTCACGGAAGCCGCCGACAAGTTCACCCGCGCCCACGTCGCGGTCGAGCGGTTGCTGCGACTGCTGAAGGCCGCGCCGACGCTTACCTGGGGTCGGCGCACCGACTGGCCGCTAGGAGGCGAGCTGCACGACCGCACCAGCGGCGTCATCGTCCCTGGTCGCGGGTGCACCGTCATCGCCTGCTCCGACAACGACGACGGTGCCCGCCTGGGCGACCGCCTCGGCCGGTATGTCGCCGCCGACGTCACCGTCGGCGGACAGGGGATGGGGGAGTTCACCCGCGGCACGATTCGCACTCGCGTCCTCGTCGTCGAGTCACAGGCCGCCCTGTTCGGCGGCCGGTTGCGCGACGAGCTCGATCCGCGCGGTGAGCACACCGACACCGAGCTCGACGCGGCGCTCTTCGTCGCCGATGCGCGAGACATCGTCGACGGGCTGCCGCAGGGGCTCGACACCGTCGTCGGCGAACGCGGCCGTTCGCTGTCGGGCGGCCAGCGCCAGCGCGTCGTGCTTGCCCGCGCCGTGCTCGCTGATCCGGACGTGCTGATCCTGGTCGAGCCGACGAGTGCGGTCGATGCGCACACCGAGATGCGGATCGCTGATCGGCTGCGGGATGCACGGCGCAGCCGCACGACGGTGGCGATCTCGACGAGCCCCTTGCTGTTGCGCGTGGCCGACCATGCCGCGCTGGTCATCGACGGTGAGGTCGTCATACAAGGCCCGCGCGCAGATGTCGCGAGCGATCCGGCGTTCCGGTCCACGGTCGAGCGGGTGACGTCATGAACGTCTTGCCCACTGCCTCGACGGCGCGGCTGAAGCGCGAGGTCACCCGACTGTTGCGCGTCAACCGGCGCACCTTTGTCTGGACGGTGCTGCTGCACCTGCTCGCGGCGCTCATTGCCGCGGTCCCGCCCTGGGTGCTCGGTGAGCTCGTCTCCGCGGTGCAACGGGGTACGACGGCACATCACGTCGACGTTGTCGCCGTGGTGCTTCTTGTCGTCGTCGTGACTCAAGCGGTGATGATGCGGCAGGCGAGGTACGCGGCCTACGCGCTCGGCGAGCGGATGCTGGCCGAGTTGCGCGAGGGTTTCATCGGCAAGGTGCTCGCGCTGCCGCTAGGTGTCGTCGAAGAGGTCAAGAGCGGCGATCTCCTCAACCGCGCGACCGGCGACGTGGAGACGCTGACGCGGTCGATGCAGCTCGCCGTGCCTGAGGTGCTCGTCGCCGCCATCCGGCTTGTTGTCATCGTCGCGGCGGCTTTCATCGTCGCGCCCGGAGTCGCCGCGCCGATGCTTGTCGTGGTGCCACCGCTATTGATTGCCACTCGGTGGTATGCGAAGCGCGCGCCCGCCGGCTACCAGCGCGAGATGCGTGCCTATGCTGCCACGACCGGAACCGTTGCCGACACCGCAACGGGTGTGCGCACCGTCGAAGCCATGCAACTCGGCCGGACACGCATCGAGGCGACCGACCGCGACTTGCGCGAGGCGTACGCCGCCGAGCGCTACACCTTGTTCTTGCGGACCGTGTGGTTCCCCGCGGTGGAAGCGTCATACGTCATCCCGCTGATCGCCTGCCTGCTGGTGGGCGGGTTGTTGCACACGCAGGGCTGGGCAACGTTGGGCGAGGTCACAACGGTTGCGCTCTATGCGCAGCAACTCGTCGACCCGATCGACCGGCTCATCATGTGGACCGACGAACTGCAGCTCGGCGGCGCGTCGCTGTCGCGACTGCTCGGCGCGGGCGAGGTGGCCGACGACCGAGCGGTGTCCGGCGACATACCGGCCGGCGAAAACCTCGACGTTGATGACGTGCGCTATGCCTACCGCGCCGGACACGACGTTCTACATGGCATCTCGGTGTCGCTACGGCCGGGCGAGCGGATCGCGGTCGTCGGACCGAGCGGCGCGGGCAAGTCGACACTCGGCCGGTTGCTGGGAGGCATCCATCCGCCGCGCAGCGGCCGGGTCACGGTTGGCGGTGCCGACCTTGTCGGGCTGCCGCTTGAAGACATGCGTCGCGAGGTTGCGCTCGTCACGCAGGAACATCACGTCTTCCTCGGCAGCATCCGCGACAACGTCACGCTCGGACGCGCGGACGCCGACGACTTCGCGGTATGCCGAGCACTCGATGCGGTTGACGCGTTGGGCTGGGTCGATGACCTGCCGGACGGGCTCGACACCGAGGTTGCCGGCGATGGCTACCAGCTGACCGTCGCCCAGGCGCAACAGCTCGCGCTTGCGCGGATCGTGCTCGTCGACCCGCACACGCTCGTGCTCGACGAGGCCACGTCACTGCTCGACCCGCGCAGTGCCCGCCACCTCGAGCGGTCACTTGCCGCTGTCGTCGAGGACCGCACGGTCGTGGCGATCGCGCACCGGTTGCACACCGCCCACGACGCCGATCGTGTTGCGGTGGTCGAGGACGGCCGCATCACCGAGCTCGGCAGCCACGACGAGCTACTCGCGCTCGACGGCTCCTACGCCGCCCTCTGGCAAGCCTGGACCGACGACGACTAAACAGCAATGCCACATTGCTATTTGATGGGCAGGCCGAGGCTCATGCAGTCGGCGATCACCTTCTGGTGCGCGGGAGACGCGATGTCGACGCCCGCAGCGAGACTCGCCGCGTCGCCGGTGCCGTCGTCGACACTGGCAGCCTGGGTCGAGTCGCTCGCCATCAGCGCGGTCTCGTCTGCCGCCAGCGTCGAGTAGGCCGGGTTCTTCGCCGCAGCCCGGCTTGCGGCCACGGCCGCCTGCGCGCCGATGCCCTGGCATGCCGCCGTCGCGTCGGCCTGACCGGGCGAGAACGCATGCCCGCCGCCGCACCCCGCGAGGCCGGCCGCGACCAGCGCCGCGACCGCCATCCGGGCATGGGTGCTCGAGAACTGCATGATCACGTCATCGACAGCAGCTAGGGCTCGGTTGAACGGATCAGCGGGGTCACGCGGGGCGGGATCTCGGTCGCGAGCACGATCACTGTCGACGCACGTACGACGTGGGGTGACGCCACCACTTCGTCGATGACCCGTTGCAGGTCGGCGTTGGACCGGGCAACCAGGCGGACCATGAGGTCGGCCGCGCCAGTGATCGTGTGTGCCTCCAGCACTTCCGGGATCTCCCGCAGGTGATCGGCGACCGGCTGGTGGCCGCCTGCCTGGGTGATCTCCAGGGTCGCGAACGCGCCGACCGGGAAGCCGAGCGCGACGGGGTCGAGCGTCGGCGCCCAGCTCGTCACGACTCCGGTCGACTCCAGCCGGTCCAGCCGCGCCTGCACGGTGCCTCGCGCCACTCCGAGCCGCCGCGATGCCTCCAGCACGCCCATCCGGGGGTCGTGCGCGAACAGCCGCAGGATCCGTCGGTCGAGGTCATCGATACTGGACACATTGCACAGTGTAGGCGACATATCGCTACACATACTGTGCACATTGCGCAGGTGTCGTGCGGGTTGTTGTACAACCCCCGGATCGTGGGCAGTCTGCGGCAATGACGACCCAACACCATGCCTCTTCGCACGCGGAGCACGACGACTTCCCGGTCGACGGTGTCGACTACGTGCACTTTGCGGTCGGTAACGCCAAGCAGGCGGCGCACTACTACTCGACCGCCTTCGGCATGCAGGTCACGGCCTATCGCGGGCCGGAGAACGGCCACCGCGACACCGCCGACTACGTGCTCGAGTCAGGTTCGGCCCGGTTCGTCGTCAGCGGCGAGGTGCACGCCGGCACCCGCATTGGCGAGCACGTGCGCGCCCACGGCGACGGTGTCGTCGACGTCGCGTTGCGCGTCCCGGACGCGACCCACGCCTACGAGCTCGCGATCTCCCGCGGTGCGATCGGCGTGCAGACGCCCGAGATCCTCGAGGACGAGGGCGGCAAGGTCGTCATCAGTGCCATCCAGACGTACGGCGAGACCCGGCACACGTTCGTCCAGCGCACCGACTACAGCGGCGTCTTCCTGCCCGGGTTCCAGCCGCACCAGCCGTTCGTCGCCGCGCCGGAGAAGCGTTTCTTCCAGGCGATCGACCACGTCGTCGGCAACGTCGGCCTCGGCCACATGGACGAGTGGGTGAGCTTCTACAACCGCGTCATGGGCTTCACGAACATGAAGGAGTTCGTTGGCGACGACATCGCGACCGAATACTCCGCGCTGATGTCCAAGGTCGTCGCGGACGGCTCGCGCAAGGTGAAGTTCCCGCTCAACGAGCCGGCGCTCGGCAAGAAGAAGAGCCAGATCGACGAATACCTCGAGTTCTACGGCGGCGCCGGCGTGCAGCACATTGCCTTGGCCACCAACGACATCACGCGCACCGTCCGCGCAATGCGCGCCGCGGGGGTGGAGTTTCTCGAGACGCCGGACACCTACTACGACGAGCTGGGCTCTTGGGTCGGTGAGACGCGCGTCCCCCTCGACGAGCTGCGCGAGCTCAAAGTTCTCGCCGACCGTGACGAGGACGGCTATCTGCTACAGATCTTCACCAAGCCGGTGCAGGACCGCCCGACGGTGTTCTTCGAGCTGATCGAGCGGCACGGGTCGATGGGCTTCGGCAAGGGCAACTTCAAGGCGTTGTTCGAGGCCATCGAGCGCGAACAAGAGCGACGCGGCAACCTGTGACCCGCTAAGCACCCGGCGAGTCTGGACGGCTGAGCTCGTCGGGGCTGATGTCGTGCGCCCAGGCAAATCCACGGATCATGAGGTCGAGCTGCATGTCCGCGATCTCCTGCGGCGAACCCGTGAGATCGCCGTTCAGCCAGGATTCGAGCAGCGCGACGTGCGCACCGGCGTAAGCAGTCGCCATGAACGCGATCGGCACCCGGGGCGTTCGACCCAATGCCTCCAGGCGCAACCGAGCGCTCTCTTCGGCGATGCCGGCGACGAGCGCGATGTACTCCGATCGGGCACGAGCGTCCGCGAGGCAGACCGTATAGATGTCGCGCATGTCGGCCGCATGTTCGAAGACTGCCCGCATGGCGTTGTAGCGGACCTCCGTCCACGGTGCCTCGCGAGTGGCGGCGCGTTCGGTCATCTCGCGGACCAGGCGGCTGAACACCGCCGTGACCACGGCCTCTTTGTTGTCGAAGTGCGCGTAGAAGGTGGCCTTGGCGACGTTGGCCGTTGCGACGACGTCTTCGACCGCGACCTTGCTGTACCCGTGCTCCAGCACGAGGCTCACGAACGCGTCCTCGATCATTCGACGGGTCCGCAACACGCGCGGAGCAACGTCGTCATCGCTATCCGTTGACGCCATCGTCACCCCCGCGAGACCGGCGACGATGTTACGCGGTGGCGCAATAGGGATCCCTGCGTTGCCGCCAACTGAACGGTGCGTATGGTTTTCGTCGTATGGCGGATGCAGTGCCCGACCCCAGCGCCGGTCTAGCAAGATGACGAAAGCAGGGCAGGACGCTCGTGCTGGGTCGTAAGGAAGCGGACGAGGTCCGCTGCATCGTGGAGCGGGCGCTCGAAAGTGTCGACGCCGCGAGGCAGGCTTTGACGAGCGACCCGGAGGCTGCGATCGACGACCTCGCCGCCACCCGCCTGCTCTTGCTGACTGCGCTGACGAGGCTTTAGTCGGGCACCTTGTCGATTCTTGCGAGAAACGCCCGACAGTCCGTGGCGGACTGCCGGGCAAGCTCGGCGGCGTCGTACTCTCCTGTGCCCTCGAGCGCATATGCCCGCGCGTCCTCGGCTGTCTCGAGCGCGACTGCCATCCGGCGCATACGCGCGCGAACCTCCGGCTCTGGACACCGCTTGAGGTCGCCACCCAGGTGGGTCGCCGCCAGTGCTATCAGCCTGGAGCGCAGCGCCTGCGTCTGCGCGAGGAGGCCGGGCTCAGGCTCCGAGTCTTGGTGGCCGACGACTGGTTTGCTCAAGTCGCGCAGCATGACGACGGTATGTCGATGGCCTTCGGCGGAGATCACCGCAGTGGAAACCGCAGCGAGGAACGTCGACCCGTCACCGCGCCGCCACGACAGCTCGCCCTGCCATGCGCCGGCGTGTGCGCGCTCGGCCAGGGCGAGACACCAACGGTCGTCGTGCGGATCCTGCAACGCATGTCGATCCGAACGGATCAGTTCGTCGAGGCTCAGCCCGAACAACTCGCACGCCGCCGCGTTCGCATCCTCGACGCCACCGTGTACCGGACTCATGATCAAGGCCGCATGCATGCCCACGTCAGCAGACCCGGTGACCGACACGATGCGCACACGTGAGTCACGCGGTCTGTCAACGTTCAACATCGCTGGCCACACCCCCCGTGCTGCCTTTCGCATTGTGAATGCGTGTCCGGAGTGTCCCCGATGACCTTCCAAGATCGCAACAGTCGTGTGCTTACCTCGATGACAGGATGATGGAGTGAGCGTTCACTTACGCGCGGCAATGACGTCGCTGCCCGCATACGTCGCCGGCAAGAAGTCGCCCGGAGCGATCGTCCTCGCGAGCAACGAATCGCCGTACGGCCTGCTGCCGAGCGTCGCCGCCGTCATCGCGCGCTACGCAGACGGCGTGAGTCGGTATCCGGACATGGGTTCGACGCGTCTGATTGCGGCCATCGCCGCGCATCACGGCGTTGACCCCGAGCGCATCGCGGTGGGCGCAGGCAGTGTCGAGGTCTGCGGGCAGCTCGCGACCGCGGCGGTCGGAGCGGGCGACGAGGTTCTGTTCGGCTGGCGTGCCTTCGAGGCTTACCCGATCATCACTGCGGTCGCGGGCGGTAAGGCGGTCAAAGTCCCGCTGACCGACGACCATGTCCACGACGTCGACGCGATGGCTGCGGCTGTCACCGATCGGACTCGACTCGTCTTCCTGTGCAATCCCAACAACCCGACCGGCACCGTCGTCGGCGAGGCCGAGTTGCGCCGCCTGGTCGACAACGTTCCCGACGACGTCCTCGTCGTGATCGACGAGGCTTACCACGAGTACGCCGACCCCGTGGCCGCCCCAGACGCAACGTTGCTGTTCCCCGACCGTCCTAATGTCGCCATCACTCGGACGTTCTCCAAGGCCTATGCGCTCGCCGGACTGCGCGTCGGCTATTGCGTGGGCGCGCCCGAGGTCATCAGCGCGGTGCGTAAGTGCCAGGTGCCGTTCAGCGTGAACGCGCTGGCGCAAGAGGCCGCGATCGCCGCGCTGGGCGACGCGGAGGAGGTCGCGCGCCGGGCGAAGCTCACCGTCGCCGAGCGCGACCGCGTCCGCGGGGCTCTCGTCGACGCCGGCTATGAGGTGCCGCGGTCGCAGGGCAACTTTGTCTGGCTGGCGCTGGGAGACCGCACCGTGGACTTCGGCCAGTTCTGCAATGACGGTGGCGTAATCGTCCGGCCGTTCGCGGGTGAGGGCGTTCGCGTGACGATTGGGGCTCCTGGGGAGAACGACCGATTCCTCGAGCTCGCTCGGGCGTTCCGCACCAGCTGAGACCGCACCCCCTGAACGCGCCGTGGTCGCCCGGGTGCGTTGCGTGATTAAAACTGTAGTTATATAGTCGAGTCCATCGCTGCAACTCACCCAACATATATAGGGGATACGCTCATGTTGTCGAAGAGGCGCCGTCTGTATGCCGGCGCGGCCGTTGCCACGGCCGCTGTCGCCGTGTTGTCCGGCTGCGGCGGCGGCGCGAACGCCAGCTCCGGCGGCAGCAAGGTCACGCTCAACCTCGTCGCCTACTCAACTCCGCAGGCGGCGTACGAGCAGATCATCAAGGCCTTCCAAGCCACCCCGGCCGGTAAGAACGTGACGTTCACCCAGTCCTACGGCGCGTCCGGCGACCAGAGTCGCGCCGTCGCCGCAGGTCAGCCCGCCGACGTCGTGGAGTTCTCGCTCCAGCCCGACATGCAGCGCCTCGTCGACGCCAACATCGTGGCCAAGAACTGGGACCAGAACCAGTACAAGGGCTTCGTCACCGACTCGGTTGTCGTCATTGCGACGCGCAAGGGCAACCCGAAGCACATCGTCGACTGGCCGGACCTGGTGAAGCCGGGCGTTGAGGTCATCACGCCGAACCCGTTCACCTCCGGTGGCGCGCGCTGGAACTTGATGGCCGCGTACGGCGGCACGCTGGCCGAGGGCGCGACACCGGCGCAGGGCGAGGCGTATCTCGGGCAGCTGCTCAAGAACACACCGGTGCAGGACGACAGCGCACGTGCGTCGTTGCAGACGTTTACCGGTGGCAAGGGTGACGCGCTGCTCTCGTACGAGAACGACGCGATCTTCGCGCAGCAAAACGGTCAGGCCATCGACTACACGGTTCCGAAGGACACGATCCTCATCCAGAACCCAGTCGCCGTGACCTCGACGACGAAGCACCCGACCGAAGCCAAGGCGTTCGTCGACTTCCTCTACTCGGACGCGGCCCAGAAGATCTTTTCCCAGAACGGTTATCGACCGGTCAAGACGGCCGACGCGACGATGACCTTCCCGCAGCCTGCGGGCTTGTTCACCATCGACAAGTTCGGTGGCTGGGACACAGTGATGACGAAGTACTTCGATCCGGACAACGGCGTCGTCGCCAAGATCGAGCAGGGCCTGGGTGTCAGCACTTCAAAGTGATGTCAGACCGCTGACGCGGGTTCGGGCCCGGGCCGCACGGCCGTCGCTCGGACCCGCGATCAGCGGCGGGCTTGTTGTCTCCTACCTGAGCATTCTCGTTCTCATCCCGCTCGGGGCGGTCGTCACTCACGCGTTCGACCACGGGTGGAGCGGGTTCTGGGCCCAGGTGCACTCGCCGTTCGCTTGGGACGCGCTCAAGCTCACCGTCGGCATGTCGCTGCTTGTCGCGTTCATCAACCTCGTGATGGGGACCGCGATTGCATGGCTGCTCGTGCGCGACCGGCTCCCCGGTCGGCAGATCATCGACACGCTCATTGACCTGCCATTCGCGCTGCCGACGATCGTCGCGGGCGTCACGCTGATCCTGTTGTTCGGACCGACCAGCCCCATCGGCATCGACCTTGCGTATGCCCGCAGCGGTGTTCTGATTGCTTTGCTCTTTGTGTCACTACCGTTCGTCGTCCGTACTGTGCAGCCGGTTCTGCTGGAGATGGACCGCGACATGGAAGAGGCCGCGGCGTCGCTGGGCGCGTCCCAGTTCACGATCTTCCGGCGCATCATCCTGCCGACGATCGTGCCTGCCATGGCGGCCGGTACGACGCTGGCGTTCGCTCGTGCACTGAGCGAGTTCGGCTCGACAGTCTTGATCTCCGGCAACCTCCCCGGCAAGACGCAGGTGGCGGCGGTCTACATCTACGGCAAGATCCAGGAGGACAGCGTCACGGGCGCAGCCGCCGTCTCCACGGTGCTGCTCGTCGTCTCGCTCGTCGTCCTGTTGCTGCTCAATCTCATCCAGGGCTGGGTGGCGCGACGTGACTAACAATGCTGTGACTGACGTGCGGGCGGGTGCCTCCCGGTGGACGCTGCGAGTGGTTGTCCTCGGTTATCTCGCCTTCCTGCTGGTTCTGCCGGTTGCGGTGATCCTCTACCGGACCTTCCAGCACGGCCTGGCGCCGGTCGTCGATGCCCTGACGAGTGCGAACGCCATTCACGCTTATCAGGTCACGGCCGTCGTCGCGGGCAGTGCGGTCGCGATCAACACCGTGTTCGGAGTCACCGCTGCGCTGCTGGTTGTGCGACACCGCTTCCCGGGCCGACGCGTTCTGGACGCGCTGATCGACCTCCCGATTGCCGTGTCACCTGTGGTTGTCGGCCTGGCCCTCACACTCGTCTATGGCCGCACCACATCGACGGGTAGTTGGTTGGCTCGAGAAGGCATACAGATCATCTTCTCGATCCCGGGCATGATCCTCGCGACCAGTTTCGTCGCCCTGCCGCTCGTCATGCGTGCGGTCGTTCCGGTGCTCGAAGAGATCGGCGAGGAACAGGAGCAAGCCGCGGCGACCCTCGGGGCGAACGCTGTCCAGCGATTCACCCGCATCACGTTGCCGTCTATCCGAGGGGCGCTCGCCTACGGCGTCGTACTGTCATTGGCTCGAGCGCTCGGTGAGTTCGGCGCTGTCGCCGTCGTCTCCGGGCGAGTGGTCGGCAAGACCGAGACCGCGTCGCTCTATGTCCTTGACCTCTACAACAACTTCGACCAGACCGGCGCGTACGCCATGGCCACCTCGTTGGCCGCCGTTGCCGTTCTCTCGCTCATTGTCAGTCGGTTCCTACGGCCGAAGGGGAGTGCGGCATGAGCATCAAGGTCGCAAACGTCTCGAAGAAGTTCGGCGATTTTTCCGCGCTGCGCGACGTCAGTGTCGAGATTCCGAGTGGTTCGCTGACCGCTCTGCTCGGTCCGAGTGGCGGCGGCAAGACGACGCTGCTGCGCGTGATCGCCGGGCTCGAGACGCCGGACGAGGGACGCATCGAGATCGACGGTGTCGAGGCCACGAGCCTGCCGCCGCAGCGTCGTGGCGTCGGTTTCGTCTTCCAGCACTACGCGGCGTTCAAGCACATGACGGTCGAGCGCAACATCGCCTTCGGGTTGTCGATCCGGAAGCGCGCGAAAGACGAGATCAAAGCTCGGGTGCAGGAGCTGCTCGAGCTCGTGCACCTGGAGCAGTTCGCGCAGCGCTACCCGGCACAGCTCTCCGGTGGCCAGCGGCAGCGGATGGCTTTGGCGCGCGCGCTGGCGGTCGAGCCCAAGGTGCTGCTGCTCGACGAACCGTTCGGCGCGCTCGACGCGCAGGTACGCAAGGAGCTGCGGGCGTGGCTGCGGCGACTGCACGACCAGGTCAACGTCACGACGGTGTTCGTCACGCACGACCAGGAAGAGGCGATGGAGGTCGCCGACGAGATCGTGGTCGTCGCGGACGGCGAAGTGAAGCAGGTCGGGTCGCCGGACGAGCTCTATGAGAAGCCGGCGAGCGACTTCGTGATGAGCTTCCTCGGCCCGGTCACCACTCTCGACGGCAAGCTGGTCCGGCCGCACGACCTGGAGCTGCTCTCGACCGCCGAGCCCGGTGCACGCGAGGCGGTCGTCGACCGGGTAACCAGGCTCGGCTTCGAGGTCCGGGTCGACCTGTCGACCGATGAAGGTGCCGCATGGGCCCAGGTCACGCGGGCGACCGCTGAGCACCTGGATCTTCAGCCCGGCACCCGCATCTGGGTCCTGCCCCACCACTCGCGCACGGCGGTGCCGGTGCAGGGTTGAGTGTGACGAAGATTGCCGTTAAAGGGCATCTAACGGCGATCTTCGTCACACTCAACGCCCGTAGTCTGGGTGCGTGCGAGCTCTACTCCTCGAAAACGTTCACCCGGACGCCCAAGAGCTGCTTCGCAGCGTCGGCGTTTCGGTGGAAACGGCTGACCGGGCACTTGGTGAGGACGAACTCGTATCCGCGCTGAGCGGGGTCCAGCTGCTGGGAATCCGCTCGAAGACCGACGTCACTGCTGCGGCAGTGGCCGCCGCACCCGACCTGCTCGCGATCGGCGCGTTCTGCATCGGCACCAACCAGATCGACGTCGAGGCGGCGAACGCGCGAGGTGTCGCGGTCTTCAACGCGCCGTTCTCCAACACCCGCAGCGTTGTCGAACTTGCGCTGGCGGAGATCGTCGCGCTGACCAGACGGCTCACCCAGAAGAACACCGACATGCACGCCGGTGTGTGGGACAAGTCCGCCGAGGGGGCGCACGAGGTGCGGGGCCGGCGGCTCGGCATCATCGGATACGGCAACATCGGCGCGCAGCTGTCGGTGCTAGCCGAGGCACTGGGTATGTCGGTCGCGTTCTACGACACCGCCGACAAGCTTGCCTTGGGCAACGCCAAGCGATGCGACAGCCTCGACGAGCTGCTCGGTTGCTCGGACATCGTCTCGCTGCATGTCGACGGCCGGTCGACCAACCGCGACATCTTCGGGGCCGAGCAGTTCGCACGCATGCCGGCCGGCAGCCTCTTCCTCAACCTGTCTCGAGGGTTCGTCGTCGACCACGTCGCGCTGCGCGCCAACATCGAGAGCGGTCATCTCGCCGGCGCAGCAGTTGACGTGTTTCCACATGAGCCGGCAAGTCGCGGCGAGGAGTTCGTCAGCGAGTTGCGCGGCCTGGACAACGTCATCCTTACGCCGCACATCGGGGGCTCGACCGAAGAAGCGCAACAGGACATCGGTCGCTACGTCGCCGGCAAGCTGCGCGACTTCATGGTGGACGGTGCGACGACGATGAGCGTCAACCTGCCGCACCTTGCCCTGCCGTCGCGACCGGACGGTCACCGCATCGCGCATCTGCACCACAACGTTCCGGGTGTGCTCGCGGCCATCAACGGCCTCCTCGCAGAGCACAAGGTCAACATCGAGGCGCAGCTGCTCGGCACTCGCGGTGAGCTCGGCTACGTGCTCACCGACATCGCCGTCGACTATCCCGCTGATGTGCTAGACGCCTTGCGCAGCATGGACGAGACCGTGCGCGTCCGTTTGCTTTCATGAGCGACCTCGACCAGCGTCTCGCCGAGATCGTCGGTGCAGAGCATGCGCTCACTGACTCGGCACTGCGGGCGTCATACGAGACCGACTGGACCGGCCGGTTCACCGGTCGTGCGCGCGCCGTCGTCCGCCCCGCGGATACGGCCGAGGTCACAGCAGTCGTCCGTGCCTGCGCCGAGGCCGGCGTCGCGTTGTGCATCCAAGGCGGCAACACCGGACTGGTCGGCGCGAGCGTGCCGAGCGACGACTCCGTGTTGCTGTCGACCGCGCGGTTGCGCGCCGTCGAAGAGGTTGACGAGCTGTCCGGGCAAGTCACCGTTGGTGCGGGCGCCACCCTCGCGGCCGTGCAGCAGCACGTTCGGCAGCACGGCTTCGACGTCGGCGTCGACTTCGCCGCGCGCGAGTCCTGCACGATCGGCGGCATGGTCGCGACCAACGCCGGCGGCGAGCGCGTACTTCGTTACGGCACGATGCGCGCGCAGCTGCTCGGCGTGGAGGCGGTGCTCGCCGACGGCACGATCGTCAGCCGCCTCACCGGCCTCCCCAAGGACAACACCGGGTATGACGTCGTCTCGCTCCTCGCCGGCAGCGAAGGAACGCTCGGTGTGCTGACCCGGCTGCGGCTGCGACTCGTCCCGTTGCTGGCCGAGCGCGTCGTCGCACTTGTCGCGCTCGCGGACACGAGTGCTGCGGTCCAGCTGGTGCGTGCCTTGCGAGACCGGCTCGCGAGCCTCGAAGCGGCCGAGTTGTTCTATGCCGACGGCCTCGCCCTTGTCCGCGAACAGACCGGGATGGGCGCGCCGTTCGCGGACGAACACGCTGCATATGTCCTTGTCGAGTGCGCCGCTCACGCGGACCCCACCGACGAGCTCCTCGCTGCGCTGGAAGAGGCGCCCGACGTCATCGATGCGACTGTCGCCAGTGATGCCCGGGGTCGGCATGCGCTCTGGGCCTACCGGGAGTCGCACACCGAGTCGATCAACGCGGCCGGTGTGCCGGTGAAGCTCGACGTCGCTGTGCCGTTGCCGTTACTTGCCGAAACAGTCGCTGCTCTGCCGGCAGCGATCACCGGTGCGTCGCCGAACGCGCGCACGATCCTGTTCGGACACGTCAATGAGGGCAACTTGCACGTCAACGTTCTTGACGCAGTCGACGACGCCGAGGCTGTGAGCGATGCCGTGCTCAAGGTTGTTGCGTCATACGGCGGGAGCATCAGCGCCGAGCACGGCGTCGGCCGCGCCAAACGCGCCTGGCTGCACCTGTCCCGGTCACCTGAAGAGATCGCGATGATGCGATCGATCAAAGCCGCGCTCGACCCGAAAGGTCTGCTGAACCCCGGCGTCCTACTACCCGGTTGAGTGCGACGAACCGCGCCGTTAGTTGCTAACTAACGGCGATTTTCGTCTCACTCAACCCTGATCCACCGTTCGTTGACTGCTTGAGCGAGTCGTAACAGCAAGATGCCCTTGCGTGGCAACAGAATTGGGCTTGTCTAAGGACCA